>Ga0207954_1000832_pt1 | contig 10746 bp, 8 predicted proteins | sample CryBogmetaGMA0M_FD_184547 | JGI IMG/M metagenome (GOLD analysis project Ga0207954, IMG submission 184547) | Freshwater microbial communities from Crystal Bog, Wisconsin, USA - MA0M (SPAdes) | ecosystem: Environmental > Aquatic > Freshwater > Lake | place: Crystal Bog, Wisconsin, USA | collected... | reverse complement strand
GGGCCCATCTTTGGGTGTGGCAGGGGACGGCCGGAGCCGCTCCCGTCGCGGCGGGGACGGGCGATCGATCGATGGGGAGGCTGCGCGAGCGGCTCGGGCAGATTGGTGGCGGCAGCGTCCTCGAATCGGCGGCGGACGGATCGGTGGCCCGGAGTCTCGAGGAGCTTGTTGCCCTCTCCCACTCCGACAAAGGGAAGCTCAAAAGCGGATCAGACCTGTCCAAGGCGATCGACGAGCTCACCTCGGCCCGGGCGGCCCGCACGGCTGCCGATGCGGCCCTCGCGGTGCTCGACGAGGCTGTCCGGGGGGTCGATGCGGCCGAGCGTGCGCTGGCCGAGGGAACGCGGAGCGTGGCAAAAATCCGCGGCGAACTCGAGGCCGTGGAGAAGCGCCGTGAGGCCCTGACGGCGGTCGATCTGGCCCTCGGCCAGGAGCGGGTCGCCGCCGATGCGGCCAGGCGCGCCCATGAGGCGCTCGCCCAGGCCGACGCCGATATTCGCGCTCTCGACGAGCGTATCGGTGCCGCGGAGGTGAAGCTCCAGCCGGCCCGCGACGAGCTCGAGTGTGCGAAGGCAGCCGAGGGGGCGCAGCGTGCCAGGCTCGACGCGGCCGTAGCGGCGCTTGGCGCCCTGACCACCCGGCACCGCGATGCCGACGCGCGGGCCAGGCTCCATGCCCTCGTCGAGCAGGCCGAGCGCCAGCGTGTCGAACGGGCCGGGCTGGCGTCGCGGTGCGATCTGATCCTGGATCATCGGAAGAAGGCTGACGAGATCCGGGCGCAGATCCGCGAGCTGCCGGCGGTGAAGCCCGACGATGTCGAGTCGCTTTTGACCCTCGAGCGGGCCGTCGATGCGGCGGCTGCGGAGCTGCGGGCGATCGCCACGCGCGTGGAGCTGATCGCGAGTGACGCGCCCGTCTTGCTCGGCGACGCGACGCTCGCGCCGGGGGAAGCTCAGACCATCACGACCGGGATGGAGATCGTCGTCGGTGGTGGGACGAGGCTCCGCGTCGTGCCGGGCGGGGGACGATCGCTCGCCGATTGCACGCAGCGGCACGAAGCGGCGCGGGAGGCCTTCGTGGCCGGGCTCGCGGCGCTCGGTGTGGCGACGATCGACGACGCCCGCCGGGCCGCGGCCAAGCTGACGGGGCTGGCCAACGATCTCCGGGCGGAGCGGACGACGGTGCAGGGCCTCGGCGACGAGAAGGCCCTCGGCGAGCTCGTGCAGCTCGACGAGGCGCTGGCCCGGCTCGATGCCCAGATCGGTCGCACGCCTCTCGAGGGCTTCGTCCGGGCCGCTGGGCTCGAAGCGGCGTCGGCGGCGCGGCGCGAGGCCGACGGAGAGGTCGGTCGGCTTGCTTCGTCGCTCTCGGCGGCAAGCACCGATTTCGAGGTCGCGCAGAAGCTCGCCGATGGGGCCACGGCAGAGCATGCCCGGATCGCGGAATCGATTCGCACGGAGCAGGAAAGGCTCGCCGATCTGCGTTCGCGACGACAGGCACTGGTCGAAAAGGTGGGGGAGGATCGCGAGGCGGAGCTGACGGCGCGTGAGGCGGCCCGCCGGCAAGCAGAAGATCGGCTCGCCGTGATCGAGCGGCAGCGCGGATCGCTCGAGCCCGGAAGCCTCGATCGCGATCACAAGCGGGTGCAGGATTCGCTCGAGCAGCGTCAGGAGGCGATGCGGCAGGCGGAGACCCGCCGCCAACTGGCCCTGGCGATGTTCCATGCCGCCGGCACCTCCGATCCGGCCGAAGACCGGGCCCGGGCGGTGGCCCGTGAGGCGGCAGCCGTGGCCACGCATGCGAGACTCCAGCGCGACGCCGCCGCGGCCCGACTGCTCGCGGATCTCTTCCGGGAGAAGAAGCAGGCGGTCGAGGATCGGTTCATCGAGCCCCTCAAGGCACGCGTTGGCGATTATCTCCAGCGGCTCTTCGGATCGGGGGCGGAGGTGTCGATCGACCTCGCCGGGGACATGATCCGATCGGTGGCCCTGACGCGCTCCGCCGACGGCGCCGTGCCGTTCGGCTTCGGCGCGCTCTCCGGCGGGACGCGCGAACAGGTCGGGGCGAGCTTGCGACTGGCGCTCGCTGAGATCCTCGCCGAGGATCACGACGGCAGCCTCCCGGTGGTTTTTGACGACGCCTTCGTGAACGCCGATCCGGAGCGGCTCCTCTGCCTCCAACGCGTGCTCGACCTCGGGGCACAGCGTGGCCTGCAGGTCATCGTTCTCACCTGCGACCCGGCCGCGTACGACACCCTCGGGGTCGCGATCACGGAGATCCGGCGGCAGGGAGGCATGCCGTGACGATCGCTTGGCCACCACGAAGAGGCTCATCCCCGATCGCTTGATCATGGCCCGCCGTCGTCAGGCCGGTGGCGTGACCGTGGGGTGGGGCTCGAGTTGGAAGATTTGCACGATCGTGCCGCTGGTGAAGGCGTGGACGATCGCCCCGGTCGCCGGTTCGACGACGACGGCCGATTCCTTCACCTTTCTCCCGGTGAGCCGCTGGATCTCCGATCGCAGTTGATCGCAGGAAACGGCGAACAGGGCCCGGTGGTAGCCCTCCACCTGAGCGGCGCCGGCAGCGCTTCTGGCGAGGAGTTTCTCCGCCGGAGTGAGCGCCTCATGGAGCGTGACGACGACCGTCTCTTCGCTGGCGACGACGGTCACCGCCTTCGGGGAATGTCCCGATCGCTCCGTCTGCAGGGAGAGGGCGATCTGGGCGAGTTCCTTGGGGATCGTCGGGGAGGGAGTGGTCACGGCTTGGCGTCCTGGTGGCCCGGTGCGGCGGGCAGCCGAATCGTCGGTCGCCATCAGCCGATCATACGGCACGGCGTCGGGGGAAGGAGAATGAGAGAGCGGAGTGCGTTTTGAAAAATGCCGCGCTTGATGGCGGACCCGGTTTCTCTCTGCCGGTTGCGCCGTGGCGAGGGAAAATACCATTCGGGTGGTTTCCTCTCGTGCGCCAACGCTGGTACGATGCCAACGTGGGGCAGTGATTCGGACGAACACGCTTCGTCAGCATCACTTTCCGACATCGAATCTCGGTAAACGAGTCGCACTGCCCGCCAGCTCTGGCGGAGTCGCCGCCCCGGGTGACCGATGCGTGAGCGGCTCTTTCCGCTTCCGTCAGGGCGTTTCAGGGTCGCGCGGGCGTTTCTGCTTTTGCCGTCGACAGGCTCGCGATGGGGCTTTCCTCAACGACGCGTGTCAGTCAGATGCCCGCCGAGCGTGTTTCGGGTCGTTCATGCCTGTCCATGAATCGATCGGTTCGGTGTCAGACTCTCGGGGGAAAGTCATGTCGCGCCACACTGGGTCACCGCCGGGTCTTGATGGGGAACGATTCGCCCGCGGTGTGGGTGAAGGGAATGGCCTGGCAGCGCCGCTCGCCGTCGACACCGACTCGACATCGCCGGAGGCGACCGGTCACCGGGTGAAGTCACAGGGAGAGATCGAGGCGGCCGTCTGCGAGGGAATGGCCCGCTTCATGCAGACCTTCCTGGGACGCGGTCCGAAGTCCATTCATTCGCATCTCATCGCCGATCTCATGGTGATCCGCGTCCAGGGGGTGCTCACGGCCGCCGAGCAGCATCTGTTCATGATGCTCGAGCCCCAAAAGGGGCGAGATCTCTTTAAGGGACTCCGGACCCAGCTTGTGGAATCTTCCCGGGCCCGTCTGAATGCCGTGATCGAGGCCGCCTGCGAGGTTCCCGCCGTGAGCATGCACCACGACATCAGCACGATGACGGGGGAGGAAATCTTCGTCTTCCGGCTCACGGAGTCGCCGGTGATGCGGGCTCCGCGAAAGAAGTGAGGGTCGGGGGAGGGGAGTTCGCCTCCCCGGCACCCGGGGCAACGCAGAGCGACTCGCCTGTCCGTCCTCCGGCGTCGGTCTATAACTCTCGAACGAACGACGATATCCCCCATTCGGAGCCCCTGCCATGCGCTGTTGTGCTACCTCTCTTCTCGTTGTCGCGGTCGCCGTGGCTGCCGGTATTTCTTCCGCCTCGGCCGGTGATTGCAACCGGGGCCGGAGCCGGGTCGTCCACGGCCGTCGCAGCCACGCCCCAGCGATGTCGCAGCCCTCGTCTCAGCCATCTTGGAGCAGCCGACAGGTCACCGGCAGTGGGCACGTCCAGTCGGGTACGGTTGTCCATTCGTCCTCCGTCCCCACCGTCACCGAGCATGTCGTCGGCAACGATTCGGTCATCGTGCAAAGTGTCCACCCCGAATCGGTCCGCGTGTCCTCTCCGGTGGTCAGTCAGGCGCCGGTCGTCAAGGCAGCCGTCCTCCCCGACATCGTCGACACGGCGGTCGCGGCCGGTTCGTTTAAGACACTTGCGGCGGCGCTCGGGGCGGCCGATCTCGTCGGCACGCTCAAAGGCGATGGCCCGTTTACCGTTTTTGCCCCCACTGACGATGCCTTCGCCAAGCTTCCCGCCGGCACCGTCGAGCAACTCCTCAAGCCCGAGAACAAGGACAAGCTCCGCGACATCCTTCTCCTCCATGTCGTGCCGGGCAAGGTGGCCGCGGCGGACGTCGTCAAGCTGAAGGAAGCCACCACCGCCGGCGGCGGCAAGGTGTCGATCTCCACGACCGACGGCGTGAAGGTGGGCACGGCCTCGGGATCGGCAACGGTCGTGAAGACCGACATCCCGGCCAAGAATGGCCTGATCCACGTCATCGACTCGGTTCTCCTTCCCTGACCTTTGTCTGCGACACATGCTTTTCACCGACGCTCCCCGGCGCTGTCATGGCTCCGGGGAGCGTCGTCATTTGTGGGGCTTCCGGCAGCCGTGGGCACTCCTCGGGCTGCCCGTGGAAAAAGTCATCCATGAACTTTTTCCACTTGGAAAACCTCCGGTTTTCTCGAGTGCTTCGCACTCGCGACCGCCTCGTGCGGTCGGACCGGCACTTTATCCACAGCATGCTTGCCGGGATCCCCAGGGAGAGGGTGAGGCGCGTATAACCAGGGATAGGTTTTCTCGGACCGGAGATGGGGAGAAACAGGATGGCGACGACAAGCGGCGCCGGGCAGATGGGGATCGCGCCGATCCGCGTGGCGCTGGTCTACGACTTCGACGGCACGCTCGCGCCCCGGAATCTCCCCGAACACAGCTTCCTGCCGAGCGTCGGCGTGACCGATGTCGAGGGATTCTGGGAGGCCTGCCGCCGCGAGGCCGAGCGCCACGACAGCGATCAGGTGCTCACCTACATGCGGATGTTGCTCACGGCAGCCCAGCGGGCGGGGGAGACCGTCACGCGCGACCTCCTTCGCAGGCATGGCGCCCAAACGCCGCTGTTTGCCGGGGTGGAGGCCTGGTTTGACGACATCGGCGTCTACGGCCGCAGCGTGGGGGTCGAGATCGAGCACTTCGTCGTCTCGTCCGGTCTCCTCGAGATGATCGAGGGGCTCTCGATCCATCCCCGGTTCAGGAAGGTGTTCGCGTCGTCGTATGCCTATGACGAAACGGGGCGGGCGGTCTGGCCGGCATCGGCGATCAACTACACGACGAAGACGCAGTATCTCTTCCGGATCAACAAGGGAATCGACAACGTCTGGGACAACTCCACGATCAACCTCTGGATGCCGAAGCAGGAGCGGCGCGTGCCGTTCGAGCGGATGTTGTTCCTCGGAGACGGCGATACGGACATCCCGTCGATGAAGCTCGTCCGCGAGAAGGGGGGGCAGGCGGTGGCGGTGTTCGATCCGGAGAAGTTCGAGCAGCGCCTCTCGCAGGGGCATCTCGAGCGGCTCATCGCCGAAGACCGCATCGACCACATGGCCTCCGCCGATTACCGGCCCGGCTCGCTCCTCACGATCATCGTCAAGGGAATCCTCGGCCGGATGGCGCGGCACGCGGCGGGGTGAGACACGCTCGAGAGGCAGGGCTCAGGATCCAACGGTTTCGAAGCCGTGAAGCGGATGGCGGCGGAGCATTGCGGCCGTCTCGGCGCTGAAGCGAGTGATGTCGCCGAGATCGAGCAGGCCCGCCCGGTGCCGGGCGAGGATCTCGGCGGCGGAGACGTCGAGCGTGCGCACGTCGGGGAGGGCGAGGCCAGCGATCCCCTTTTGGCTGGCGAGGATCGTGGCGCGGGCGGGGGTGATCGTGGAGAGCCCATGGATTCCCAGCGGGCCACGGTGCTCGATGAGCGCCGCGATCACGCTGTCGCTGACATCGTCCTTCACAGGGACGCGGAGCGATCCGCTGTGGCGACCGAGACAGCGTGCGACGGGTTCGTCGATCCCGTCGAGGGAGTGGAGGAGGAGACCGCCGACATGGTTCGAAAGGCTCCTCGCTTGGTCCACCGAAAGTCGCCGCACGCTCTTCAGGCAGAGGCTTCCACGCCCGCTGCCCAGCGCCGCCGCGGCCCCGTCGGAGAGCTCTTTGATACCGTGGAGATGGAGTTCGCCGCCAAAGCGCGCAAGTGCCGCGGCGAGATCAGGGGTGAAGGTGTCGAGACGACCGAGATCGAGGTTGAGGATGCCACGGTGCTTGGCGAGCGCCACGGCGACGGCTGGCTCGAGTGCCCGCAGGCCGTTGAGATAGAGGTCGTAGGAATGTCTCGAGAGGCCGATCGCTACGGGAAGATCGAGGGAGCGGAGCTTGTTGAAGGAGAGCTCGCCACCGTGACCGGCGAGCGTGAAGGCCGCTGCCGGTGACAGCGAACGGAGGTTGTTGAACGACAGGCCGCCGCCGCGGTGTTCGCCAAGGGCTGCAGCAGCCGAGTCGGTGATCGAAGTCAGCCGGTCGAGATAGACGTGGCCCCGGTGCCGGGCGAGCTCCCGGGCGACCGAAACGGGAAGTCGCTCGAGACCATCGAGGTACAGATGGACCGCGTAGTGGCCGACGGTGTCGGCGTCGTCGTGGTGGAGCGGATCGGCGGAGGGCTCGAGGCAGAGGTGGCCGCAGCAGGTTTTTGACACCGGATCGAGGGAGTCGTACTCCGCCCGCCCGTCGACGAGGCGCACCGGCCGCGCGGCAGCACGCACTAGCGCGCGTGCCGAGGTGGCATCGAGAAACCGGATCGCCCCCGTGCGCTCCCTCGTGAGCACCGAGCCTCCCGCGGAGTGATCGCCTGTGAGGCCGTCGGTTTTCTGATCTGGCATGAGAGGATCTCCTCGGTCCGCCGGGGCGAACGGGTGAGTGTCGATCTGCCGCGGGCACGCCATGCTCGCGGCGAACGCCTCTTCTTACGAAAGCCGACTGCTTCGTGTGCGTGCCAATCGTGTCATACCTGCTGTTTCAAAGGGTCACGGTTCGGCAGGATCACCGTCGGCAGGATCACCCCCTTCGCTTACTGCTTCCTCCGGTGGGAACGGACGATCTCGTCGACGGTCTCACGCCGGATGGAGCGGCGGTCGACCTCGCCGCGGGTCATCTTGTAGGTCGAGAGGAGCATCTCCTTGGCATCACGGGCGGAGAAGGTCGTGAGCACGGAGGGGAGGAGTTCGATGATCCCCCTCACGAACCGCTCCGTGCCGGGAATCCCCTGGCAATACGTGGAGAAATACTTGAGCTCCCGCTCCACAAACGTCGCTGCAGCCTCCCGCTCTCCGTCCTGGTTGAGCACGACGGCCCGGTGGTAGATGTGGGCCTGCCACTGCTCGGCCACCGTCTTGGCGGCGCCTGCGTCGCGGGGCTGGGCCAGGCAGGCCTGAGCGGAGCCGTAGTGAACTTCGAGTGAACCGACCTCGCAGGCATGGGCCGCGGGGCTGTCGGGGGTGCGCCAGCTGGCTGCCACGCCGATCGCCAGCCGACTGTCGGCCGCTCCTGGGGGGCATGTGAGCTTGACGACGATGTTCCTGGTGGTGCCGGAGGTCATGGCGCCGAGGAGAGCGCTGAAGCGGTTGCCCGCCGTGGTCGTGGGGGTGGTGCCATAGATCTCGGCCGTCATGCCGTCGGGGAGCGTCAATCGCAGTTCGGTGTTTTCGACGGTGGTCGTGAGCGTCTCCGCGAGTTCGGCGAGGACGATCTCCACGATCTCCTCGGGCCGCTCGGCATCGTGCATCCGGCCGCCCCCCTGCTCGGCGATGGCCTGGAGCTGGATCGGCGAATAGCCGATGCCGATGCCCACGGTCGACGTGAGCACGCCGCGGTCCTGGAGAGCGCGGGCATGCTTGGCGAGGACGCCCGGATCGCACTCCCCCTGATTGGCGTGTCCGTCGGAAAGGAGGATCACCCGATTGCGTTCGGGAGCATCGGCGGCCGCCTGCCGCCTTGCCACCCCTTCGCAGCCGAGAAGCCAGCCGCCGCCGAGATCGGTCGAGCCGCGGGTGTCGAGCGGACGGATCGCCTCGGAAGCCGTCTGCCTCCCCTCCGCGGTCATCCGCACGCCATTGGCGTGGAAGATGCAGTCGGAGGCAAACGACACGAGGGAGAGGTGATCGGTGTCGCGGAGGGCCTCGATGACGCCGAGGGCCGCCGACTTTGCGGCGTCGAGCGGCGCCCCCGCCATCGACCCGGAGGCGTCGATCACGAGCCCGAGGTTGAGCGGCTGCCGGGGCTTCGTGGCCGCCGAATCATCGACCGGTGCTCGCACCGTGACGACCAGATGGCGGACGGATCCCCCTTCGACATTCACGAGGCTCCGGTCTAGCCGGGCGGTGAGCAGAGGTCCTGTCTGGCCGGTGATGGGCTGGTTGGCATGGGTCATTTCACGGCTCCTTTGGTGAGTAGGATTCGCAGCGCGTCGCCGATTCTGTGCAGCTGGGCAAGTTGTTCGGGGCCAAACTCGCCGCGGACGGAGAGTTCGATGTCGGGGGTGAGCGGGAGCCTGTGCCAAGGCTCCCCGCGGACAGACCGAGTCGCGGCGCTCAAGCCGACGAGCCCACCGAGGGCTTTGGCAGCCTGTTCGAGCACCGGCAAGGTGGTGTCGGCGGTGTCGGGGCCGGTCGGCATCCGGTGCGACCGTTGCGACTGTCTCGCCCCGCCGTTCTGGGGCGATGGGGGTGTCGCTCCCAGCTTCAGCCGGGAGATGTAGGCGAGAGCATCCCCCTTCGACTGGACAGCTGGTCGATCGGTATCGATGACCGCAGCGATCCGTTCCTTGCCCTCGGCGACGTTCCGCAGCTGGCTCGGGGTGAGCCGCTGGAGGAGGAGTCGGGCCTGATCGAGGGAGATGTCGCGATCGGCATCACGTAGCAGTTGCAGCACCTTCAGCCGATCGAGTGATTCCCGCGGATAGCGGGCACCACGGCCGAGGGAATCGGGCCCGGGGATGATCCCCTTCTCCACGTAGCTGCGGATCGTGCGCGGCTCGATGCCGGTTGCGTCGGCGAGGTCTTGGAGGGTGAGAGGGTCGCTTTCCATGCCGGCATCATATGCCGACAAGTCGCCATGTCAAGTTCTTGTGATAGTGTGGGGGTGGGCCCGCTCCTACGGGGAGTTTCGCTGAGACAAGACTCCGCGCCTCCGCGACCTCATGTGCGGTCGACTCTGGGGTCAGGGACCGGGGGTGGTCCGGGGATTCTCAAACCAATAGAGCCCCGACTTTCCCGGGGCGACGATGTCGAGATCGCCGTCGCCGTCGAGATCTTGGATCGCCATCTGCAGGCCTGTGCCGGCCGAGCCCGGGCGGAAGTCCTTCATGGCGTCGCGCTCCTCCGGATTGAGCGGCGCGAGGGGAGCCGGATCGCCCGAGTAGACGACTTGCTTGATCCACTTCGAGGCGGAGCGGTCATACGTGTAGAGGAACAGGCACGGCTCGGCAGTCGCCCCCGGCTCGCTGGCATGAGCGTAGATCCGTTTCCCGGTGACGAAATCCATTTCCCCATCGCCGTCGAAATCGGCGAGATGAAGCGTGTGGACCTGCGAAAAGCTCGTGTCGATCGCCTCCTTCGTCCAGACGCGTTTCCCCTCCGCGTCGGTCGATTGCTTCAGCCAGTGGAGGCCGAAGTCGTGCCCCATCCCCCAGACGACGTCGGTGTCGCCGTCGCCATCGAAATCGTGGCCGAGGATCCCGATGCTCGCGGTGCCGAGCTGAAACTCCGGATGGAAAGCCCATGTGCCTGTCCGATCGACTGGCTGCTCGTACCATCCCATCGGCGTGATCAGGTCGAGGCGGCCGTCCCGGTTGACGTCGCCATGGCCGACGCCGTGGCCCGCCCCTTCGGCGGCCAGCCGTCGCGTCATCCATTCGACCGTCGGCGATCGGGAGACGAGCTCGTAGAGGAGGACCTGCCCGCCGACGTTGGGAATCAGGACAGGCGTCTGGTCGCCGTAGAGGTCGACAAGATATGCCGTCTCCATCGAGCCGGGGGTATCGATCGTCTGTTCAGGCCACGGCTGCGTCGGATCGGCGGGCTGCTCGGCCCAGCTGATCCGGCGGCTGAAGTAGGCGCAGGTGACGATGTCGATCTTGCCGTCGCCATTGACGTCGAGGGGAGCGTCGGCGAAGTCTTCGTGGTAGTGCGGATTGGTGCCCGGCGGCACGTCGCGCACCTTGTGCTGCGTCCAGTCGGGCGCGGCGTACCAGGAATCGCCGCAGAAGATGTCGGGCTTGCCGTCGCGATTGATGTCGGCGACACCGACGGCCTCGAACGGCGAGCGGTGGTTGACGACATGCTTCTTCCAGGCCGATGGTTCCTCCGCCCGGATCGGCATCGCGAGCGGAAGCAGGAACGGAAGGAAGGCGAGGGCAATGGGAAGTCGATCAGGCCGCAGGAGGATCACGGGCTGCATTCCGGAGGATGAGTCGGGGCGATTGGGAGGAAGGAGAGTGTCCCCGGCGAAGATCGCCGGGG
>Ga0207954_1000828_pt1 | contig 10768 bp, 8 predicted proteins | sample CryBogmetaGMA0M_FD_184547 | JGI IMG/M metagenome (GOLD analysis project Ga0207954, IMG submission 184547) | Freshwater microbial communities from Crystal Bog, Wisconsin, USA - MA0M (SPAdes) | ecosystem: Environmental > Aquatic > Freshwater > Lake | place: Crystal Bog, Wisconsin, USA | collected... | reverse complement strand
AGCCGAACTCAACACGCTCGTCGTCGGCCGCGACGCCATGGCCTGCCGCTTCGAGGTGGCCTTCAACGCGGGCGAGGTGCCCGGTGACACGGAGTTGGCGATCGCGGCGCTCGACGTCGTCGACGACGTCGAGGATCGCATCAGCATCTACCGCGACACGAGCGAACTCGCCCGGGTGAACGCGGCGGCCGCGGCGGGCTGGGTGGAGATCTCGCCCGACCTCACCGCGCTCCTCGCGCGGGCCCGCGAGGTGCATCGTGTCACGGCGGGGGCCTTCGACATCGCGGCCGGCTCCCTCGTTCGCGCCTGGGGCTTCCTGCGGCGGCAGGGCCGCACGCCCGACGACGCGGAGCAGGCGACGGCGCTGGCGGCCTGCGGCATGCGGCACGTCGAACTCGACGAGCCGGGGGGGCGGGTGCGGTTCCTGCGGCCGGGCGTGGAGATCAATCCCGGTGCGATCGGCAAGGGCTGGGCGCTCGACCGCGCGATCGAGCGCCTGGAGGCGGCGGGCGTGCCGAGCGTGCTCGTCCACGGCGGGCAGAGCAGCGTCCGCAGTCGCGGTGTGCAGGGGCCCGACGTGCCGGGCCGCAGCGGCTGGCGGGTCGGCCTGCGGCATCCGCTCCGGCCGGGCCGCCGCCTCGCGACGATCACGCTCGAGAACCGGGCCCTCGGCACGAGCGGCTCGGGCACGCAGTTCTTCATCGATCGTGGCCGGCGGCTCGGCCACATCCTCGACCCACGCACGGGCCGTCCCGCCGAGGGCGTGATCTCCGCGACCGTGCTCGCCCCCACGGCGGCCGATGCCGACGCGCTGGCCACGGCGCTCTACGTGCTCGGCCCCGCGGGCCTGCCGCTCGTGGCGCCGCCGCGGGGGCCCGCCGCGGCGATCCTCGTGCTGCCCGCTGCCACCGGCGCGCGGGTCGTCGTGGCCAACCTCGATGCCGAAACGGTCGCGATCGAGCCCGAGGCGGGCCTGGAAGTCGAGTGGATCGGCGTCCGGGCCGCGGAGCCGCCGTCGTCCTGACCGGCGGCCGCCAGCGCGGTAGACTTTCAGGTTCCCTCGTTCCCGGAATCCCGTCCGCGCGGCTTCGCGCTCCTCCGCCGACCATCATCCATCATGTTCGACTGGATCGAGCGGGGTTCGTACCTGGGGATCATCCTCTTCCTCACGCTCACCGGCATCGGCCTGCCGATCCCGGAGGAGGTGCCGATCGTCGCCGCGGGCGTGGCCAGCCGGGTGAAGGACGGCCTCAAGTGGTACTACGCCCTCCCCGCGTGCCTCGTCGGGGCGCTGCTCGGCGACAGCCTGATGTATGCGATCGGGAGGTTCTTCGGCGCCCGCATCCTCCGGGAACACCCCTGGTGGTCGGGCTTCCTCACGCCCGAGCGCGAGCAGACGATCGAGGCGCTACTCAAGAAGCACGGCATCTGGGCCTTCTTCGTGGCCCGATTCCTCGTCGGGCTGCGGAGCCCGTTCTACCTCACCGCGGGCATGCTCAAGGTGAAGTACCGCTGGTTCCTCCTGGCCGACTTCATCTGCGCGACGGTCGTCATCAGCGGGTTCTTCGGCCTGGCGTACCTCTTCGGCGACCGGATCACGGGGCTGATCCAGTCGGCCGAGCGGGGCTTCACGGCGGTCGTGATCGCGGTGGCGGCGATCGCCCTGGCCGTGGTGGCGTTCTTCTCGTTCCGCAAGCGCCGGATCCGCATGCTCGACCAGGACCCCGAGGCCCTCTTCGAGCGGCGTGAGATCCTCCTCGGTCCGGCGGCCGACCGGATCGCCGACGCCGTCGCCCTCGGCGACGTCAACCACGACGACCCTGAACCGCCGTCCGCGGGCGACACGCACTGACCGAGGACCGGTCGTGCGGCGCATGCCGGTCGTGACGGGCAGGGCGTGCCGGTGCGCGAAGGTTGTCGCCCTGGGGCGACTATGCCGTCGCCCGATCGCAACCTAGGAACCTTGTGGAGGCCGGCGGTGTGGAACCGTCCGCGTCTCCGCGAGGAGTTCCGCATGGCAGTCCGTGGCGAATCGGTGTCGACGCAGGCCTCCCGGATCCTCGTCGTTGACGACGACCGGCGCACCGCCTCGGGGGTCGCGCAGTGGCTCTGCGGCCTCGGCTGGCACGCCGTCGCCGCCGGCTCCGTGGCCGAGGCGACCCGCGCGGTGGCCCGCGGACCGTTCGCCGCGTGCATCGTCGATGCCGCCCTGCCGGACGGCGGCGCGGCAGGCGTCGCCGCGGTCGTGAGCCCGGCCGCCATCGTCGCCACGGTGCCCGGGGGCGGGGCCGAACCGTCGGTGCCCGCGTGGGCCGATGCGGCCGTCGCGACGGCCTGCCGCGACGACGACCTCGTCGCCGCCATCGAGTCCGCCCGGGCCGCGGCCTCGGCCCGCCTCGTCGCCCCGGATGCGCCCACCGCCCCCGTCATCGGCCGTCATCCCGCGATCGCCCGCGTGCTCGATCTCGTCGACCGGATCGCGCGGACGCCGGCCACCGTGCTCGTGACCGGGGAGAGCGGCACCGGCAAGTCGCTGCTGGCCCGCGAGATCCACCGGCGCAGCGGCCGCGGAGGCCGCTTCGTGGAGGTGGCGTGCGGCAGCCTTTCCGAATCGCTGCTCGAGAGCGAGCTCTTCGGGCACGTCGCCGGCGCGTTCACCGGCGCCACCGCCGACCGTGACGGCCGGTTCCTCCAGGCCGACGGCGGCACGATCTTCCTCGACGAGGTCGCGACCGCCTCGCCGGCGATGCAGGTCAAGCTGCTGCGGGTGCTGCAGGACATGGAGTTCGAGGCCGTCGGCGGCGGCCGGACCCACACGGTCGATGCCCGCGTGATCCTGGCGACGAACGAGGATCTCGCCGGCCTCGTGGCCGCGGGGAAGTTCCGCGCCGACCTGTTCTGGCGGATCAACGTCGTGACGATCGAGATGCCGCCGCTGCGCGACCGTGCCAGCGACGTGCCGCTGCTCGCCGCGGAGTTCCTCCGCCGCGCGGCCGCGCGGGTCGGCCGGCCCGTCGAGGGCTTCACGCCGGCGGCCAGCGACGCGCTCGTGCGCCACGCCTGGCCCGGCAATGTGCGCGAGCTCCAGCACGCCGTGGAGCGCGGGGTGTTTCTCGGACGCGGGCCGCTCGTCGAGCCGGCCGACCTGCCGGCCGCCGTGGTGCATGGGGCGGCCGCGGCCGAGGGGCCGGCGGCCCTCAAGGCGGCGCTCGCGGGGCCCGAGCGGCAGCTCATCGTGCGGGCGCTCGAACAGTCGGGCTGGCGGCGGGACGTCGCCGCCCGGGCGCTCGGCATCAACCGCACCACGCTCTACAAGAAACTCAAGCGGCTGGGCATGGACGTGGCGGCGCTCGAGCCCGCGAGGTAGACCGCGCTTCAGAGCTCCTGGCCGTCGCCGAAGTCGGCCATCCACACCAGTCGGGCCCGGTCGAGTTTGCCCTGGGCCGTGCGCGGCCAGCGGTCGACGCGATGGAAGTGCGCGGGCACCGAGAGCGGTTCCACGCGGGCGGCGGCCCAGGCGGTCAGGGCCTCCGCGCCGGGATCGACGGCGTGGGGGCGGAGTTCGTAGAACGCCACGGGCACCTGGCCCTGGCGTTCGTCCGCGGCCCCCACCACCGCGGCGGTCGCCACGCCGGGATGCGCGAGGAGCGCCTCCTCGACGATCGCCGGGGCCACCTTGAACCCCCCGCGCGAGATCATGTCCTTCTGCCGGCCCGCGAACCAGAGAAAGCCATCTTCGTCGGCCCAGGCCAGATCCTCGGTATCGAGCCAGCCCGACCTGAGCATCCGATGCGTGGCCAGCGTGTCGTTCCAATAGCCGACCATCATGTCGGGCGTGCGCACGAGGATTCGCCCCACCTCGCCCGGCGCCGCGTCGGCGCCGCTCTCGGTCACGACCCGCACCGCGACGCCCATCATCGCCTGCCCGATCGATCCCGGCTTGTGCGGACCGCGTGGCGGGCAGACGCAATAAAAGCCCGTCTCGGTCATGCCGCAGATTTCGAGCAAGGGCTTGCGGACGACATCCGCGGCAAGCGCTTGGACCGCGGCCGGGCACGAGTCACCACCGACGAGCCAGAATCGCAGCCGGCTGAAATCGGCGGCCCGCGCCGAGGCATGCTCGAGAAGGTCGCGCGTCGGGCCGGGAGGTGCGACCAGATACGTGGGCCGCGAATCCGCATGGGTCCGCCAGAAGGATTCCGCGTCGTGGTGCTCCAGGAGCGTGATGCTGCCCCCGACGCAGAGCATCGGCATCAGTTGGCCGAGCAGGAACATCGGCCGTCCGATGCTCACGCATGCGAGCGTGGCATCGTCGGCCGTCAGCGCCATCTCGTCGATGAACAGCCGCACGCGGTGCGTCATGCGACCCTGGGTGTGGGCCACGCCCTTGGGCCGCGACGTGGTCCCGGACGTGTAGACGAGAAGCCCGATCGGATCCGCCGCCAGTCCGCGGACCGGGGCGGGCGTCGCGCTGGGGCCGGTGAGAAGCTGCCCGAACGGCACCGTGGCCCCGGGCGGTTCGTCCGGGACGTCGCCGCAGAGCACGACGACGTCGAGTCGACCACGGGCCTCCGCCGTGACGGCACCGAGCAACGCCGGCGTCGTGACGAGCATGCGGGAGCCGCTGTGACCGAGGATGTATTCCACCTGGGGCGGGGCGAACGTGGGAGACAGCGGCACGGCGATGAGCCCGGCCTTCGCGGCGGCCAGGATCGAGATCGCCAGTTCCACGCCGTTGGGCAACAGGAACGCCACGCGATCCTGGCCGGTCATCCCCAACGACACGAACCCGCGGGCGACCCGGGCCACGCGATCGGCAAGATCGGCATACACCAGCGGCCCGGCGGAGGACTGGATCGCGACGGCGTGCGGCGATCTCGCCGCCGCATCGTCGAGCATGGCAGCCAACGTCATGGGTGAACCTGGTTCGCGGGGGCAGACACCAGGTTTCTACCAGAGCCCGCAGCGCGTGGGCCAAGCTCCTCGCGCACGTGGTGAAGACGGTCGAGCCGCCCGGGAGCGACATCGGCTCACGCCTCTGGCCGGCCTCTCCCGGGTGGTCACCGGGGCGCCGGAAGGACCAGTTCCGCCTCGACGGGAAAATGGTCGGAGCCGATGTCGGGTCCGACCTTCCGGGCGAGCACGACCGCCCCGGGCGGCCCGAGGATGTGGTCGATCGGGATCCGCGGCGCGGGAAAGCGGGCGTTCCACGTGGCCTGCACGCCGCGCCCGAGCGCCGTGTCGCGCAAGCCCCCGTTCGCCACGAGCTGCCGGAACGGCCGTGACCACGGTGTCGCGTTGAGGTCGCCGGCGACGACGCAGGGCAGCGGCGACGCGGCGGCGGCCGCGGCCACGCCTGCGAGGTGGGTGGTGAGCGCCGCCGTCGCCGGGCCGTCGAACGGTGGCGACGGATGGGTGGCGATGAACCGGAACGGCCCCGCGTCGGCGTGGACGGTGGCCACGATCGACGGATGCCCCGGCGCGCCGAACTCGACCACGTCGACGTCCTTCAGCGGCCAGCGCGACAGCACCGCGACGCCGAAGTTGTCGGTCCGCGGCCACACGACGCGGTGGGGGAAGACGTCGGCGAGGCCCTCGAGCGCGTCACCCCAGGCGGGATCGACCTCCACGACGGCGGCGACGTCGGGGCGGCGGGCACGGAGGTAGGCGGCGGCCGCCGTCGGGTCGTCGTTCTGGCTGTGCACGTTCGCGGCGACGACGACCACCCGCCGCGTGAGGTCGGCCGCCGCCACGGGATCGCTCCGCGCCGGCAGCCAGTAGGGAAGCATCTCGACGACGTTGCCGGCGGCGGCGACCGCGAGACAAACGGCCGCCACCGCACTCCGCCAACGCAGGCTGGCGCCGAGGCCGACGATCGCCAGGAGGAGCCAGGTGGAGCGGAAGTGGCTCGCGAGGTCGAGGAGCCAGTGCCACCGCCCGCACCATCCCGCCACGGTTCCCGCGAGCACAGCGACGGCGAACACCCGCATGGTCCAGGGCGGCGTTCGCCCGGACGTCGGTGCGGCGGGCGTGTCGGGAGCGGCGGTCATCGTGGCACCCGGATCTGTCGGGCAGCTCGTGCTTCCCGACCGGGTGTCCGCTTGCAAAAGTGTCCTTCACAGGTCTATTCTCTCTCGGGTTCCAGGGGGAGGCGTGAAGAGCGGCTCAGCGGGGTAAGCCTCCGTTGCCAGGGGCTGTTTGACGCGGCCTGCCTCAGAAACTCGTGATGGCCGCATGCAATCATGCGGCGTCGAAACTTTCTTCCAGCACCTCACGAAATCAGGTGAAGCGATGATTCAAGGGCTCTGTTTGCTGGGGTCGGCGATGCCCGACCTGTCGGTGTTCCAGTACAACGCGGTGGACAACATCTTTTCGATGACGGTCGCGACGATGGGGGCGGCCGCACTCTTCTTGTACATGTCCCGGTCGCACGTCGATCCGGAATACCGGCCGGCGCTGCTGGTGTCGGGTCTGGTGGTGTCGATCGCCTGCTACCACTACTTCATGATCCGCCACAGTTGGCACGACGCCTATTCGCTGGTGGACGGCGGATACAAGGGCACCGGCGCCGCCTTCAACGATTTTTATCGGTATGCCGACTGGATCCTGACGGTGCCGCTCCTGATGGTCGAACTCGTGGCCGTCCTCCGGCTGCCGGCCGCCAAGGCGACGAGCCTGCTGACACGGCTGGTGATCGCGGCGGCCTTGATGATCGCGCTCGGCTATCCGGGCGAGGTGATCGCCGACCCGGCGCGGTGGAACGAGCGGGTGATCTGGGGTGGGCTCTCATCGATTCCATTCTTCTACATCCTCTATGTGCTCTGGACGGAACTGACGAATTCGCTCGACAGCCAGCCGCCCGCGGCCCGTAGGCTCCTCGAGATCGCTCGGCTGGTGATTCTGATCACATGGGCGGTGTATCCGATCGCCTATGCGCTCGGCGGCACGCCCGAAGCTCTGGCGGCGAAGGCCGGAACCGCGACTGCCGCCAGTGGCGTCTCGGGTGCCAATGGTGTCGTCGGCCTGCAGATCGGCTACGCGATCGCCGACATGACCGCCAAGGCGGGCTTCGGCGTGCTGATCTACCTGATCGCCCGTTCGAAGAGCACGAAGACCAGCTCGCACGAGGCATAGGCCACCGTCTGAGTGGGCTGACCCTCTGCGGAAGAACAGTGATGACATGCACGCGGCCTCGGTAATCTTGCTCTGTTGGGCGATGATCGGGGCCGCGTGCTTTTTTTCCCAAGGATTGGCCGGCGTCACTGCCGGCGTGTTGGCAGTCCTCGTCGCGGTCGTCGGCCTGCCGCATGGCGCGGCCGACCATCGCTACGCCCGGCCGCGGCTCGAACCGCTGTTGGGAGTGGCGTGGCTGCCGGTGTTTTTGGTCGGGTATCTGGCGGTTGCGGCGCTGGTCGTGTGCGGCTGGTTCGTGGCGCCGGCCGCCACGATCGTGGCATTTTTTCTGGCTTCCGCCTGGCACTTCGGCCAGGAAGAGCCGCGGCTCCCGGTCGGTCCTCGGGGCCTGCGGCCGGTGTTCCGGTTCGCGCGCGGAGGGCTCGCGATCTGGACGCCGCTGGTGTTTCACGCCCGGGACGTCGCCGCGATCCTCGGCCTGGCCACGCCGGGGGGCTCGGGCCCCGCCATCCAGCATGCCACCAGCCTGCTGACGGTGTGCTCATGGACCATGCTGCCGCTCGCGGCTCTCGGCTGGACGCTCCAGGGATTGGCGGCCAGCGGATGCACCGGGCGGAGGCGGCGGGTCTTGCTTGCCGACAACGCGCTGGTCGCGTCCCTCGTGGTGCTCTTCGCCGTCACGAGCCCGCTGGTGAGCTTCCCGGTCTACTTCTGCGGCTGGCATTCGGCGCGGGGTCTCGAGCGACTCCGCCGGGAGCTTGGCGAGACCTGGCCGGAACTGGCCAGGAGCCTCGCGCCCATGACTTTGGGGGCAATCGCCATGGTCGGGCTGGCGGCATGGCTCGTGCTTGGCGGCGCGGGTTGGGATGGCACACTCATCCGGGCGACGTTCGTCGGCCTGAGTGCCGTGGCCGTGCCGCATCTGCTCCTGCACGGCGTTGCGCCGCTGTGGGAGGCGTCTACCCGGCGGCGAACGACGCACCCGCTTTGCGTGAAGCCCCGCATCACATGGGGAGGCGCTGGATGAACTCGGCCCCGGAGTTCGACTATTGTGTAGTGGGCGGCGGTCTCCAGGGCTGTCTCTTGGCCCATGCCCTGGCCTGGCACAGGCCAGAGGCGACCGTGCTGCTCCTCGAACGGGCCGATGCGCTGTGCGGCAATCACACCTGGTCGTTTCACGAGACAGACGTCGCCGAGCAGGCGAGGGGCTGGTTCGACCCGCTGGTCGCCCACCGTTGGCCCGGCTATCGAGTCCGGTTTCCGAAGCTGTCGCGGCGGGTGAACATCTCCTACGCGACGATCACGTCCGACCGCCTCCGCGAGGCGACGCTGTCGCTGACGGGCGGAGCGGGGAGCCCGGCTCGCCCCGGCCGGCTCGTCGTGCGCACCGGCGAGTCGTGCGAGATCCTCGCGCCGACCGCCGTGAGAGTCGGCGGGACAGCCGAGATTTCCTGCCGCACGGTCCTCGACTGTCGCGGGCGGGCGGCGGCAGGGCCGCCGGGCGGAGCGGGCTATCAGACCTTCATCGGTCATGAATATGAGACTGTTCGGCGCTGGCCGGCATCGGAACCGACGGTCATGGATGTCCCGGCTGATCAGGCCGCGGGCTTCGAGTTTCTCTACGAACTCCCGCTCGGTCCGGATCGCGTGCTGCTCGAATACACCCGGTTCCACGAGGAGCCGGCCTGTGACGAATCGCGGGCCGCCGCGCTGATCTCGGCCCGGCTGGCCGAGGCTGGCGCAGGAGCGGCGAAACTGATCCGCACCGAGCGTGGGTGTCTCCCGATGCCTTATGCGGCCGCCGCCAGGCGCGAGGGGCCGTCGCCGGCCGGCGGCTACGCCGGCGGCTGGTGCCACGCGGCCACGGGATACTCGCTGCCGCTGGCCGTTCGCTTCGCGGAACTCGTCGCCCGGGCCCGTCCCGACCGGGTCGCCGCGGCGGTCGCCTCCGGGGCCGCGGAGGACCGGCTGCGGCGCGGCTTCGCCCGCTTTCTGAACCGGCTGCTCTTTTGCCTCGTCAGGCCCGCAGACCGCTGGAAGATCTTCCGCCGGTTCTATCGCGTCCTGCCCGAAGAGCGAATCGCCCGGTTCTACGCCCATCGCTTCACGGTCACCGATGCGGCTCGGATCCTGATCGGCTGGCCACCCACCGGTTTGGCGCCGATTCGGTTCGCGAGGTCGTTCGTCTCACTTCCAGGGCCGCTGCCGACATGACAAAAAATCTCCTCGGCTTCGCCGGCGCGACGCACCAGACCGCCCGCACGGGGCACGGCTGGTCCAAGGCCCTCCAACTCTCCCCCGACCTCTATCCCGGCGTGGGCGGCAAGCGGCTGCGGGCCACTCTGCTCAAGGAGGCCTACGCGTTCGCCGGTGGCCGTTGCGCGGCTCCCGCGCTGATCGTCGATGCGGTCGAACTCCTGCACGCCGGTTCGCTCGTGATCGACGACTTCGAAGACGACTCGCTCACCCGCCGCGGCCAACCGGCACTCCACCAGGTGATCGGGCCGGCCCGGGCCGTCAACGCCGGCAACTGGATGTATTTCCGCGCGCTGGAACTGGCCGCCGCCGCCTGGGACGATCCCGCCAGGTCGGCGGCGCTCGTGGGCAGGTTCATCGCCACGGCGCGGCAGTGTCACGAGGGGCAGGCGATCGACCTGGCGATGCGGATCGACGAGGTCACGCCGCGGCAGGCCCAGGTCACGGCGCTGGCGATCTCGCGGTGGAAGACCGGCCGCCTCGCCTCCCTGGCCGCGTGGTGTGGGGCCCATGCCGCCGCGGGAGACCGGCAGACGCTGCAGGCGGTTGCCGCCTTCGGCTGCCGGCTGGGCATCTGCCTGCAGATGAAAAACGACCTCGACGAACTCTGCGAGATGCTCGCCGGTTCGGATCGGTGCGACGACCTCCGCAACCGCCGCGTCACCTGGCCCTGGGCCTGGGCCGCGAGTGAGCTGCCGGCCCGGCAGTTCGCAGCCTGGCAGCGGCGGCTGCGGCAAGCGACCGAAGAGCCGGCCGCGTTCCGCACGATCGCCAGGGATCTGCTCGACGCGATCCACCGGCGGGCGCCGGCTGCGATCAACGGCCGCCTCGACCGGGCGATCGACAGGCTTACCGCCGCGACGGGCGGTGGCCGTGATGCCGGCCCGCTGGCCGCGGTCTGCGACGCCCTGCGGATCGCCGGCGAGCCGACGAAGGCGGAGGCTCTTCCGTGAGCATGGCGACCGTCGCAGAGGGGCTGCCGCCTCGGTCGGGCAGCGATCCGCGCCGGCGGGCGGCCGTGATCGGCAGCGGGTTTGGCGGCCTCGCCGCCGCCATCCGGCTGCAGTCGATGGGCTTCGACACGGTCTGCTACGAGGCCCACGACCAGCCGGGGGGCCGGGCTGCCGTCTACGAGGATGGCGGCTACATCTTCGACGCCGGGCCGACGGTGATCACCGCCCCCCACTGCCTGGAGGAGCTCTTCGAGCTCTCGGGCAGGTGCCTGGCCGACTACGTCCGCCTGTTGCCGGTCACACCCCTCTACCGGCTCCAGTGGACCGATGGCGTGGCCTTCGACTACGTCGCCGACGAGGCGGGGTTGATCGAACAGGTTCGGCGGGTGAACCCCGCCGACGTGGAAGGCTACCGTCGCTTCGCC
>Ga0207954_1000825_pt1 | contig 10807 bp, 10 predicted proteins | sample CryBogmetaGMA0M_FD_184547 | JGI IMG/M metagenome (GOLD analysis project Ga0207954, IMG submission 184547) | Freshwater microbial communities from Crystal Bog, Wisconsin, USA - MA0M (SPAdes) | ecosystem: Environmental > Aquatic > Freshwater > Lake | place: Crystal Bog, Wisconsin, USA | collected... | reverse complement strand
GGCTCATGAACTGCCATTTCACCAAGGGTCCGCAGCACGATAAAAGCAACGATCCCCGCCAAGAGATAACCAAGAAGAATAGATGGGCCAGCAATCTTGATTGCACTTGCTGACCCCAGAAATAATCCAACGCCAATCGTTGACCCCAAAGCCATCAAGCGAATGTGTCTAACTTTAAGATGGCGTTTTAAGCCAGTATGTTCAGTCTGCAAAAGAGACCTCCTTTCGATTTGTCGTTGGCTGATTTACCAACGAGGCAAGTCTAGGGAGTGCTTGGCAGATGTACTAGGGTAAAAAAATACCTAAAGTGATTAAAGCTATAAAAGGTAGGATACCTAGAAAAGAAATCGCTTTTAAATCAAGACCGATGCAAAGGAAAAAATATTTCTGACTGCATAAGAATCAGAAACTTCCTACAGGGAATCCCCTTAAGGATTTATTGTGATTTCAATAGAAATTAAGCTTGTGCCGCGATTAAGTTGAGAATCTCGGCAGCTGCAGCAAGGCCACAGGCTGCAGTGACCATGACAGTAGAGCCATAACCTGTGCAAGCTAGACCGCCAGTGGCAGCGCCTGCGCGTGGCTCATGTGAGTAAATAGCGCGAATCCCGATTGCTTTCTTGAGATTTCTAGAAAAGCCATGATCCTGTCTTAGACCTTGGCGTACCTTTGCTAATAAGGCATCTTGCTCAGTGCGAGAGAGGTCATCACAGCAGACGGAAGTGGGGTCAGACTTACCGCCTGCAGCACCACACATGACTAGTGCACGATTATTTTTGTTTGCCCATACTGATAATGCAATTTTGGTTTGCACTGAATCAGTAGCATCTAATACCAAAGCGTCTTTTGGGATAAGTACATCTAAATTTTCTGGAGTAAGAAATTCATCGTAAGGCGTTAATTGAATATCAGAATTAATTTGCAAGATACGTTGTGTCATCGCCTCTACTTTGGCTTTGCCGTACTGACCTTCTAAAGCATGCAACTGTCGATTCGTGTTGCTCTCCGCAATGTGGTCAAAATCCACTAAGACAAGATGCCCAATACCCGTTCTGGCTAATGCCTCTGCCGCCCAAGAACCAACACCGCCCAGACCGGCTACCACCACAGTAGCGTTACGAAAGCGCTCACGCAGCTCTGGCCCATAGAGTCTAGAGACCCCGCCAAAACGTCGATCTTCCATGCTTTCTTCTATCTTGTCTTCTGCCATAGCTTCTCTTTATACTGAATAAATGGACTCTATTGCTCAACTTCGCAAAAACTATAGCTTCGGTCAGCTTTCAGAAACCGATGTTCCAAGCAATCCCTTGCCTCTTTTTAAGCTCTGGTTTGACCAAGCCGTAAGAGCAGAGTGTCCCGAACCCAATTCTATGACCTTGGCTACTGCCAATAAAGCCGGAAATCCATCAGCTCGTATTGTCTTACTAAAAGGTGCTGACCAAAACGGCTTTACCTTCTTTACCAATTATGAGAGCCAAAAGGGTAAGGATTTGGCGGTCCGCCCGCAAGCTGCCCTTCTTTTTCATTGGCATGAACTAGAGCGTCAAGTTCGCATTCAGGGAGATGTAGAACGCGTGAGTGCTGATGAAAGTGATGAATACTTTCACTCTCGCCCCCCAGCATCTCGCATCGGCGCTTGGGCTTCGCCGCAAAGCGAAGCGATTCCTAGCCGTGAATTTTTAGAAGAAGCGGAGAAACGCTTTAAAGCAGAGTTTGGGGATGCACCACCGCGCCCTGAGCACTGGGGTGGTTACCGTCTCCGCCCTACTGAAATTGAATTCTGGCAAGGTCGACCTTCCAGATTGCATGATCGCATCCACTATAAATTGGATGGATCAACCTGGCAGGTAAACCGCCTGGCCCCCTAAGAGTATTGCGGTGCTATGAGTGATTTAAATTTTGCTCTGAACTTTGCTAATTTAGGCGCAACTACTGCCCGGCAGTAACCTTGAGTGGGATTTTGCACAAAGTAATTCTGGTGATAGTCTTCAGCAGGGAAAATTGTTGGTGCCGCATCAATTTGCGTCACTACTGGGCTGGAATAAATTCCCGACTCTTCAAGCTCTTTGACAACTTCATGGGCAATCTTGTTTTGTTCATCGCTATGCGTAAAGATCACAGAGCGATATTGTGTGCCATGGTCATTGCCTTGATAGTTCAAAGTAGTAGGATCATGAATCACAAAGAAAATTTCTAATAGATCCCTAAATGAAATGACTTGTGGATCAAACATAATGTCCACAATCTCTGCATGCCCAGTGCCACCAGTACAAACTGCTTCATAACTAGGGTTGGGTTTAGGGCCACCAGCATATCCAGAGACAACTGATTTAACCCCAGAAATTTGCTGATAAACAGCCTCAAGGCACCAAAAACAGCCGCCGCCCAAGGTGGCTTGCTCTAGTGGGGTCTGATTTTTATCGTGATTTTCGTTCATGGCTTTATCCTAATACCTTATTCCAATGTTTGCCAACTATTAATACTCTATGAATCGCTTGACCATTCAGCTTGATGAAATCAAAGCAGCCTACGCTGCCGAACCAAACCCTAGCCTTGAAGTGAGGCTAGACCGTATTGGTCGAATCGAAAAGATGATTGAGGCCAATGAAGAAAAAATCTGCAAAGTACTCTCTGCAGATTTTGGTGTGCGCCACCCGATTGAAACACGCCTTGCTGAATTTCAGATGGTATACCAGGCCTGCAAAGATGCCAGGAAACATCTCAAAGAGTGGATGAAACCCATACACATGGAAGTTCCCTCACATATGGGGTCTTCACAAGCATGGACTGAAAGTCAATCGCTTGGTGTTGTTGGCATCATGAGCCCCTGGAATTATCCAATTCAGCTAGCACTCGTTCCAGCAATTGCAGCGCTAGCTGCGGGTAATCGTGTTTGGCTAAAGCCTTCTGAGCGTAGCTCTCGCACTTCCGGTTTTTTGGCAGGATTAATTCAAGAATACTTTCATCCAAGTGAATTTTGTGTCACTACTGGCGGTCTTGATATAGCCGAACAATTTGCAGCGCTTCCTTTTGCTCACCTCTTCTTTACTGGCGCAGAATCGATTGGCAAAAAAGTAATGCGAGCTGCTGCTGAAAACCTTACTCCAGTGACTCTAGAGCTTGGCGGCAAATCACCGGCCATCATTGATTCCTCTGCCAAACTGCAGGAAGCAGCTGCTTCCGTAGTGTATGGAAAATTACTCAATGGAGGTCAAACCTGCATTGCGCCAGATTACGTTCTCATCGACCAAGCTCATCAGGACCAGTTTATAAAAGCATTACAAGCAGCAGCTCAAGACCAATTCAGTAGTCCCGAAGAGCTCACTGGTCCAATCGATGAAAGTCAATTGCTCAACTGGCAAAGCTTAGTCAGCGATGCACTTGATCGTGGTGCAAAGGCAATACCCTTATTAAGTAATCCATCAGCAGGTGCGAGACAATTTGAACCTATCGCCCTCATTGACGTACCTCAAGACGCTCGCGTCCTTCATGAAGAGATTTTTGGGCCTATTCTTCCAATCGTGACAGCTCCAGATATTTCAGCTGCCATTCACTACATTAATGCCAGGCCCTATCCACTAGCAATTTATTGGTTTGGAAAAAACAAAAAGAATATGCAACGGGTTTTAGAAGAGACCCGCTCTGGTGGTGTCACCATTAATGAAACCTTATTACATGTAGCAGTCCAATCTCTCCCCTTTGGTGGTATTGGTAGCAGCGGCATGGGCGCCTATCACGGTAAAGCCGGCTTTGATACATTCAGCCACCAGAAATCCATCTTGGAAGTACGTGGCCTATTGGGAACAGGACTTTTAATGGGTACTAAAGCAGCTCGCCCCCCTTATGGAAAAGGCATCGAGCGTCTATTGAAATTCCTTAAGTAATTAATTCGGGAAAACCCTTGTAATCACAAGTTCAAGCTGTCATAATGGGTGGCTTTTTTAAGCAATTTGATTCATCGCCCCCCAGCTATATTTCAGCGTATCGTTTAGAAGTTATAAACACCAAAGATAAAAAACGCGCTGCCGCCTGTCTGATGGTCGATGCCTTTGACCATCGCACCCAATAAAAACATAGGTGCAACATACGGAGACATCCCTTTGAGGGGATGTGTAATAGCATGACTTTTTCTAAAGAAACTAAACTCGAGTCGAAAGACTCAAAGCACGCTGGATGTGAATTCCAGTCTTTCGCCCTAGCGGCGCAACTTCTTAAAAACGTTGCTGAACTCGGTTTTACCGAAGCCACTCCTGTTCAAGCTCAGGTTATTCCTGCTGCTTTAGCTGGTGGTGACTTATTAGTCAGCAGCCAAACGGGTAGCGGTAAAACCGCAGCCTTTTTATTGCCCTTGATCAATCAACTGATCGAAGCTAACCCAAACAATTCGCCTGTACCAGGTCGCGCACAACCTAAAGTGTTAGTGCTCTGCCCTACTCGTGAATTAGCTCAACAGGTTACCGCCGATGCAGTGAACTTGGTGCGCGGCATGAAAGGTATCCGTATTGCAACCATCATGGGTGGCATGCCTTATGGCAAGCAAATCCAAGCTCTGAAAGGTGCATTGTTAGTTGTTGCAACCCCAGGTCGTTTACTCGACTTGTGTGACAGCAAAGCAATTCGTCTGGATGATGTAAAACAACTCGTCATCGATGAAGCCGATCGCATGCTCGACATGGGATTTGCTGATGATCTCGAGGCAATTGACAAACGTTGTGCCGGTCGCAACCAAACCTTGATGTTCTCTGCAACTTTTGCGCCTAAGATTATGTCTTTAGCAAATGCATTAACTAAAGATGCAAAGCGTATTGAACTTGCTCACGCAGGCGACAAACACGCTAACATTGAGCAGAAATTGCATTGGGCTGACAGTAACTCACACAAGCATAAGCTTCTTGAGCATATTTTGGCTGATGCCAGCTTAGATCAAGCAGTTGTATTTGCTAGCACTCAAGTTGAAAGCGAAAAGATCGCTGATACATTACGTGCTAATGGCTATGAAGCAACTGCTCTTCACGGTGCAATGCCTCAAGCTGTGCGTATGCGTCGCCTAGAGTCTTTACGTAAAGGTCACACCAAGATTTTGGTAGCGACGGACGTAGCGGCTCGCGGTATAGATGTGCCACGTATTAGTCACGTGATTAACTTTGGCCTGCCAATGAAACCAGAAGACTATACACACCGCATCGGTCGTACTGGTCGCGCTGGTCGTAACGGCGTCGCTATCACTTTGGTAGAACATCGTGATCGTGCCAAGATTCGCAATATCGAGCGTTTTACACAGCAAGATATCGTTGCCTCAGTCATCGCTGGTCTTGAGCCACAAGCCAAGCCTAGCTTTGGTGGTGGCGGTGGCGGTAACCGTTCTGGTGGTGGACGTTCTGGCGGCAGTCGCTCAGGTGGTGGTGGCGGTGGTGGTCGTTATGGTTCTGGAGCACGCTCTGAATCTCGCTTTGGTGGTGGTGGCTCTGGCGGTGGAAATCGTTCAGGCAATCATTTTGAAGCGCGTTCGACTGGTTCTGCTGACTCACGTCCTGCACGCTCTGCTGACTCACGTCCTGCGCGTTCTGCTGACTCACGTCCAGCACGTCCAGCTGGTGGCCCACGTTTTGCTAAACCAAAGTCTGGCGGTCAACGTCGGAACTTTAGCGGTAGCTAATAATGATTCGCCGTAATCGTCTCCGTTCTGCATGGAATCGAGTCGGTTCCGGTGAAATTCATCGGGCGCCACGAAAGTGGCAGCCTTGGCTTAGCGATACTGGATCTCTCACCCAAAAAATTGAGCAAGCAATTGGTCAAAAACTAGAAGTGCAAGTTTTGCGCGACTGCCCTCAATCATTGAATAGCGACGAAAGTCGCTATTTCCATTTCCGAATTAGACGCTGTAGAGTACGTGAAGTGCTTCTATGCGCAAACAATGTCCCTCTGGTTATGGCACATAGCGTCATTCCTACATTCAGTGCCAGCGGCAGCAATCATGCCGTTCTGCGACTAGGCACAAAACCTTTAGGTGCCGTGCTCTTTGCCAAAACGCAGAAGCACTCTACGCCAAAACTACCACGTGATATTGCACGCTTAGATAGAAGTAGCGCTTTGTGGAAAAGATGTTCTAAGAATTACCCTGGGTTGAACTCACCCCTATGGGCTCGTCGCACTCTTTATCAGTTGAAGGGTCATCCAATACTGGTCAATGAAATTTTCTTACCCGCTTTGCTTCGCTTTTCAAAAACTTAGATTGTTAGCCAGGCTAAGCTCGCTTTAATAAGCGCCTCATCACCAGGCTCGGTGGTGAATACTTCACCAAAGCCAATGATTTCTGCGGCATCAGCAATATTGTGATGTGGACATAAGGCGCTTGCGCTTTGAAGTCCCTGCGGAAATTGATCTTTTACCACTTGCCCCAAGTAACGCACTGCTTCTGAAGAAGTGAGTAGCCAGAGTGATTTAGAAAAATCCATTTCATGAATCACATGCCAAGCAGGGTTATCGAGATCTAAGGGGACGCGGGTATAGGTAGAGATTGCTTCTACTGTCGCCCCTGCTTTTGTTAGGTTATCAGCTAGCCATTCGCGACCTCCCTCACCTTTGAAAATAATGATCTTCTTGCTGCTCCAATCCCAACCTAGGGCTTGGAGCTCTTGCCATAATCCTTCTGAATCCCATTTCTCGGTATTTTTCGGAATGAGCACTGGGGTGGGACTTTGTTCTTGACCAATGCCATGGTTTTGCAATGCCAGCTTGCTACTGCCGCCCATTACTCCAATTGGAATAATCTTTTTAGAAAATTCTTGCCAGTCACGTTCAAGTAAGCGCATCACACATTCAATTGCGTTGGGGCTAACGAAGATCGCAAGATCTGCATCTTTCAAACTGGTGGCGATATGATCCGCTAGTTGATCATCTGTTTTAGGAACAATTGTTAGCAAAGGTAGCGACACTATTTCTGGCAGGCTACGCTTAGCGACACCACTATGTTCAATACTTTTAGAAAGTATCTCTATCAGCTGACGAGACTGACCGCTGGGCCTAGTGACAACGATGGTTTTAGTACTCATCGCTACTAGGATTTCTATTTAGATATTTTTGGAATTAAATCAGCTGCGCCCTGCGCTAGCAAATCTTGAGCGACAGCAAGCCCAAGCGCCTCTGCATCCTCAACCGACTCTACTTTGGCTTTGCCATTGGCAAGGCACATTGCTTTGCCATCAGTGCTGGCTACAAAAGAACGAATGTGCATTTGATTCTGATCCCATACAGCATATGCCGCCAAAGGCACCTCACATGATCCACCTAACTGACGTGAGACCATACGCTCCGCAGAAACAGAAAATAAAGTTGGCAAATCATTTAAGGGGGCAAGCCATTGTTTGATATTAGGATGTTTGCTTAAAGTCTCAATACCTAGTGCGCCTTGACCAGCAGCTGGTGTGTATGGGTCGTACGGCAGAAGAGCGCGAATACGAGACTCTAAACCTAACCGCTTTAATCCTGCTGCGGCCAATATGATGGCTTGATACTCACCACGATCTAACTTACCCATACGCGTATCTAAATTACCGCGCAAGGGCTGAATCTCTAAATGGGGAAACTTTGCTCGTAGCACTGACTCACGACGTAAGCTTGAGGTTCCCACAATCGCACCTTTTGGTAAATCTTCCAGACTTGCAAAATCATTCGAGACAAACGCATCACGTGCATCTTCCCTCTCCATGACACAAGCAAGGTCAAATCCTTCTGGCATTACCATTGGGACATCTTTAAGAGAATGAACCGCTAAATCTGCCCGACCATCCTCAAGGGCAGTTTCGAGCTCTTTCACAAAAAGGCCTTTGCCGCCCACCTTAGAGAGGGCTTTATCCAAAATCTGGTCCCCGCGGGTAGTCATTCCCAAAATCTGGACATCACAGCCTGGATAGAGCTTTTTTAGGCAATCTCGGACGTGCTCCGCCTGCCACATGGCTAGGCGACTTTCACGGGAGGCAATAACTAGGCGCTTAGGGGCCGTCAGGGGGGAAGAATTCAGGGTTTGGGACATAACATTTAAAATAATATGAGACGTACAACAATATACTGTGTTTATGAGCTCACCCAAAAATTCCTTAGACAACAAAGCCCAAGCTTGGTCGGCCCGTTTTAATGAGCCGGTAGACGAACTTGTCCAGCGTTATACCGCTTCTATTGGCTTTGATCAACGCTTTGCCATGGTCGATATTGCCGGTTCCCTGGCACACGCCCAGATGCTTGCCGCCCAAAAGATCATCAGTGCTCAGGATTTAGCGGACATTCAAAAGGGTTTAGCTCAAATTAAGGGCGAGATTGAAGCTGACCAATTTGAATGGCAATTAGCTTTAGAAGATGTGCATCTCAATATTGAAGCGCGCCTCACTGCCTTGGTAGGTGATGCAGGCAAACGCTTGCATACTGGTCGTTCACGCAATGATCAAGTGGCTACTGATTTGCGTCTATGGTTACGTGGCAGCGTTGACGAGATTGCTAGCACTCTCAAAGCTTTGCGTACCGCACTATTAGATTTAGCAGAAAAGCATGCGGATACGATCATGCCTGGTCATACCCATCTGCAAGTTGCACAACCGATTACTTTTGGTCATCACTTGATGGCTTACTTTGAAATGTTTAGTCGTGATGCCAGTCGCTTGTCTGATTTACGCGCACGTTTTAATCGTTTGCCTTTAGGTGCTGCTGCTTTGGCAGGAACTAGCTATCCAATTGATCGCGAGCAAGTTGCTAAAACTCTCGGTTTTGATGGTATTTGCAGCAACTCTTTAGATGCTGTTTCAGATCGCGACTTTGCAATTGAATTCTGTGCCTTTGCATCCATCTTGATGATGCACGTTTCACGTCTCTCTGAAGAGCTTGTGCTCTGGCTCAGCCCACGCTTTGGTTTTATTGACCTGCCAGATCGCTTTTGCACAGGCAGCTCAATCATGCCGCAAAAGAAAAACCCAGATGTTCCTGAGTTGGCGCGTGGCAAGACTGGTCGCGTCTATGGTGATCTGATTTCTTTACTGACCTTAATGAAGAGTCAGCCGCTTGCCTATAACAAAGATAATCAAGAAGATAAAGAGCCTTTGTTTGATGCTGTAGACACCGTACAAGATACACTGCGTATCTTTGCCGATATGGTTCCCCATATTGAAGTCAAAGCTAATGTCATGAAGGCAGCTGCCCAAGAAGGCTTTTCTACAGCAACGGACTTGGCTGATTACTTAGTAAAAAAAGGTTTGGCATTCCGTGATGCTCATGAAGCTGTGGCGCATGCTGTTAAAGCCTGTGTTGGCAGAAACTGCATGCTGACTGACTTAAGTTTGTCAGAATTACGCTTTGCTTGTGGTCTTGATAATCGCCCAGAACTCCTTAGTGATGATGTCTTTGCTTTGCTAACAGTTGATGGCTCAGTACAGTCTCGCCAACATATTGGTGGTACGGCACCATCCCAGGTCCTGAGCGCGATTAAACGGGGTCGTGCAGATCTTTAGGTCGCATGGGGTTTTGGTCCAAACTTTCCACAGGCATTGATCGCATAAACCAACTGCTTGGTAAAGCAGCAAGCGTGATGATTTTGCTCTCCTGCGTGGTGTCGGCAGCCAATGCCTTACTACGTTATGGATTGGATATCAGCAATAATTGGCCGCTAGAGCTTCAGTGGTATCTATTTAGTGCAGCCGTCATGCTTGGTTCTGCCTACACCCTCAAACGCAATGAACATGTTCGAGTTGATTTAATTTACTCACACCTTTCTGACCGCGGTCGAATATGGATTGATTTATTTGGCTTGATTTTTTTCTTGATGCCAGCTTGTATTCTGTTTACATGGCTCTCTTGGACAACCCTCTTTTATCCGTCCTGGCTCATCATGGAACACTCACTGAACTCTGGTGGCCTAGCCCGTTACCCGATTAAATTTGTAGTGCCTTTTGGATTTTTTATGTTGAGCCTGCAAGGTCTTTCTGAAATCATCAAACGCATCGGCGCTCTCAAAGGTGCAATCACTTTGCCTGCCGAAGACCTGCAATACGAAAAGCCGATGCAATGATTCCATTAGAGTGGATGCCGCCCCTCATGTTTGGTGGCCTAATCATCTTTATGTTGATTGGCTTCCCGGTAGCATTTTCCCTAATGGCTGCTGGCCTCTTCTTCTCTGTTATCGCCATTAGTGAGGGATTCTTTGGCATGCCTTTTTTGCAGGCCATTCCACAACGTATCTTCGGTGGTGTACTTGCAAATGATCTTCTTTTAGCAATTCCATTCTTTACCTTTATGGGCGCTATTTTGGAGCGCTGTGGCCTTGCTGAAGAAATGCTGGACTCGATGGGTCAACTCTTTGGCAAAGTACGTGGTGGCTTAGGCTATTCAGTGATTATTGTAGGATTTGTTCTAGGTGCCATTACGGGTACTGTCGCTGCTCAGGTGATTGCTATGGCGATGATCTCTTTGCCAGTGATGATGCGTTATGGCTACAACATGCGCTATGCTACAGGTGTTCTGGCAGCCTCTGGAACGATTACCCAATTAGTACCACCATCCTTGGTACTCATTGTTTTGGCAGACCAACTCAAGACCCAAAGTGGTAGCGCTGATGTCGGTAGCATGTATCTTGGTGCTTGGGGTCCATCACTACTCCAAATTGCTCTCTTTGCGCTTTATACTTTCGTCCTCTCCCGAGTTCGACCAGACTATTTGCCGGCGGTTCCAGCAAGCGATCTCACCCTAAAAGGCTGGGAGCTCTGGAAAAAATGTCTGATGGGAATCATCCCATCCGCGGTATTAATCTTCTTGGTTCTTGGCACCA
>Ga0207954_1000824_pt1 | contig 10824 bp, 8 predicted proteins | sample CryBogmetaGMA0M_FD_184547 | JGI IMG/M metagenome (GOLD analysis project Ga0207954, IMG submission 184547) | Freshwater microbial communities from Crystal Bog, Wisconsin, USA - MA0M (SPAdes) | ecosystem: Environmental > Aquatic > Freshwater > Lake | place: Crystal Bog, Wisconsin, USA | collected... | reverse complement strand
GTGGGCCACGCCCGCGGCCACGCAGCAGGTCTCCCCCGCCCCCAGCGGATCGGCCGTGCCGTGGCCCACGACGAGGACACCGACGCCGCCCGCTGCGGCCCGTGGTCCCGTCACCGCCCCGCCCCCGGCGCCGCGATGCGGGGCATCAGGGCCGCCACCACGACGAGAAGGACGACGGCGTCGAGGAAGGGCAGCGCGTGCGAGGGATGCAGGCCGAAGAGCACGGAGCCCATGAACGGCCCCACGATCCGCCCGAGCGACGCGAACGACTGGTTGACGCCGAGCACCTCCCCCTGCCGGGCCGGGTCGGCCTGCCGAGAGATGAGCGCCGACACCGACGGGTTCACGCAGGCGAACCCCGCCACCGCCACGGCCGACGCGCCGTAGAACAGCACGCGCAGCCAGGCCGTGCCCCCCGCCGCCGGATCGCGGTACACGAGCCATGCCACCGCCCCGAGCGCCGCCAGCCCGAGCATCATGAGCGTCACGCCCGCGGCGAGCAGCCGCGACTCGGGGAACCGCTTCGCGAACGGCCGGTAGGCGCCGCCGGCCACAAGGAGCATGGCGCCGATGAAGGCGAACACGAGGAAGTTGTCGTCGTCGGTCATCCCGAACGCCGACTCGGTGAGCCGCGCGAGCGTCGCCTCGAAGTTGGCGAAGGCGACGATCGCCAGGAAGTAGATGAGCACGAGGGTCCCGACGCCCGGCATGCGGAGCACGCCGGCGGTCCGCGCGAGACCCGTGTGCCGGCGCGCCGGCGCCGCGTTCGCCGGCCGCGTCTCGCGGAACACGAACAGCGCGATGAGGAACGCCACCAGCGACAGTCCCGAAGCGATCGCCCCCACGCCCCACGGCCGCTTCTGGAAGAGCGTCAGTCCGAAGTAGGCGATCAGCGGCCCGAGCGTGAAGCCGCCGCCGAAGGCGATGCCGATGAGCGCCATGCCGCGGGCGCGGTTCTGCGGCGTGGTGCAGTCGGCGATCACCGCGGCCGCCGTGCCCACGCTCGCCCCGGCGATGCCCGCCCCGATGCGCGAGAGGAGCATCAGCCCGAGGGCGAGCGCCGCCCGCTCACGCGAGGGCACCGGGTCGGTGGGCACCGTCACGGCCAGCGCGTAGAGGGCGTAGAAGACGACCGAGCCCGCGAGGCTCAACAGCAAGAGCGGGCGGCGACCGATGCGGTCCGACAGCCCGCCGAGGATGGGGCTGAAGATGAGCTGCATCAGCGAGAACACCGAGAACAGCACGCCGATCGCGGCGCCCGTCCCGACGGGCGAGAAGCCGAGCGCCTTGAGATACGGCTCGGCCTGCCGCGGCATCACCGGGAGGACGATGCCGAACCCGAGCAGGTCGATGAACACCGTGAGGAACACGACGAGCAGCGCGCCGCTCGGCGGGCCGCCGCCGGGGGCGGTGTCGGCGGACGCGATTCCCGATCGCGATGTCATGCTCGGGCCGCCAGCGTCATGGGAGGGCGATCGTGCGGATCGGGAACGTGGGGGGTCGGCGTCGCGCTCGAGGCCACGACGACGGCTGCTACACTGCGGCCCATGGCCACCCGCGTCGCGACAGACAGCCGCAGCCCGCCCGACGAGGCCCTGAGCGTGTCGGAGCTGACGTTCCGAGTCAAGGAGCGGCTCGAGACGGGGTTCTCCGACGTGTGGGTCACCGGGGAGGTGAGCAACCTCACCCGGGCGGCGAGCGGCCACGTCTATCTGTCGCTCAAGGACGAGCAGGCGGTGCTGCGGGCCGTGATCTGGCGCGGCACGATGCAGGCGCTCGCGGTCGAGCCGGCGGACGGCCTGGAGGTGATCTGCCACGGGCGCCTCGAGGTCTACGCGCCACGCGGCACCTACCAGCTCACGATCGACCGGCTCCACGCCGTCGGCACGGGGGGCCTCGAGGCCCGGCTGCGGCAGCTGCACGCCACGCTCGAGGCCGAGGGGGTGTTCGCCGCGGAGCGGAAACGCCCGCTGCCCGCCTTTCCCCGCCGGATCGCCCTCGTCACGAGCCCCGCGGGGGCGGCCATCGCCGATTTCCTCGAGACGCTGCTCGCACGCTGGCGGGGCTGCGAGGTGATCGTCGTGCCGGCGCGGGTCCAGGGGGCCGGGGCCGCGGAGGAGCTCGCCGTCGCGCTCGGGGCCGCGGCTCGGCTGCGTCCGGCGGTCGACGTGATCGCCATCGTCCGCGGCGGGGGCAGCCTCGAAGACCTCTGGTCGTTCAACGAGGAGGTGCTCGTCCGCGCCGTCGCGGCATCGCCGATCCCCGTGGTGTCGGGCGTCGGCCACGAGATCGACGTCACGCTCTGCGATCTGGCGGCCGACGTCCGCGCCCTCACGCCGACCGACGCTGCGGTGCGGATCGTGCCCGATGGCCGGCAGGTGGCCGCGGCGGTCGCGGACCTCGGCGTGCGGCTCCAGGCCGGCTTGTCGCGGCGGCTCGGGGCGGCGCGCGACCGCGTCGTCACGCTCGCGCGGTCGCGGATCTTCGCCGACCCGAGCCGCCTCGTGCGAGACCGGCGGGAGACGGTCGACCAGCAGGCACGCCGCCTGAGGCGGCTCGCCGGACTCGCCGTCGAGCGGGCCCGCGAGCGGCTGGCCGCGGCCGCGGCCCGGCTGGAGGCCGGCAGCCCGCTCCACCTGCTTGCGCGCGGCTGGTCGGTGACCCGCCGCGATCACGATGCGGCGGCGCTGCGGAGCGTCGCCGGCCTCGCGGCGGACGACACGCTCGTGACGCTCCTCGCCGATGGCCGCGTCTGGAGCCGGGTCGAAAGGGTGACGAACGATGATGCCCGAGCCTGATGAAGGGGCCGCAAACTCGCGGCAGTCCCCCTCCTTTGAAGCCGGGCTCGCCGACCTCGGCAGCCTGGTCGTGAGCCTCGAGTCGGGCAGCCTCGGGCTGTCGGAGTCGATCGCCGCGTACGAGCGTGGCGTGGCCCTTCTGCGGCAACTGCACGAGGAACTCGCGTCCGCCGAGGAGCGGGTGAGTGTCCTCGTGCGGATCGACGAGGATGGCAGGCCGATCGTGGCGGCGCGCGATGCCGGTGAATCCGCCGCCGAGCCGACCGCACCCGCCCGGGCCGCCCGGGCCGCGGGCCGCAAGTCGCGGTCGCGGAACCTGCCCGGGATGGACGGCGACTCCGACCCCGCCTAGACTTTTTCGCGGGTGATACACACGTCGGGGCCGCGGCCGTCCGCTTCCCGTCAGCCTCACACCACCTGCAGGCCACGCATGGCAAGCTGCCCGGTGACCAGCAGTGATTTCCGTTCGGCACCCCCGTCGGGCCCGCGAGACGCCGTGATCGGCCGGGCGCTCGACGGCGTGAGGGAGTTCGTCGAGCCTCGGCTCGCGGCGGCGCTCGCGGGAGCCGATGACGTTCCCGGGCGGCTGGCGGATTCGATGCGCTACGCCGTCCTCGCGCCGGGCAAGCGGCTCCGGCCGGCGCTCGTGCTCTGGGCGGCCCAGGCCTGCGGATCCCGCGGGGACGACCGGCACCGGCTCTGGGAGGCCGCCGCGCCGGCGGCGGTCGCCGTCGAGATGATCCACGCCTACTCGCTCGTGCACGACGACCTGCCGGCGATGGATGACGACGACCTTCGCCGCGGCCGCCCGACGTGCCACCGTGCGTTCGACGAGGCGACGGCCATCCTCTGCGGCGACGCCCTCCAGGCCCTGGCATTCGAGACGCTCGCCGCCGGCATGCCCGACGCCGTCGCGGGCAGGGCCTGCCTGACGCTCGCGCGGGCCGCCGGGCCGGCCGCGCTCGTCGGCGGCCAGGTCGACGACCTCGCGGCCGAGCGCGGCTGGCTGGCCGCCGAGCCCACGACCGCCGCCGCGCAGGTCGAGTGGATGGACCGCATCAACCGCCGCAAGACCGGGGCGCTGTTCCTCGCGGCGCTCGAACTCGGCGGACTCGCCGTCGGCGCCGACGCCACCGCCCTGCGTCCGCTCGCCGAGTTTGGCCGCGCGTTCGGGCTCGCCTTCCAGATCGCCGACGACCTTCTCGACGCCGAGGGCTCCGAGGCCGCGGTCGGCAAGCGGGTGGGCAAGGACGCCGACCGCGGCAAGATCACCTACCCCACGGTCGCCGGCGTGGCCGCCGCCCGGGAGCGGGCCCTCGGCCTCGCCGCCGATGCGACGGCCGCCGTGGAGCCGCTCGGCGAACAGGCCGCGGATCTCGCCAGCCTCGCCCACTGGATCGTCGCCCGCGACCACTGACGACACGAACGGAGCCCACCGACCGCCATGGCCGACATTCTTCCCGGCATCCTCTCTCCCCGCGACCTGCGGTCGCTGTCGATGGAGGAGCTCGAACGGCTTGCCACGGAGATGCGCAAGGCCCTGTGCGAGGTCGCGGCGACGCGGACCGCGCACTTCGCCTCGAACCTCGGCGTGGTCGAGCTCTGCCTCGCCCTGCACCGCGTCTTCGATTTCTCCCGCGACCGGCTCATCTGGGACACCGGCCACCAGATCTATCCGCACAAGCTCGTCACGGGACGCTTCGCCCGGTTCGGCACGATCCGCACGAAGGGCGGGCTGATGGGCTATCCCAACCCGGAGGAGAGCCCCTACGACCTGTTCATGACCGGCCACGCCGGCTGCAGCGTCTCGACGGCCCTGGGCCTGGCGAGCGGCGACGGGCTCCGCGGTGAGGACGACCGCCGCAGCGTGGCGGTGATCGGCGACGGCGCGCTCCCCTCCGGCATCGTGTTCGAGGCCCTCAACAACGCCGGCTTCCTCAAGAAGCGGCTGCTCGTGATCCTCAACGACAACAAGATGTCGATCTGCCCCCGCGTGGGCGGGCTGGCCGAATACCTCGACACGGTCCGCACCAACCCCTGGTACCGCGGCATCAAGCACCAGGCCGGTGAGCTGATCAAGGGCGTGCCGATGGTGGGCGAGTCGGTGGAGCGGATGCTCACCAACGTCAAGGACTCGATCAAGACGACGCTCCACGGCGGCGCCCTGTTCGAGGCCCTCGGCGTCCGCTACTTCGGCCCGGTCGAGGGGCACGCGCTGCCGAACCTCGTCCGCTACCTCGAGCTCGTCAAGGACGAGGAGGGGCCGATTCTCCTCCACGTGCTCACCGAGAAGGGGCACGGCTTCAAGCCGGCCGAGGCGGATCCGGTCTTCTTCCACACCCCCGCCCCGTTCGAGTGCGACGACGACGACTGCATCGTGTCGATCAAGAAGTCGTCGGCCCGGGCCTACACCGACGTGGCGGCGACGGCGATCGGCGCGGTGATGCGCCGCGACCCGAGGGTCACCGTGATGACCGCCGCGATGTGCCAGGGCAACAAGCTCGAGTCCGTCCGCGAGGAGTTCCCCGACCGGTTCTTCGACGTCGGCATCTGCGAGTCGCACGCCGTCGCCTTCGCGGCCGGTCAGGCGAAGGCGGGCTGCCGGCCCATCGTCGACATCTACAGCACGTTCCTCCAGCGGTCGTTCGACCAGGTCTTCCAGGAAGTCTGCCTGCAGAATCTGCCGGTCGTGTTCATGATGGACCGCGCCGGGCTGACGGGCCCCGACGGCCCCACGCACCATGGCTCGTACGACCTCGGCTACATGCGGCTCTTTCCCACCATGGCGGTGCTCGCCCCCGGCGACGAGCACGACCTCGCGGCGATGCTCGACTGGGCCCTGGCCCACGACGGGCCGGTCGCGATCCGCTACCCGAAGGCCACCGTCGAGAACCACGCGGGCCCCCGATCCCCGATCGAGACCGGGCGCGCGGAGGTGCTCGCGGAGGGCAACGACGGCCTCGTCGTCGCGTGCGGCACGCTCGTCGGCGAGGCGCTCAAGGCCGCGCGGGAGCTCCACCGCGAGGGGCTCGAGGTCGGCGTCGTCAACGCCCGCTTCGTCAAGCCGCTCGACACGACGCTTCTGCTCGAACGACTCGAGGTGGTGCCGTGGTGCGTGACCGTGGAGGAGAACGCGCTGCCCACGGGCTTCGGCAGCGCCGTGCTCGAGGCGGTCCACGACGCCGGCATCGCCCCGCCGACGATCGTGCGGCTCGGGCTGCCCGACCGGTTCGTGGAGCACGGCGAGCGGGCCGAACTGCTCGCCGACCTCGGGCTCGACGCCGCCGGCATCGCCGCCACCTGCCGACGGCTCGCGGGCCGTGCGGCGGCGGGCCAACCGGCCCACGCGACGGCCGAGCGCTGAGCCTCCGGAGCCTTTGCCGCGATGTCGTCCGCGTCCAGACTCCGTCCCGGCGAGGCCGCCCCGGCACCGCTCGAGGTCGTGATCGTGGGAACCGACGGCCTCGCCGAGATCGTGGCCGAGGCGGCGCGGCTCGCCGCGGCGATCGAGGCGGGCGGACACCGTGCCACGCGGTTCCTCACGCATCCCGACGACGGCCACCCCCCGGTCTTCCCGGCCGCCGATCTCGTCGTCGTGCTCGGCGGCGACGGCTCGATCCTCCGCGCGGCGCGCTGGATGGGCTACACGCAGGCCCCCGTCCTCGGGGTGAACCTCGGCCACCTCGGCTTCCTCGCCGACGTGCCCCGGCACGACGCCTGCGAGGCGGTGCAGGAGATCGCCGCCGGCCGGTTCCGCCTCGTCGACCACCTGATGTTCGAGACCGAGATCCTCCGCGGCGACGCCGTCTCGCTCCGCGAACTCGGCCTCAACGAGACGTCGATCCTCGCCGGTCCTCCCTTCTCGATGATCGAGATCGGGCTGGTCGTCGACGGCGAACCGGCGACGACCTACCGGGCCGATGGCCTCATCGTCTCGACGCCCGTGGGATCGACGGCATACAACCTCTCCGCCGGCGGCCCGATCGTCCGCAAGGATCTCGACGCCTTCGTGTTCACACCGCTCAACCCCCACACGCTCACCAATCGCACGGTCGTCGATTCGGCCGCGCGGACCTACGAGATCCTCGTGCCCGAGCCGAACGCGGGGTCGTCGTGCGTCGTCGACGGCCGCGTCGTCGACCGGGTCGTGCCGGGAGACCGGATCCGCGTGCGCCGTGCCGCCCCGAGGTTCACGCTCGTGGAAACGGGCCGCCACGGCTACTACCGCACCCTCCGCGACAAGCTCGGCTGGGGGGGCGGGCTGCGGGCGGCCGCGGCGCCGGTGTCGCGAGGAGGCACATGAGCGTCGTCGGTCGAGCCCTCGCGGCGGCCTGCCTCGTCGTCGTCTGCCTCGTCGTCGCCTGCACGTGGAGCGGGAACGCCCGGGCCGAAGAGTCGCCCGTGCGCCTCCGTTACCGGTTCACCGCCGGCGACCGGATCACGATGCAGGTGGCGCACCGCGCGCTCACGGAAACCACGATGGAGGGCACGACGCAGACGGTCGAGACGATGACCGACTCGACGAAGACGTGGACGGTCGCGGCGGTCGATCAGGAGGGGCGGGCGACGCTCGAACAGTCGGTGAACGACGTCACCATGACGTCGCGCACGAGCGACCGGGGCGAGGTGCGGTGGACGAGCCGGGGTGACGAGGCCCCGCCGCCGGGCTACGAGGCCGTCCGGCCCGCCCTCGGCGTGCCGCTCGTCCGGATGGTGGTCGCCCCCGACGGTCGCGTCATCGATCGCCGCGAACTCCGCCCGTGCCCGCCGGCCGCCAGCGGCGACCTCGTCATCGTGCCCCTGCCGGACGACCCGGTGGAGGTTGGCGCCGAGTGGACGGTGCCGCAGGAGGTGGTCGTCGAGGTGCCCAACGGCCCCCGGAAGCTGGTCCGCACGCGGCTCCGCTACCGTCTCGACGCGGTCCGCGACGGCGTCGCGACGATCGCCGTCGACACGACCGTGCTCACGCCCGTCGACGACCCCCGCCTCGAAGCGCGGCTGCTCGAGCGGATCTGGGACGGCACGATCCGCTTCGACATCGCCACGGGCCGCGTGCTCAGCCGGAGAACCGGCATCGACCGCCGGGTCGTCGGATTCGGGGGCCCCCAGTCGAGCGTGCGCTACAAGGCGAGCCTCGAGGAATCGCTCGCCGATCCCGCCGGGAGGTGACGACCCGCGCGGCTCACCCCGCCCGGAGGACGTCCTCGACGCGGCGGATCGCCTCCTCCACGTCCCACGCGGCATCGGCGAGCACGATCGGCGAACGCTTCGCCACCCACTCCCCCACCGCCTTTTGGGCCGCGATCACCGTCGAGTGGCTGCGGCGCCCGAAGTGGGCGCCGATCTCCGTGAGCGCGGCGGTGGTGTGCTTGCGGGCGAGGAACATGGCGAGCATCCGCGGGTGGCTCGTGGTCCGCGCCCGCCGCGACGACTGGAGGCTGCCCGACTCGATGCCAAACGCCTGGCAGACGGCCCGCTCGATGTCGGCCAGCCGCACGCTGCGGGCGCTCGACCGCACCAGGTCGGCGAGGGCCTCCTCCACCATCCCGAGCGCGAGCGGCAGCCCCAGCATCTGGCTCGTGGCCTCGAGACGGTTGCAGGCGCCGAAGAGCTCCCGCGCGTGCCGCGTCATGTTCGTCGCGACGTAGTGGATCACGTCGTCCGGCATCGCGAGGCCCCGTTTGGCGCAGATGGCAGCGACGATCCCGCGGCGGACGTCGTAGTCGGGCGGGGGCAGCCGCACGATCATGCCGCCCCGGAGCCGCGTGAGGAGTTCCGGCCCGAGTTCGGGCAGCGCGTCGATCTCCCGGTCGCAGCCGAGCACGACCTGCCGACCCTGGCGGTGGAGGGCATCGACGGTGTGCTGGAGTTCGAGCAGCGTGGCCCGTTTGCCCACGAAAAACTGCAGGTCGTCGACGACGAGCACGTCGGCACCACGGCAGGTGCGGCGGAAGCCGGGCAGCCCGCTGCCGTGCAGCGACTGGAGAAACGCCGTGGTGAACTGCTCCGCCGAGAGATAGACGGCGTTGACGCCGGGATGGAGCTCGCGGAGGCGGTCGCAGAGCCCCTCGAGCAGGTGCGTCTTGCCGACGCCGCTCGGCCCGTGGATCACCAGGGGGGACATCTCGCCGGGCCGTGCGACGGCCATCTCGACCGCGGCGGACGCCATGCGGTTGCTGGGGCCGACGACGAACTCGGAGAGCCGGGGCGTGGGCCGCCGCGCGGGGGCCTGGGGAGCCGCGGACGGCTGGGACACCACCACGAGATCCCCGGCCCGTCGCTCGGCGGGCGCCGCCGCCACGGGCGTCCCGCGCGGCCGCCGTGCCGCAGGCCGGCGGCGGCGGGGCACCGGCGACGCCGTCGCCTCCGCCCCCTGCGCCTCGGCGGCGAGCGGCTCCCAACTGACGGTGGTCGCCGGCCCACAAATCGCCTGGACCGCCGATTCAAGTTCGTCGCGGAACGTGCGACGAAGCCACTCGTGCGAAAATCCCGTGCCGACGGTCACGCTCACGCGACGCGGAAGAGCGCCCGACTCGGCCGCGATGCGCACGCCGTCGCCGAACCACACCGCGTAGCGGTCGTCGCCGATCCGCGAGCGGAGTTCGCGAAGAATACGATCCGCCACCGCGGCGTCGCCATCATCGGCGGCTGCGGCGACGTCGGTGACGTTCCCCATGGATCCTTCCCGATCCAGGTTCCTTGCGGTTCCCGGAGTGCTGTCCGTCCGTGTGTTGGCTGCGATGATCGGGTCGTCGAATCACCGCGTGCGGCGCGAGTATAGAAGTGACTGCGGTGCTGTCAAACCATGACAGCACCGCGACCGGAAAGCCCCACGCGCGGCGGCGTGCGCTCGTCGGAAATACGCCACGCGTGCTGCCGTCACGACCTCGCGGCACCGCGCCCGAGGCGGTGCACAACTTGTGCACGAGCCAGTGGAGGCTGCGCACCGATCGCGGGGACACCGAGCTTTTCCCACCGGTTTCGCCCGCTCGGCCGCACACTCCCGCAGCGGCCGACGTCGCGTATACTGGCGGCCCGGTCGCCGAGCGGATTCGGCGTCGCCGATCGAGACACGAAGTCAGCCCCACGCCCACGAATGATGCTCGCCCACGCGGTCCGCATTCGTCGCCCGCCGTCGTGCCACGACCGCGTCGGCCGACGCGCATGGGCCGTCGTCCTCGCGGGCGTCGCCCTGGCGTCGCCGTCGATCAACGCCGCGGATGACGCGTCGCCGCCGGCCGCCCCCTTCCAGCCCGACGACATCTCGATCGGTGAACCGATCGCGTTGCCCTTCGCGAAGCCAGCCGCGAGCGCGGGTGGAACCGTCGCGTCGACGGCGGTCGCACCGCCGGTCGGATGGCTGGGCATGGCGGTGGCGGAGTCGAACGTCGTGGGCCGCTGGTCGATCGTGGAGGTCACGGCCGACGGCCCGGCCGCCGCCGCCGGCATCCGGATCGGCGACGACCTGCGGGCGATCAACGGTTCGCCGCTGCGAAATGCCGACGAGGTCGCCCAGGCGTTGACGGCGATCGGGGCGGGACAGCAGGTCCGGCTCGCGGTCGCGCGGGCCGACGAGGTGAAGGATGTGGTGCTCGTGGCGGTGCCCCGGCCCACCGCGACGGCCCGCGATCCGCAGTGGCAATCGTCCACGCAGCCCCCGGTTCCGGTCCCGGTGCCACCGGCGCCGGCGCCACCGGCGCCCACCGCCTCGGTGCTCACGAGCCCGCCGCCACGGGCACCGACGCCCGCGGCGTCCGCCGCACCACCCGCGGCCGCGCCCGCCACGCCAACCGCGCCCGCCGGGAATCCGCTCGCCGCGACGCCGCGTTCGTCCCCGCCCGCCGTGGCCGCCGCCGCTCCACGGCCGCTGCCGCCGGTGCCGCCGGCGGGAGGTGGTGCACGTGGCCGCACCGCACTCGGCGTCCGCACCGTGCCGATCGATGCCGACATGCAGGCGCGGTTCCGGCTTCCCGAACCCGCCGGCGCGTACGTCGTCGGCGTCGTCGGCGACTTGCCGGCTTCGAAG
>Ga0207954_1000820_pt1 | contig 10843 bp, 9 predicted proteins | sample CryBogmetaGMA0M_FD_184547 | JGI IMG/M metagenome (GOLD analysis project Ga0207954, IMG submission 184547) | Freshwater microbial communities from Crystal Bog, Wisconsin, USA - MA0M (SPAdes) | ecosystem: Environmental > Aquatic > Freshwater > Lake | place: Crystal Bog, Wisconsin, USA | collected... | reverse complement strand
ACTTCGCCAACCTGTTTCCCGTGTGGGACATCCTCTTCGGCACCTATTACATGCCGCGGGACCGCTACCCGGACAACTTCGGGATCAATGAGCCGATGCCCGACGAGTGGATCGGTCAGTTGTTCGAACCCTTTGCGCGACTGCTGAAGCCGAAAAAGAAGGTCGACCCGCGACCGATCGAAGTCGCGTCATGACCGCCGCGGGACGTCGATGTGGAAGTGGTGCTCGCCGAGGCGGACGAGTTGCCGGTCGGTGATGTCGTCGATATCGGCCCGGACATTGGCGACGATCTTCGCGGCCACGTCGCGATGGTGCTTCTCGAGGAAGCTCTCGAACTGGTGGCTGAAGTTTGCCTTCCCCTTGCCATGCCCCACGAGCAACACGCCGCGGGCCGGGGCGAGAGCCTTGAAGTAGGCGGTCGTCTCAGGGCCGTCGACGTCGAAGGCACCACTGGGATTGCCGTGGCGGTGGAAGATGTTGTGGTTGACGTGCGACGGATCGGGGGCCTTGACCGTCTCCGGCGCGGTGGCTGCGTCCCTATCCACGCAATACACGCGGGCGTGGCCCGCATCGACGGCCACGACGGCGAGCTTGCCGGTGATGTCGACCGGCGACCCGCCATTGCTGCCGACGGGATGGACGGTCGTCGTCGGGGCATGGCGGTTGTGGGAGTCGCTGGTCATGGGAAGATCCTCTGGGGTGTGCCTGGGGGTGTGAAGAAAGGAAGAATTCCCCCTCGCCGTCAGGCTACCAGTTCACCGCCGTCAAGCCAGCAGCGGGCGGCATCCGGCCAGCTCCACCGCAGGCTTTGACCATGGCTTGGCGACGCCGGCTTGGCGACGCCGGCAGCCGAGCGGTAGATTTCCGCCGCACACCCTGAAAAAAAGGATTCGCTCCATGTGCCGCGGTCGCACGTTGCTCTTGCTCTCCCTCTTTCTCCTGCCCCTGCTCGCCCCGGCTCCGGATGCCCGCGCTCAACCGGCCGATGCGATCTACACCGGCGGGCCGATCCTCACGATACGGGGCGCGAGCCCTGAGTATGCCGAGGCGCTCGCCGTCAAGGGTGGCACGATTCTCGCCGTGGGGCGGAAGGCCGATGTTGCGCGGCACTCTGGCCCCACGACGCGGCAGGTCGATCTCGCCGGCCACACCCTCCTGCCGGGATTCATCGACACCCACGGCCACATGGTCTATTTCGGGAAAAACCTCGTCGATGCCGACCTTTTCGGCTCGAAGGACATCCCCGAACTTGTTGGCCGAATGATGGCCCAGGCTGACAAGGTGCCGGCGGGGGGATGGATCGTCGGTTTCGGTTACCAGCCGAAGCTGATGACCGAGAAGCGGACGCCATCGCGGGCGGAACTCGACACGATCTCGACCGACATCCCGGTGATGATCGTCGACAGCTCCGGCCACGCCGGGGCTGGCAATTCAAAGCTCTTCGAGGTGGCCGGGATCGATGCCGATACGCCCGATCCCGCTGGGGGACTGTTCGCCCGTGGCCCCGGCGGCAAGACGCTCCTCGGGCCGATGGAAGAGACGGCCCTCAATGCCGTCCGCAGCCAGCGCCCGCCGTTCACCGGAAAGCTCGCCGCCGACGCGATCACCGGCGCTGCGAAGCGCTGGGCAAGCTACGGACAGACAACCGCGATGGAGGCGGGGCTCGGCCTGGGGAGCGACGACGTCGGCATCGTCCTCCAGACGATTCAAGAGAACCTCCTTCCAATCGACCTCTACATCGCCGCGAAGGATTCGACTGTCGACGACGCCCTGGCAGCGGCCTACCGGGTGGGGGAAGCGGTGAAGGCCGCCGACGGCACCGGCGACGTGACCAAGCGGCTCCTTGCGGCCCGGCCCGATCTCGACCGGCGCTACGTCAACCGGGTTCGCCTGGGCGGGGTAAAGTTCTGGCTCGACGGCAGCCTCGACACCGCCTGGATGAACGAGCCCTACGCCGCCAATCCCCCAGGCAAGACAGGTGAATACCGGGCCTACCGGCAGATCCCCGACGAAGTCCTCGAGGCGGCCTTCGATCGCTTCTGGCCGACCGACTTCCAGATCCACATGCACATGAACGGCGACGCCGCGGCCGATCAGGCGCTCGAGGCGATCGAGAAGGCGGTCGCCAAGCACGGCATGCATGATCATCGTCCGGTGTTCGTCCACGCGTCGTTCTTACGCGACGATCAGATCGCGAAGATGAAAAAGTATGGCGCCGTTCCCAGCTTCCTCACCTCCGGGCTGCTCCCCGGCGGCGACGCCGTGGTGCGGATGTGGGGGGAGGATCGGGCCGGACACTCGATGGCCGCGCGGACGATGCTCGAAGAGGGGATCCCCTTCACCTTCTCGCACGACGCGCCGGTGAGCCCGGAGCCGTGGATCCTCACCCTCGTGAGTTGCGGCGTGAATCGGCAGACGCCGTCGGGGCGGGTGATCGGCCCCGATCAGCGCATCCCCCCCTACGCCGCGCTCCGCGCCGTGACGGCGATGGCGGCGTACGAGATCAAGGAAGAGAAGACGAAAGGCACCCTCGAGCCGGGGAAGCTCGCGGATCTCGTGATCCTCGACAAGAACCCTCTCGACGTTCCTTCCGACACGATCGGCGAGATCGCCGTCCTCGAGACGATCAAGGAAGGGAAAACGATCTGGCTCTGCGGAGAGGAGCGGCCCTGAAGCAGGCCTGCCGGAGCAACGGCAGGCCTGCGGCTTACGGCGGGGAGAGCGGCGGCGGCGGCAGCGCGACTCGAAAGGCCCGATCTCGCTGCTCGCGAACCGTCCGCCAGCCGGAAGATCGTTACCGAACTGCCATGGGCCGGGTTATCTGTAGGCTCCGGCAACTCAGGCTGGAAAGGACCAGTGATCCTCGGTTTTCTCGACCCTCTGCGGGGCGTGGGACCAACGTTGTCCCTCGTGTCGGGTTCACTTTTAGAGTTCGGCCCGATGCAGCATTGAAACCCCGAGGACGCTCAACCATGGTAGGCCCAGCGAAGAACAGGCATAACGACTACGTTTCGGGCTGGCTGCCGTGCCTCGTCAGCATACGTGTAGCGACAGACGAAGATGCCAACGCTGCGATGGGCCGCGTCGCCGAAAAGGTTGTCGAAGAGATGGAGGAGCGGCGTGAGCTTGGGCGGGGTCAGATAGAGCAGCTGCGGCGTACAGTGGCGGAATGAGGGCCGCCCCTTCAGCCCAGCGACTATGGACTCCGATATCCGGTTACGACCCCGCCCCCTCGGCTCCCGCAAGCAATCAGCTAGCAGATCGCTGTTATCCTTTCATTTGCCATGCTGCTCGGCCATGATTTGGGACTGATGCTCGCGAAACACATCCAGTGGGCGAACAAATCTCAAGCAGCGAACCCGTTCGAAAAGAACCTGGGCGTTCAACCGAATACGACAGGCTCTAGGCGACTCTGGCATGAAACCAGCTGAAGCCCAACAACGGGCAATCAATGAAATTGAGGAGCTCAGCGGCAAGCCCGTTGTTCTTCAAGAAGACTCTCGGCTGCCCAATCTCGCCAAGATTCAGATCGCTTCCGGTCTAAGGCCGCTCCACGTCCTGAGCTACAACCCCTCGGCTGTACGCGAACTGCCCTATCTCGTTTGCTTTCAGTGCGGCCTCGCGGAACGATCACTCCGGGCCGCACCGGACGAGCGGTTCAATGTCGCCAGCACTGACGAGACATACAAACAGATCGAGAGAGTAGTCAGGGAACAGAAGGCGATCCCAGACGGCATGATCGCCACCTACAGCCAGATGATCGCGGACGGCCTGGGCACGCAGCTTCGCTCGATGCCAATCGGGATTCGGGTGGATCGCGCTCTCTATCGTGATCACCCTGAGCTTCGTGACCTTCAGAGAGCAACCGCGGAGCGAAGCTTGAAGGAAAACGTAGCTTGCCTGCATCCGAGTGTCCGGGCCCAGGCGCCGGCCTTAGTACTTCGGGCGACTACCGGAATGAACGCCGCGTTCGCCCTGGCGTGGTCCCGACTCTGGAAGGACGACGCCCACAACGTGCCCTATAGGCTGGCGGGCCTCATGGAGCAGGGAGAGATACTTCTGGGTGCCTTGGATGCGATTCCTGAATCTTCTACCCATGACCGTGAGGTCGTCTCGCAGTGGGCCGCTCTGCTCCAGATTGACCATCTCTATAAGGTCGGCCCTGTAGGACTTTGAGAATGACCGCGGAAAACGACCTCGTGTTCACGCTTGCCTGGGACGACATCTCCCCGGCCGCCCTGCCCGAAGACTCGCGGCAGCCGGGGAGCGACGCGTTTCGTCGGGCGGTGACTCATCATCTGCAGCAGCAATACGAGCGTCTGGGTGGCAACGCTAGGATCATCATCAATGACAAGGACCGCACGCTCACCGTTCGCTGGGCGAAGGGGGGTGGGTTCCAGAGCGTCGAGGACAAAGCCCGCGAGGCATTAACCCGCGGCGATGTCGGCGTTGCGATTCCCTTGCTGAAAGCCCTGATCGCGGCAGAGCCGGACAATGCGACGCTGCTCCAAAACCTGGGCATGGTCTACAGCGACCAAGGCAGGCTCCAAGAGGCCAAGGATCTTCTCCGGCAGGCTGCCGGCCTGGATCCCAACAATGCCCAAATCGTCATCGCAATCGGCGTCGTTCACGCCCGCGCCGGCGACCTGGCATCGGCGGTCGCTACTTTGGAGCAGGCCGTCAGGATCGCCCCCGAAGACCCGTTCGCGCATCAGAACCTTGGCGCTTGCCTGTTGAAGCAGGACGAGGCGCAAAGAGCCGAAGAACACTTCCGCAAGAGCCTTGAAGCCGACCCGGATAACCTTCGGTCTCGCTTGGGCCTGGGACAGACGCTGGAGTCCCTCAACCGCCTTCACGACGCCGACGAGGTCTACCAACAGATCATCAAGGAAGCCGGCCACACACCCGTAGGGGTATGGGCAAAGGAGGGCCGCACCCGCATCGCCCACGCATTGTTACGGAAGGGCGGCGAGGAGCGACCCGATGTACTGATGTACTGTCTCGGCGCACTTGAGCGGTTCGACGGGATGTCGAAGTTGGAGATTCAGGCGATTGGCCAGGAAATAGCGGTGTTGGGTATGAGAGGCCTCGACATCAACGACCCGTCCAGGAAATACACCCTGCGTTTGCTCCCAGGCGAGTTCAGTGGCCTCCACCTTGTCAGCATGATGTATGTGGCGTTTCAGCAGTTTTCCCCCAACCTGGATGTCGGGATTGACCTCGCCGCAGAGTACGCAGCCGCCAAGGAACTCTACGACTCCAGGCACGGGTAGCGACATCGCTTTATGACTCGAGGGACGACGTCACGATGCTAATCGAAGTGGGTGAGTTCTGCCGGCGCGTTGAAGCGGATATGGCGGGACTCATCGATGAGCTGCAGGAACTGACTGGTCGTTATGGCCAAGCCGAGCGGCAGGCCTGGGAGCGTTCCCTTCCAAAAGTCTCCATCGTCCTGGCCAAGCCGCCCCTCCAGAACCTGCATCTGCATCTCGGGCAGTCTGCCGGTATGGCGATCGAGTATCGTCTGCCTGCCTCTTCATCGTGGTGTGACTTGGTCTTGCTCGGCCGCAAGGAAGATCGGCCGGCTGTCGTGATTGTCGAGCTCAAGGAGTGGGATACGGACGGGGATAAGCCCGGCCCGCGGGAAGGCCTGATTCAGCACCACGGCAACAACGTCCTGCACCCGTCAGATCAGGTTCGGGGATATGCGGAGTACTGCAGCCTTTTTCACTCTACGGTTCAGGACGAGGGAGCCGCAGTGGCGGGGTGCGTGTATTTCACCCGGAACAGCAATCTAGGGCCCTATCGTGCATCGCCTCACGAGGCGCTGGCTGAGCTCTACCCGCTATACGCAAACACCCCGGCCGAAGTCGACGACGGCCTCGTGCCATTCATTTCGTCGCACATCACGGTCCCAGACAAGGCGTTCGCAGATCGCTTTGAGTCAGGCTCCTACAAACAGGACCGTAGCTTCGTCCTGCAAGTCTCCAAGGCAATACGCAAGTCTGCCGACCCCGCTTTCGTCCTGCTCGATGAACAGCGGCGAGGTTTCCAAGAATGCATGCGGGCCATCGACCGCCTGCTCGTGGCGTCAAATACCGATCAAAAGTTAGCCGTGATCATCGAGGGGCCTCCCGGCTCCGGAAAGTCAGTGGTCGCGGCTCAATTGTGGGCAGAGCTCAGTGCTGACCCGCGAGTTGATGGCTCGGTTGTGATCACCACCACAAACGTGTGCCAGCGGTCGAACTGGGAGCGTCTTTTCGAGTCGGTCGGCGGGAGTGCCGCAGGCGGCTTGATCAAAGGAGCCAATAACTACAACCCCGGCCTCAGTCCGAAGTGGGTGAAGCAGCGACGCGCAGCGGGCCATGGTCTTGCTGTCGCCGACTGGCAGGACAACCTGGAACTCTTCGTGGCCACGGAGCGAAACAAAGTCCCCGACAACACCTTTGCCGTTTCGATCGTGGATGAAGCGCACGGCCTAATCGATCCAACGGCTCCAAAGGCCGAAGGAGTCCCACCGTCCGGCTGGGCCATGCATGCCGGTCCCCAAGCCTGGCATATCATCCGAGCGTCGCGGGTCAGCATCTTTCTCATGGATGGCGAGCAGAGCTATAGGGACAACGAAACGACAACCCGCGACCAGATCATTCGGTTCGCTAAGGAGCAGGGCGTCGATGACGTCGAGGTAATCAGCCTGGCGGGCCAGCAGTTTCGCTGCGGAGGATCGACCGAGTACGTCGAATGGGTCGAGGATGTCCTTGATGTCCGAAGCAGAGACGAGCCAAAGCCCCTGTCATGGCGGCGGCGGCCGCACTCGAAGGAGGGCCAGTTCGTCTTCGAAATACTCGACGATCCGGCGGCTGTGGAGCAGGCGCTCCGCGATCAACTGGGCAAGGGGCATACCGCACGCTTGGTGTCGAGTTACTCGCGGCCTTGGAAGACCAAGAAAGCAGCCTCGCCGCACAGCGTGAAGCCGGCCGATATGGATTTTCACATTCCCCTGCCGGGTGCATCGCCGGCCAAGCACTGGAGCAAGGTATGGAACTCCGCCCCCGGTGAGGACTACTCCCACTTTATCCAAGCGCCCGTCGGCAGCGTGATGCACGGCGATCCACTCTGCGAAGTCGGGTGTCCATACGTCGTGCGAGGATTCGACTTCGATTACCTCGGCTTACTGTGGCTGGGAGACATGGTGCGGCGGGGCGACGCTTGGCAGGCTCAGATCGAACACATTCATGACACGGCGTGGAAAAAGACCGTAGCAGCCGCGAAGAGGCACAAGCGAAAAGCCGATCCTGCGGCGATCGAAAAGCTCCTTCAGCAGCTTAAGCGGGGCTACCGGATCCTCATGTCGCGGGCAGTTCGCGGCATCTACGTCTGGGCCGAAGATACTGAGACTCGGGATTACTTGAAGAAACGCCTGGGTGAGTGAGTCATGGTGGAAGAAGTAACCGGCGGCCAGCCGAGACCCACCAGCGGGCAGTTCTTCTCGTCCCTGCAAAGCTGCCCACAGCGAGCCTGGGCGGACTACCACCTCCCGGCCAACCTCAAAGCAAAGCCGCCGGCTTTCCTGGGTGCGTTACAGCAGGAGGGTGTAGAGCACGAACGGCGTATCTATCGAGAACTTTTTCCCGACGCGTTGGAGATTCCCGCCCACCTGCCGCCGGCTGTGCGAGCAAAGAAAACCATTGAAGCAATGGAGTCTGGCGTGCCTGCCATCTTGCAGGCGTACTTCATCGGCGAGGGATGTGTTGGGGTTGCAGATGTACTTGAGTGGTGTGCCGTGGCACCAAGCTCGCCTGTCGGGCATCTCTATCAGGTAGGAGAGGTGAAACGCTCCTCCGCCCTGGCTATGGCACACGTACTTCAGGCGGCTTGGTACACGGAGCTCCTGGCCGAGATCCAGAAGCAGCCTTGGCCAGAGGCGTTCTTCATCCTCGGCGATCGCTCCCGGCACGTCGTACGACTCGAGGAAACCGCCGCGGTGTACGCAGCCCACAAGACGGCCTTAGAACTTCTCCGTGCTACAGATACGCAGCCTGGACCGCATCTCTGCCGAGCATGTCCATCGTGCCCGTGGCGCGGAGTATGCATGCCCGAGCTTTCCGCATCGGAGCATGTCTCCCTCGTGCCGGCGATCAGCCGGTCCACGGCTGCAAGGCTCAAGCTTGAGGCCGGCATCACCAGCTGGCGACAAGTCGCAGCGATGACCGACACGCAGCTGCACGCTCTCGGGATTACCGCCGACAAAGCTTCCTCTATTCGGCTAGCCGTCGAGCAGCTTCAGGCCCACGGCGCGGTCACGCAATCGCGGCTCAACCGCAGCAAGTTGCGGCAATTGGCGACAATGACAGCGGAATACACCAAAATACCGGCGTCGGCAGCGCAGGAGCATGCTGCACCCGCTGCTCTGTGGATCGCGGTACCAGGCTCGGACGCGACACGGATTCCTGTTTCAGCAGACTGGACGGCGGACTTGTCGCCGATAGCCGCACATCCATACCTCGCGGTTTACGGCGCGACGGAGAGTGCGGCCACACACCGGATCCTGCGCGCCGCAAACGCACGAGGGCAGGAAGTGATTGACCTGCTTTCTGTCGTCGAGAACTACATTCATGCCCCATTCTCCGGCCTCGAGCTAGAGCATACCGCCGGCTTTGTCGCGCCCCCCTTGGGCCCGCTGACTCAGGCTGCCTCCCGACTGGCAGCCATGCGATCACTCATCGACTGGATGGCAGCCGCTTGATGGACATTGCCGATCTTCAGGACTTTCTGCAGCGGGAGCGGCAGGCCGCGCGTGAAGAGGCATCTTTGGCGACTCTTCTTGCAGATACTGCGTTAGTTGATCGCGGCGATGCACTCCTCGGGCTGCAGATCGCAGACCGCGGCCGAAACTCCGTCGTGTTTAGGTGCGATGAGAACGAATCGCGTTTCCGAGCAGGCACGCAACTGAGCATGACCTGCGGTCAGGCATCTATTCGCGCTGTCATCGTCGACCTTGCCGATCGCGGCCGTCTGCTGGACGTGCGGGTCGATCGAAAGACGGACACCCTCCCGAGCGGACCTTGGACTGCAATAGAGGCGGCGATCGACACGTCGTTCGTGGTAAGCCAGTGCCTGGCCAAACTTCAGCCAGGAGCACCGGGCTGGAGTTTTTTTAACGCGATCGCCGGCAAGACCGGAGAGTGTCCGCCTAGCCAAAACCCCTTGGCTACTCATGTCTTGGCGGTAGTCGAGAGTGTCGTCGCCGCCGCGGGAGCCGCAATCGACGCATCCCAGCGTGAAGTGCTTGAGCAGGCGGCTCGCCTACCGAGTCTCTATGCCGTGCAAGGGCCGCCTGGGACGGGCAAAACAATGCTCTTGGCTCTCGTTTCGGAGACCCTCGTGCGATTGGGGCGTCGCGTCTTGATCGTCGCCCCGACCCATCAGGCAGTGAACAATGCGCTGACCGCCATCCATCGGCTTTTCCCCGAAACGCCTCTGGTGAAGATTGGTGATGAACTTCGGCGAGAATCGCTAGCGGATTCCATCCCCTGTCGCGCCGCAAAGACGGCGACGATCGGCATAGCGGCAGCGGATCAATCGCGGCTCGTGGTGGGAATGACGTTCCTATCCGCGTTGCACAATCAAGGGATCAGAGCCAGCGGGCTTTCCGCTAATGCTCTGCTGATTGATGAAGCAGGGCAACTGCCGCTCACTCAAGGAGCCTGCGCTGGCCTTCTTGGCGCCGGAGTAAACATCCTGTTCGGTGATGACGCTCAGCTGCCGCCGGTGTTCAATGGGGATCTCTCTGAGGAGAGTCTGGCTGTCTCCCTTTTCAGGCAAGTGCGACGCACCTCACCAGAGAGAATCACGCGGCTCAGCACGACGTATCGAATGAACGCCGGGCTCTGTGAGATCGTCGCTCGCGAGTTTTATTCTGACAGTGGCCCTCGGCTACAAGCCTCCCCAAGCGTCGCAGCAAACCGCTTTGTGCTTCCAAAGGGGGAGTCCAATCAGCGAGCGCTCGCCCCAGCCACTTCCTTAGTCTGGCTCAGAACCCCAGGCCACGACTCGATGCAAGCGAATCCATGGGAGGCTGAGGCTGTTGCGACGATCATCGCGAAATGTCTCGCACGCGGCAAAACCGCCAAGGAGGTCGCAGTCGTCACGCCGTTCCGGCGGCAGGCAGCTCTGATTCGACGCGTGCTCCAAGGCCTTGTCGGGCCGGACGCGGAATTGCCGATTATTGACACGGTAGAGCGAGTCCAGGGTCTGACGGTTGACCTCATCGCGATATCTATGGCGGCCAGCGACCCCGACTTCATCGCGAGCGTCGCACGTTTCTTGATGTCGCCTAATCGGCTGAACGTTGCAATTAGCCGCGCCAGAACCAAGGCAGTGATTGCCGCTAGCCCAGCCCTCCTGGATGTGGTGCCGGGCGAGTACACCGCATTCCTCGGGCGCGAGACCATGCGTCGAGTACTTGACTGCGCCTCTTGATTCGGTGCGTCTTGATTCTTGTCCCGAAGTCCCTGCCTCGGAACGTCCATGAGCCGCCGACCGCGGCCTACCTCGTCGATCACGTCATTCCGCCCCCCGTCGCGGTGCCGTTTCTTACGTGCGCCGCTCCACGGCAATCGGTGGCTGACGCTCACACGATCAGCGGCACGAAAAAGCGACGTCAGCCACGGCCGGATAGACTCACTGTCCGGTGCGTCGGTACTGGTTCGGCCCTGCCCTCCCGGAGAATCCCTCGATGGACCTCGCCCCTCACCACGGCCCGATTTCGCGGCTCAAGACCAAGCTCATCTGGCTGGGCGTGGCCCTCGCGCTCCTCGGCGTCCTCGCGATTGCCGTACCC
>Ga0207954_1000816_pt1 | contig 10850 bp, 6 predicted proteins | sample CryBogmetaGMA0M_FD_184547 | JGI IMG/M metagenome (GOLD analysis project Ga0207954, IMG submission 184547) | Freshwater microbial communities from Crystal Bog, Wisconsin, USA - MA0M (SPAdes) | ecosystem: Environmental > Aquatic > Freshwater > Lake | place: Crystal Bog, Wisconsin, USA | collected... | reverse complement strand
CGCTGAAGCCGGGCGAGGTGCCCGAGATGCGCCGCGTGCGCTTCCGCACGCTCGGCTGCTACCCGCTCTCGGGCGCCGTCGATTCGAGCGCCACCACGCTCCCCGAGATCATCCAGGAGATGCTGCTCACGACGTTCTCCGAGCGGCAGGGCCGGCTCATCGACTCCGACGAGGCAGGTTCGATGGAGAAGAAGAAAAAGGAGGGCTATTTCTGAAGCGACGTCCGCTCCAGCCGTTGCAGCGGACCGCGGCGAAGCCGTCGGCCGCTGAACGGCCCTTGCGACCGGCTGTCCGTGCCGCCGGCATGGAAGCGGCGTCCGACCCGAGATGACCCCCCTGCCTACGGTGAACGCCGCGAGGGGCTGCCCGTGCCGATCGAGCGGCGTAGGAAACCGAGCGGAGCCAGGATGGCGAAGCGAGGGTTCCTCCGAGCGAGCGGAGGGCAGGATGCCCGCAGCGAGCGTCCGGCGAGACGGCACGGGCAGCCCCGAGCCCCGACCCCCGGCGTCCAGCGATCCCATTGACCGACCATCTCACCCGTTTCCCGTGACGAGCACCCCATGTCTCACCAGTCATCCCTGATCGCCACGAACATCGACGAGTACCTCGCGCAGCACGAGCGCAAGGAGCTCCTCCGCTTCATCACCTGCGGGAGCGTCGACGACGGGAAGAGCACGCTCATCGGCCGGCTCTTCTACGAGTCGAAGATGATCTACGAGGACCAGCTCGCCGCGATCAGGAAGGACTCCTCGCGCTACGGCACCACCGGTGGCGAGGTCGATCTCGCGCTCTTCACCGACGGTCTCGAGGACGAGCGGCAGCAGGGGATCACGATCGACGTCGCCTATCGCTACTTCTCGACCGACAAGCGGAAGTTCATCATCGCCGACACGCCCGGCCACGAGCAGTACACCCGCAACATGGCGACGGGGGCGTCGACGGCCGACCTGGCCATCATCCTGATCGACGCCCGCCACGGCGTGCTCACGCAGACGAAGCGGCACTCGTTCATCGTCTCGCTCCTGGGCATCAAGCACATCGTCGTGGCCGTCAACAAGATGGACATCGTGGGCTACGACGAGGCGGTGTTCGAGCGGATCAAGCGCGACTACGTCGACTTCGCCTCCCGGCTCGAACTCCCCGACGTCCACTTCATGCCGATCTCGGCGCTCAAGGGCGACAACGTCGTGACCTCGAGCTCCAACATGCCGTGGTACACGGGCTCGCCGCTGATGCCGCTGCTCGAGACCGTCTACATCGGCTCCGACCGCAACCTCGAGGACCTCCGCTTCCCGGTGCAACTCGTGCTCCGGCCGAACCTCGACTTCCGCGGCTTCGCCGGGACGATCGCCAGCGGCATCGTGCGGAAGGGGGACGAGATCGTCTCGCTCCCCTCGCGGAAGAAGAGCCGCGTGAAGGGCATCGTCACGTTCGACGGCGAGCTCGAGGAGGCCTGCGCGCCGCAGTCGGTCACGCTCACCCTCGAGGACGAGATCGACTCGAGCCGCGGCGACATGCTCGTGCGGCCGGGAAACCTGCCGAAGGTCGACCACCGCTTCGAGGCGATGGTCGTGTGGATGAGCGAAGAGGCCCTCGTCCCCGGCAAGCAGTACCTCTTCAAGCAGACGAGCAAGGTGGTGCCCGGTGCCGTGACGAGCCTCCGCTACCGCGTGGATGTCAACACGCTCCACCGCCAGCCGGCCCCGACGCTCGCGCTCAACGAGATCGGCCGCTGCGGCGTCACGCTCACGAGCCCCATCGCCTACGACCCCTACCGTCGCAACCGGGCGACGGGCGCGTTCATCATGATCGACCGGCTCACGAACGCGACGGTCGCGGCGGGGATGATCCTCGACCGCGAGTCCGACACGGAGTCCCAGGACGACTGGGGCGGCGCCGCCACCGCGGCCGACGTGCACAGCACCGTCACCTCGGCCGAGCGCGAGGCCCGCTTCGGCCAGAAGCCGGCGACCGTGCTCTTCACGGGCCTCGCCGGCTCGGGCAAGACGACGATCGCGCAGGCCGTGGAGCGGCGGCTCTTCGATGCGGGACGGGCGGTCGTGGTGCTCGACGGCACGAGCATGCGGCAGGGCATCAGCCGCGACCTCGGCTTCTCGGCCCGCGAGCGGAGCGAGAACCTGCGCCGCTCGGTCGAGGTGGCGCACCTCTTCAACGACTCGGGCCTGATCTGCCTGGCGGCCTTCGTGGCCCCCGACGACGACGTCCGCAAGAAGGCGGCCGAGCGGATCGGCCGCGAGCGGTTCCTCGTGGTGCACGTCTCGGCACCGGTGGAGGTCTGCCGCCAGCGCGACGCCGAGGGCCGCTACGCCCAGGCCGACGCGGGTCAGATCGCAAACTTCCCGGGCGTGTCGGCGGAGTACGAGCCGCCGGCGAATCCCGACCTCGTGCTGCCCACGCACGAGTGGCCGGTCGCCAAGTGCGTGGATGCAGTAATCAAACTGCTCGAGACCCGCGGCATCGTGTGAGCGGCCCGGGGCTACCCGTGCCCCGTCGCCGGACGTTCGGGGGTGCTCGGGGCTACCCGTGCCCCGTCGCCGGACGTTCGCTGCGGGCTCCGCCCTCCGCTCACTCCGCGCCGGCTTCGCTTCGCCATCCTGGCTGCGCTCGCCAGCGAGGCCGGCTCTCGGGGCACGGGCAGCCCCTCGCGGTTGAGAAAGGGGTGTTCAGCCTGGGTCTGAGCCCGTGGCGAAGAGGATCGTGACCACGGCCATGCCGAGGCCGAAGAGCAGGATCAGGACGAGCGCCACGCCCAGCGCACAGCCCGCGCGGCCGTCGTCGGCCGAGAGCGCGGCCAGGTTCTCGGCGGGCGACCCGCCTCCCGCCGACGCGTCCGCCTGCTGGCCGCGGTTCACCGAGCCGTCGAGCGCGAGCAGGAAACTCCGTGCGTAGCGGAAGAACCACACCGGCACGATCACCGCCGCTACGAGGCACGCAGTGAGCGCCGCCTCGTTCGACCAGCCGAGACCGAGCACGAGGACCGCGTAGAGCGCGCCCGTGCCGATCACCGTGGCGGCGTAGTTGATGTAGATCGAACCGAGGTAGAAGCCCTGCTCCCGCTTGAAGGTCGCGCCGCACGCCGGGCAGGCGTCGTGCATCGTGAACCAGCCGCGGAAGAGTGTGCCGTCTCCGCAGCGCGGGCAGCGAAGACGCACGGCACGGAGGATGGCCGGGTTCATGGGGGGCGGGTGACGGCTGCGTGGCAACGAGCGACGCACCCATCGCGCCGCCCGTCAGGAGCATACCGCCGCACGTGGCCCCCACGCGGGCGTCACTTCACCAGCAGCGCGTAGAACTCGATGCAGCGGGCCTCGTCGGCCACCGCCGGATGCGTCCAGACGTGCGTCCACGGGCAGACGTGCCGCTGCATGTGGTCGAGCATCGCCGCGAAGCTCGCATGCGTCCACACGTGGTAGTGGATCGCGTAGGCCTCGTCGAACTTCTTCCGCACCGTGGTCGCGAAGGCGTGCTCCGGCACCGGCATCGCGAGACGGTAGAACTCCTCGTAGTGCGGATAGTCGCGGACGCGGTCGGGTGCGGCGTGGTCGGCCACGAGATGCTCGAGCGGCGTCACGGGGCGGTGCCGGTCGAACGTCCGTTCCTTGTCGGGCACCACGAGCACGAGCCGCCCGCCCGGCTTCAGCTTCCTCCACGCCGCGGCGATCGAACCGATCGGGTTGCGGGTGTGCTCGATCACGTGGCAGGCGACGAGAAAGTCGAGGCTGCCGTCGGCCACGTTCTCGATCGTGTCGAAGTCGGTGAGGATGTCGGGAATCACGAGGTCGCAGACCCGCTGCCCAGGATAGGGCTCAGCCACAAGCTGCTCGTAGGTGAGGCGGTCGCCGTAGAGCACCCGGCACCGCGGCGGCACGGGATAGGGCGACGCGCCCGCACCGATCTCGAGGCCGAAGCCCGTGAGCCCGGCGGCGAGCGCGCCCCGCATCGCCATCGCGTCGGTGAGGGCCGCCGGGTCGATCGCGCCCTGCCACGGCCGCGGCAGGCTGCCGGCCGGGGCGTAGGTGGCGAGCATCCGCTCGGAGACGTGCTCGAGGTCGGCCGGCCAGCGGAAGCCATACTCCTCGAGCCGCTCGGCCGAGATGATCGGATGCCGGCGGCCGCGAACGCAGAGGTAGGCCTGGTCGCCGAACACGCTGCCCCGCGCCTGGACGACCACGCCCTCACGGCGCAGCCAGGCGAGCATGTCGGTGGGGTCCACGGGCGCGAGGGCCGGGCTCGTCATGCGAATACCGGCGGGGCCGCGGGGCGTGGGAGGGAGCGCCGCGTCAGGCGGCGCGCCGGGCGGGCGCCGCAGCGAGCCCGTCCATGAAGTTCCAGACGTCGTTGAAGGCATGGTCCCAGCTCGTGTGGTTACGGCGGATCGTCTCCCATCCGCGCCGGCGGACGGCGAGCAGCTCGTCGTAGTGGTCGATGGCCCAGGCGAGGCGGTCGGCGATCGCCGGGCCGCTCGCCGGCGCGAGGAGGCAGTTGTCGCCATCCCGGAGGAGCCAGTGGTTGGCCCGGTTGTCGTTCGACACCATGAGCCCGCCGCAGGCCATGAACTCGAACGGCAGGTACGACGGGTGCCGGGTCATCATCATCACGAAGCCGATGTGGCAGGAGCGGTAGAGGTCGCCCGTGGCCCGGTAGTCGAGCAGGCCGAGGCTCTCGATCACCCCGTCGAGGCCGTAGTCGCGGGTGTTCCACGGCGCGCCGGCGCAGACGATCTGCACCCGGTCGCCGACCCGCTGCTTGAGGTCCTTGAGCGCCGTCGCCGCCAGTTCGAAGCCGTTGCGCGGGTGGCCCGGCCGCCCGTAGAAGAAGAGCCGCAGCGGCCCGCCCGCCGGCCGCAGCGGATGGCCGTGGAACACCGTCGGGTCGACCTGCGGGGCGAAGTGCACGGCCGTGCCGCCGTGCTCCTCCTCGTAGAGCCGGCGCAGGGTCTTCGTGTTGGCGATCCCGTAGAAGCCGAAGTCGTACGTGAGTTCGGCCTGCGCCGAGGTCGAGCCCGCGGGATAGAAGAGCGGCTCCCAGTCCTGGATGAAGTAGAACTTGAGCCCCGTGTTCCGCACCTTCTGGAGCACGTAGGCCGTGGTCCAGAGCGTGGCGAACGAGTGGTCGGCCGGCGGGATCATCTGGATCGCCTCCGGCGAGTCGAGCGCCACGACGACCGCCTGCGCGAGCCCCGGAAAGGCGACCGCGATCTTCTCCTTCAGCGCCGCGGCGTCGCAGCGGCCGCAGACGAGGATCCGCTGCCGGCGGCCGTGCACCCGCTGCAGGTAGTCGGCGTAGCGCAGGATCGTCATCACGCCGCCGTAGTAGGGATTGTCGAACGGCGGCAGATACCAGTTGCACCAGCCCGCGCCCGGGCCGCGGCCCACCCGCTCGGGATGCTGCTGCTGGGTCTCGAGGTCGGCCATGGAGCAGCCGTTGATCTGCGCGAGCACGAGTGCGTCGGACGCGTAGGAGCCGGGCGTCGGACGCGACGAATCGACCGCCGCGGCGGCCCACGAACGGTGGGGGGCGAGCCGTGGCAGCCGCGGCCAGCGCATCTTCCAGCGTGCGGCCGTCGCCGGCGCGAGGGCCGGCCGCGCCGCGGCGGGCGTCGTGTCGAGCGTGAGCGGCACCACGGCCGAGAACGCGGGATGGAAGTAGGGATCCTCGCGGAGGCTGTCGTGGAACGCCGGCACCGGCGGCAGCTCGCCTGGCCGCAGCGTGATCCGCGCGTGGGGATCGACGACGCCGCGCTTGCCGCCGCGGCGGATCGAACTGCACAGATCGACGAACGACGTCTGCCAGTCGAGCCGCTCGTCGAATCCACCGGCCGCCACCCAGGCGTCGGCGTCGATCGCCACGGCCCAGGGGGTCGCGGCCGAGCAGTTGCGGTACCAGAGCGGCCCGCCGAACCAGCCCCACTGCCGCAGCGGCGAGCCGCGGAACATCGGCGAGCCGGTGCCGAAGCGGTCCACCACGAGGCCCGTCTCGACCACGTGGCCGGTGGCGTCGAGCACGAGCCCGCTCGCGAATCCGATCTCGGGATGGCAGGAGGCCCAGCCGGCGAGTTCGGCGAGCCACCCGCTCGAGCCCTCGCGGACACGGCCCGACACGAAGACGACGACCCGCGTGCGGTCGAGCGACCGGGACACGACCTCGTTGGCGATCCGGGGCCGCGTCGCCGCCGTTCCCGGGATCACCTCGACCCCGGGCACGTGGACGACCGCGGCCGCCGCCGCGTGTTCGACGAGGAGCGTGACCTGGCCGGTGGGGTCGGCCGCCGTCACCGTCGCCGTCACGTCGCGGGCGAGCTCCGCGAGGTGGGCGGGATCGGTATCGATGCCGTCGATGACGACGTGGATGCCCGGCTGCCGGGGCATCTGCCACTGCACGTGGAAGCCCGAGTCGTCGCTGGGCACGACCCGGCAGGGCAGGCCGAGCCTGGCGACGTGGTCCTGGAGCGTGCGGAGCTGGCCGTCGAGCGCGTAGGGCTTGGCCGCGATGCCGGTCGAGGTCGAGGCCGCGTGGATCCGCCAGTGGTAATGCACGCCCGGCACCCGCACGATGCGGCGCGAGCGCTCGCAGACCCGGAGGAAGATGTCCCAGTCCTGCGCGCCGTCGGTCTCGGTGCGGAAGCCACCCACCGCGTCGACGACGCTCCTCCGCATCACGTTGAAGTGCGTGAGGTAGTTGACGGAGAAGAGAATCTCGGGGCTCCACTCCGGCTTGAACAGCGCGTTCTGCCGGAGGGTCGAGTCCTCGTCGATGCTGTCCTTGTCGGAGTAGAGGAAGTCGGCCTCGGGCTCGGCCGCGATCGCCTCGGCCATGCGCTGCAGCGCGAACGGCGTGAGCTCGTCGTCGTGGTCGAGCAGCCCCACGAACTCGCCGCGGGCCATGGCGAGCGCCGCGTTGGAGTTGGCCGAGATGCCGCCGTTCTGCTCGAGGAAGGCGACGCGGAAGCGCGGATCGCGGGCGGCCCACTCCTCGAGGAGGCGGCGGTTGTCGACGTCGTCGGCCGCGGCACACGCCAGGCACACCTCCCAGTCGCCGAACGTCTGCGCCGCGAGCGATTCGAGCGTGCGGGCGAGGAACCGGGTCTTCACGCGATAGACCGGCACGACGAGGCTGATCAGGGGCTCGGCCCGCCGCGTCGCGTCGGGCCCGGTGCCTTCCGCACGGCCGGAGCGCTCCCGGGGCACCTCCTGCGTCACGATCCACGCGGCGTACTCGGCGGGCGTGGCGTTCATGCCCACGAGCTGCTCGATCGACGGGGCCGATGTGTCGTGGCCGCCGTGGGCCTCCTCCATGCGCCGCAGCATCCGCCGCGAACGGGACTTGCGGAAGCGGTTTTGCAGCCTGGGGATGACCGGTGCGATGCCCGGCACCTGCCCGGCCGCCTCGGCGAGAGCCCTTCCGATCTTCATGCGTCTGCTCCTGCTGTGGGCCGCTGGCCGGCCCGTCCGGGAGGCGGGTGCGCCGCGAAGGACTCGGGCGCGGGTGGGGCGGGGTGATAGCGAAGCCGCTCGCGGCGGATCAAGGCCGCCAACCGGCCGATCGGGCCGAGTCCTCCGGGAGGGTGCTTTGGGCTTGTTGCGACCGCCTGCGTTCCGTATGACCCCCGGCCCGCCGTCGGGCGGCGACTCCCTCGAGCCCTCCGCCGCGATGACCGCACCATCCATCCTTCCCAAACGCGAGGCGGCGACCGGCGGCCACCCGGTCGTGATCGGCGGCATGCACCGCTCGGGCACGTCGCTGCTCGCGTCGCTCTTCGAGGGGTCCGGCGTGGCGGTGGGTGAGCGGCTCATGGGCAGCGGCGCCGGCAACGCGGCCGGTCACTTCGAGGACCTCGACTTCTACGAGTTCCACCAGCGGGCGCTCGCGAGCAACGGTCTGTCGGCCGATGGCTTCACCGCCGACGGTCTGCCGGTCGTGCCCGACAGCATGCGTGCGGAGGCGGCCTCGCTCATCGCGCGGCGGCGGGCGGGCGGCGGCATGTGGGGCTGGAAGGATCCGCGGACGGTGCTGTTTCTCGACTTCTGGTCGGAGCTCCTTCCCGAGGCCCGCTACGTGTTCGTGTTTCGCAGTCCCGGCGAGGTCGTCGACTCCTTCTTCCGCCGTGGCGATCCCGCGTTCGTGTTTCATCCGCTCCTCGCGGCGCGGGTCTGGCTCCACTACAACCGCCGTATCCTCGCCTTCCTCGCGAGGCATCCCGACCGCTGTCTGATCCGGGAGACGACGCAGATCACCGCGGACCCCCGCGAGCTGTTCGCGACGATTCGCGACCGGCTGGGCCTGCCGGTGGGCGAGCCCCCGCAACGCTTCCGCCCGGAGCTGCTCGGGCACGACGCCGACGGCCGCCGCACGCGGCTCGTCGCGGAGGCGTGCCCCGAGGCGATGGCCGTCTACGTCGAGCTCTGCTCCCGGGCGGGCTTCCCGGCACCGCGGCCTGCCGGCGACGGCCCGACCGCGGCCGAGACGGCGATCATCGAGTGGTCCCGCGCCGCGCGGTTCGAGCGGGAGAACGCGGACGTGCGGCGGCACTGGGTGGAACTTCGCGCCGCAGCCGACGCGGAGGCTGCCGCGCTCCGGGCGCGGCTCGCCGCGTGGGAGGCCGTCGCCTCCGACATCCAGTCGGCGCTGGCCGCCATCGACGGGGTCGAGACGAGGTGCGCGAAGCGGCTCGTCGCCCTCCGCGAGACCACGCCGGTTCCGCGCGGCGAGGCCGCCTGACGAGGTTCTCCGTGACGCCCGTTACCGACATCACCGCATGCCCGTCTGCCACCGGCCGCGGCCTGCGGGCCCTCGCGCGGGCCGGCGCGTGGGGCGTGTGGCTCGGGCTTCTCGTGGCGGCCACGGCCGTCGGCTTCCGCACCGTCGAGGCCTTCGCGCGGCCGGAGTTCGCGCGGCGACGCGTGGCCCATCCCGACACCGTCGCCCCGGTCGGCCGGTTCCTCACGCCCGTCCCGCTCGCCGACGGCATGGTGGTGAAACAGGAGTTCGAAGTCGATCGCGACGGGCTGACGGGCATCCGCGTGCAGGCGGTCACGTGGGGGGCGACGCCGTCCGCGCACGAGTGCGCCTGGAGCCTTCAGGAGATCGGTCCCGACGGGGCATCGCGGCGGGTCATCCGTCGCGGGACGATCGCCCCGGAGCGGCTCTCCGACTGGGACTTCATCGACCTCGCGTTCGCCCCGGTCACCGACAGCAGCGGCGGCCGCTATGCGCTCAAGTTCAAGGCCGGGCCGGGTCGCCCGGAGCGGCTGCTGGGGCTGCCCCTCTTCGAGACCGCCGCCGACCACACGGCCCCCGTGGTGCGGGCCGCCGCGGAGCCGCAGCCGCAGCCGGTGCCCGCGACGGCCACGCTCCACCTGAAGCTCGTCCACGCGGACGCGGGAGGCTGACCGATGAGCACCTCCCCCGTCCGTGTCGCCCGCACGCTCGCCGCCGAGTTCCTGGCGGTCCCGCGGCACCCGGCGTTCCAGTTCCTCGCCGCCGCCGCGGCGGCCACGTTGATCCTCTGCGCCCGCGCGCCGGTCGCCTATGTCGCGCCGCTGCTCTTCGCCGAGGATCGGGCGTGGAGTTCGAAACTCGTGACCGACGGGTTCTGGCAGACCGCCTTCCACGCCCGCGAGGACTACTGCATCCTCGGCAACACGCTCCTCGTGTGGGCGGGGATGCAGGCCTGCACCTGGCTCTGCGACGGCGACGTCTTCGCGCTGCCCCGCTGCCTCTCCGTGACCGCCTACGCCTGCGTCGGTGCGGCGATGTCGCTGCCGATCCTGCTCCTGCGGCGGCAACTGCCGCCGATCCTCCTCGCGACGGCCTGGCTCCTGGCCTGCTTCCTGCCGCTGGGCATCCATTCCGACTCGTGGTCGGGCTTCGAGGTGCTCGGCCGCGTGGCGAACGTCGGCTATGTCTTCCTGTTCGTCGCGTTCGTGCTCGTCTGGCACCGGAACGCCAACGTCCGGACGGGCCGCGAGGCGGTGCCGGTCGATGCCGGGCTCTATCTCTGCGCCGCCACCAACCCCTTCTGCCTGGCGATGCTGCCGGCCACCGGCTGGCCCTACGCCCGCCGGTTCCTCCGCGAGCGCACGCCGCTCACGGCGATCGTCCGCGAGCCGTCGTTCGTGAGCCTGTGCGTGCTCGCCGTCGCCTGCCTGCTCGCCATGGGCATGCCCAAACCGCGGTCGCCGCACTTCGAGGAGCCCTCGCCGCCGGTCGCCTTCGACGGAGCCGTCGAGATGAGCCTCGCCCGCGGGCTGCTCTACCCCGTCGTCTGGCCCGTGTACGGGCAGCTCACGACCCCGCGCACGCTCGCCGCCGCGGCGACCCTCGCGGTGGCGCTCGTGTGCCTCGGCCAGCGGCGGCATCGGCCGCTCTACGCCGGGGCGCTCGCCGTCATCGCGCTCGTCTCGGCGGTGCTCGTGGCCTGCCGCGGCGAGCTCGCCTTCTTCCTGCACGACTACGACAGCACGTTCCCCGACCGCTACTTCTACGGCCACAATCTCGTGGCCATGCTCGTGCTCGTCGTCTTCGCGGCCGACGTCACGGAGCGGCTCGGCCGGATCCGCTTCGTGCGCTGCCTGCCCACCGTGGGCCTCCTCGGCCTCGCGTATCTGGCGGCGGTGCGTGAGCCCGTCTGGCCTCTCTCGGCCTCCCAGTTCCGGCTCCTCGGCGACGACCGCTTCATGATCAACGCCCGCCGCGCCCTGCGCGACGGCCGCTTCATCGATGCCGCCGGCAACCCCGATCCCGAGGGGCCCTTCGTCAGGATGGTGGTGCAGCGCGGCTGCCCGAAGTCGCTCGCGCTGCCCCGTGAGGCGGTCGAGCGGTCGCTCGCC
>Ga0207954_1000814_pt1 | contig 10857 bp, 9 predicted proteins | sample CryBogmetaGMA0M_FD_184547 | JGI IMG/M metagenome (GOLD analysis project Ga0207954, IMG submission 184547) | Freshwater microbial communities from Crystal Bog, Wisconsin, USA - MA0M (SPAdes) | ecosystem: Environmental > Aquatic > Freshwater > Lake | place: Crystal Bog, Wisconsin, USA | collected... | reverse complement strand
CTCTCCGACCTCGTGCAGGGCCAGACGCTCGTCATCGACGGCGGCGCCGCGATCCACGTCTGACCGCTTCATTCCCGCCTCCGTGACCCCCGGCTTCCCGATGCACGCCCGCGATTCCTACGTCCTCCTCACCGGCGCGACCGGCCTCCTCGGCCGCTCGCTGCTTCGCGACCTCGCCGCCGCGGGCCGCCGCATCGCGGTGGTCGTCCGCCGGGGCAAGGTGGGCTCCGCCGCCGACCGCGTCGACGAGCTGCTCGACGACTGGCGGGAGGTCACGGGGGCCGAGGTCGAGTGCCCGGTCGTGCTCGAGGGAGACCTCGCGGTGCCGGGCCTTGGCCTGCCGGTGGAGCAGCACGACTGGATCGCGGCCCACGTGCGCGAGGTGATCCACTCCGCCGCCAGCCTCTCCTTCCAGCGGCGCGAGGCCGACGACGAGCCCTACACCAGCAACGTCACCGGCACGCGAAACGTGCTCGCGCTGTGCCGCAGCGCGGGGCTCCGCCGGCTCCACCACGTGTCGAGCGCCTACGTGTGCGGCCTTCGCACCGGCACCTGTCTCGAGTCGGAGCTCGACGTCGGGCAGACGTCGGGCAACGACTACGAGCGGAGCAAGATCATCTCCGAGCAGGAGGCGACGAACGCGGACGGATTCGACTCTGTCACGGTCCATCGCCCGAGCATCATCGTGGGCGACCTCGTCAACGGCTTCACCAACACGTTCCACGGCTTCTACAAGCCGCTGCGAATCGTGCAGCCGTTCGTCGAGGCGTTCGTGGGGGCCGAGCTCGAGCCGGGCTCGCTCCTCGAGGTGCTCGGCATGGACGGGCGGGAGGGGAAGAACCTCGTGCCGGTCGACTGGGTCTCGGCCGTGATGACGCGGATCATCATGGACGAGTCGCTCCACGGCCGCACCTACCACCTCACCTCCGACGCGCCGACGAGCGTGGGCACGCTGTGCCGCGTGTTCGAGGAGCTCGTGGTCGAGATGGCGGCCGAGATCCGCCGGCGCCGCGACGAGCGCGCCGCGGCCGCGCCCGCGCGGGCCGCGGGCGGATTCGACCCGGCCACGCTCGGGCGGCTGTTCCTCGACCAGATGCACGTCTACCGGGCCTACTGGCGCGACGACCCCCGGTTCGACGCGACCAACACGCGGCGGGCCGTGCCGGGACTGCCGGCGCCGGCGCTCGACGACCGGACGATTCGCCGGCTCTGCCGGTTCGCCATCGTCAACAACTTCCGCTGGCCGCCCCCGGGCCGCGAGCCGCGGCGTTGGCGGGCACGGCCGACGCTCGAAGCGCGGCTCGGCGCCGCCTCGTGGCGACCGCCTCGCGGAGGCATGGTGGGTCTCGCGGCGGCCGGCTCCGGCGGCGGCCACTGGACGCTCGGCGTGGAGTCGGGCGCACCTGTGTCGCTGCACGTCGGCCTGCCGCCCGCGGCGGTGCCGACCCTCCGCCTCACGGCCGAGTCGCTCGTCGGGATCCTGGCCGGCGACGAGCGGGCCGACGCGCTCGCGGCGCGGGGCGGCATCTCGGTCGAGGGGGGCGATGCCGTCGGCAGGGCGGCCGCGATCGGAGTCGTCGCGGCCCTCGTCGACGCGCGGCATCGTGGCGGGGCGGCGGCCCGGGCGGCGGTTTCCAGCGGCGTCGGCGGCTGATAGCCTCTCCACGCCGACGACGGCCCGCTCGGGGCCGGCGGCACCGCCGTCGCAGGGGGAGCATGAACGCCGGCATCGTCGTCTGGTCGATCGTCTCGTCGCTGGCGGGATTCCTCTTCGGCTTCGACACGGTCGTCATCTCCGGTGCGGAGCGGACGATCCAGGAGCTCTGGGGCCTGAGCCCCTGGCTCCACGGGGTGGCGATGGCCGCGGCCCTCTACGGGACGGTGATCGGCTCGCTCGGCGGCGGGTGGCCGACCGACCGGCTGGGACGGAAGCCGACGCTGTTCTGGATCGGCGTCCTCTACTTCGTGTCGGCGGTCTGGAGCGGCCTGGCCCACGACGTCTGGGCGCTGATCGTCGCCCGCTTCATCGGCGGCCTCGGCGTCGGCGTGTCGACGGTCGCGGCGCCGCTCTACATCTCCGAGATCTCGCCGCCGGCGGCGCGCGGCCGGCTCACGGGACTGTTCCAGCTCAATATCGTGCTCGGCATTCTCGCCGCGTTCCTCTCCAACTACCTGCTCGAAGGGGTGGCGGACGACTGGCGGTGGATGCTGGGCGCCGAGGCGCTTCCCGCGCTCGCGTACACGCTCGCCTGCCTCGCGATCCCGGAGAGCCCGCGCTGGCTCCTCATGCGGGGGGGCGAGGCGAACCGCCGCCGCGCGCTCGAGGTGCTCGCCCGCATGGATCCGGCGGCGACGCCTGCGGAACTCGAAGCCGCGGCGGCGCGGATCGCGGCGGCGGCCGCGCCCCGCGGGGAACGCGGCTCGCCGGCCGGCGCCCCCGCGGGCCCCGGGCCGCTCGCCGGGCTCGGCCGCCCGCTGCTGCTCGCCTTCCTGATCGCGGCGTTCAATCAGCTCTCCGGCATCAACGCGGTGCTCTACTTCGCGCCGCGAATCTTCGAGATGGCCGGGCTCGGCGAGAAGTCGGCGCTCCTGCAGTCGATCGGGATCGGCGTCACGAACCTCGTGTTCACGTTCGTGGGCCTGTGGCTCATCGACCGCGTGGGGCGGCGGAAGCTGCTCGTCGTCGGGTCGCTCGGCTACATCGCCTCGCTCGGGCTCTGCTCGTGGGCGTTCGCCACGGGGCACGAGGCCATCGTGCCGGCCTGCATCTTCGCCTTCATCGCGGCCCACGCGGTGGGGCAGGGGGCGGTGATCTGGGTGTTCATCGCCGAGATCTTCCCCGACCGCTTCCGGGCCACGGGGCAGGCCCTCGGCTGCGGCACCCACTGGGTGATGGCGGCGGTGCTCACGACGGTGTTCCCGGCGGTGGTCGTCCACTTCCCGCCGAGCGCCGTGTTCGCGTTCTTCTGCGCGATGATGGTCCTGCAGCTCGCGTGGGTGCTCGCCATGGTGCCCGAGACGAAGGGCGTGCCGCTCGAGGAGATCGCCCGGCGGCTACGGAGCTGACGTGCCGGCTCAGCCGCCGACCGCGGCGCGGATGTAGCGCTGGAAGTGCCAGATCCGCTCCTCGCGGGTGCCGATGCAGCCGCGAAACGCCGTGGCGGCGAGGCCCCGCTGCTGGGCCGCGAACACGCCCGCGTCCTCGTGCTGGATCGCCGTGTTGGCCTTCACGCCGTGGCGGGCCACGAGCCGGCGGATGACCGCCGCGAACGGGCCGCGCCTCGTTCCCTCGAGGCTGAACATCCAGGCGCGGGTCCGGGAGGTCGTCGGCGTGACCGGCAGGTAGACCTGGCAGTAGGTGAACAGGTCGGAGAACGTGAACACGAGGTTCGGGAAGACGTGATGGTGGACGTACTCGCCGTGCGTGCCAGCGACGCCGAGCCAGCCGGCGACCTGCCGCTGCCTGCGGACCGGCTCGCTGTCGCCGCCGAGGTCGTAGACGAGCGTGGTCGAGCGGTTCTCCAGGCAGTGCTTCTGGGCCTCCTCGGGGATGAGCCCGAAGCCGCCGAGCGTGTGCGGATGGACGAACGGCAGGTGGTAGGTCTCGACCGTGTTCTCGATCGGGATCTTCCAGTTGCAGGCGAAGTCGGCGGCATAGCGCCAGTTGCAGGCGTAGGGGGCCGCGAACGAGGTCGCGACGCGGTCGAACCAGTCGCCGAGGTACTCGCGGAGATCCGGACCCTCAGGGGCGAGCCGCACGAACACGAGGTCGCCGCAGGTCTCGACGGGGAACGTGGCGAGCCGGGCGTTCTCGCGATCGAACGGGCGGAAGCAGCCGCCGTCCGGCACCTTCGACACACGGCCGTCGGCGGCGTACTCCCAGCCGTGGTACTGGCAGACGATTCGGTCGTTCCTCCCCCGGGCGGCTTCCGTGAGGATGCAGTGACGGTGGGAGCAGACGTTGAGGTAGCAGCGCAGCGCGCCGCCCATCCGCCGCAACTGCAGCGGGCGTCCGAGGAGCTCGAGCGTGAGGAAGTCGCCCTCGACGGCGAGGTCGCCGGCCAGCGCGACGGGATGCCACGCCGGCAGGAACAGCCGCTCGATCTCGGCGGCGTGGACCTCCGGTGCCGCGTAGTCGGCGGGGCGGAGGACGTGTTCGAGTTGTTCCTGATGGACGAACATGGTCGCACCGCAGGGGTGGGGTACTGCGGGATCGACACTACGTTCGCCCTCCGGGACGGTCAAATCCCCCGCTGCGGCGTTGATTCCCGCGGCGCCGGAGGCGTGTGTCCCGCCGGGCCCCGCGAGGATCCCGTCCTGAGCAGGGCGTTGCGGGCCGGTCGACGCACGTTTCTGCCGGGGCCCGCCGCCGGACCGCTCAGGCGTCGCCCCAGCGCTCGATGACGAGCGGGTCGTGGGAGCGGATGTCGCCGATGCGGAGGGCCGCCCGGCCGGCGAGCAGGTCGTCGACGAGGCTCCCCACCACCTCGGCGCGCCAGCCCGACGCGAGCAGCGGCGTGCGTTCCTCGTCGAAGTAGCCGAGCTTGTAGGCCAGGAGGTCGCGCATGTCGGACGACGTGCCGACGAGCGCCGGGGCCAGGTGCGATCGCCGGCACATGCCGGCCACCGCCGTCGCGAGGAACTGCCCCAGCATCGCCAGCTGCGGAGGCGGGGCGCGGTGCCGCTCGCCCCCCGGGCACTCCTCCTCCGGCACGGCCAGCCCGGCGGCGATCGCGTCGGAGAGGCCCTTGAGGATGTGCCGCAGGTCCGACCGCTGCATGCCGCGGATCGCGGAGATCTGTCGCTCGTCGGCGCTCTTCCGCTTGCAGAGCTCCACGAGCAGGTCGTCGCGGAGCACGCGCTTGGGGGGCATGTCGCGGTGCTCGGCGACGCCGTCGCGCCAGTGCCAGAGCTCCCGGGCCACGGCCAGTTCCCGCCGCGACAGGCCGTTGAGCCCGGCGACGCGGCGCCAGCGCTTGCGCACGAACGATTCCTCGACGTCGTCCTGCCAGGCCGCCATCTCCTCCCGCATCCACTCGACGCGGCCGAGCGACTGGAGCTTGTCCTCCATCTTCCGCCAGAGCCGCTCGAGATGGCGGACGTCGTCCACGGCATACTCGAGCTGGGCACGGGTGAGCGGCCGCTGCCGCCAGTCGGTGCGGGTCTCACCCTTGTTCGTCGGCAGGTTGAGGAACCGCCGCACGATCGCGGCATAGCCCGCCGGGTAGTCGTGGTCCACGAGGCCCGCGGCGACCTGGACGTCGAAGAGGTTCGCGGGCCGCGTCTTGATCGCGTGGAGGATGAAGCCGAGTTCCTCGCGGCCGGCGTGGACGACCGTCGTGCGGCCCGGTTCCGCGAGGAGCCGCCAGAAGGGCTCGACGTCGCGGGCCTTGAGCGTGTCGATCACCGCGAGGATGCCCGGCGCCGCGACCTGGATCAGGCACAACTGGCTGCGGTAGGTGTGTTCCGAGACGAACTCGGTGTCGAAGCAGACGTGCGGGTGGCGGGCGAGACGATCGACCAGATCGCCGACCTGGGCGTCGGTGGTCAGGACCTCGAAGGAGTCGGGAGCGTCGGCGTCGGCGGTCACGCTGGAGGGGGCCGGGGGTTGGCCGTCGGCCCGATGGAGGGTGGATGAGGGCGGAAGGAAGGGGAGTGCCGCCGGTCAGATGAAGAGCCAGGCCATGACGGCGAACACCGGCAGGAGCACGCCCACACTGTACAGGATGTAGCCGAAGAAACTCGGCATTTTCATCCCCGCCTGCTCCGCGATCGCCTTGACCATGAAGTTCGGCCCGTTGCCGATGTAGGTCATGGCCCCGAGGAACACCGCCCCGAGACTGACCGCGGCGAGGAGGCGGGCCTCGGCGGCCGTGAGCCCGTCGGCGGGATCGATGCCCGCCGCCTCGAAGAAGACGAGGTAGGTCGGCGCGTTGTCGAGCACCGACGAGAGCGACCCCGTGGCCCAGAAGAAGGCCTGCGGCGTGGCGATCCCGAGGCTGGCCCCGTGGTGGTGGAGGAGGGCCAGGGCCGGCTGCATGCAGACGAAGATGCCGATGAACAGCGCCGCGACCTCGAGGATCGCCCCGTAGGTGAAGCCGTTTTTCCGGCGGACGTCGGCCGATCCGAGCACGAGCGAGAGCCCGACGAGCGCCACGAGCACGATCTCCCGGAGGTAGATCCACGGGTGCCACGTCGTGCCCGGCACCGGCTTCGACGGATCGAGGAGGGCCACGGCGGCGATCACGCCGGCCATCAGGAGCACGTTGGGCCAGAGGCCGCCGAACCGCAGGCGGCCGGCGAGGAGGCGGTCGCGGACGATGTCGCCACGCGTCTCGGTGGGATGCGCGAGGAACGTGTCCCAGAGCCAATACACCGCGAGGAGGATGCCGTTGGTGAAGAGCCACGGCTTCCACAGCGACAGCGTCCAGAGGAAATCGACCCCCTGGAGGTAGCCGAGGAACAGTGGCGGGTCGCCGATCGGCAGGAGCAGGCCGCCGCAGTTGCAGACCATGAAGATGAAGAACACGAGCGTGTGGGCCACGTGCTTCCGCTCGCGGTTGGTCTCGAGGAGCGGCCGCACGAGGAGCATCGCGGCACCGGTCGTGCCGATGAAGCTCGCGAGCACGGCGCCGACGGCGAGGAACGCCGCGTTCACCGTCGGGGTCGCCTCGAGGTCGCCCTCGATCCGCACGCCGCCGGTGATGACGTAGAGGGCGAAGAGCAGCGCGATGAACGGGACGTATTCCGCGAGCAGCGCGTTGACGAGCACGGTGCCGACGGTCGGCCACGACGGTCCCGACGCCGCGGGCTGCACGACGGCGTGGGCCGGGAAGTGGAGGTCGACGGGATGGCGGTGCGAGAGCAGGTAGTAGCCGAGCGTGACCGCGGCGAGCAGCCCCGACACGAGGAGCTTGCTCGAGTTGTGCTCCCACCAGTGCGACGCGGCCGGCGTGAGCGGCAGGATCGCGATCGCGGCGAGGAGGACCGCGAACGGAATCACCATCGCCACGGGCGGGGCGCCGCCGACGGCGTGGCCGGCGTCGTCGGCCGGGGCCGCCGGGGCGGCTTGTGAGGCCACGAGCAAATCACGACCATGTTGCGGGTAGCCGCCGGCGGCGGCGACGGCGTAGGCGATGATCGCGGCCGCGACGCCCACGAGCGGGAGCAGCGACACCCCTCCCGCCGCGTGCGAGGATGGGCCGGCCGGCGTGTCGTGCATGCGTCGGTCTCCGGGAACGGGTGCAGTGCCGGCAGATCGTATGACAACACCGTTGGCAGCGGAAGCACCGTCCCCGCGCGGCGACGACGCGCGTCCCGAGGTCTGGCTTCGCGGCAACGCGCGGCCCGCCCTCGTGCTCCTGGCGGCGGTGGTGATCGTGGCGGGGCTCGCGGTCGCGGTGGTCGTGATCACGGATCCGCCGTGGTGGGTGGCGGGCGCGGTCGCGGGCGGCGTGGTGGCGGCCCTCGCCGCGGCGACCGGGCTCGTCTGGGCGGCCGCCCAGCCCCGGATCGTGCGCCGGGGCGGCGAACTCGAGATCCGGCTCTCGCCCCTCGGAACCCGACGGGTGCCCCTCGGGATCGTCGAGTGCGTGTTCCCCGGGTCGCAGCCGTGGGCCCCCGCGGCGGATGCCGACGACGCGGGGGGCCGTCGCGTGAACACGCTCGTTCTCCGGCTGGCGGAGCGGGCCGCGGCGTGGCGGTCGCGGCCGGTGGCGGCGGCATGGGGCGCGTGGACCGACGGGAACGTGGTGTTCGACGGACGCTGGTGTGAGCCGCTGTCGCCGGACGTCGCCCGCGGGATCGCGACGCGGCTCCTCGAGTCGAAGCGGGGGATCGCCGTGGAGGACGACGCATGACCGCGAGGTCCGGACTGCCGCGCGGGCTGCTCGTGAGCGTCCGCTCGGTCGAGGAGGCCGTGGAGGCCGCGGCGGGCGGCGCCGCGATCGTCGACGTCAAGGAGCCCGTGCGCGGTCCGCTCGGCCGCGCCGATGCCGCCGTCGCCGCCGCGATCGTCGCCGCCGTCGCGTCGCGGCCGTGCACCCTGGCGTGCGGCGAGTTGGCGGAGGGGGCGGAGGCCATCGCCGCCCACGTCGCCGCCGTCGTTGCGGCCGCGGCGGGCCGGAGGCCGGCGGGGGCGAAGGCGGGACCCGGGGGCCTCGACCTCGGCCTGTGGCGGCAGGAGTTCGCCCGGTTCGTGCGGGCCCTGCCCCCCGACGTGGAGCCCGTGGCGGTGGCCTATGCCGACCCGCGGGCGGCGGGCGCGCCCGATCCGGAGGCGATCATCGATGCGGCGGCGACGCTGGGCGCCGCGACGATCCTCTTCGACACGTTCGACAAGTCCGGGCCCCCGCTGCTGGTGGCGGCCGGTCGCGATCGGGTCGCCCGCTGGGTGGAGCGGTCGCACCGGGCGGGCCTTTCGGTGGCGGTCGCGGGACGGCTTGCCTCGTCCGATATGGCCACGATCGTGGGGCTCGGGCCGGAGATCGTGGGCGTGCGTTCGGCGGCCTGCGGGGGCGGCCGGCTGGGCCGGGTCGACCGCGGGAACGTGGCCCGGATCGCGGGTACACTCGGGTTCGGCCGGGCGGAGCCGGCCATCGTCATCGGGAGAGTCGCCACGTGAAGTCGCTCGAAGTGCGGGTGCCGCATCGCCTGGAACCCGTGGAGGTCCGCCGCCGCCTCGAGGACGCGGTCGTGCGCGCCCGGGACGAGTACGCCGGGAAAGTCGGCGCGATCGACGCCTCCTGGCCCGACGACGGTCGCCTCGTGCTGCTCGTCGAGGTGATGGGCATGAGCATCGACGGCGAGGTCGAGATTCTCGTCGAGGAGCTGATCGTTCGCCTCAAGGTTCCCGCCATGGCCGGGCTGTTCGCCGGCAAGATCAAGAGCGGCGTGGCCGAACGGCTCGGAGGTCTTCTGGAGAGCAGCCAGTCGTGACCGCCACCCGCCGGCAGCGCGTCGCCCTTGCCGGTCGCACCGGTCGTTCCGGTCGCGACCGACGCTCCGCGTTCCATTCCGTCCGGCCGGTTCCGCCAGCCGATCTTTCCCCGGAATCCCTGCGTCCCATGCACGAGCCAGCCGCGATGCGTTCCTCGCCGTTCCGCCGTCCGTCACCCGTGGCCGGCCCGGCACGATGCCGCGCCGCCGCCGCCGGAGCGTGTTGGCTCGTCGCCCTGCTCCTCGTCGCGGCCCCGGCCACCGCGTGGGCGCAGCCGCCCGCGGACGATCCGTTCGCCGACGAGCTCAATCCGTTCGGCCGTGGCAGCGGGGAAAAGCCGGCCGAAAAGCCCTCGTCGATCAGGCCCTCGCCGGCGGCTCCGCTGCGCGACCCGCGTGACGCCGACCGAAACGAGTCGCGGCGGCCGCGGTCCGATGACGAGGACCCCGCCGCCCGCGTGCCGGAGAAGCCGAAGCGGCCGTCCGCCGAATCGTCGGCGGAGCCGCGGACGCGGTCCCGGCTGCCGGTGCCGTTTCCCGAGTCGGATGAGCCGGAGGATCGCGGTGGCAGCGGCCGGTCGCGGGGCGGCCGTGACGGCGATCGCGAGCGGAGCGACGCCTGGGAACCGACACTGGCCGAGCAACTCCTCGTCGAGGCCGAGAAGCTCGACAAGGCCGGCAAGCTCGAAGAGGCCCGCGCGAAGCTCCGCGAGGTGATCAAGCTCGATCCGAAGATGACGCTCGCCTACCTCGCCCTCGGCGTCACATCGCGTCGGCTCGGCGACTTCAAGGGGAGCGTCGAGGCCTGTTCGAAGGGCCTCGCGATCGACCCCGGCGACGCCGAGCTCTACCTGCGGCGGGGCATCGCCTGGTACCACATGGGGCTCTACGGCATCGCGCTCGAGGATTTCGAGGACGCCGCGGGCATCGCCTACGACGACCCGCGTCCGGAGCTCTGGCGGGGCCTCGCCCTCGTCGAGCTCGACCGGCCGCTCGAGGCGATCAACGCCTACGCGTCGAGCATCCGCCGCGACCGGACGTTCATGCTCGCCTACCTGAACCGCGGTCTCGCATACCTCCTCACCGACCAGCCGCGGAAGGCGGAGTCGGATTTCAACCAGGCGATCCGTTCCGACCCGCGGGACGTGCGGGCCTGGTTCAATCGCGGCGTGGCCCAGACGCGTCAGGGCCGCTACGCCGAGGCCGCGCACTCCTACGAGCAGGCGCTCGAGCGAGACCCGAAGCACGAGGCATCGCGACGCAACGTCGAGGCCGTCCGGGGCCGGGCCACCGCCGAGCGTCGGCCGTAACGACGCGACGTTCGGCCATCGCCGCCCGGCTCACGGGCGCGGATCGACGAAGTCGTCGGCGCCGCTGCCCGGCTCGGGGACGAGTTCGAGCGACTCGATCTCGGGAATCTGGGCGTCTCGCTTCCGCACCAGCGCGGTGAGGGCCCGCGGCGAGATCCGCTTGAGATTCGGCAGCGCGAGTCCGCCCTCGGTCGAGGCGAGCACCGCGGCGATCGCCACGGCGTCGGGCCCCTCGATCGCCGTCACGTGCTCGAGGGCCACGTCGTCGCGCGTGGCCACGAGCAGCCGCGCCACCTCGACGGAAGGGATCTCATCGACGAAGTCGAGTCCGTCGACGGTCACCGGCTGGTCGCGGGCGACGAGCGCCGCCGCGGCCGCCGGGGAGATCTCCGTGAGGCCCGAAAGGTCGAGCGGGCCGTCGCTCGCGGCGAGCGCGACGAGCGCCGCGTCGGACGCCGTGGTCAGCGAGCAGAGGCTGATGCCGCCGCGATGCGCGGCCAGGGCGCGGGCCACATCGGCGGGCAGATCGGTGATGCCTTCGAGCGAGAGCAGCCGGCGATGGCGGGCGAGTGCCTTCGCGACAGGCACGGTGAGCCGCGCGAGACCGTCA
>Ga0207954_1000810_pt1 | contig 10881 bp, 10 predicted proteins | sample CryBogmetaGMA0M_FD_184547 | JGI IMG/M metagenome (GOLD analysis project Ga0207954, IMG submission 184547) | Freshwater microbial communities from Crystal Bog, Wisconsin, USA - MA0M (SPAdes) | ecosystem: Environmental > Aquatic > Freshwater > Lake | place: Crystal Bog, Wisconsin, USA | collected... | reverse complement strand
TGAATCGCCTGAACGCATTGAGTATGAATGTGCGCCTGTTGATTACTGTCATTGGCGTGAATTTGGTCATTCGCCAAGTGCTAGAACATGGGAAGAAGTCACTTGCGTATGGCGCAAGGTCTATATGTCTCGACCTGCGCTTGTTGAGCGTTTCGGTGAAGAATTGGGTTACAAGATTCCGTTGGACACTAAACCACAAGATGATAAGAACTCATACAAACCTATGGAAGGCGTATACGAAGCTGTCATCTATGAGATTTGGGACAAAGAAACAGGTAAAGTAATTTGGCTATCAAAGTCATTAGGCAAGATTATTGATGAGCGTGATGACCCATTACAGCTTGAGTGCTTCTTCCCTTGTCCTAAACCATTGTTTTCAACGCTGACTACTGACAGTCTTGAGCCTATTCCTGATTTCGTTATCTATCAAGACCAAGCTAGAGAACTCGATACATTATGTGACCGTATTGATGGACTCATTAACGCCTTAAAAGTGCGTGGTGTATATGATGCTTCTAGCTCAGAGCTTCAAAGACTGTTCTCTGAAGGCGAAAACAATACTTTAATTCCTGTAGATAACTGGATGGCTTTTGCTGAAAAGCAAGGCATGAAAGGTGCTATTGACCTAGTTGATATAACTCCTTTTGCAAGTGCTTTAGTCTCTTGCTATCAAGCAATGGAGCAAGTTAAAGGTCAAATCTATGAACTGATGGGTATTGCTGACATTCAGCGTGGTCAATCAGACCCTAATGAGACTCTAGGCGCACAGATTATTAAGTCTAATAATGCAAGTGGTCGCTTAAAAACAATGCAACACGCAGTTGTAGACTTTGCTACTAGCCTTTTAAGCATCAAAGCGCAAATCATTTGTAATCACTTTACCGATGAAACTTTGGTACAGATTTCAGGTGCAATGCAACTGAGTCCACAAGACCAACAGTTGATTCCACAGGCTTTAGCTCTATTGCGTGATGAGGCAGCTAAGAACTTCCGCATAGAAGTTACTTCTGATTCAATGATTTACCAAGATGAGCAGCAAGAAAAGCAAGACAGAATGCAATTCTTACAAGCTATGAGTGGATTTATGCAACAAGCAGTCCCTATGATGCAAGCACAGCCTGAATTAGCACCTATGGCAATGGAAATGCTTAAATTTGGCGTTACAGCGTTTAAAGCAGGTAAGCAATTAGAAGGAATTATTGACCAAACTGCTGATGAAATGCGTACTAAAGCACAACAAATGCAAGGCCAACCAAAACCACCGCCTCCTGAAGTTCAAAAGATGCAAATGCAAATGCAAATTGAACAGGCTAAGTTACAAGCTAATCAAGCATCTGAACAAGCTAAAGCTCAAGCAGAAGCTCAAAAAATACAAATGGAAAGCCAACTTGAGCAACAAAAAATGCAAATGGAAATGCAGCTAGAAAAAGCCAAACAAGAGTACCAGGCTCAAGAAAACCAGCTTAAATTCCAGCTTGAAGAACAGCGCAATCTTAAAGAAGCTGAATTGCAAATGCAAATGGCTAAGATGAAGTCTGACTCTGAAAACAATAAAGCTATTTTGTTGGCATACTTAGACAATGCTACAAAACTAGAGACTGCTCGTATTGGCGCAGGTTTAGATGATGGCACACAGGCTTATATTGAAGCAGTAGACCAAGCTAAAATAATTCAAGATTCAATGGGATATTCACAAATGGCAGACCATCCGTTAAAACCAGCACTTGACCAAATGCAAATGAGCAACCAGCAATTAACAGAAATGTTAGCCGCTTTAATTGCCAAAATGCACCAACCTAAAACCATTATTCGTGACGAAAACGGCAAGATTCAAGGAGTCCAATAATGGCTATTACAGTCAAACATAAGTTTGTAAGTGCTATTCCTGATGGCACAGATGCTACAGTAGTACGCCCTTCAAATTGGAATGATGACCATGATTTGACAGGAACAATACCTATTGCTAATGGTGGTACAGGCGCTTCTGATGCTGCTACTGCTAGAACTAATTTAGGTCTTGGCACAATGGCAACGCAAAATGCCAATGGAGTAGCTATTACAGGCGGTTCTTTAAATGGAACAAATATTGGTGGCGTTGTAGCTGGCGATGGTGCTTTTGATGTATTAACAGGTAATGTATCAAGACTAAATACTGCTACTGCAACTAGCCTTACCATTGGCACGCTTACATATACACCTGCTAATGCGTTAATTTCATCACAAAGTTCTGCCTCTACATATAACCAAGTTATTTTGCAAAACAGCAATACAGGAACAACTGCTTCTGCTGATTTCATTGTAAATAACGCAAACTCTACCGATACCACTTATTATGGTGACTTTGGTATGAACAGTAGTGGATTTACTGGTTCAGGCGCATTTAATCAAGCAAATAATGTTTATTTAACAGCAACATCCGCAGATTTAGCAATAGGAACAACAACTTCCAATGTTATTCATTTTGTTATTAATGGTGGCGCTACAGATGCAGCTCAGATTACAACCTCTGGCACTTTAATTAGCACTTCAGCCCCTAATATTGGAACAGTAGCTTCAGCAAGCACAATTACTCCAACAACAACAAGTGGCCAATACAATGTAACAGCTCTTGCCACTACAGCTACTATTGCAATTCCAACTGGAACTGTTGTAGATGGTCAAAAACTTATTATTCGCATAAAAGACAACGGAACAGGTCAAGCATTAACTTGGACTACTTCTGCTGGTGGTTACAGAGCATTAGGGTTTACCCTTCCAACAACTACTGTTGCTTCTAAAGTTTTATACATTGGTTGTATATACAATTCTCAAGATTCCTATTGGGATGTAATGACTGCTGTACAACAATCATAAAGTTAATAAATGGCTAATAGATATTGGGTAGGCGGCACCGCTACTTGGGATGCAACTGCTGGCTCTAAATGGGCTTTAACCTCTGGCGGTGCTGGCGGTCAAACTGTACCAGGCGCTGCTGATTTAGTTTATTTTGACGCTGCTTCAGGCGCAAGTACTGTTACTTTAGGCACAGGGTATAACCCTAGCGTTGGTTATGTAACCTGTACTGGATTCACGGGGACGCTTGCTTTTGGTTCTCAAAACATTACTTGCAATGGTACAAGCGCAACCCAATTTGCACAGTCTACAACAATGACTGTTACAGGTACGCCTGTAGTCAACATTAATAATACTGGTTCAGGCACTATTGCAATTTCAACAGCAGGCGTTTCAGAAGCTAATGCTATTAGTTTTAACATTATTAGTGGTACTGGCACTTGTACTATAGGTAGCTCTGCGGTATGTAAAAACCTTAATTTAACTGGGTTTGCAGGCACATTTGCTTTAGGAACTAGAACTATTTATGGTAATTTAACCATTCCTGCTGGAGTTACAGTATCGGCTGGAACATCTATTACTACACTTGCAGCTACTTCAGGTACGCAACAAATAACAACTAATAACATTACTTTAGATTTTCCTATAACAATGTCTGGTACTGCTACTGTGCAATTACAAGACAACTTAACTATTGGTTCTAGTCGTACATTTACATTTACTTCTGGAACATTAAACTTAAATAGTAAAGCCTTAACAGTAGGAAACTGGAGTTCTGTAAATAGCAACACTAGAGCTATTTCATTTGGGACTGGAAGCATAAATGTTGCCAATAGCGCAACAAGTATATTTTCTATGTCTACAGCTACTGGATTTACTTATACGGGAACGCCTACAGTAAACTTTACCTATTCAGGCTCAACAGGCACAAGAACTATTACCTTTGGCTCTACAGGCGGCACAGAAACCAATGCGCTTAACTTTAATGTGACCGCTGGAAGTGATTTAGTAGTCTTTTCAGCAAGAATAAAGAATTTAAACTTTACTGGATTTAGTGGCACATTATCAGCATCTACTATTGTTTCATTTGGAAACTACACTATTTCTAGTGGAATGAGTACGACAAGCGGTGGCGGTTCAACTACTTTTTCAGCCACTTCTGGAACTCAGCAAATAACAACAGCAAGCAAAACATTGGATTTTGGTCTTATTTTTGATGGTGTTGGCGGAACATTTGCTTTTCAAGATGCTTTAACTCAATCGTCTACTAGGGCATTTACCATAACAAATGGCACTGTCCAATTAAAAAACGCAACAACAAATACCATAGGCACTTTTTCAACTTCAGGTTCTAATGTGAAGTATTTGCAAAGCACCTCTGCTGGAAATCAAGCTACTATTAGTAAATCTAGCGGAACAATAGCGGCTAACTATTTGAATATTAAAGACATTGTTGCTGCTGGTGGAGCTGTATGGAGTGCTTATACAGTTAATAATAATGTTAATTCTGGCAATAATTCAGGCTGGAACTTTGGGGGCAATTTTATGCCTATGTTTGCATGATTACAGCTTTTCAAGCCAATGCCTTTCAAAACAATGCTTTTCAAATAGTCATAACGCCTGTTGTTACTGCTAAAACAGGTGGTGATGGGTGGACTAAAGAGGAATGGCGTAGAGCGCAAGCATTAGACAAGAAGCTAAGATTAGCTGAAGAAAAGCGTATTGCTGCTGTCAAATCAGACCAAGAAGCTCGTAAAGACTTTATTCGTGAACAAATAAGTCCTACACCAAAAGTCAGTAAACGCAAACAAAATAAAGTAGAATCTGTAAGCGAAGAAAAGCAATCAGAAATAATCAAATATGATGCTCTAATTGCCAATCTTGAACGCCAAAGACAAGATTTACTGAATGCAGTATTGATTCGTCAAGCAAAAGAGCGTTTAGAGCAAGAAATTGCAATATTAGAAGCTAAGAGATTAGCTGAATTAGACGATGAAGAAAGCATATTGGCACTACTTTTATAAAGGAAATTAATACTAAAGATGACTCCTTATCTACAGTATAAAAAAGGCTTAGATTTACTACACTTAGGACACTACCAAGCTGGTTTCAGACTCTATGAGTTTCGCTGGCATCCAAAAACGCTAGAAGCTACAGGCGAACAATGGGATAAATGGGTAGATGCTCCTAAATGGAACGGAGAACGCTTATTTGGCAAGCATATAACTGTTCAAATGGAGCAAGGATTTGGCGATATTATCCAAATGGCTCGATTTTTACCAATGCTCAAGGCTTGGGGTGCTAAAAAAGTCTCCGTAATGACTCATGGAAGTCTTATGCACCTATTAGGCTCTATTGATTGCATAGATGTTATTACTAATGACCGTCTAGAAGGCGAACATTTAAAAGCTGATTACTGGATTGGCTCAATGTCTTTGCCTCATTTTGCTACTTATGCACCAGCTTTCGTAAAACAATTATTTCCTATTACTCAAAAGCATATTGTTGGTTCTGAAGGCTATTTTGATGCCGTAGCTAGTAATATTGAGCATAAAGTTGGGGTAAATTGGTCAGCATCGACAGGCCCTTTACATTATGTGAAGTCAATTCCATTACCTGAACTGCGAAAACTGGTAGGTGATGATGTTTATTCACTTCATGTTCAATTAGGTGATGTATTTGACCTTTTGCCTAATGATGGTTGGCAACAAGACTTCTATAAGACTGCTTGTCACATGAAAGCAATGAAAGCGGTGGTTGCTCCTGATACTGCAACAGCTCATTTAGCTGGTGCTTTAGGCGTTAAATGCTTCTTGCTATTACCTGATGACCCTTATATCTGTTGGCGTTGGAAGAACGGTACTTGGTACGATTCCGTCATACCTTTAAAGAAATCAGAATGGCATAAATTACCTGAACTATTGGAGAACTTATGATTTGTACTAAATGTGGCTATACCGAGACTCATATAGAAGCTAAAAAGTCAGACAAAGAGCATTACCTTGAGTTTTGGGGATATACCGAAGGTACTCCTGAAGCTGAACAAGCATGGAAAGAAAAGCAGGAAATGACTCGTAAGGAAGCTCCAATGGTCATGTCCGATATTGATGGCTATGTTTCACAGGTTGATGGCTCATGGATTAAAAGCCGAAGTCATCATAGAAATCACCTAAAAGAACATAGGATGATTGAATTAGGCAACGATGTACCAATGCAACGCAAAGAAGCAACAATTAGCACAAAGTCCCAAGAAGCTAGGAAACGACAAATAGCAGAATTGGCTTATGCAAAACTCAACTACCGATAACTTGGAGAAGAAAATGGCAGATTTAGACCGCAGAGACACAATAATGGCAGCGATGGAAGCTGCTGAAGAAGGCACTTTAGAGACTCCTGAAGAAAAGGAAATCGAAGTCGTAGAAGATGATATTGCTGAAGAAGCTGCTGAAGATTCCTATGAAGAACCGATTGAAGCTACTCAAGAAGCAGAAGAAGCTGAAGAAGAACCTGCTTTAGCTAGACCATCTACATGGAAAAAAGAGTATTTACCTATATGGGATAAGCTGACCCAAGGCGAACAGCTAACCAAAGAAGAATCTATTAAGTTGGCTCAATATTCCAATCAAAGGGAATCTGAATACAAAAAAGGCGTAAGCACTTATAAGGCTGAAGCTGATAGAGCAAGGTCTCTAGAGGATGCTGTTGCTCCTTATGCAAATGACTTGCAAAAGCGTGGAATTAAACCTGAGCAGTACATTTCTAATCTAGCAAGAGCAGACCAAATACTAACTAATGCACCAATGCAACAGAAAGTACAAATATTTCAACGACTTGCACAAGATTATGGTTTACAATTAAACAACCAAGGTCAATTTGCAGCTCCACCGCAAGTAGATGCTTATACGCAACAACTGATGAACCAGCTAAACATGGTGAATCAAGAGGTTTCTACAATAAAAGGTAGATTCCAACAAGAAGAAGAATCTCGTCTAAATAACGAGATTGAACGAGTAAGAAGTAATGTGGAGAAGTTTCCGCATTTTGATGTGGTAAGGGAAGAAATGGCTCAACTACTTGAGCTAGGGCAAGCCCAAGACCTAGAAACGGCTTATGCCAAAGCGGTACGCTTAAACGATGATGTATGGGCAGTTGAACAGGAACGACTCCTGAAAAATGCTCAAAGACAGTCATCCAAAGCAACGCAAGTAGCTAGAGCTAAGGCTGCTGGAGTAAGTCCGAAGTCCGTTACACCTAGCGGAAAAGTGGCTGACACAGGAGATAAAAAGGATAGACGGTCTCAAATTTCCGAGTTGCTCGGAGAAGCGATGAACCGTAGGGTTTAACTAGCCAATTTTGGCACATTTTTTTAAGGAAATATCATGGCATTTGCTAACTCAGCAATCACCGATATTATCGCTACCACTATTCAAAGTCGTAGCGGTGAATTGGCAGATAACTTAACACAAAACAACGCAATCCTACAACGCCTCAATTCTAAGGGCAATGTAAGACCTTTTTCCGGGGGAAATGTAATCCTGGAAGAAATTTTTTATGATGACAGCGCAACTAATAACGCAAATTCCTATAGTGGCTATGAAGTTTTAAATATCGCCCCGGATTCGCCAATTTCTGCTGCCCAATATAAGATTTCTCAGTACGCTGACTCAGTAACAATGAGTGGTCTTGAAATGTTGCAGAACAGCTCTAAAGAAGCAATCATCGACTTGTTAGATGGTCGTATGCAAGTTTCTGAAGCTCGTTTGCTTAATCGAATTTCAGGCGATTTGTATGGAGATGGAACCGGGAATGGTGGCAAAAACCTGGATGGACTGGCCGCAGCCGTTAGCGCAACTCCAACCACAGGCACATACGGTGGTATCAATCGTGCTAACTGGACTTTTTGGCAGAACCAAATCACTACTGGTGTAACAACAACTCCTGCAACAACAAACATCTTAGCTAAGATGACTGAAGCTGCTATCAAGCAGATTCGTGGTACAGACAAAGCTGACTTGATTGTTGCTGGTAACACTATGTATTCCTTGTATGTAAACGCTTTGCAGTCTATTCAGCGTATTGCATCCGAAGAATCAGGTGCTGCTGGTTTCGCATCTTTGAAGTTCTACGGTGGCGGTACATCTGCTGATGTGGTACTCGGTGGCGGTTATGGTTCACAAGAAACAGCTACATATATGTATATGTTGAACACTAACTACATTTTCCTACGACCACATAAAGAGCGTAATTTCGTTCCTATCGGTGGTGAACGCCAATCCATTAACCAAGACGCTATCGTTAAATTGTATGGCTGGGCCGGCAATCTAACTACTTCTAATAGCTTCTTGCAAGGCTTATTGACAACCTAATAGATTGGGCGAAAGCCCTTTCTAATCTTGTCTATTTAACATTTAAGGAAATAATCATGGCATATACCATTACCCCTTTATCAGGGATTGATTTAAACGATACTCAAACTGTTGCGGAACTTGCTACTAATGGCACTACTTCCCCAACCTTTGGCCCTTTAGGTGCAGAAGTATTTGCATCTGATGGTCGTAGATATGTTTGGGCTAAAGCAGGAGCTACTATTACTCCAACAACAACCGCTTGCACAGTTAATGCTTCTACTTTTGTAGCAACATCAACTGGCGGTGCTTACATTTCACCAGCAGTTTCAATGACTTCAGGTGATTATGGTTGGTTTGGCGCAGCATCTGTTTAATCAGTAACTTGTAGTACCATAGGGATTCCTTCATAAGAGGAGTCCCTTTTTCTTTTAATAACCCTAACTACTTAGGAGATTTAAATGGCATTTTTACCATCCGATGAGAATGGCGCAGATTCACGCCTTTCAGTAAAGTTCTATAAACGGTCTATGAAGCAAGAAGATGAATCAGCGATTGCTGGTAGACCAATCTTCAAAGAGTTCGATTTTGTGCATATTTGTGTACCAGGCGATACCCTGACAGAAATTGACACATACGCCAATGATTCCCATAAATCTCGATTTCCACGCCAATGGGCGCATTATCAAAACCAAGTAGGCAGTCAAGAGCAGATAATTGGTACTCCTATTGAGGAATGGACAATTATTAGTCGTTCTCAAGCTGATGAGCTAAAAGGCATTAAATTTGCTACTGTTGAGTCCGTTGCTAATGCTTCTGACCAACAATTACAGCGTATTGGAATGATTGCTGGTATGAACCACTACGCCTTTAGAGACAAAGCTAAAGCCTTCCTAAACCTTGCTGAAAAAGTAGGCGATGTAAACCAGCGTGAAGAAGAACTATCCAAGTTACGCTTAGAAAACGAAGCTATTAAAGCTCAATCCGATGCTAAGTTAGCTAAGATGCAAGAACAGATGGATGCTTTAATGGCAATGGTAGCTGAAAAGAAGCCTAGAGGCAGAGCTAAAAAAGAAGTAGTAACAGAATAAAATTAGGGGATATTTCCCCTTTTTTTGTTTATAATCAGAACAAATACCCAACTACTTGGGGAAAACCAAGTAAAGGATATATATGTCACAAACAATGCTTCAGCTTGTCCAACAGACAGCAGCCGAACTTAACTTAGCAGTTCCATCCTATGTAGCTGGAAATACATCACAAGATGTACAGCAAATATTGGCATTGATGAACGGCTCAGGCTATGATTTGGTCAAAGAGTACGATTGGCAAGCATTACAAGTTCAATATCGCTTTTATACACAAGCTATTACTACCAATGCTACATCAGTTAATAATTCGTTGATATTAAATGTAGATTCAGGAACAAATATAGCTGCTGTTACTAGCCAATGGGGTATTACAGGCTATAACATTAATCAAGATACTCAAGTAGTTTCAGTTGCTGGTCAAAACATTACCATGAGCCAAATGGCATCAGGTACAGGTACAGGTAGCGTTGTTATAGCTCAAACTGCTTATGACCTTCCGTTTGACTTTGAACGCATTACCAATAGAACTCAATGGGACAAATCTAAGCATTGGGAAGCTCTTGGCCCTGAAGATGCACAGCAGTGGCAATGGCTTAAATCAGGATATATTTCGACTGGGCCACGCATAAGATGGCGTATTTTGGATAACCAATTCCAAATATGGCCTGTCATGAATACGCAAGAGTATTTAGGTTGGGAATACAAGTCTAAAGGATGGGTAAGAGCAGCAGATGGAACTGTTAAAAACAGCTTTACTGCCGACTCAGATACTACTGTTTTAGATGACAGAATTATTGTTTTATCCACCAAAATGAAATATTGGGGTATTAAAGGCTTTGACACTACAGTTGTTTCACAAGATTATGCTCGTTATTTGTCTGTTGCTAAAGCTCAAGATAAAGGTGCGCCTAACCTGTCATTTGCGCCTTACCCAAGTAAAGTCCTTATTGGTTATGCCAATATCCCTGATACTGGTTACGGCTCATAATGCAACCCAAACAAAATACCGCTTCAACAGCTTCTATTCCTTCTCCTATTGGCGGTTGGAATGGCAGAGATTCATTAGCTAATATGGCTGCTACTGATGCTGTTCAGCTAGTAAATTGGTATCCTACCCCTACAGATGTAACAATGCGTAAAGGCTATGATGTAGTTTCTATACTGACTACTTCTACAGGCGTAAAAACCATTAGTAGTATTACCTATAGCGGACTTGTTGCTACATTAACGACAGCTACGGCTCATGGTCTAACAACAGGCGTTTATGTGTCCATTACAGGCACAACGCCTGCTGCCTATAGCGGTGTATACAAGATTATTGTTATTAGTACTACAGCGTTTACTTATGAAATGACGGCTATTCCTGCTAATAACGCTACAGTAGTAGGAACATACTTAAATCAAGCTGTAACTCCTGTAAATTCTTTAATGAATTACACCCAGACTTCAGGCTACAAGCTATTTGGCGCAGCAGGAACAGACATTTGGGAAACTAAAGTAAACCCTGCTGTCAAAGTGTTTACTGGAATTTCAAGCGATAAGCTACAGTTTGTCAATATGACCAACACCGCAGGACAATTTTTAGTAGCCTGTAATGGTGTAGACCCTGTAAT
>Ga0207954_1000808_pt1 | contig 10884 bp, 8 predicted proteins | sample CryBogmetaGMA0M_FD_184547 | JGI IMG/M metagenome (GOLD analysis project Ga0207954, IMG submission 184547) | Freshwater microbial communities from Crystal Bog, Wisconsin, USA - MA0M (SPAdes) | ecosystem: Environmental > Aquatic > Freshwater > Lake | place: Crystal Bog, Wisconsin, USA | collected... | reverse complement strand
GGGCGGCCTGCGCGGCGGCGGCGTTCGGCCGGCCGGAGTGATCGAGCGCGGGCTCGTCGTCCCACGAGGTGGTCACGAACCAGATGCCGGGCACCACGGCATGGGCCGACGCCCCGGGGGAGATCAGCGCGATCGCCGTGGCGAGCCCCTCGGCCACCGCGTGGCGGCCGCCCCCGGCGCCGATGTTGGGGCCGTGCATGCCGAACGCCACGCTGACGGCGCCGGCGAGTGAGTGGAGCGCGCATTGCGGCACGACGTGGGGCGTCACCGTCACGCCGCCCCCCGTGCGCAGCATCGCCAGCGACTGCGCCGCGGTGAACCTACCGGCGCGGCACGTCGCCGCCACGACGCCATACCGGGCGAACGACGGCCGCGGCAGCGGATGCGCGGCGATCGCCTCGAGCACCGCCCGCATGCCGACCACCGTCTGCTCGTCGGCGTGCCGCAGAAACCGCGGCGGCAGCGCCGGCGCCCCGGCGGGCACCGGCAGATCGCGCAGCCGCGGCAACTCGGAAAGCCGGACCTCCACCGCCGCATGGCAGGCGATGCCGACCGGCGGATTGCCTGCCGGCTCGGCGGGTGACGGGCGTGCGTGCATGGCGAATCTGTTGGCGCGGTCGTGCGTGCGTGGGGATCGCCGCCGGCCGGCTCAGGCCGCCTTGCGGCCCGCCTTGCCGGCGATCTTCTCGTCGAGCACGTCGAGCAACTGCCCGACGGTGGAGATCTTCTCGAGCAGCTCCGTCTCGATCTGGATGCCGAAACGGCTCTCGATGTGCAGCACGAGCCCGGCCATGTCGAGCGAGTCGAGGTTGAGACCCTCGCGGAGCGTCGTCGAATCGTCGAGCCCGGCGTAGGTCTCGCCGGTCTCCTTTTCGAGAAGTTCGAGGACGACGGCGGAGAGTTCCTGGCGGTTCATGCGTCGGCTCCGGGGAGAAAGTCGGTGAATCCGCGTCGAATCACTGCCTCGACGCAGGGGGGGGACGGTAGCGAATGGGCCACGGCGGGCGAAGAGCAAATCCACCCGGCAAATCCCTGATGAAAACCGGGTATTCTCGGGGGTGTCGTGGGCCGGCCGGGCCGGCCGCAGACACCTCCGCCGTGGACCGCACACCATGCACGACATGTCGTCGAAAAGCCCCCGGGCATGACCGACCCCGCGCATGCGACCGACGCCGGTGCCGCCGCTCCCGCCGGTCGCACGCCCCCCGCGGTCGGCCTCCTGCCGCGGCTCCTCGCGCTGGCCACGGCGGCGTACGTCTGCGTGCTCGTCTACGCCACGCACCACCCGCGGCCGCAGGAGCTCATCGGCGAGGGACCCGGCGTGCCCTCCGACAAGACGCTGCACTTCGTGGCCTACGCCGTGCTCGGCCTGCTCGCCTCCGCCACCCTCGCCGCGTGGCGGCGTTGGACCCTCCGCGGCGTGGCCCTGCTCGCGGTCGGCCTCGTGATCTTCGGCGCCGTCGACGAGGCCACACAGCCCCTCTTCGGCCGCTATGCCGACCTCCTCGACTGGTTCGCCGACTGCCGCGGCGTCCTCGCGGGCATGCTGGCGGTGGCCGCCATCCTCGCGGCCGTCGCCCCGCGTCGGCCCGGCGGCACCGTCAAGACGGGCGACGCTCCGTAGTCGGCCTGTCGTCGGTCTTCGGTGGCCGGGAGCGGGGCGGTCGGAAGCGGTGCGGTCAGTAGTTGGGGGTCGGGGCGCGGAAGCTCGCGAGATCGACCGAGCGGAACCAGTCGATCGTCCGGGCGAGTCCTTCGCGGAGCGGCACCTTCGGCTCCCAGCCGAGACGCTGCCGCGCGAGGGTGATGTCGGGCTTGCGCCGCTCGGGATCGTCCACCGGCAGCGGCTTCTCGACGAGCTGCGACCCGGAGCCGACGAGCTCGAGCGTGAGTTCGGCAAGTTGGCGGATCGTGAACTCGCCGGGGTTGCCGATGTTCACCGGCCCGACGAAGTCGTCCGGCGCGTTCATCATGCGGATCATGCCCTCGACGAGGTCGTCGCGGTAGCAGAAGCTGCGGGTCTGCGCCCCCGACCCGAAGATCGTGATCGGCTCGCCGCACATCGCCTGCCGGATGAAGTTGGAGACGACGCGGCCGTCGTAGGGGTGCATGCGGGGACCGTAGGTGTTGAAGATCCGCACGATCCTCACGTTGACGCCGTTGGCGCGGTGGTAGTCCATGAAGAGCGTCTCGGCCGCCCGCTTGCCCTCGTCGTAGCAGGCCCGCGGGCCGATCGGATTGACCGCGCCGCGGTAGCTCTCCGGCTGCGGGTGCACCTCGGGATCGCCGTAGACCTCGCTCGTCGACGCCTGCAGCACCTTCGCCCGGCATCGCTTCGCCATGCCGAGCACGTTGATCGCCCCCATCACCGACGTCTTCATCGTCTTGATCGGGTTGTATTGGTAGTGGCCCGGCGCCGCGGGGCAGGCGAGGTTGTAGATCTCGTCCACCTCGAGCCAGAGCGGGTGGATCACGTCGTGCCGCAGCAGCTCGAAATTGCCGCAGCCGAGCAGGTGGGCGACGTTCGTCTTCTGGCTGGTGAAGAAGTTGTCGACGCAGATGACGTCGTGCCCCGCCTCGACGAGGCGGTCGCAGAGGTGGCTGCCAAGGAAGCCGGCGCCGCCGGTGACGAGAACGCGCTTGTGGGTGGCCATGGAAGGACTCCGGCGGCGGGAGCGGGCGGGGAGACGGGCGGGAAACAGGGTGTACCACGGTCGGCCGGGGCTGTCACCGCGGGCCGCTCCGACCCGGCCGCTCCGACCCGGCCGCGGCCGCCCGCGCTCGGCGCCCGCGGCCGGCGGAGAATAATCGCCGGTGTCGCCGGATCGATCTGTCCGTCGGGCGTCAGTCTCCTCCCGGGCCGCACGCCGGCCATCCTCCTCGCGAGCCGCCTCCCCATGGTCGCCGTTCCCCGAATCGTCCGGCGCGCCTGCGCCGCCGTCGCCATCCTCATGGCCGCGGTCCCGCCGGACGCCTGCCTCGCGGCCCCGGCCGCCGCGCCCAACGTGATCGTCTTCTACGCCGACGACCTCGGCTGGGGCGAACTCGGCTGCCAGGGCAATCCGCAGATCCCCACGCCGCACATCGACTCGCTGGCCAAGGGGGGCGTGCGGTGCACGCAGGGCTACGTCGCGGCCACCTACTGCAGCCCGTCGCGGGCCGGCCTGCTGACGGGCCGCTATCCCACCCGCTTCGGCCACGAGTTCAACGCGGTGGCCAACCACAGCGGGCTGCCGCTCACCGAAACCACGCTGCCCGCACGGCTCAAGGAGGCCGGCTACGCCACCGTCTGCATCGGGAAGTGGCACCTCGGCGGCACGGAGCCCTACCGGCCGACGAGCCGCGGCTTCGACGAGTTTTACGGCACGCTCGCCAACACGCCCTTCTACCAGCCGACGCAGTTCATCGACTCCCGCTCGTCGCCCGACGTCGTGCCGGTGAAGGACGAACACTTCTACACCACCGACGCCTACGCCGAGCGGGCCGTCGACTGGCTCACCCGCCGCGCGGCCGCGACGCCGGCGGCGCCCTGGTTTCTCTACCTGCCCTTCAACGCCCAGCACGCGCCGCTGCAGGCGCCCGCGCGCTATCTCGACCGCTTCGCCGGCATCGCCGACCAGAAGCGCCGCACGTTCGCCGCCATGCTCTCCGCGATGGACGACGCGGTGGGCCGCGTGCTCGGCAAGGTGCGCGACCTCGGCGCGGAGGAGAACACCCTGATCTTCTTCATCGCCGACAACGGCGGCCCGACGCAAAGCACCACCTCGGGCAACGGCGGCCTCAACGGCTTCAAGATGACGACCTACGAGGGGGGCCCGCGGGTGCCGTTCCTCGTGCAGTGGAAGGGCCGCATCCCGGCGGGCAAGACCTACGACCTCCCGGTGATGAACATCGACGTCATGCCCACGGTGATGGCGGCCGCGGGCAGGCCCGTCGGCGGCTCCGACAAGAACGGCGGGAAGATCGACGGCGTCGACCTGCTTCCGTTCCTCACCGGCGCCGCCGCCGGACGGCCGCACGAGACGATGTTCTGGCGGTGCGGCCCGCAGTGGGCGGCCCGCAAGGGGGACTGGAAGCTCGTGGTGTCGAAGGGGGGCAGCGGCCGGCCGGAGCTCTACGACCTCGCCGCCGACCCCTTCGAGAAGAAGGACCTGGCCGGCAGCGAGCCGGCCCGCGTGGCCGACCTGCAGGCGGCCTACGACGCCTGGAACGTCGAGCAGGCCAAGCCGCTCGCCGTGGACCGCCCCAAGACGGCGAACAAGAAGGGCGCGGGGAAACCGGGCCGCCGCCCCGGCAAGAAGCCCGCGGCGACCGTGCCGGCCGAGGTCGCGTCGTGAGCCGCCGGGCTCTCGGCGATTGCAGACGAATCTGGTGACGCAGGCTCGGGGTTGCCCGTGCGATGTCGCCCGGACGTTCGCTGCGCCCATCCTGGGCTCCGCTCACTCGATGCTGCCTGCGCTCCGCCATCCTGGCTCCGCTGGTCAGCAACGCCGGCTCCCTCGCACGGGCAACCCCTCGCTGAATCCTCGCCGAGGGCGGCGGAACCTCGCCGTGGACCGCGCCGAACCCTGCCGACGTGGCGCGGGCAACCCCGAGCCGATGCAGCGATCCGTGACCCGGCCCAATCGACGGCGTCACCGGTCCGCCGGCGGACGGGACGAACCGGCCACGACGTGCATGGCGCCGTCCTCGCGGATCCGCACGCGCCGGTCGGCGGCAAGGCCCTCGTGGCGGATCGTGCGGCCCCCCGGAAACCGAACCTCGATCGCGTCCACCGTCGTGCTGCCGCCGAGGCCGAACGTGAGCCGCGTGCCGTGGTGCCCCTGGTAGCCGCGGCCGGCGTGCACCTCGGCCACCTGCGTGCGGCCCCCGGATGAGAGCCGCACGCGGGCGCCGACGGCGTCGCGGTTGGCCGACAGGCCCACGAGCTCGACCGCCAGCCAGTGGTTGCCCCCCGGCGACTCGTTGCGGAGGAGCGTCGGCCGCTCCCGGGAGTTGAGGATCACGGCGTCGACGTCGCCGTCGCCGTCGAGATCGTCGAAGGCTGCGCCGCGGCCGGAATGGCGGGCCGCGAGGCCGGGGCCGGCGGAGCCGGTGACGTTCACGAACCGGCCGCCCCGGTTGTGGAGCACGCTGTGCGTGCAGCGGTAGCAGGCCGAGCGGTCGCGCTGCTCGATGTTGTCCTCGGTGTGGCCGTTGACGATGAACGCATCCACGCGGCCGTCGCCGTCGAGATCGACGAGCGCCGTGCCCCACTTCACCTGCTCGAACGTGCCGTCGGACGCGCCGCACCGCGTGGTGACGTCCTGGAAGATCCCGCCGCCGACGTTGCGGTACATCACCGGCATCTGCCCGCGGTAGGTCGTCATGAAGAAGTCGAGCCGGCCGTCGCCGTCGTAGTCGCCGCAGTCCACCCCCATGCCGGCGTTCTCGTCGCCGAACTCGTTGAACGCCGTGCCGTCCTCGAGGCCGCGGTCGACGAAGCGGCCGGTGCCGTCGTTGATCCAGTGGATGTTGGGGTCGACGTCGTTGGCCACGAAGATGTCGACGTCGCCGTCGTCGTCGGCGTCGGCCGCGATGCAGCCCATGGCGCGGGCGGCGCGGCCGGCCACACCCGAGGGGCCGCTCGCGTCGGTGAAGCGGCCGTCCCCCTCGTTGACGAAGAGCATGTCGGGAACGGCCTGGAAGTCGCGGGGCGAGGGATAGCTCGGCAGGCCGTCGATCGTGCGCTGCACGTGCTCCGCGGGGTCGAAGCGGAGGTAGTTGCCCACGTAGAGGTCGAGGTCGCCATCGACGTCGACGTCGGCGAGGCAGGCGCCCGCGCCCGTGAGGTCGCCCCCGTCGACGCCGGCCGCGGCCGTGGCGTCGGTGAACGTGCCGTCGCCGTTGTTGACGAAGAGCACGTTGGGGCCGTGGTTGTTGAGGTAGACGTCGGGGAAGCCGTCGTTGTCGACGTCGCCCACCACCACGCCGAGGCCGTAGCCGGGGTCGGCCAGGCCGCTCGCGACCGAGCGGTCCTCGAACCGCCAGCCGCCGCGGTTGCGATAGAGGGCGTTGCGCGGCGGCGGGTCGAGGACCGTGCCGGGCAGGGCCGCGCCGTCGAGGAGATAGACGTCGATCAAGCCGTCGAGGTCGTAGTCGAACGTCGCCACGCCGGCGCTCATCGGCTCGATGAGGTACCGCCGGCCGCTGCCGCCGTCGGTGTGGACGAACCTGATCCCGGATTCGGCCGTCGCGTCGACGAGGTGGATCGGGCCCGCCGGCGGCGTTCCCTGCGCCGCGGCCGGATCCGCCGCCCGGCGACAGGCGGCGGCGCTCACCGCCAGGGCCAGGCCGGCGATCGCGACGAGCGACGCCGCGAGCCCGCCGCGCCACGTCGCGCGGGGATGCCGTTCAGCCGCCACGGGCGTCCTCCCCGGCCCGCGGGGCCGCCGGCTCGACGATCCGCACGAGCCGGTCGGCGGCGACATTCTCCAGTGCGTTCGTGCCCCCCCCCGGCCACCGCACGAGCACGCGATCCACGCGGTCGACGGCCCCGAGGCCGAAGGAGAGCCGCGTGCCGAAGTGCCCCTGGTAGCCCCGGCCGGCGTGCACCTCGGCCACCCGTCGCCGCCCGCCCGCCTCGACGATCACGCGGGCGCCCACGGCGTCGCGGTTCGCGCGGGTGCCCACGAGCCGCACCTCGAGCCAGTGGCCGCCGGGGGAGGTGTTGCGGATGATCGTCGGCCGCTCCCGGGCGTTGGTGATGACGGCGTCCACGCGGCCGTCGTCGTCGAGATCGTCGAAGGCGGCGCCGCGGCTGCTCGCCACCGGCTCGAGCCCGCTTCCCGCGGCCGCCGTCACGTCGCTGAACGTGCCCCGCTCGTCGCCGCGCAGGAGCACGTTCTGCACCCGCCAGGCGGTCGTGCGGTCGGTGAGCTCGATCGTGTCCTGGAGGTGGCCGAGGGCGTAGAAGATGTCGCGGCGGCCGTCGTTGTCGAAGTCGACGATCCCCACGCCCCACTTCACGTGCGCCACGACCCCCGCGCCGGCCCGCGCCCGGGCCGTGGCGTCGGCGAACGTGCCGCCCCCTGTGTTGCGGAAGAGCACCGGCATCTCCCCCTGGTAGGAGGTCACGAGGCAGTCGAGCCGGCCGTCGTCGTCGTAGTCGGCGCAGTCGACGCCCATGCTGCCGAGCTCGTCGCCGCTGCCGTTGTAGGCGACGCCGGCGGCGATGCCCACCTCCTCGAACACGCCCCGGCCGTCGTTGCGGAAGAGGAAGTTCCGCAGCACGTCGTTCAAGACGATGATGTCGGCGTCGCCGTCGTCGTCGAAGTCGCCGGCGATCACGCCCATGCCGGAGCCGGGGTGGGCGGCGATCCCCGCCGGGCCGCTCACGTCGGTGAAGCGGCCGTCGCCGTCGTTGCGGAACAGCTCGTGCGTCGCCGGCTCGTAGGACCGCGGCCCGGCGTACCGCGGGTGGCCGTCCTCCCGGATCACGACGTGGTTGTCGAACGTGAACTTCACGTAGTTGGCGACGTAGAGGTCGAGGTCGCCGTCGGCGTCGGCGTCGAGGAAGGCGGCCCCGGCGCCCACCTCCACCCCGCGGCCCACGCCGGCCTCCTCGGTGACGTCGGCGAACGTGCCGTCGCCGTTGTTGTGGTAGAGCCGGTTGACCCCGAAGTTGCAGACGTAGAGATCCTCGAAGCCGTCGTTGTCGAAGTCGGCGGCCGTCGTGCCGACGCCGTAGCCCGCGTCGTCCACGCCGGCGGCCCGGGCCACGTCGACGAACCGGAAGCCGCCGAGATTGCGGCACAGGGCATTGCGCGGCACTGGCCCGCCCGAGGCGTCGGGGCCGCCCGGCAGCGGCGCGCCGTTGACGAAGTAGATGTCGATCCGCCCGTCGCCGTCGTAGTCGAACGTGCCCAGGCCGGCGCTGATCGTCTCGACGATGTACCGCCGCCCCGAGTGGCCGTCGGTGTGGACGAAGTCGATCCCGGTGGCCGCGGTGACATCGTCGAACCGGATCGCGCCGGCCGCCCCCCCGACGGCCTCTCCGCCGCTCTTCCGGCCGGCGTCCCGCGCCGGCCCACCGCAGCCGGCGGACACCACGGCCGCGATCACGGCGACGAAGACACGGTGCCGGCACCGCCGCGGCCCACCACCCGCCGGCGGGGAAGCTGGCGAGATGGCAAGGTGTCGGCAGGCCGCCCACCGCCCGCTCGATCGTATTTTTTTCGCGTCGCGAAGGTCGGTTTTTCTCATGCAAACGTGACCGGCGCGGCCTGGCGGTTTTTCGAACCGCGAAGGCCTAGGGTTTTCGTCAACGAAACCTTGAGCGGGAGGGAATCCGGTTGTTAGGATAATGTGTAGTCGGGTCGGGGAATCGCGTTGCAAGACTCCACCGCGCGACGTTCAAGTTCTCATACATCGCGTCGCACCCGACCGATTTTCTTCCCAAGCTTCTCCCATCCGTTCATCGATTTTTTATCCCCAGTTCCAGGCTGATTCCTGCCCTTCAATCTCTTCCTCTTCATCGTCTCCAGCCAGCGTGACGATCGTTTCCCCGTCGGGTCAGCCGTTCGCTCGTCCAATTTTCTTTCTTTTTTCAGAACGCCCCAGGACTATCCCATGAACGCTTCCGCTCGCAAAAGTCGCCCGGGCTTCACGCTCGTCGAGCTGCTCGTCGTGATCGCCATCATCGGCGTCCTCGTCGGGCTCCTGCTCCCGGCCGTTCAGTCGGCCCGCGAGTCGGCCCGCCGCTCCAACTGCAACAACAAACTCAAGCAGTTCGGACTCGCCTTCCTCACGTATCACGACGCCAAGCAGGGTCTGCCGGCGGCGGCCAACTCGACGCCCATCGAACAGAGCGGCACGCCGGCGACGTGCACCACCTGCGTCAAGCCCTACGCCCCGACGGGCAACTGGCGGTCGTACAGTGCACACGCCCTGGCGCTCCCGTACATGGAGGAGAAGTCCATGGGCGACTACGTCTACAAGGCGATCTCCGAGGATCGGCGGTCGTGCGAAGCGGGCACCGCTGAGACGAACGGCTTCAATCAACAGGTCACCGGCATGACCACCGCCTACCCGCTCACCGATTCGACCCCGATGCCGGCCTTCCGCTGCCCGAGCGATCCCGACAAATACTGGGCCAACGCCAACAACTACGCCGTCTGCTCCGGGCCGGCCAAGCAGCTCGGCGGACCCGGCATGAGCAGCGACCGCAAGGGAGCGTTCAACGCCGGCATCTTCGTGTCGTTTTCGGACATGCGTGACGGCTCCAGCAAGGTGCTGATGGCCAGCGAGATTCTCACGACCAACGACACGAACGTGAACACGCCGACCACCGACCAGAAGGATCTCTCCAAGCCCAAGGGCGGATCCGGTGTGTCGGGTTTGAACGCCAGCCCCGACTCCTGGCCCACGCTCGACGAGGCGACCGTCAACGGCTACGGAGCCGCTTGCGCGGCGCTGACGAACTTCGCCGGAAACCGGATCGGCACGCAGTGGTACAAGGGGCAGCACGGGCGGACAGTTTTCAACACGCTCTTCAAGCCCAACTCGCAGTATCCCAACTGCACCGGCAACTGCGATGGCTGCAACTTCGACGGCCGTGGACTGCATCCGGCCCGCAGCTACCACAACGGTGGCGTCAACGTCGTCATGGCCGACGGGGCGACCAGGTTCATCGCCGACGCGATTGACTGGACGACCTGGCAGCGTCTCGGACACATCAACGACGGTCAGACCATCACTTCGGAATACTGAGATCGGGTCTGAGGAGGGCCGGCCGCGGCGGCCGGCCGTCACGACATCATGAGCGGCAGGCCCTCGGGGGCCAAGTCCGTGGATTTCCTGGGATCGTTGGCATCGACAGGCGACGGCCCGTCTGCGTCGATGGGCCGTCGCCACGGCACAACTGGAAGGGCTTTCGCTTCATGTCTCACTTCGAACGGTTCGGCGGATCACTGGCGGTGGCGTGGGTGTTGGCGTGTGTCGTCGCGCCGGTGTGTGCGTCGGGTTGCGGGCGAAGGAGCAGCGGTCCCTCGGACCAGCCGGGAGCGGTGGCGCCAATGGTCTCCTCCGACGACGAATTGAGGAAGCGGCTGCAGGGCATCGCCGACTCCGGCTTCGCGGGCAGCGCCCTCGGCGGGTTGCCGGAGTTCATCGAGAAGCACGCCAGGCAGAAGGAACTGATGGCCGAGTTCAAGAAGCTGCAGGCGGCGACAACCCCCGACCAGATCAAGGCGGCCGCCAAGGCGATGCTCGGGAAGTTGTAGTCACCCCATCCTGAGGCAGCCCGCTCGACGCAGCCGCCGGCTCGTCATGCCCCTCGCCGACCGTCTCCCACCATGAGCCGACGGAGCCGGTTTCGCCCGCCGCGACACGAGCCCCCCGGATCCTCAGGTTCGCCGGATGCCGCCGCGCGGGCCGCCGGCCGCGACGATCGGACGCGGCGGCTGCGGCGGATCGCAGCGATCGGCGCGGTCGCCATCCTGCTCGCGGCCGTGGCCGGAGGGTTCGCGACGTACGGCCGGTGGTGGCGGAGTTGGACGGGCGAGCGGCGACGGCTCGTCGAGACGGTCGAGCGGCTCGTCGCCGACGCGTCGGCGGAGGCCAGGCCGCTGCTCGTCGCCTGCGGCGACGCGATGCTTGACGTCGAGGATCGCCATCCCGACGGCGCCGACACGGCGGTGGCGCTGGCCCGGTTCTATCAGCGTTTCGGTGCGCCGGCCGACGCGGTGCGGTCGTGGAACCGCTGCCGCGAGATCGAGCCGCGGACGGCCGCCCGCGCCCACGAGTCGGTGGGCGACATCGCGCTCGAGGAGGGACGGTTTGCCGACGCCGCCGACGCGTACCGCGCGGCGCTCGACGCCGACCCGGCCCGCGAGGCCCTCGCGA
>Ga0207954_1000807_pt1 | contig 10886 bp, 8 predicted proteins | sample CryBogmetaGMA0M_FD_184547 | JGI IMG/M metagenome (GOLD analysis project Ga0207954, IMG submission 184547) | Freshwater microbial communities from Crystal Bog, Wisconsin, USA - MA0M (SPAdes) | ecosystem: Environmental > Aquatic > Freshwater > Lake | place: Crystal Bog, Wisconsin, USA | collected... | reverse complement strand
ATTCGCTCCAGTGACTGGTCGCCAGCGACCAGTCACTGGAGCGAATCGCTCCAGTGGGTGGAGCGATTCGCTCCAGGTGGGTGGGGCGATTCGCTCCACCCCCCCCTGCCCGAGCACTGCCCCGCGAACCTAAAGTTGCCGGAGCGAACCTCGAGCCACTCGCACTTCAAGCCCGCCGGTGGGATGCCCCGTCCCTCGCCTGATCACTCCCCTGAGCCCTGCCCGGCCATGAGCGTCGTGCCCACCGTCTCGATGGCCACACCCTCTGGCGCCGTCACCCACGAGCGAATCGAGCCGTCGGGCCGCCGCTCGTGGCGGACCCGGATCGGCCCGTGCGGCGTGGGATACGTGCCCTCGGCCCAGTCGAGGTCGCCGAGCACGGGGGCGATCCGGGCCTTCGTAAAACCTGGTTCCGCCGGCGTCACGCCGAGCACGTGGCGGGAAAGCCACGCCGTCGGGCCGCTGGCCCAGCCGTGGCAGAGGCTGTGGCGAAAGCCCTCATAGCAGTAGGCCCCGCAATCGCCGTGGATGTCTTTCTTCCCCTCGGGCACGATCTCGTCGATCCGCGTCGCGTTGGCCGTCCAGGCGAGGTCGAAGTCTTCCCAGAAGGTCGTCGCCCCGAGATCAAGCATGCCGCCCCAGTAGGTGCGGATCAGGTTGAGCGCCGCATCGGCCCGGCCCGCCTTCGCCAGCGCCTCGAGGACGTACAACCCGTAGAACGTGGACACGCCGACAGGGCCGCCCGGTAGCAGCACGGCGTCGGCCGTCTCCGCTGCGTCTCGCATGCCCGCCAGCGCGAGCACCGCCGCGCCGCTCTTCGAGCCGTTGGCCTCGGGCACCACCTTCCTCGCCCGGTCGGCCGCCGCACGGCAGACGCCCGCCACGCGGTCGTCGCCGAGTTCCGTCATCAGCCGCGACCCGCTGTCGAGCGTCATCACGAGCAGCCCCTGCAGGCCCGCCGTCACGCCCTGCTGGTTTGGCGAACTCGGCCAGTCGAGAAACCGCATCCCGTCGATCCGCTCCTTGCCGTCGGGACCGACGAGCGCGGCCAGCCGCTCGAGCAGCGCGGCGAGGTAGGGCTTCTGGGCCTCGAGATAATTCCGGTCGCCATGGTGCCGCCACATCTCCTCGTGGATCAACACCCACCACATCGAGTAGCTGGAGATACCATTCATCCACTTCGGCAGCGGTGTCACCTCGCGGGTGAGGTCGAGCGACGCGGGCACCACGTCGTTGAACCCAAACACGGCGTTGATCGTGCTCACCTCGGGGTGCATGTCGCCGATCCAGACGAGCCGGTCACGCTTGATGCCGTCCCAGAGGTAGTCCTGCATGCAGAGGTGGACCGTATCGGCCCCGACCTCCCAGATGCGATTGAGCCGCTCGTCGGAGCAGCGAAACGCCCCAGCCCGCGGCACATCGCGGATACCGAGCACGGCCCGCACCTGCGTAAGCCGCACGGGTCGATCGGGATCAACGGCGTCGATCCGGACGAACCGGAAACCGCTGGGGCCGATGGTCTGCGTTCCGAGCCAGGGGAGCGTGACGATCTGGTCGCGGACGGCATGGTCGTTGCCGGCGTTTTTCTTACCGCCGAGCTCCGCCATCGCCTCGCTCGCCGACTCGCCGAGCCGGATCCGCGCTCGCACCGGCTCCTTGCCGGGTGCCATCGGCGTGAGCAGCTGCACGTGCCCCTGGATCTCGCGGCCGAAGTCGAGGAGCACGCCGCCGGTCGAACCGGGCGTGGTCTCGATCAGGCAGGGCGGCAGCGGCGGCTCGAGCAGCGGCTGCCCGGGGTGCTGGGCGAGGAGCGTTTTGGTGTCACTCACGCCCTTGTCGCTCTGCCACACCACCCGCACCGGATCGAGATAAAACTCCGTGATCGGCGACCGCTTTCCTGTGCCGGGTTGCTCGGCGGCCGCCACTGCGATCAGCGCGTGCCACGCAATCACGAGGACGGCAATCGCTGCCCGCATCACTCCACCTTCATCCAAAACGGCGCGGCGACGAACCACGCGATCGTGGAGACAAACATCACGGTCTTCACGACGTCGAGCGAGAGCGCCGGCGTGGAGCCGGGGCCGCCCGAGATCGACTGGAGCATGAACACGGCCGGGGGCACGATCGTGCCCCCGAGGGCGAGGAGGCCGACGGAGGTGGCTGCGGCTTTCATGAGGAGTCTCCGTTCGGGTTTCAGGCCCGCACCGCGATCGCGTCGCGGGCCGCCAGTTTCGAGAGGACGATGTAGAGCAGGCCACAGGCAATGGCACAGGGCAGCGGGAGGAATGACGCGAACACGCCCTGAGTTTTATAGAGCCACATGGCCACCGCCACCGGCACGAGCCATGCCACGAGCACCACCATGTTGAAGGCCGACCCGCTTCGCTCGGCGGGATCGCGGGGAATGCCCACCGCGTCGGCCAGAAAATGGTCGACCACGATGATGCCGCCGATTGGCGCGAGAATCGTGCCGTAGATGCCCACGAAGTCGAGCAGGTTCATCGCGAACGCCGGAAAGATGCCCGCCGCGATGCACAGGCCGCCAGCGAGCAGTGTGGCCCCGGTCCGTGAAATCCCGGGAATCATCCCCTGGAAGGCGAGGCCTGCGCGGTAGATCGTCGGGTTGGCCGTGGTCCAGCCGGCAATGATCACGCAGATCAGACCGGCCCAGCCCACGGCGTCGTTCACCATCGTGCCGGGGTCCTTGCCCACCTGCGGGTCCACGCCGTGCTGGCGGACCCAGTAGATCAGCAGCAGGGCCGCACAGATCCAGGCCACGTAGTGGCCGAGGAACATGCCCGACGCGCTCGCCCAGCCCGCGCTCGGCTTCTTGGCAAACCGCAGCACGGAGAGATCGGCCATGCCGATGTGCATCGCCGCGTTGCAGAACCACGAGAAGAACACGATGCCCAGAAATGAGATCGTCTTGGGCGTGCCTGCCGGGGGCGTCAGCAGCGCCCACACGTCGGCCGTGCCCAGCCGGCCGAGCGTCACGAGCGCGCAGGCCACAAACACAAGAAACATCCACGGCGCCGCGTAGTGGCCCACTTGGGCCACCACGCCATAGCCCTTGAGGGCCACGAGCGTCATCGCCACGCCGATCGCGATGCAGGAGATGATCCAGGCCGGCCCCGTCGGCATCGTGGACTGGAACGTCGGCATCTCGATCGTGCCGGGCGGAAAGAACGGCCCCACGGCCGTGGCCGACACCGTGATCATCGAGCCGGCGAGAAAACAGAAGAGGAGGCCGTTGGCCAGATTGTAGAGCGTGACGAGCCCGCGGCCGGCGATCTTCTCCATCTTGTAGTAGAGCGTGAGCCGCTGCTCACAGGCGATCGTCGCGGTGAGATACCGCCAGGTGAGCACGGCCAGCAGGTTGCCGATCAATAGCCCGACGATCAGGCTGAAGGCGTCGGCCCCCCACTTCACGAACAGGGGGCCGATCATGAACTCGGTGCCGGCCGTGTGTTCGCCGGCATACATGCCCCAGAAGGCGCTCGGCCCCTTGAGGGCTTTCTCCGGCACCCGCCGCCGCTCGTATTCACTCGACGCGGCCTCCTCGAGTTCCTCGATGTCGCGTTCCAGGCTGCTCATGTCCGCCTCCCTGTTACGGCCTTCTCGTACTTCCGCACGTCGTCGAGCCAGGCCTCGCCAACGGGCACCCCCTTGGTGTGACAATAGTGGTCCCAGACCGCCCCAAACGGCAAGCCCTTGGCCTCCTCCTGGAGTGCGAGGCGGGCCGTGAGGTCGCCTTCCTTTTCCGCCTTCCTGATCGCCGGCGGTTCGAGCAGGCCGATCAGCAGCGCCCGGAGCATGTTCCGCGTGCCGATCGCCCAGGCCGCGATCCGGTTGATGCTGGCGTCGAAGTAATCGAGGCCAATGTGCACCCGGGCCGGGTCGCCGCAGGCCACGATCTCGCGGGCGATGGCGAGCAGGTCGTCGGTGAGCGTCACCACGTGATCGCTGTCCCAGCGGACGCCGCGGCTCACGTGGAGCAGGATCTCAGGTAGGTAGACGAGCACGCTCGAAATCTTGTCGCTGATGCTCTCGGTGGGGTGGTAGTGGCCCGCGTCGAGGCAAAGCAGTTTCTTTCGCGTGATGCAGTAGCCCAGGTAAAACTCGCTCGACCCCACGGTGCAGCTCTCGCTGCCGATCCCGAAGAGTTTGGGCTCGACCGCGTCGAGGTTGTGCTTTGGCGAAAGGGCTTTCTCAAAAACCGCGTCGAGCGACTCGGCAAGCCGCTCACGCGGGGCGAGCCGGTCCGCCGGCGTGTCCTTGAAGCCATCCGGCACCCAGACGTTGGTCACGCAGGGCGTGCCCAGGGCCTTGCCCATCGCGGCCCCGATCTCCCGCGACCGCCGGCAGTGCTCGATCCAGAACTTTCGGATGCCCTTGTCCGCATGCGAAAGCGTAAAGCCGTCGGCGGCTTTGGGGTGGGAGAAGCAGGTGGGATTGAAGTCGAGCCCCACGCCACGGCTCTTCGCCCAGCCGATCCAGTTGGCGAAGTGCACGGCGTCGATCTGGTCGCGGTCTACCTTCTTGCCGCCAAACTCGCCGTAGAAGGCGTGGAGGTTGAGCCGGTGCTTGCCTGGGATCACGGCGAGCGCGGCGTCGAGATCGCTGCGGAGTTCGTCGGGCGTGCGAGCCCGTCCGGGATAGTTGCCGGTCACGGCGAGGCCGCCGCCAACGGCCCCTCCCTGGTTCTCGAAGCCGCCGACGTCGTCTCCCTGCCAGCAGTGCAGCGACACGGGGATCTTGGCGAGGGCAGCGCAGGCCTTGTCGGCGTTCACGCCGAGCGACTCATAACGCTCGCGGGCGATCTTATAGGCGGCTTCGATCTGCTTGGCAGTGGGCATGCGGCGGTTATCTCGTGGTCTCGATGAAGAGTCGGTTGGCATGGGTCCACGAACGAAGGCCCGGTGCCTGTCACGTTCGTCCCACGTCCCGACCGCGGCCGATTGTGACCGGAAGTCTTCGAAAGTCCAACCGCGACCCTCACGTAGGTGCAGGTTGTCTGCCTGCACATGCATCCCGCGCGATTTCCGCCACAGAGATGACCGCAACCGAGCGCATCGATGTGGTCCGGCTCCTACAAAAGCACTACGGACCGCTACGCCGCTGCCTCAATCATGCTGCCGTTGCACCAGATGCGAACTCCCCTCATCCGCGCGAGCGCGAGCGATTCGGGAGAGATGGCGTCACACGCCACGAGTGCAATCGCGGCGAGCCCCGCTTTTCGCAACGTTGCGGCGCGTCGCTCCGCCCGCACGATGTCATCCGCGTCGCCAGTGGAGGATACCTCCACCACCACGTAGGTCCGAGTGCCGTCCACCATGCCCTCGGCGATTGCATCCGCCCGCAGAAAATCCTCCGCATCCCGGTCATCGACGACCTTCTCAATGGTGTCGAGAAGCTCGTCGTTCGCGATCAGTCTGCCGCGGCGAAGGAACCTGCCCAGGTACGCCGTGAGCCGATCCCGGAACTGCAGTTCGAACGTGCGGCCGACGACCGCATCCGTGCGGATGGTGAGCCGCTGGAGCGCGACAGCCACATCGGCCTGAGCCGCCGTGAGCCTCGTTTGCCCCTCGACAAGTTCAGCGACCGTCGATTCCGTGCGGGCCTGGGCTACAGCCAACTCAGAAACCTTGGCCTCCGTCCGGGCCTGCGCCTCGGCAAGCCGGTCCACCGCCGAGTCCAGCCGCGAAACACTGGCCTCCGTGCGGGCCTGCGCCTCGGCAAGCCGCTCCATCGCCGAGTCCAGCCGCGAAACACTGGCATCCGTATGGGCCTGCGCTACGGCAAGCTCGGAAACCTTGGCCTCCGTGCGGGCCTGCGCCTCGGCAAGCCGCTCCATCGCCGAGTCCAGCCGCGAAACACTGGCATCCGTATGGGCTTGCGCTACGGCAAGCTCAGAAACCTTGGCCTCCGTACGGCCCTGCGCCTCGGCAAGCCGCTCCAACGCCGAGTCCAACCGCGAAACATTGGTATCGATGGACTCGCGAAGAATCCGGAAGTCTTCTTTCGTGACGGAGTTTCGCAGTTCCTCGAACATCGTTCCGAGCGTGTGCGCCAGCGACTTGGCGGCAGGCTCGCCGAGAAACCCCTTGAACTCCTCGTAGATTTGGAACGTGTTCATGGCGTACGGCTCCGCAGGGGCACACCGAATGCATCTCGCGTGAGTGTACAGGCGTTTATACATAGCGTCAAGACTGGCGCGGCTCGCTCGCCCTCGACGCCCCAACCGCCCGGCCTCTGCATCGTTGATCACGATATCCCGGGAGCCGACTCGACGCCTGCCTCCCGAGAGAACAGAATCGGTCGCGCTTGCCCCGCGACGGCCCCGGCGCGAGCACGATGCCGGCAATGCAACACGTCGTTTCAACCCAGAGCCTCGAAAAGCACTACGGGCCGCTTCGCGCCCTTGGTGGCGTGAGCCTCGACGTCGAGCGGGCGAGCGTCTTCGGCCTGCTCGGCCAGAACGGCGCCGGAAAGACGACGCTCATCAAAATCCTCCTCGGCATGCTGGCCCCCACGTCGGGATCGGCGCACCTGCTGGGGCGGCCGGTGGGGAGCGTCGAGGCACGCCGCAGGGTGGGCTACCTGCCGGAGGATCACCGGCTTCCCGAGTATCACACCGGCCCGAGCCTGCTCGATGTCTACGGCGGGCTGCAGGGCCTGCCGCGGCAGGAGCGACGGCGCCGGGCCGCCGAGCTGCTCGACCTGCTCGGCCTGGCCGGCCGCGAGAAACTCCGCATCCGCGGCTACTCCAAGGGCATGAAGCAGCGGCTCGGGCTGGCGCAGGCGCTGCTGCACCGACCCAGCGTGCTCTTTCTCGACGAGCCAACCGACGGCGTCGATCCGGTGGGCCGCAAGCAGATCCGCGACCTCCTGCTCGCGGAACGCGCCCGCGGGGTCACGATCTTTATTAACAGCCACCTGCTCGGCGAGGTGGAGCAGCTCTGCGACCGCGTGGCGATCCTCAAGAAGGGGCAACTGGCTCTGGTCGGCACCGTCCCCGAAGTCGTGGGCGACAAATCGACGTGGCTCGTCGGGTTCGACGGGCCGCCGCCGGGCGACCAACGCTGGCAGTCGGCGAGGCTTGTGCCCTCCGGCACCGCCGGCCTCTGGAGGCTCACGCTCGATTCGGCCGGTGGCATCGACCGGTTTCTCGACGAGGCCCGCGGCCGCGGTCTCCTGCTGCGGCACCTGGAACGCGAGCGCGGCACGCTGGAGGAAATCTACCTGCAACTGGCCGATGCCGGCGGGCCATCGTCATGAATGCGCCTGCTGATACCAGCGTGCGTGAATCGTCCTGCCGGCCGGGTCCGCTCAGGTCGTTCGCGGCCATTCTCAGCGATGCGTGGCTGGCGTTTCGCGACGCCCGGATCCTCTGGCTGCTCCTGGCAGCGATCGTGGTGCTCTTCGCCGTGGCCCTCTCCGCTAGCGTGGAGCCGAAAACCGGCGGCCGCCGCTACCTCGACCTGGCCGCCCGCGCACTCTCGGCCGACATGACCGGCATCGACCTCTCCAAAGACTCGCTGGCCGACGTGGCCGGGAGGCTCGATGGCTCGCTGTCGATGATCACGAGGGCGGAGCCCGTTCCCGATACCGCGGCCGACGGCCCGACCACGACGTGGTCGGTGACGCTCTCGCGAAACGTCGTGCCCGTCGTGGGAAGCCTCGCGACGGCCGACGAGATCACGAGCCGGTTTGGCCAGATCCCCGACGGTCGCCTCTGGACGATCCGAGAGATCCGTGAAACGACCACCGGATTGGCCGCGGCCGTGGGCAACCAGACCTGGGAACTCACCGTCGATCCCGGCCCCGACCTCCGCATCCTCTGGCCGCACCGCTTTTCGCTGTTTGGCGACAGCCTCGAGCTCACCCGCCCGGAAGGCGCGCCGCTCGGGCTCGAGGTGTTCATCCTCCAGAAACTCCTCTCCAACGGTATCGGCGGCACGATCCTGCTGCTCGTGAGCGTGGTGGTGACGGCTGCGTTTGTGCCCACCATGATTCGCAAGGGCACGCTCGAACTGTTGCTCGTGCGGCCACTGCCCCGCTGGCAGCTGATCGTGTTCACCCACGTCGCGGCCCTGCTCTTCGTCGCCGCCCTGCTGGGGCTCTTGATCGTGGCCACCTGGCTCGTGACGGGCCTCCTCACTGGCCTCTGGTCGCCTGGGATCATTCTCGCGCTGCCGAGCCTGTTGCTCTTTTTCGCGCTGTTGCTGAGCGTGAGCGTGTTCACCGGCGTGGTCACGCGGAGTGCCGTCGCGGCGATGCTCGTGACGGTCGCCTACTGGGCTGTCCTGTTCGTCGTGGGCCTGATGCACCTGCAGGTGGTCGCCAGCCGGATTCGCGAGGACACCATCGACAAGCCGCGGCCGGTGAGCGTGGCCGATGCCTTGCGGCCGCGACCGCAGCCCACCCGCCGCGAGCAGGCTTCGTCGGCACGCGCCCCGTTTCACAAGACCACGGTGGCCCGCGTTGTGGAGGGGATCTACGCAGTGCTGCCCCACACCGAGGATCTCGACACGATGGTGGACCGGCAGCTGATGCGCGACTTTGCCGTGGGTGGACGGCTGCGGCAGCTGATGGAGAGCCCGGATTTCACGTGGGCCCGCGGCATCGGCCTCACGCTCGCGCACACGGCTGTGTTTCTCATCGCGGCCTGCGTGATCTTCTCCCGCCGCGATCCGTAAGACGCGTCGCACCGCTGACACCGCGTCAGAAAGCCCAACGCCGTAAGGCGTGGGACGCGGCCAAAACACACGCAGCGCCACGCGTGATGCGCCCGAGGCCTTACGGCCTTCGGCTTGTACGAAACGATGCCCGTCCAAGCCCAACGCCGTGAGGCGTGGGACGCGGCCAAAACACACGCAGCGCCACGCGTGACGCGCCCGAGGCCTTACGGCCTTCGGCTTGTACAAACCGATGCCCGTCCAAGCCCAACGCCGTAAGGCGTGGGACGCGGCCAAAACACACGCAGCGCCAACCGTGACGCGCCCGAGGCCTTACGGCCTTCGGCTTGTACGAACCGATGCCGGTCCAAGCCCAACGCCGTAAGGCGTGGGACGCGGACAAAACAGACACAGCGCCAACCGTGACTCGCCCGAGGCCTTACGGCCTTCGGCTTGTACGAACCGATGCCGGTCCAAGCCCAACGCCGTCAGGCGTGGGACGTGGCCAAAACAGACACAGCGCCACGCGTGACGCGCCCGAGGCCTTACGGCCTTCGGCTTGTACGAACCGATGCCCGTCCAAGCCCAACGCCGTAAGGCGTGGGACGCGGCCAAAACAGACACAGCGCCAACCGTCACGCGCCCGAGGCCTTACGGCCTTCGGCTTGTACGAACCGATGCCCGTCCAAGCCCAACGCCGTAAGGCGTGGGGCTTCGACAACCAAGGAGAGGGGTGTCTTTTCGTCGCGTGCGCCGTCCTGTGCCGGCCCGCCGTCGAGGCCCTCGCGGCGGATTCGTCCCAGCCTGTGCCCGATTCGTCCCAGCCTGTGCCCGATTCGTCCCTACCCATGCCCGATTCGTCACATTTCCCGGAATTTGCATTGGCGCGGAACCCAAACGCTGTAGTCTCGGAAGTGGCGTTTAGAAAAAGGTTTGGGGGACGGAAAGTCTTGCCGGCCGCGCCGCTCGCGATGGTCCACGTTTTCCACACGACAGTTTCAAATTTCTCAGGGAGAAGAGCTCATGACCGCCTTCCGTCGATTTTCAGCGATTCCAGCAATCGCCGCCCTCGTGTTCAGCGTGAGCGGTTCATTCGCCGCCGCGCAGAACACGTGGAACGTCCTCTCGCAGTATCAGTACGCCGTCAGCACGGGCACCAGCGACTCCACGCTCACCAGCACGACCGATTGGTTCTACGGTGTGAACACCTACTACCGAACGGGCACGGCGGGCACGGCGCCCACTGGGTTCGGTAGCGTCTATACAGGCTCCTCTACATCGCTGAGCGCCGTTGACTTCTCGGGCGCGTCGTATTCCAACATCGGTCAGGTCGGCTCGGTTTACAACTACACGAGCAAGGCGGCCATCACGAACTCGACCAATCTCGTTACCGTCACGCCCATGGCGACCGGCACGGGGCCCATCACAAGTTCGCGGCCCGCGAGTCTTACCAACAACCTCTACGTTGCTGGTCCGGGCATGAACTACATCGCCCAGGACGCTGGCCAGCCCTTCTCCAGCAGCGCTAATGGCGCCAACTTCCGGATCAGGAACGGCTCCTCGGGAGACTTGAATCTCATCGGGGCGACCAACGGAGTGAACAATTCGACGGGCATCACGTTTCTGGGCTACGCCAGCGCAGCGCCGACGACGCTCTCGTCGGGCACCTATGTGTATGCACTCGCCCTGAGTACGAACGGTGCGGACCCCGCTCGTTACGACCAGAGCTTCCGTGCCGCGATTCAAGACACGACCGGCCAGTGGTGGCTAAGTGCCTGGGCGTCTGGCACGTACTCCGGCACGCCAGCCTATCCCTACACGCTCGACATGAAGACAGGTGCCTACTCAAACGGCTATAGCGGCACCGCTTCTCCGTTCGCGATCACCGGCACTACGCAGGGTTGGTACCAGTACACTCCGGCGACGCTTGCCTCGAGCGGGCTGGCCCTCCTCGATACCTCGACGGCGACGTACTCCCAGTACTTCACCGGCACCGCGCAGGCGTTCGGCGTCTACTTTGGTCAGAACGCCAACAACATCGGGTTCCGAATCCGAGGCTTCGAGGTCATCAACGCCGTGCCGGAGCCAGCCACGGTCGGCATGACCGCCCTTGGCCTCGGCGCTCTGGTGGCAACCCGGGCGACTCGGCGGCGGCGCTCGTCGTAAGGCTCTGTCGGACAATGGATCACGTTTGGACCGCCGCCGAGT
>Ga0207954_1000806_pt1 | contig 10892 bp, 8 predicted proteins | sample CryBogmetaGMA0M_FD_184547 | JGI IMG/M metagenome (GOLD analysis project Ga0207954, IMG submission 184547) | Freshwater microbial communities from Crystal Bog, Wisconsin, USA - MA0M (SPAdes) | ecosystem: Environmental > Aquatic > Freshwater > Lake | place: Crystal Bog, Wisconsin, USA | collected... | reverse complement strand
AACAGCGTCGTGGCGTCGTCCCAGCTGACGAGCGCCGGCTCGCCCGGCGGCGGCTTCACGAAGTTGCAGTTGTTGGACACGATCGGGATGACCGGACCGTCGAGCCGCTCCTGGCCGCGGTAGTCGCTCATCCACGCGCCCGACCGCTTGCCCGCGCGGGCGTAGGGGTCGAAGTACCACAGGCCCACGGTCGTACCGCTCCGGTCACGGACCTCCCAGACCCGCACGTCGGGATGGAACACCGGCACCACACCTTCGGCGAGCGGCACGAACGAGAGTCCGAGGAGCTTCTCGGCCACGAAGAACATGCCGTCGCGGAGGCGATCGAGTTGGAGGTAGGGGGTGACCTCGGTCTCGTCGAGGTCGTACTTCGCCTTGCGGACCTTCTCGGCGTAATACCGGTAGTCCCAGGGGGCGATCGTGATGCCGGGCTCCTCGGCGTCGGCGAGCGCCTGCATGGCGGCGACCTCCTCGCGGACCCGCTGCACGGCCGGCCGCCAGACAGCCTCCATCAGCTCGACGGCCCGCGCGGGCGTCTTGGCCATCGAGTCTTCGAGCCGCCAATGGGCGTGGGTCGGGAAGCCGAGCAGCCGCGCCCGCCGCGTTCGCAGCGCGAGGATCTTCGTGACCAGCGGCTTGTTGTCGGTCACGCCGCCGTCGCCGCGGCCCACGAACATTCGCCAGGCCCGCTCGCGGAGATCCCGGCGGTCGGCGAAGGTGAGGACCGGCTCGACGCTCGACCGCGTGGTGGGGATCGCCCAGCGGCCCGGCTGGCCCCGCTGCTCCGCCGCCTCGGCGGCAGCCCGGCGGGCCGAGTCGGGCAGGCCTGCGAGGTCGGCCTCGGCGTCGAGGAACAGCGCGGAGCCGTCCTCTTCCTTGAGCACGTTCTGCGCGAAGGCCGTGTGCAGCTCCGCGAGCTCCTGGTTGATCGTCGCGAGCTCGGCCTGCTCGGTGGGGCTGAGCCGCGCCCCCGCCCGCGCGAGTGTCGTGAACAGGAGCCACGCGGCCCGGCGCTGCTCGGGCTCGAGGCCCGCGGCTTCCGCCCCCTCGTGCACCGCGGCCACCCGGGCGAACAACGCCTTGTTCTGCACGATGCGGTCCTGGAAGGCGGCGAGCCGCGGCGCCATCCGGCGCTCGATCGCCTGGAACGCATCGTCGCTGAGGTTGCTGCCGTAGACGCCGTACACGGCGAGCACCCGGTCGAGGGAGCGCGACGAGCGTTCGAAGGCCGCGATCGTGTTCTCGAAGGTGGGCGGTGCCGGGGCGGCGGCGAGCCGTTCGAGCGCCGTGAGCTGCTCGGTCATCGCCGCTTCGATCGCCGGTTCGAAGTCGGCGACCTGCACGTGGTCGAAGGCCGGCGTGCCGCCGAACGGGCCGGGCCAGGGGGCGAGCAGGGGATTGTCGGCCGCAGCGGGTGTGGTCATGGCGAGGATCATAGCGGCTGCGACCGCGAGCGGATGGGCGACGTTCTTGCGGGCACCGCTCCGTGAGGCGTACAACATCGGGTTTTCTTTCGGGTTCGCGGGATCCGCCGTCCACGAGGAGACGCCATGCAGCCGGCGCGTCGGGAACGTCATTGTGCGCCGCCGCGCGGCGGGGTGGTGCATCGGATCGCGTCGGCCCTCGTGGCCGCCGTGGTCGGGGCGGGGGTGGCCGCCGCCCAGGACCGGCCGATCGCGTTCACCAAGGCCGACCTCGTGCCGATCTCGGGGCCGCCGATCGCCGGCGGAACGCTCGTCGTGATCGGCGGCACGATCGCGGCGGTCGGCCCGGCGGCCACGACGCCGATTCCGCCGGATGCCCGGACGATCGACTGCACCGGTCGCGTGATCATGCCGGGGCTCGTCGATACGCACAGCCACGTGGGCGGCGGCTGGGGGGGCGACGCCAGCGGGCCGATCCAGCCCGACGTGCGGATTCTCGACTCCATCAACGTCCGCGATTCCGGCTTCCGCAAGGCGCGAGCCGGCGGTCTCACCACGCTCAACATCATGCCCGGCTCCGGGCACCTCCTCTCGGGCCAGACGATCTACGCGAAGCTGCGGAAGGCCTCGACGATCGACGACCTCGCCATCCGCGACGCGGCCGGCAAGCCGCTCGGCGGCATGAAGATGGCCAACGGCACCAACTCCCAGAAGGATGCGCCGTTTCCCGGGACCCGTTCGAAGTCGGCGGCGCTGGTGCGACAGAAGTTCCTCAAGGCCCAGGACTACCGCCGCAAGCTCGCCGAGGCGAAGGGGGATGCGGCCAAGCTGCCCGACCGCGACCTGGAGATGGAGGGCCTGCTCGACGTGCTCGACGGCCGCATCGTGGTGCACCACCACTGCCACCGCGCGGACGACATCATGACGGTCCTGCGGCTGCGGGACGAGTTCGGCTTCAAGGTGGTCCTCCATCACGTGAGCGAGGCCTGGAAGGTGGCCGACCAACTGGCCAAGGCCAAGGCGCCCTGCTCGGTGATCGTGGTGGATGCTCCGGGGGGCAAGATCGAGGCGATGGACCTGTCGCTGGCCACGGGGGCGGTGCTCGAGAAGGCCGGCGCCCCGGTCGCGATCCACACTGACGACCCCGTGACCGACTCGCGACTCTTCCTTCGGGCGGCCGGGCTCGCCGTCCGCGCGGGCATGAGCCGGGAGAAGGCTCTCGAGGCCCTCACGCTGGCCGGCGCGAAGGGCAAGATCGAGGCGATGGACCTGTCGTTGGCCACGGGGGCGGTGCTCGAGAAGGCCGGCGCCCCGGTCGCGATCCACACCGACGACCCCGTGACCGACTCGCGGCTCTTTCTCCGGGCGGCGGGGCTTGCGGTTCGCGCGGGGATGAGCCGGGAGAAGGCCCTCGAGGCCCTGACGCTGGCCGGCGCGAAGATGCTCGAGCTCGACGCCCGGATTGGCTCGCTCGACGTCGGCAAGGACGCCGACCTCGTGGTGCTGTCGGGCGATCCGCTCGCCGTGCGGACGAAGGTGCTCCAGACGTGGGTCGAGGGCATCCAGGTGTTCGACCGCGACGATCCCGACGACCGGCTGTTCGCCGTGGGCGGCTATGGCGCCGGCCGCGACCAGAAGGCCCACGCCTGCTGCACCGACGCCCGGCTTTCGGAGACGAAGTGATGCAGCCCCGACGAGTTGTTCGCTGGTTCGCCCTGCTCGCCGCTGCGGTCGCGGCGACCGCCGTGACCGCAGCCGAGCCGGCGCCGCTGCTGGCGATCTATGGCGACGTCGTTCACACCATGGCGGGACCGCCGCTCGAGAAGGGCGTGGTGCTGATCGAGGCGGGGAAGATCACGCTCGTGGGCTCGGCGCTCGACATCCCCGTGCCGCCGGCCGCCCGCGTGCTGCGGGGGCGGGTGGTCACACCCGGCCTGATCGACGCCCACACCGCCGTCGGCCTGACGGGCTACCTCAATCAGGAGCAGGATCAGGATCAGCTCGACAAGGGGGAGCCGATCCAGCCGGAACTGCGGGCGCTCGACTCCTACAACCCGCGGGAGCGGCTCGTCGAGTGGGTGCGGGGCTTCGGAATCACGACGATCCACACCGGCCACGCGCCGGGGGCGCTCGTGTCGGGCCAGACGATGGTGGTCAAGACCGTCGGCGAGACGGTGGGCGACGCGGTGGTCGTGCCCGCGGCGATGGTCGCGGTGACGCTCGGCGATGACGCCCGCCCCGGCGACGAAAAGAAATCCCCCGGCACGCGGAGCAAGGCGGTCGCCATGCTCCGCGGCGAGTTCGTGAAGACGCAGGACTACCTTCGCAAGCTCGACCTCGGCGATCCCGAGAAGCGGCCCGACCGCGACCTCCGCCGCGAGGTTTTCGCCGACGTGCTCCGCGGCCGGCTGCCGCTGCTCGTCACGGTCAATCGGGCCACCGACATCGACGCCGCCCTGCGGATCGCGAAGGAGTTTGGCATCAGGATCGTGCTCGACTCGGCTGCCGAGGCCTATCTCGTGGCCGACCGGATCAAGGCAGCGGGGGTGCCGGTGATCGTGCATCCGTCGATGCGGCGGGGTGGCAGCGGCGAGACGGAAAACATCAGCTTCGAGACGCCCGCCACGCTCCGGGCGAAGGGCATCCCGGTGGCGCTCCAGAGCGGCTTCGAGGGCTACGTGCCCAAGACGCGGGTGGCTCTCTTCGAGGCGGCGGTCGCGGCCGCCAACGGGCTGACGACGGAGCAGGCGCTGGCGACGATCACGAGCGATGCGGCGGCGATCCTCGGCCTGGCCGATCGCGTGGGCTCGCTGCGCCCCGGCCTGGACGGCGACGTGGCCGTGTTCGACGGCGATCCCTTCGAATACACCTCGCACTGCACCGCGGTGGTGATCGACGGCCGCGTGGTCAGCGAGGAGCCCCGCTAGCCGAGGGGCGGCGGAGTGACGAGCCCGATGCCCGAAGCCTCCCGCACGTGGATGATCTATGGCGCGACCGGCTACACGGGCCGGCTCGTCACCGAACTCGCGATCGCCCGCGGGCTGCGGCCGATCCTCGCGGGCCGGAGCCCCGCCGTCGAGGCGCTGGCGGCCCGCCACGGCCTGACAAGCCGCGTGTTCGGGCTCGGCGATCCGTCGGCGGTCCGCGCGGCGGTCGCCGACTGCGCCGTGGTCGCCCACTGTGCCGGACCGTTTTCCGCCACGAGCGGCCCGATGGTCGATGCCTGCCTCGCCGCGGGCGCCGACTACGTGGACATCACCGGCGAGATCGACGTCTTCGAGGCTGCCCGAGGTCGCGACGCCGAGGCCCGCGCGGCTGGCGTGGTGCTCTGCCCCGGCTGCGGCTTCGACGTGATCCCCACCGACTGCGTCGCGGTCTGTCTCGCCGAGGCGTTGCCCGGCGCGACGCACCTCGCGCTCGGCTTCGACACGGCGGGGGGCCTGTCGGCCGGCACGGCGAAGACCGCGGTCGAGGCGCTGCCCCGCGGGGGGCGGGTGCGGCGGGCGGGACGTCTGGAGGCGATCCCGCTCGGTGCGGTCACGCGAACGATCGACTTCGGTCGCGGCGCGAAGCACGCCGTCGCGATCCCCTGGGGCGACGTCGCCACGGCCTTCGCCTCGACCGGCATCCCTTCGATCGAGGTTTACGTGCCGATGCCGTGGGCGGTGACCGTGGCGCTTCGCGGCTCCCATGTCACACGGCGGCTCGTCGCGATCCCGGCCGTGCGGCGTGGGCTGCAGGCCCTCGTCGGGCGGATCGCGGGGCCTGCGCGGGAGGCCGTCGGGCGGATCGCGGGGCCTGCGCGGGAGGCCCGGGCGCCGGCGGACACCTGCGTGTGGGGCGAGGCCCGCGATGCGTCGGGGCGCGTCGCCGTCGCCCGGCTGCGGACGGCGAACGTGTATGACGTCACCGCCGCCGGCGTGCTCCTCGCCGTGACGCACTTGCTCGGCCGCGCGGGGGGCGGCGGGTACTTCACGCCGGCGCAGCTCCTCGGGCCGCGGTGCGTGGAGTCGCTGCCGGGGAGCGGCCGGATCGCGATCGAGGTGCGGGGGCCATGAGCCACCGGCCCGGCTTCACGCTCTCGATGTGGACCGGCATCCGCTTCCGGTCGTGGGTGCGGGTGCTCGCCCGCCACGGCTTCCGCGTATCGCCGTCGCGGATTCCTCGGGCGCTCGGCATCACCGCGGCCAGTGTGGCGAGCGAGATGCTCGCGGCCATGCAGGCCGTCTGCTGGGGCCGCGGCGTGCGAGCCGCCCGGATCGCGCACGACCCGATCGTGATCCTCGGCCACTGGCGAAGCGGCACCACGCTGCTCCACGAGCTCCTGGCCTGCGATCCGCGGCTCGTGGCCCCGAGCACGATCCAGTGCGCGGCGCCGAGCCACTTCGTGCTCTCCGAGCAGTTCGCGATCGAGCGGCTCGGTTTCCTGCTTCCCGAGCGCCGACCCATGGACGCGATGCGGCTCGGATTCGCCCGTCCCCAGGAAGACGAACTGGCACTCTGCAACCTCGGCCTGCCGAGCCCGTGGTGGGCGGTCGCTTTCCCCGACGATCCGCCGCCCGACCCCGACTACGAAACGCTGGAAACGCTTCCGGCCGCGGCCCGCCGCCGCTGGATCACCGCCTGGACCGGGTTCCTGCGGGCCATCCAGTTCGAGCATCCCGGCCGCCTCGTCCTCAAGAATCCGCTGCACACCTATCGCATTCCGCTGATTCGCGAGGTGTTTCCCGCGGCCGACTTCATTCACATCGTCCGCGATCCGCACGACCTGGTGCCGTCGTGCCTCCACTTCTGGCGGCGGATCGCCGAAGACCACGGCGTGCAGCGGCCGCGAGGCGTCGATCTCGAGGACCGCGTGTTCGCCTCCATCCTGCGGATGCAGCGGCGGCTGGCCGCCACGTGGCACGCGGTTCCGCCGGCGCACCGCTACCAGACGCGCTACGAGGACCTCGTAGCCGATCCACTCGCGGTGCTCCACCACATCTACGACCACTTCGGCTGGCCGGGCCGCGAGGCTGCCGAGCCGCACTGGCGGGCCCACCTCGCGGCCGAACGCGGCTACCGCCGCAACGACCTGCCGCTCGATGACCGGCTCGGCCGCCGAATCGCCGCCGAACTCGGCGAGGTGCTCGCCGAGACCGGCTACCGGGTGCGCCCTTCGTCGCCGGCCACGAGTTCCGCGAAGGCGGCGGCCGACGTGGAGTCGAACACGAACCCCAGCTCGTCGCGGAGCCGGGCCGACGACATCACCCATGGATAGCGGACATAGCCCACGAGCCCGGGCGGCGTGGCGAGCCATGGCAGCCGCAGCATCCACCAGAGGCGACCGATCGCGGCCATGATCGCCGCTGGCATCGGCACGGCCGGCACGCCGAGCGCCCGGGCGATCTGCCGCTGCGTCAGGGCGTCGTCGGGGGCCACATTGAAAGGACCGCGGGCCGACGCGGCGAGGATCGCGAGCGTGGCCCGGGCGAGGTCGTCGCGGTGCACGAACTGGAGCGGCGTGTCGCGGCCATCGGGCAGGCAGACGAAGGGAACCCCGAGGAAGTAGTCGGTGAGGAAGTTGCGCACGCCCCGGCCGACCACGATCGCAGGCCGCGTCCAGCTCACCGCGATCGTGGGATGGGCCTCCGCGAACTCCCGCACCATCCGCTCGACGAGTCCCTTGTGCGCCGAGTAGTAGTAGCCGGGCAGCGGTCGCACCGCCGCGGTCTCGGTGCAGGCGCGGGGATTGTCGGGCCAGGCGCCGTAGACCGTGCCGCTGCTGGCCACGAGCAGCCGCAGCGGCCGGAGCGTCGCGGCCATCTCGAGCACCGTCCGGGTGCCGTCCACGTTCGTGGTCCGCAGGGCGGCGGCATCCCGGCCGGGCTGCACCGCGTAGGCCAGGTGCACGATCGTGTCGGGCGCGAAGCGACCAACCGCGGCCCCATGCGCCGGGTCGGCGACGTGGCCCTGCAGAAAGTCGTCGGGAGGATCGCCGTCGGCCGGGCGGAGGTCGATGCCGAGGATGCACGCCCCCGGCAGCCGGCGACGGATCTCGGCCACCAGCGCGCGGCCATACAGCCCGCTGCTGCCCGTGATCGCGATCCGTGCCGGCCCGTCGGCCGCGGCGGCCGTCATGCGCGGACGCGGGCACGTGCGCCCAGACGCCGCTCCCGGCGGAGGAGAGCGCGGTAGGCGTGGAAGTCGACCTGGATCGTGTGCCGCGGCGACGACACGTAGCGGCGGCGCATCGCCGCGAGGTCGTCGTCGATCGCCCGGAGCATCGCCGCGCGGGGTGGGAGCGTGCAGCGGCCCTCGGCCAGGTCGGCCACCCACGCCGCCTGAGCCTCGGCGAGCGGGAAGATCGCCCCCCAGGGCTGGATGAGCCCGATGAAGAACAGGCCCGGCACGTCCGGCGACGCGACGTGGCGGTAGAGCATCACGCGATTGTCGTCGGCCGCGAACACCGTGCGATCGAGGAACGGAAACGAGATCTGGTAGCCGGTGGCGAGCACGATCGCGTCGAGCGGTTCGCGGCTGGTGTCGGTGAACACCACCGCGGTGCCGTCGAGGTGGTCGATGTCGGGCTTCATGATCACCCGTCGCTCGCGGACGAGGCTGGGCAGGTCGCTGGAAATCGTGGGATGTTCCTGGAGCACCGCGTGGCCGGGCCGTGGCAGGCCGTAGAGCGCGAGCGTGCCGCGGTTCATCCAGACCACGGTCTGAAAGGCCCGCCGAAACAGCCACGGCGGCGCGAACCGCCAGATGAACTCGGGGCAGACCGTGTCGAGCGGCACGCCGAAGAGATACTTGGGGATCACGTGGGCGCCGCGGCGGGTCGAAAGAAACGTGCGGTCGGCCACCCGCGCGAGGTCGCAGGCGATGTCGCAGCCGGAGTTGCCCATGCCCACGACGAGCACCCGCTTGCCCGCGAAGGCCTCCGGCGCGCGGTAGTCGTGGGAGTGGAGCATCGGGCCGGTGAAGGAGCCGCGGAACTCGGGCCGGCGGGGGAGCCAGTGGTGACCGCTGGCCACGAGCACGTGGCGATAGTGGCGTGTCTCCGCGTCGCCGTCTCGACTCCGCACCGTGACGGCGAACGTGCCGCCGGGTTCGGGGGCGACCCGCTCGACCGTCGTCCGAAAGCGAATGCGGTCGCGAAAGCCGAAGCGGTCGACGTAGTGCTCGAGGTAGTCGCGGATCTGTTCGTGGCGGGGAAAGTCGGGGTAGTCGTCCGGCATCGGGAAGTCGGCGAACGACGTCATGTCGCGCGACGTGTTGATCTGCAGCGACTTGTAGATCGCCGACAGGCCGTTGTCGTTGTCGTACCGCCAGAGCCCGCCGACCGCCGAGCCCCGCTCGAAGCAGTCGAAGGCGAGGCTGCGATCGTGGAGCGCCTTGGCCGCGGCGAGGCCGCTACCGCCGGCGCCGATCACGCAGGCGTCGAGGAGGTCGGGTGAGGATGGCCTGGTCATGACGCGCTGGTGGCGGGTGGGTGACTGGGCTTTGGGATCTTCAATGTAGCGGTCCGGGCCGCACGCGAGCGATCCCTCGGCAGGGGTCGGAGTCAGCCGCAGGCTTCGGCGAGGCCCGCCCGCCAGGCGGCGAAGTCGTCGCGCAGGGTGGGCCACTCGTGAAACGCGAGGTGGCCCGCGGCCTCGTACTCGGTGAGCGTGGCGCCTGGGATGCCGGCGGCGAGCCTGCGGGCCTCGTCGAGCGGCACGAGCGGATCGCGGCCCCCGGCGGCGATCCAGGTGGGAGCGCGGATCCGGTGGAGGCGGTCGTCGATGTCGAGCGTCGCGAGCGCGGCGAGCACCACCGCGAGATCCGTCGGCGAGTGATGGGCGAACTCATGCTGGAGGCGGTCGAGCGAGTCCAGCGGGAGCGCGACCGCGGCGTCGTGATCGGCGGCACACGTCCGCACGATCGCGTGGTGCAGCCACGGGAGCCGGCCGGCCGCCCAGAGACCGCTCCGCAGCCCCGCCGCGCCGATCAACCCGCGGGCGAGCCACGCCAGCCAGGCGATCGACCCGGTGAGCCGCGAGCCATTCGCGAAGCCCGCCAGGCTCGCGACGGCGGCGACCCGGCGGGGATGCCGCGCGGCGAGGGCGAGGGCCGCAAGCGCGCCCGTCGACCAGCCGACCGCGATCACCGGCTTGTCGCCCACCACCGCCTCGAGCGCCGCCTCGGCGAGGTCAGCGAACCGGTCGGCGTCGAGCGCCTCGGGCTTGGTGCCGGGGGCGAGGCGTCCGGGATGGTGCCCCGGGAGGCTGAGGGCGATCCAGGATTCTCTCTCGGGGGTGGCGAAGAGATCGGGCGCGACCGCGACCGTCGTCAGGATGCCGTGGAGGAAAAGGATCGGCGGACGCGGATCGTCGCGGAGGTGCACGTCGGCCGCGACCACGTGGCCGTGGGCCGACACCAGCACCCGCTCGGCACCCGGTTGCATTTCGATCGCGAACTCCGTCAGATGGCCCGGCACCTCGGCGAGCCCGCCTGCATGATTTCGCAAACCTTCTGGCGCGGCAAATCGGTGATCGTGACGGGTGGCTCCAGCGGCATCGGCCGCGCGATCGGGGAGGCCCTCGGGGCCGTGGGTGCCCGCGTCGGCCTGATCGCCCGCCGCGAGGACCCGCTCCGGGCGGCCGCGGCGGCGATCCGGCGACTCGGGGGCACGGCGGACGAGGCGGCCTGCGACGTGGCCGACGCGGTCGCGCTGGCCGCGGCGGTCACCGCGCTCGAGCGACGCATCGGAGCGTGCGAGGTCGCCGTGGCCTCGGCCGGAATCCACCGCACGTCGTGGCCGCTCGACGCCGCGGTGGCGGCGGACGTGATCGACGTCAACGTGAAGGGCTGCATTCACCTCGCGGCCGCCACGCTCCCGGGCATGCTCGGCCGGCGCCACGGCTGGTTCTGCGGCATCGCCAGCATCGCCGGCGTCGTGGGGCTGCCGGGCAACGCCGTCTACTGCGCGAGCAAGGCGGCGGTGGCGGCGTTCCTCGAAAGCCTGAGGCTCGACGCCGCGCGGGAGGGCGTGTGGGTGACCACCGCGCTGCCGGGGGTGATCGACACGCCGATGATCACCGCCGCCGAACGGGCCGCCAGCGGCGTCATGCCGGCCGCCGATGCCGCGACCCGCATCCTCCGCGCGATCGAGTGCGGCCGCGCGGAAGTCTGGTTTCCGCGGCGGACGGCGGTTGCGGCCCGCATGGCCCGCGTGCTCCCGCCGTCGATTCGCGACGCCTTTCTCCGCCGCCAGCCGCGGCTGGAGGAGTCGGGCGAGGGGTGATTGATCGAGGGCCGCTCGGCTCGAGCGTCGGAGCGATTCCGCAGCCGGCCGGAGGCATGCTCGACTGGGCGGTAATCCTGGCCGCGACGCAGCGGGTCGGAGGCATGCTCGACTGGGCGGTGACCCTGGCCGCGACGCAGCCGGCCGGAGGCATGCTCGGCGCCGGCGGGACTTGTGAGTTCGCTGCTCGGTCGGAATGT
>Ga0207954_1000804_pt1 | contig 10893 bp, 23 predicted proteins | sample CryBogmetaGMA0M_FD_184547 | JGI IMG/M metagenome (GOLD analysis project Ga0207954, IMG submission 184547) | Freshwater microbial communities from Crystal Bog, Wisconsin, USA - MA0M (SPAdes) | ecosystem: Environmental > Aquatic > Freshwater > Lake | place: Crystal Bog, Wisconsin, USA | collected... | reverse complement strand
CATTATATTTGAAAAATTCCAAAGATTTCGCTTGCATTGGCCGATAAACACTGTAGAATGACAGCATCACAAGGGAAACCACTAAGGAAACCAACAATGTTTCACGATTTTGATGAAATCAATCTGGTTCTGTCGAGCATGGTGGACGAGGGGATTGTGGAGCCGATTGACGATCCCAACGTGGAAGTTGATTTTTGGGACTGGGCCGATATTGTCGGGGTGGTGGACGATTTTGTGCCAGAAGAGTATTCGGACAACCTTTCAATCTAGAAAGATTCAAGAAAAGGTATTTGACAAGCCGATAATAGTAGTGTAGGATAGAGTGAAAGAAAGAGAAGGTGAAGGATGAGTCGATATGATGATGACGATTCGGATGATGGCTATGATGCTGATCGTGACGCTTACCTGACCGGCGAAGGTCCGGCTGTTACTCGTCGCCAGATGGAAGAAGAAGAGGATTTGAGAGAAGAGTACCGCCGGAATCGGTGGTAGTCTCTTGACAAGCTAAGTTTTTTTGATAGACTGTGACCATAAGAAAGGAAAAGAAACATGAGCCATCCTGACCCCCTGTTCGATCCCGATAACGCTCTGGAAGATGATATGAATTACGACGATCACAATGATTTTTATGGTGAGATTGAGGCCGAAGAATTGGAGAATAGTTGGGATGATTCGTATGATGATAGTATGGATGGGGACTTTGATTCGACCATGCGAGATTGTGGATTTGGGACAGATGAGGATTACGGTTACTACGGTGGAGAAGATTACTAATGAAATGCCGATTCTTTGATATTGTTGTGGAAAATGAAAATGGTGAACAGCCAATTTTGAGCGAGTATGTTCTAGACTTACCGGAACATAACATGACAGATGCTATTGACCGACAAGAGTTTCTTGGTATCATGTTTGATACTGTTGTGGCCGCTAGTGGCTTGAATGTTTGTTCTTTTAGTTCAGAGGAGATTGGAATATGAAGTGTAATGTTACTATCACCGATACTTTGGGTGGTGAAGCTAATTATGGTTGGGTGAATCGGTATGGCTTTGATTTGCCCAACGAATCTTCGCAGCGTACTATCACATATTATGCTAAGAAAGCTGCTGGTATGACTAATGTAAAGAGTGATACCTATGATTACGGTGAGAGTCTTACAATTAAGCCTAGGGGTTATGCTCAAGTTATATTTGTAGACTTTGAATAATAACAGAAAGGATATTGATATGTATTATCGTAAGATTGCTACTGGTATGATTGAGTCTACATATGAAAATTATAAGGATTGGAAAAAGAATCATGAACTTTTCCATGAACTTAATAAATATAATACTTTTATTCCGGTATGGAGGGATCTGAGCGATAATACTAAGTGTGCTGCGATTGAATATGTATATAATAATCGTGATACTCTAGAGTTACATTCTGGGATTGTTGAATCTTGGGTTCAGGCAACAGCATACTTTATGTTATTTGATTTTACTGCTATGTTATTGCATAATGACGAAGAGCCAGAATTGGAAATCTTTTTTGATGATCTAGATTTTATGATGGATGAGGAAACTCTAGAAGATAGTGATGTGCAGGAGATTTTGGGTATTAGCCCAGATTTTACGGACAAATTCTGAGAATCCGCTCTAAACCCTTGGTACATAAGTACTTAGGGCGAGCGGGGCCGCAAAAATTTGACGTAACTCTTTATGTATCAACACTTTACGTCTAAAAAAATTTTCTCAAGATTCCCTCTTGCATTGGTCGATAATAGATGGTAGAATGACAATACGAAAGAAGGGGTGAAACATGAGTCCTGACGGAACCTATAACGGCTATGCGAACTATCAAACCTGGAACGTATGCCTTTGGATTAGCAATGATGAAGGTCTGAACGAATTTGCGGCCGTGTGTCAAGATTATAAAGATTTCATGGCTAGGCTTAGAGAAATGGATATGGACTCGCCTATTGCTTATGAAACGCCCGATGGTGTGTCGTGGAACGATAGTGCGGTGAACCTTGCGGAAATGGTAGAGTATTGGAAAGAAAATTTTGTTCAAGTTGAGGCTTGACAAATGTCGATAATAGTTGTAGAATGCTGAGAGTTGAACGGTTGTTTTCTAACGAAAGGGTTGATATGGATAATTTGTTTGTGATCGGTGGTCTTCTTGCTGCTGCTGTTGTTGTTGCTGGTTTCCTGTTCTATGCTGTCTATGGCGGTTCTAGAACTAGCCTTGCTAATGCTGTTGAGGGTCAGGTTTTCAACTTTACCTACGAACAGCCATTGCATGGAACTCATGAGCGATTCCTTGCTAAGGTGATCGGTAAGCAAACGCTTACTACTGATCAAATTCGCAAGCTGAATAGGAAGAGTCGGTATCGTGCTAATGATCCCAATTTCATTCGCACGAATCATCTGGTAACTTGTCGCACGTTTGACGGCAAGGTGCGTAACTTCTATGCAGAGCGTGTGACTAATTGTCGCAAGCCGCTGCTCGCTGGTACGCTGTTTACCAGCAAGGTTGCTAGCCTCTTGTTCTAGTAGCAGCTTCTGCCCAAAGAATGCCCAACTCCTAACCCTTTGACACCAAAGGACTTAGGACGCGGGCGGCGGGCCAAATTTGACGTAACTCCTTAAGCCGTATGGGTTTACGATTAATTTTATAAATCTATTGACAGTTGCCGATAGTGATGGTATCCTAAGAACATCGAAGAACGATACCAAACAAGAAAGGCCCAAGCAATGTTCACAATAGCTGATTTCAAAGAGGTCGAGGCTGAATTGGTCAAGGAAAAGATTTATTCTGTGGAAAAGAATGAGCTGTCCTATCGTATTAATCTGTTAAATAGTACGGACAGGGGTTTGTTTGGCGAGAAGATGCTGGTTAAAAAACTTATGATGAGTGGGTTTGTTGTGCAGCATTATGGTTCTAGTAGTGATTTTGATATTCTGGTTGATAGTAAGATTAAGGTTGAAGTTAAGATGTCTTCAATCAAGATCAGGGGGAATCGTGCTTATTATTATTTTCAAAAGATTAAGCCGGAATTGTGCGATGTGGTCTTTTTCATGTTTCTGACCCCCACTGGCGTAAAGATTAAATGGACCCATTCTGATATGATTGATTTGTGGGCCGAGGAAAATAATGCTAAACGGGGTAAAGAGGGATATACTCCGATTTTTGATGGTTATTGCGACCATATGAATATGTACTATTATGATAATTTTGATAGTTTTGTGGAGAAATATGGTTCATGTGGAAAAATTGTGAAAAGGAATATGATATGAATATGGATACTTATATTGTGATGAAAGATTATAGGGTAATGGGTTATGTACAAGCCTACAGTACCTATCATGCTCTGAGACAGGCTGAGAAGTGGTATGGGGAAAATTTGATTGTGGAGCGAATCTCGCAATCCTGCAAAAATTCCTAAAGAAAACCCTCTTGACAAGCCGATAATAGATGGTAGAATGATTGAAGAACAAGTGAAAACTTGTTGGTTGTGTCGGGCCGAGCAGCCGGTAAAAACGGTAGTTGATGTCCTAGGAAACATCTTCTACAATCGGTCCTAACAATACAAAGTCACCAACGAAAATCCGATCCATTCGGTGTGCTAATCTTGACAAAATGAGAACATAGCCTATATTGGTGACACAAACTATGCGTGGGTCTAGCGACTAGATTGGGATAACCTGTACGATAAACCTACGGCCTGTTACGCAGCGTGGGGTTGACTAACGGGGTTATACGTTAGGATAGTATACCGATCTAACGGGGTGCGAATCCCTGTCCACGCTCCATACAACCAGTAACCGTTCCCAAGAGCCAGACCAAATAGGGTTATATGCGCAATACCACCTTATTTGCAGGGAGGATTTCCGTGGACGGTTTCCACCAGTTTTTACCTTGCTCCAAGGGTTCATAATATCGGGGTATTGGTGGATTATAGAATCGGGGCGTAAAAGATTCGCTGGTTTTTTCTTATTGACTTGACGATAAAGAATGGTATAATGGTGACAAATGAGAGTCTTTCGTAAGATAGTTTTGTTTTTCCCGTCCTTGACCATGTTCTTTCTAGCATACTTCACTTTCGTTTGCGATAACGAGGCTACTAAATTTAGTTTTAGGTGGAAATAATGTGTATGTGGTATGTTTTTAGAGGTAAAGAACTTTTAGGCTATGTTCATGCTCCGTCTTTATATCAAGCCAAAGTATTAGCATATACCGATTTTGGAAATGACGTAACTTTAAAGAAAAGTAAAACAAATGACCGTTAACGAACTTATTGAGCAGTTGAAGAACTACCCTGGCGATATGAGAGTATTAACTCGTGGTTATGAGGGTGGGTTTAATGATACCAAACTGAAGATCGAAGAGATTGTGTTCAACTTCTCTAAGAATGATTCTTGGTATTATGGGCCTCATGAGAGTGTGAAGTATACTGATGGTGATATTGGTACAAAGTGCTTAATTGTTACGAGGGCAAAATGATCTATTTAAATATTAATGAGATTGAACGGTTGGCCGAAATTGTGGCCGAACTGGTTAAGTTGGATATGACTGTGATTGCTGAGTTGAAGGGAACTAAGTGGAGTATTGAGGTAACTAAGTAATGGAATGGATTAGTTTTCACGGACCACGACGCCCTATTAATGGCCAGAAAATTATTTATTATGGCGAACCTATTGGTGTGTGGCGTGGAACGTATAAGATAGACTATAACGATAAATTCTGTATTCATACTATTCATTGTGGTGAATCATATGGTGTTGTAGACTATATGGATGCTCCATGGTGGATGCCAGATGAGGGACAAAACAAGCCAGCACCCCCAGAGTTTGATTATCCACCAGATTATCCTAAGTGATTGCCACATAAAGACTTAGGAAAAATCCGGCGGGCCGCGTTCGCTCTAACTCCTTACTGGACAACACTTTACATTCAAAAAATATTTTTTAAAGAATCCTCTTGACTAGTCCGATAATAGAGATATACTTAAGCGGGAAAGCAAGTGTGGGGACAACCACAATGATATCAAAAGAGGTTGTCTGAAATGTTGGTCGAGTATGGCGGAAGCCTGCTTGTCTTTCCTAATCCTTCGGATTTGGGCTGTGTGGGTATAGTCAGCGAGAATACGGGGTCTTGACAAGGTTTAGTCGATAAGGTATAGTATGAGCATGACAACTCAACACTATGAAGTACGATTCCATCTTGGTCGTGGAGTTAATTATAAACATTGGCAGATTAAGGTGATGCAAGGAAAAAGAAAAGTTGATGAGTTTTATTATAACCCCGCATATTATCAGTTAGAGATGCTTGGGTGCAAACTTATTAATAAAGTTACTGAGGCTAAAAAGGTTAATGAGTCTGGTGTGAAGGATGTTAGTGGCTGGATTGAGTGCAAAGGTTTGATAATCAACAACGAAATAGGTATTGACAGCCTAGAGCGTTTGTATTATAATCCTATTCGACACGTTCACTGGCAAAGAGAAAGCGACTGTGGCGAGTTTGATTGGGACAACTCTGAATATACCACACTAATTACACAAGATCGACAAGTCTATATTTTGGAGGAAAGAGAATGATCAAGGTTGAACTGGGTGTGCGTGAGGCTCTTACCATGATTGCTAATGGTTGCAGTCTGGATATGTTCGAGAAGATTGTTTGTTCGCTGGAAGTGGCACTTGGTGTGAACCAGCGTTGTATGGTAACAATCACTGGTGGTATGAATTTTGACAACCGCATCCCTTGCATCAAGGCTATCCGACTCCACACCGGATGGGGTTTGAAGGAGAGCAAGGAGTGGACGGATGGTATCACCGGGAGTTGGGAGTACGACAAGTTCGTTCCTGCTAAACCAAACACCAGACAGAGCATCACTCTCAAGTCGCCCGAACTGGCTGAGAAGTTGCTGCGTGATCTGGTTGGACTGGGTTGTGAGGGCTTTCTCTCTTGACCTAAAGCCTTGTCCGTAAAGCACTTACGGCGAGGCGGGCCGCCCAAATTTGACGTAACTCCTTATGCACCAACAACTTAGAACAAATCATGAGAATACCAAAAAATCATTCATGCAAACACCTTGACGATGACGATACTATATGGTAGAATGATAGCATCACACGACAAGACGCTGGTTGATCGCAAACTACAAAGTTCGACTTAGCCCTTGACAAGTGATGTTTGGTGTGTATAATTACTTTACTTGGTATGATAATACTTTTGGAAAGGTTTTTACAATGAAGAAGTTTAGCTTTGTGGTTGATGTGGTTGCGGATGAGCTTGATCGTGACGGTGTGGTTGATTCGATTCGTTCTTGCCTGAGCGATAGCCTCCCTGGTGATGTTCATGCCAATGTCAAGGCTGGCGAGGTCAAGGCTTTTAGTGAGCAGGGTTATAAGGTCTGGCGTGCTAGGGTCACGGGCGTGACTGCGGAGCAGGCTGGTGATGCCCACTCTGGTAAGGTTGAGAAGGAAACCGTCGAGGCTTGATCTTGACAAACTGGACTATGTCAGTATAAATAGATTTTAGGCATAGTGCGGCGGGATTCGTCCCGCGTAATGATGTGGGCTCAGACCCACCTAGCAGAGTCTAACCAACTAATAACCGGCGTGGTTGCTGGGAAGGGGTCTGCTGCTAGTATATAACCGATGGTAAAGTGGCTCCACCATCAACCGCATAAACCCGCACGGGACGCCGTAGCGGGATTGCGGCATTGACGGCCCCATAGTTAAATGGATATAACGGGTGACTTCTAATCTCCAGTTAGAGGTTCGATTCCTCTTGGGGCTATTATGGGGGCGTAGATCAATTGGTTAGATCGCTAGCTTGTCACGCTAGAGGTTGCGGGTTCGAGTCCCGTCGCTCTCGCTAAGTTGTTGGTATATAAAGACTTAGGATAAATCCGGGCGGCCCCGTTTGTCGTAAGTCCTTACGCCACAAGCCTTTGCGTCAAAAAATAATTTCTTCAAGAATTGGTCTTGACTAGCCGATAATATAGTGTAGAATCGGTAGACAAGGGAGAATAATGATGAAAACTGCTGACGGTAATGATAAGCTGGGTAAGGGTTGCATTGTGGTTTCTCGTCCGGTGGGTGACACTTGCCCGCCCGATTGCGACTATCTTGGAAACGGATGTTATGCCGAAGCTACTGAGAATCAGTATAAAAATGCTCGCACTGCTGGTTTTGCTAATGTCGTGACCGAGAAGAATAAAATCCGCTCCATGATTCTGGACGCAAAGCGTCGTGAGAAGTCTATTCGTTGGCACGAGCGTGGTGACTGGTTTCTCAATGGCGAACTTGACCTAGACTATGTTGCCAATGTAACGTGGGCTTGTGAGAGTATTCTTGCCGATGGTGATACGTTGCCCGATATGTGGTTTTATACTCATATCTACGATAGTCGGCTTGTTAGTCTGGAAAAGTATATGAATGTTTATGCTAGTGTGCATGATGATAATGATATGGGCGAAGCACTGGCACAAGGTTTCAAGCTGTTTGCATGGTGTGATAGTGATATGAAGATTGCTCCCAAGCGTCCGAAGAACAAGGCTAAGGCCGAGGCTTGGCGGAAAGAGTTGCCCAAGCTGGTGGTACTAAATGGTACTAAGTTTGTAACGTGTCCTGAGATTAGGCGTGGTCGTGCGGTTATTACTTGTACCGGCACCAAAGATAGTATCTCTTGTGATATGTGTGTGAAGGGTTTGGCAAGTGTATTGTTCCCTGCTCATTGAAAGGGCTAAAATGGCTAAATATTATATTAAATGCGGCACTCTTGAACTAATTTACTCTACAGATAAAAAGCCTTTGGATGCGGCTTGTATAGCAATGGGTGAGACAAATAAGTTTGATATTCTTGATGAACATTTTTATATAGATGAAAGAGGGTTTAAGGACTACTCTTCGGCATTACCAGATACTAAAGTAATTAGCCTAAAAAAAGTAGCAAAGAAATCGGGGTGGGTTTTGGGTAATGATATAGATGATGATATGTAAGTGGTTACCCCGTAAGGACTTACGTTCAACGGGGCCGGCCAGATTTGTCGTAAGTTATTGTGGGCAAACAACTTAGAGATAATCTAAAGTTTCTTTGGGGAATGGTCGATAATCTAGATATGGGACCGCGAAGGGTATTGACAGGGAATGAAAAGATGATACAATGGTTAGGTGTGCTGATAGCTTTGCTTGGTTTAGCTTATACTGGGGTGAAAGATTACCAGAAAGGTGATATAAAACTTCCAAGATTGCCAGCTAGACAAAAGATTGTTTATCCGGTACAATACTGCCTAATGGCTTATGATCCTAATGTAGACAAGGTTTTCTATCAACACGAAAATGGACAATGGCATGACTTCGCTCCGCAAATACGAAAATATCAAGATCAAGGTCAAGAAACGGTGGGAATTGCCCACGGGCCACAAGGAACATCGGGATACCGTTATGGACAATCGCCCCAAGCGAATGAGAACCCGATCCGCTGAAAAGCGTCGGGCTTGCGAGGATTATCATTATTGATTATAATAGGTAGATTGCCGATGTAACTCAGTTGGTAGAGTAGCAGTTTTGTAAACTGCCTGTCATCAGTTCGACTCTGATCATCGGCTCTCCGAGATGGTGAAACGGTATCACAGTTGACTTTGGATCAACTTTTCTACGTTCGAATCGTAGTCTCGGAATTATTGGCAAGTAGCACAACGGTAGTGCAAGCGGCTGTTAACCGCTCGGTTACAGGTTCAAATCCTGTCTTGCCAGTTTTAGAGGTCAGGCAGATATTGGTTTGCTGCACCGCTTTGCTAAAGCGGGCCGGGTAAAACCGGTGAGAGTTCAATTCTCTCGGCCTCTGTTATATTTATGGATAAACGCTCCGATTGGTGTATATAAAGCGTATAAGCCAATCAAGGAGAGAGTATGAATACATGTAAATTTTGTGATAAGACTATAGAAAACAAAGGATCATTAGCTGCTCATATAAAATGCTGTAAAAGTAATCCAAATAGAGTAAAAAATATTCGCTCAAAACTAGCTGGTCAACAAAAGGGTTGTATTCCATGGAATAAAAATAAAACATTTGAAGAACAAACGATATTAAGACTAATAAATACTATAGAAACTGGTACTTATAAAAAACATTCAGATACCAGTATTCGTAGGCTTGTGAGATTGTATCTTATAAATAAATACGGACACAAATGTATGCTGTGTGGTCTCTCAGAATGGAGAGATGTCCCTATGCCATTGGTGAGCGATCATATAGATGGAGATTCGTCAAATAATGATCTTGACAATTTTAGAATAATATGCAATAATTGCGATGCTACTCTTCCAACCTTTAAAGGAAAAAACAGAGGTAACGGTAGAAAAGATAGATATAAGTAGGTGGGTTACCAAAGCGGCAACTGGGCCTGACTGTAGATCAGGTGTTTTTAACTTCGGGGGTTCGAGTCCCTCACCCACCACTAAGTTGTTGGTAATAAAGAACTTAGAACAAATCTGGCGGGCCGTTTTTGACGTAAGTGCTTATCAGATAACGACTTAGGATTTTTTAAAGATAGTAGTTGACTCTTGCCGATACATAGTATATAATCAAACATACGCTCCTGTGCCAGTGGTTCCTGGCAATCACTCTTATAAGGTGGTCCGAAAGGGGACTTGGTTCGATTCCAAGCAGGAGTATTCGGAGGCTGACGTTTGAGTTGCGATGGCTGGCCCCATAGTCTAACGGCTAGGACGACAGCCTTTCACGCTGTAGATCGGAGTTCGATTCTCCGTGGGGTCACTTGACAAATAAAAAAAGAATGGTATACTAGAAAACCCTTGGGGGTGTAACTTAGCGACTAAAGTAGCGGTCTTTTAAACCGTTTATCGTGGGTTTGAGTCCCACCGCCCCCACTTGACAAGTATGTTTGGTTGGTGTATAATGTTGGAAAGAAAGGGAGGTTGATTATGCGTTATAGTGATGATTACGAAAAGTATGATTATGACTATGATGAATTGGTAGAAAATGCCGATGATCTTGGTCTAGATGAAGAACCTTGGATGGATGAAGAAGAAGATGACGAGGTTCCTTCTTATGGAAAGAATTATTATCCTGACATAACAGAAGATGATTGCTAATTTTTGTGGATGCTTCTAGGTGGGACTAGATTCTATTCTTTATTCCTTTCTTTCTTTTCTTGAATAGCCGGTTCGAATCCGGCCATCCACACTTTAATGAATACTCTGCAACAAGAAATTGATGATTTTCGTCGTACTCCAGATGGTAAGATTATTCAAGGTGCTAGCCATACTTGCCGCGTCTTGAATCATAAAGAGCGAAACAAGATTATTATCAAGGCTGTTTGCGATCTTAGAAAGATTAAGGATCAGTTTGATACTATTGCTTGTTGTGGTGTGAGCGGTTTGATGGTGGTTCCACAAATTGCAGAACTGTTAGATAAACATATTCTAATTATTCGTAAAAATGAAGAATGCTACAGTGAATTTAGAAGTGAGGGCGTTGCTCCTTTTCAATATGTGGTTGTTGATGATCTTATTTGCTCTGGAGCGACGATAAAGAAAATTAAAAATACCATTAAAGATGAATATCCAAGAGCAATCTGCAAAGGCGTATATTGCTATATTCCGGGCGAGTGTGCATATCGTCCCGATGAAGATGGTTCTAAACTGTGCTTGAGGGATCTGAAGGTTCCTCTTCTAAATATAAGCCACCAAAGGACTTAGGGCGAGCCGGGGCGGCCCCGCCCGACATAAGTGCTTATATACCAACGACTTGCGTCACGAAATTTTTTCGCAAGTTTGCCCCTTGACACTGACGATAATAGATGGTAGAATCAGCGTATCGGAACGAAGAATCAGTAACACGAAAGGGTTGATTATGCCTGCTATGGTCGAAAAGATGATGTTT
>Ga0207954_1000796_pt1 | contig 10947 bp, 6 predicted proteins | sample CryBogmetaGMA0M_FD_184547 | JGI IMG/M metagenome (GOLD analysis project Ga0207954, IMG submission 184547) | Freshwater microbial communities from Crystal Bog, Wisconsin, USA - MA0M (SPAdes) | ecosystem: Environmental > Aquatic > Freshwater > Lake | place: Crystal Bog, Wisconsin, USA | collected... | reverse complement strand
CTTCGCCGGATCGTTGAGGACGTTCTCCACCCGCGCCGACTCCTGGAGGCGGCGGAACACGTCGGTCGACGCCTGGCGGCTCTTCCGCTCGCGGAGCTCCTCCGCGAGATGCGGCCGCACCTCCTCGAGCTTCGCGCCGGCCGGCGGGAGGTGACCCTCGCACTTGATCACGATGAACTGGTCGGCCACCTGCACGACGTCGGAGATCTTCCCCGGCTCGAGCGCGAACGCGGCGCGGTCGAACTGCGGGTCGCCCGAGTGCAGGCGGATCGGCTGCACCCAGCCATTGGCGCTGGCGCTGCCCACGTCGACGGAGTGCTGGCGGGCCAGCGCCCCGAACTCGTCCGGGGCGGCGAGGGCCTTCGCCCGCACCTGGTCGGCGTCCGTGCGCGTCCGTGAGACGATGATCCGCGCCTTCACTGCGGGGCCGAACTGCTTCTCGAAGGCCTCCTGCAGCTCCTCGGCGGAGGGCTCGATGGCTCCCCGCGCCAGGCGGCGGAGGGCGATCATCGGCCAGACGATGTCGTCGGCGTACTGCTTCGGCGTGATGCCCCGCTCCTGCTGGATCATCTCGATCCACTTGTCGCGGGGCACGCTGAAGCGGCGGGCCATCGCGTCGACCTCGGCGGAGACGTCCTCGACCGACACGCTCACGCCCTGCTGCTGGCAGGCCTGCTCGATGATGCGCCGGTTGACGAGTGATTCGAGGACCGCGGCCCCGTGCCGCACGAGGCATTCCTCGGCGAGCCGGTCCATCGTGACCTCGGTGCCGTCGACCACGGCGGCAGGCTTGGCGCCGGGAGCGGGGTTCGGCTGCTTGGGGGGCGTCGCATCGGCCTCGAGACTGCCGGTCAGGAGCCGCCACGCGAGGCCCACGGCCACGATCAGCACGGCCGCACCGACCTCGCGCACCCAGCCACGATCCATCCACGCGAAACGCATGATGCCCTCCTTGGCGGGTCGCGCGGGACCGCGATCGCGGCGGCCGACGTCCCGCCGGCCGCCCGCGCGACACGACGTGAGATAGGCAATCCGGCGATTTCGATCAAGGCGAAGCGGCAGCCGGTGAGGACGCCGCCGGTGGACGGCGGTGGGGGCGTCGCTTAGGCTGCCCGCATCCTTCGCCCCGTCCACAGGCTTCCCACATGTCGCAGGTCTCCCCGTCCTCCTCCGCGGCCGATCCCCAGCACCCGGAGTGCCTCTCGATCCTCGGGCTCCTCCCCCCGGTGACACTCGAGGACGTGAAGCAGGCCTACATGGTCAAGGCGATGCAGGCCCATCCCGACCGGGGCGGCGACCCGCAGCAGTTCATCCGCCTGCAGAAGGCGTTCGACGACGCGACGGAGTTCGTGAAGTTCAAGGCGAGCAAGCTCGAGTGGCTGGCGTCGAAGATCGAGGCCTACGCCCAGCAGCAGGAGGTGGCCGCCGAGACGATCGAGCGGGGCGGCAGCATCGAGATGGAGGAAACCAACTGGCTGGCGCGGTCGTTCGGCGAGGATTTCGGCCACGTGGCCGACAAACTCGTCGCGGTGCGGCTGCCGAACGGCCGGGCCGACGACGTCTTCGCGATCCTGCTCGGTTTCCGCGTCGACTCGCTCAAGGACCTCGCGGTGCTCGACCTGGCGGGCGGACCGCTCACCGACGAGGGGCTGCTGCAACTGAAGGATCTCAAGAACCTGCGGCACCTCGACCTCCGTGGCACGCACGTCGGGAAACTCGCCGCCGAGGTGCCCGGCTGGTTCGAGCACCTCGAGTTCCTCGGCCTCCCGAAGGGGGCACTCGGCCTCTTCGCGCGGATGACGATGCCCCGGCGAGTGAAGCTCGCCATCGACGACTGAGCCGCGGGGCCGGGCTCGCGGCCGGCCTATTCCGGGAACAGCCGCGTCGAAAGGTAGCGTTCACCCAGGTCGGGTAGCACCACCACGACGAGCTTGCCGGCGGCCTCCGCACGGCGGGCGATCTGCAGGGCGCCCCAGGCGGCGGCGCCGCAGCTGATGCCGCACATCAGCCCTTCGCGCTTGGCGAGCTGTCGGGCGGTCTCCATCGCGTCCTCGTCATCGACCTTCACGACCTCGTCGATGATGTCGAGGTTGAGGATGTCGGGGATGAAGCCCGCGCCGATGCCCTGGATCGTGTGCCGCCCCGGCTTGATCGGCTGGCCCGCGAGCTTCTGCGAGATCACCGGGCTGTTGAGGGGCTCGACAGCCACCACCTTGATGTCGGGCTTCCGCGCCTTGAGCGCCTCGCCCACGCCGGTGATCGTGCCGCCGGTGCCCACGCCACAGACCACGACATCGACCTGGCCCTCGGTGTCCTGCCAGATCTCCTCGGCGGTCGTCCGCCGGTGCACCTCGGGATTGGCCGGGTTCTTGAACTGCTGCGGCATGAAGAACTGGCTGCTCGAATGACTGATCTCGTCGGCGTGCCGGACCGCACCGGGCATTCCCTCCGCCGCCGGCGTGAGGACGAGCTCCGCGCCGAGCGCCTTGAGCATCCGCCGGCGCTCGATGCTCATGCTCTCCGGCATCGTCACCCGGAGCTTGTAGCCGCGGGCCGCACACACATACGCCAGGCCGATGCCTGTGTTGCCGCTGGTGGGCTCGATGATGATGGTGTCGGGGCCGATGCGGCCGTCCCGCTCCGCCGCGTCGACCATCGCGCACGCGATGCGGTCCTTCACGCTCCACAGCGGGTTCATGTTCTCGATCTTGCCGGCGACGGTCGCCACGCAGCCCTCCGTGACCCGCCTCAGGCGGACGAGAGGCGTGCGGCCGATGCACTGCGTGATGTCGTCCCGGATGCCCGCTGGCAACTGCGTGGTGACCATGATCCCCTCTCGTAGGCGCGTGCGGGCCACCGGTCCGCCGCCACGACCCGCACGATCGGCATTATCGGCCATCGGCCCGGAAATCTGGAATCCCGGCCCGGGGCGGTACCGCCGGGCCCTACGGCAGCCGCTTCACGCGGATGTTGCGGAAGTGCACCTCGCTGTCCGGGTCGTGGGCCTGCAAGGCGAACGTGCCCGCCGACAGCTTCCGACCGTCCGTGATCTCGGCGGTCTTCTCGACGTGGTCGACGATCGTCTTGCCGTCGACCTTGATGACGATCCTGGCGCCGTCGACGATCACCTCCTCGGTGAACCAGACGTCGTCCTTGGCGGGGGCCTCGAAGTTCTTGACGACGAGGTAGAGGCTCCCCGTGCGGACGGGGTCGCCCTGGGAGTTGTTGACCTGCGCCTCGTGACCGGTGCTCGGCCAGCCCCCGTCCTGGTAGTGCGTGTGGAAGTAGATGCCCGAGTTGGAACCGGGCTTCGTGAGCACCTCCGCCTTGAAGTGGAAGTTCTTCCACTCGGCCGGGGCAGCCGGGTCGCTCCCGACGTAGAAGAGGTGGCTGCGGGGGCCGTGGCAGACGACTGCGCCGTCCACGACCGACCAGCTTCCGCTATTCTCACTGGCCTTCCATCCGGCCAGGCTCCGGCCGTCGAACAAGCTCTCGAAACCCTCCTCGACGGCGACGTCCGCCGCGATGGCCGCCGCGGCGAGCAGCCAGAGCCCTCCCGCCACCGCCCACATCGCCCCCCGAACCCTGCTGATCATCCGCTCGTAGTTCATGGACGTTGCTCCCGTGTCATCCTCGACGAAGGTTCCCTCGATCGCCCTGCCGATCCACCGTGCAGAGCATATGGCCGCGGCCCCGCCGGAGCCACCCTCCCCGGAGGCCCGCCGGGCCCCGGAGGCCGTCCGGACGCAACTCGACGCGGCGGGGCTGAACCATCGCGCGATCCTGCTGGAAATCGACACCGACGTGTCGCTCGCCGGAGTTCCCGCGCGGGAATGGCTCGTGGTGACGGACGACCATCTCGTCGTCTGCGATGGGCGGGACGGGCTGCGTTCGGTGGACTGGCGGGACGTCGAGCTCGTCCGCACCACATCCGGCGTCGGCGGTGGGCTGCTGCAGGTCCGCACGACGGCCGGCTGGTTCGACCTGCTGCGGCACTCCAACGCGCTGGCCGCACGGTTCCACAAGGTCGCCCGGACGCTGGAGGAGGCGCGGGAGCGGCTCGCGGCCGGCCTCCCCGGCGAGCCACTCGCGCTGGAAGGACCGCTCGATCCATCCCGCTGCGGCGCGTGCGGCCTCCGTCTCGAGACCGGCCACGACACCTGCCCGCGGTGCCTGCACAAGGGCCGCATCGTCGGCCGCGTCGCCGGGCTCCTCGCCCCCTACTCGCGGGGCGCGCTCATGCTCTGCCTGCTGACGGCCGTGGGGGTCGTCGCCGAACTGGCGCCCCCGAAGCTCCAGCAGTACATGGTCGACGACATCCTCTCGGCCCGGGTCGGCGCGGGGGCCGGCCCGGCCGACTTCCGGACGGCGCTGCTCGTCGTGGTGCTCGCCCTGGCGTTCTCGCGGATCCTCCTCGCGGTCGTCGGCGTCATCAAGGGCCGCCTCACGTCGGCGATCGGCACCGGGATCACGGCCACGCTCCGCGAGGAGATGGTGCGAAAGCTGCAGAGCCTGTCCGTGGGCTACTACGACCGTCACCAGGTCGGCTCGATGATCAGCCGTGTGTCGCACGACAGCGAGGTGCTCCACGGCCTCATGCACCAGATCACGGGCGGGTTCCTCCTCCAGATCGTGCAACTCGTGGCGGTCGGCGGCATGCTCGTCTGGATCAATCCGAAGCTCGCCGCGTTCACGCTGATCCCGGTGCCGCTGGTGATCCTGGGGTCGTGGATCTTCTGGCGGCACGTCTATCCGCGGCACTACCGCCTCTGGGACGCCGCCAGCAAGCAGATGACCACGCTCTCCGGCATGCTCTCGGGCATCCGGGTGGTGAAGGCCTTCGCCCAGGAACCCCGCGAACTCGACCGCTTCCACGGCGCCAGCGAACACCTCCGCCACTGGCGGCAGTGGGTCGAGCAGACGAACACCACCTACGCCGCCGCGATGCAGATCGTGTTCGGCCTCGGCGGGCTGATCGTCTGGTACGTCGGCGGGCGAGACGTCATCGGCGGCGACATGACGCTCGGCCAGCTCATCGCCTTCCTGGCCTACCTCGCGATGTTCTATGCGCCGCTCGGCGCGCTCTCGAACTTCACCACGTGGCTCACGAGTTTCCTCTCGGGAAGCAAACGCGTGCTGGAGCTCCTCGACACCCCGGCCCTGATCATGGAGCCGGCCGACCCGCGGCCCTGGACCGACCCGCGCGGGGCGATCCGATTCTCCCACGTCACGTTCGGCTACGACCGCAACCAGCCGGTGCTGCACGACGTGTCGTTCGACGTGGCGCCCGGAGAGATGATCGGCATCGTCGGCCGCTCGGGCTCCGGCAAAACCACGCTGGTGAGCCTGCTCGCCCGGTTCCACGACGTGCAGGAGGGGGCGATCACGGTCGACGGCCACGACATCCGCGACCTCTCGACTCACGATCTCCGCGAGCGGCTCGGTGTCGTCTTCCAGGATTCCTTCCTCTTCCGCGGCACGATCTGGCGGAACCTCTCGTACGGACGCCCGCAGGCCACGATCGAGGAGGGGCTCGCGGCGGCGCTCGCCGCGGGCGCCCACGACTTCATCTGCCGCCAGCCCCTCGCCTACGAGACGCTCCTCGGCGAGCACGGCGCCGGCCTTTCCGGCGGCGAGAAGCAGCGGCTCTCCATCGCGCGCACCCTCCTCTACGATCCGCGGATCCTCGTGCTCGACGAGGCGACGAGCAACATCGACGCCGAGGCCGAGAAGGCGATCCAGGAGGCGCTCGGCGTGCTCGTCCGCGGGAGGACGACGATCGCGATCGCTCACCGCCTCTCGACGCTGCGGAACGCCGACCGGATCCTCGCGTTCGACCGCGGCCGGCTCGTCGAGCAGGGGACGCATGCCGAGCTCCTCGCGGCTGACGGCGTCTACGCCCGGCTCGTGCGCATCCAGACGCAGGTCACGAAGCAGCCCACGGTCGACACGCTCCTCGCGGACGACGCGGCCGGTCCGCCGCCGTCCGCCGGCGCGGGGCCCGCGGCCGCGGGGATCACGTGGCTCGAACCGGACCGGCACCGCTTCGCGGTGGGCCGGCTCGAGCGGGTCGAGCTGCGCTCTGCGGCTGACGGCGTCACCACGGGCGTCGTCGTCGTACCCACGTTCCCCGCGTCACATCCCGAGTCCTACCTCTCGGTCCGCGGCTGGGATGAACATGGCGACGAGGTCGAACTGGGGATGATCCGATCGCTCGTCGACTGGAGCGAAGCCGACCGCGAAGCCGTCCGCGCGGCCCTGGCGCGGCGGTCGCTCGTCCGCGTGATCCTCCGCGTCCATGACGCGCGGCTGATGCATGGCTACGTCGACTTCGACGTGGAGACCGCCGCGGGCCGGGCCGCGTTCACGATCCGCTGGACGCAGAGCCAGGCCTTCGACTTCGGGGCCGGGGGAAGGATGCTCGTCGACACCGACGAGAACCGGTGGGTGGTGCCGAGCGTAGAGTTGCTGCCACCGGCCGACCGCGAGCGGTTCCTGCACTATGTCTACTGGTGACGGCGGGCCTTCCCGCCCGCCGGAGGCATCCCGGTGCGGGGATTTCAGCGGTTCGTTGCGGCCCCGGTCCTGAGCCTCTACAAAATCTGATCCTGAGCGGGCTCCTGCCATGGCGCACGCCTCGGCCGGCGGTTGCGGCCGTGTGTCCCGTCGTCCCGATTCTGTCCCCTACCTTCTGGAGTTGAATGATGAACATTTCGGATCTGATCATGAGCCAGCTGTCGTCGCCCGATGTGCTGAGCAAGCTCGGTGGCCTCATCGGCGCCAACGAGTCGCAGACCAAGACCGCGACGAGCGCCGCGGTGCCGGCGCTGCTCAACGTGTTCGGCAAGATGGCGCAGACGAACAGCGGTGCCGACCAACTCGCCAAGGCGATGGGTGGCCTCGACCTCGGGATGCTCGGCAATCTCGCCGGCCTCCTCGGTGGCAGCCAGGCCCAGAGCGTCGGCAGCCTCGGCGGCAACCTGCTCACCTCGCTCCTCGGCGGTGGCAACATGATGTCGAGCCTGGTCGGCACGCTGGCCTCGTTCGCCGGCATGCAGCCGGGCGTCATGAAGACGCTGGTCACCTACCTGGCCCCGATCGTGCTCGGCATGGTGGCCAAGCAGTTCACCGGCAAGCCCGACGCCGCCGGTGTGGCCCGGCTGTTCTCGGAGCAGTCCGGCAACATCCGCGGTTCCCTGCCCAAGGGCCTGTCGCTCGGCGACTTCGGTTCGGCGAGCGGCCGGCCGAGCGAGCCCGCCCGCCACGGCGGCCACTCCCACGAGCAGCCGGCGGCCGGTCTGCCGGGATGGATCCTCCCGCTCCTCGCCCTCGCCGCCCTCGGCGCCGGCTGGTACCTCTGGAACCAGAACGCGGCGAAGGAGGTCGTCAAGGAGGTCGATGTCGTGCAGCGGAAGGTGGGACCCGTCACCGAGACCGTCACCGACGTCGTCACGGAGAAGGGCAAGGATCTCGTCGAGACCGTCACCGACGCGTTCGCGATCGACCCCAAGTTCCTCGAGGCCGTCCGCGTCGGCAAGAACGCCACCGAGCTGTTCGGCGGCCTGACGAGCGTGCTCAAGGGCGTGACCAACGAGGAGACGGCCCGCCTCGCGGTGCCGGAACTCGAGAAGCTCGCCCCGATGCTGACCTCGCTCGAGGCAGAGGCTGGCCGGCTGCCCGCCGAGGAGAAGCCGGTGTTCACCGACTTCGTCGGCAAGAACCTCGGGCTGCTGTCGAAGGTGATCGACACCGTGATGGGGATCCCGGGCGTCAAGGACCTGCTCGGCCCGGTCGTCGTCCCGATGGTCGAGACGCTGACCAAGATGTCGAAGTGAACCCGCGGTTCACAAAGGCATGACGAAACCCCGGCCCGGATCGGCCCCGCCGATCCGGGCCGGTTCATGCGCGGGGTCGGGGCTGCCCACGTCCCGGGAGCCGGCCTCGCCGGCAAGCGCAGCCAGGATGGCGAAGCGCCGCCGGCGCGGAGTGAGCGGAGGGCGGAGCCCGGAGCGAACGTCCGGCGACGGGACGTGGGCAGCCCCGACCAACCAACGGTTGACGACGCCACGCCCTGCCGCCGCTGGATGCGGCGGCCGTCGATCCAGGAAACCCTCGGCGTTTCCTGCAGTCGACCACGTCGTGGAAGGCCATGGATGGCTTGCTCGACGATCCAGTCAGATGATCGCGAGCGGGTCGCGCTTCCCTTCGAGCGTGCCCCGCGTCACCCCGACGCGGTTGGCGGCCTTGAGGGCGGTCCACACATCCCGGCCCGTCGTGCGACCGGCGAGCAGGTCGCGGTAGGCGGCGACCACGCGGGCGATCTCGACGGCCGACTCGTCGAGGAGCTCGACGCGGAAGTGGCGGACACCCGTGGCCAGCAGCGCCGGCACCGCCTCGGCTCCGCTCTGGGCGACGGCGTTGTAGAGCGTGTTGCGGCAGCCGACGTCGGCCGTGAGCGGATGCTCCACCCCGATGCGGTCTCGGAGTTTGACCGCATGGTCGTCGCAGGGCCGGCCGCAGTTGGTCTTGTTGGTGCCCGGCGAGAGCACGGCACAGAACACGCAGTGCTCCATGTGGAACATCGGCATGTGCTGGTGCACCACCACCTCGAGCCGCGCGGCGGCCGCGGCGCCGGCCAGGGCGAGCAGCTGCTCGCGGTTGCAGTCGTAGGAGGCCGTCACGCGGTCGCAGCCGGCTGCCAGGAAGAAGTCGGCGGTGCGCTCGTTGGTGACGTTGAGCGAGAAATCGCCGACGACTGGCAGCCCCGCGTCGCGAAAGAACCGCAGGGCCGCCCAGTTGCGGACGAGGATGCCGTCGGGCTCCTGCTTCGCCAGCAGCCGAAACATTCCCAGCTCGTCGGGCTTCTGGATCCGCGGCGTGGCGAGCAGGATCGTCGCACCGGCGGCGCGACAGCGATCCACGGCGTCACCATACTGGCGGATGTCGGCGAACTCGGCCTCGATCCGCCGTTCGCCGAGCTCGAGCACCCGGCGGAGCTGGTCGAGGCTGCGGACGAGAACGTGGAGGGTGGGCAGGGAGGAAGCGGCCGGCGGGGCGGGCGCAGCGGACCCGTGAACCTCGCGCTCGCGGTCGGCCCGCGGCACGGTGGATGGACGCAGGACGGCTCTCTCGAGGGTTGCCACGAGATCGTGCCGCAGCTGGCCGAGCAGGCTGAAGGGCAGCATCGGCGCTCCGGTGATGTCGGCCGTGACATCGCGGAGTTCGAACGGCGTGCCGCCGAGCCGGCCGAGCTGATCGCGAAGCGTCTCGACCGACAGCGCGTGCTTGGTCGCCGCGCGGGCCGGCTCGGCCGACGCCACCGCGCAGGTCGCCCCACGGGCCGTCCGGGCCGTCACGTGCAGCGGCTCACCGACGGTGGCCGTCACGTGCAGATCGACGGGCTGCCGCCGGCGGAGGCCGTCGCCCGCAAACGTCTTTCGCAGCCGCGCCGTCAGCTCCTGGTCGTCGGTCTTCCAGACCGCCTGGCCCGGCTTCAGCCGGCTCATGTCGATCGCGCCGTGGGCGAACGTGAGCTCCACCCGGCCCGAAGCCACCGACTCGGTCAGCGACCGGCCTGCGGCGAAGACCTCGTACACGCGACCACCCACGGCATCGTCGCTCGTCGTCCCGCAGTCGATCGCCACACCGTCGCCCCGCTTCACCCCGCCCACCAGATCGACTGCCACGCGGTCGCGGCGAATGTCTGCCACGGTGCCGAGTCGCACACCCCGCTTCGCACTCGTCGTTGCCGGCACGAGCATCTTGTGATCGCAGCCGCGGAGCCAGCCTGGCGAGAAACCGCGGGAGAAGGAAAGCTCCATCTCCTCGACGTCGCGGGCCGTGAAGGCCACGGGCCGGCCGGCGACGGCCGTGTCGATCGCCTGCCGGTAATGCCGCGTGATGTTGGCGACATACTCCGGTGTCTTCAGCCGGCCCTCGATCTTGAAGGCGGCCACGCCGGCGGCGATCAGATCCGGGGCCAGGGCGTAGGCGGCGAGATCCTGCGGCGAGAGCAGGTAGCGCTGGTCGCCGAGATCGACGTCCCGGCCGTCACAGACGAGGTCGTAGGGCAGGCGGCAGGCCTGCGCGCACTGGCCGCGGTTGGCGCTGCGGCCGCCGAGCGATTCGCTCGTCAGGCACTGGCCGGAATAGGCCACGCAGAGGGCCCCGTGCACGAAGACCTCGAGCGGCATCGCCGTCTCGCGGCGGATCGCCACGATCTCGTCGAGCGACAGCTCCCGCGCCACGACCACGCGGTCCATGCCGAGCTCCTCGGCCAGGGCGATCGTCTCGGCGCTCGTGAGCGTCATCTGCGTGGAGGCATGGAGCGGCAGCTCGGGCCGCCGCCCGCGAATCAGCGTGGCCGCGCCGACGTCCTGCACCAGCACCGCATCCACGCCCGCATCCGCGACCGCCTCGACGGTGCGGCCGAAGGCCTCCAGTTCATCCGAGAAGATGAGCGTGTTGAGCGTGGCATAGCCCCGCAGGCCGCGGAGGTGGAGCATCTCCATCAGCCGCGGCAGGTCGGCCAGCGTGAAGTTCGTCGCCCGCGCCCGGGCGTTGAAGCCGGTGTCGAGCCCGAAGTAGACGGCGTCAGCCCCGTTTTCGATCGCCGCGCGGACGCAGTCCCAGTCGCCGGCCGGGGCGAGCAGTTCAGGAGCGGATGGCGGGGCGGCTGGTGGGTCGAGGGTCATCGTGGAGGCGAGTATAGGTCGGCGGGCGCTGGCAGCGGCGCATGCTTATGAAGCCCCGCAGCCGGCCGGAGACATGCTCGGCGCCGGCGGCACTTGTGAGTTCAAGGCGCCAACGGAATGTCGACGTCCGGCGTCCACACGTGTCACCGGCTTCTGCGCGTGCCTCCGATCCGGCTGCTCGCCGTCAAGAGGGTCAAGCCACTGGGAAAGGATCCGCGAGGGACTGACCGTGCCCCACCCACCAGGAATGAAC
>Ga0207954_1000790_pt1 | contig 10968 bp, 7 predicted proteins | sample CryBogmetaGMA0M_FD_184547 | JGI IMG/M metagenome (GOLD analysis project Ga0207954, IMG submission 184547) | Freshwater microbial communities from Crystal Bog, Wisconsin, USA - MA0M (SPAdes) | ecosystem: Environmental > Aquatic > Freshwater > Lake | place: Crystal Bog, Wisconsin, USA | collected... | reverse complement strand
CTCCCGGCCGCTCGCCTGACGCCACGCGTCACGGGATCTCGACCGCCACCCGGTCGATCGCGCCCGTGAACGTGAAGGGCAGTTCGTACGTGAAATCGATCGCCGAGCCGGTGTCGGTGCCGACGTCGAGCCCCTCACCGAGCGAGATGGCGTTCGGGATCGTGCGCGGGATCTTCCCCGACGCCACCTCCCGGCCGTTGGCCTTGATCGCCACCTTCGCCGCCTTGCCGAACTCGCCGGGCCGCCCCTCGTAGGTCACGTCGACGACGAGGGTGACCGGGCCCTTCGGCAGCGGCTCCGACGTGACGGTGGCGCGTTCAACGGCGAGAAAGTTGTAGACGAAGTGGGCCCGCCCGTCGCGAAGGTAGAAGCCGTAGCCGCCGGTGAGGCCGCCGACCGTGACAACCATCCCCTCCGCCCCCGCCTCCGGGATCACGACGTCGGCCGTGAGCACGAACGACGTGTTGAGCACGGGCGGGCAGGCGCCCTCCGGCAGGGCGATCTGCCCGGGATGGTACACGTATCGCTTCCGCTTGCCCGCCAGGCTCGGCCGGCCCTGCAGCGCGCCGTTCAACCGCTCGACGGCCCGCCAGTCGAGCGGCAGCACGTGGTACTTCGCCGCCTCCTCCCAGAAGAGCGCCTCGAGCTCCTCGACCTTCTCCGGATGCTTCGCCGCGAGATCCTCCGCCTGGGTGAAGTCGTCGGCGACGTGATAGAGCTCCCACGGCGCCGTGAGCGGGTCGAACTCCCCGCGGACCGGCGCCCACGGCACGAAGCTCCGGCTCGACGCCATCCAGCCGTCCCGATAGATGCCTCGGTTCACGAGGAGTTCGAAGTATTGCTTCGGCCGCGTCTCGGGGGCGTCGGCAGCCGCGAACGTGGCCAGGAAGCTCGTGCCTTCGAGGGGCTTCTGGGAGATGCCGTCGATCGTGTCTGGAGGTGTCACGCCGATCGCGTCGTAGAGCGTCGGCACGATGTCGATGACGTGGAGGAACTGCGAGCGCAGGCCGCCGCCCTCCCTGATGCGGGCCGGCCACGAGATCACCATGCCGTTGCGGGTGCCGCCGAAGTGGCTCGCGACCTGCTTCGTCCACTGGAACGGCGTGTTCATCGCATGGGCCCACGCGCTGGGGAAGTGGTTGAACCACTTCGGGCCCCCGATCTCGTCGATGTGCTCCAGCGCCATTTCCCACGATTCTGGCACCCCGTTGAAGAACAGGTTTTCGTTGAGGCTGCCGTCGAGGCCCCCCTCGGCGCTCGCGCCGTTGTCGCCCGCGATGTAGATGAAGATCGTGTTGTCGCCCCCGGGCAGCCGCTTCACCGCGTCGACGACTCGTCCCATGTGATGATCGACGTGCGCCGCGAACCCCGCGAACGTCTCCATCATGCGAGACGCCACCTTCTTCTGGCCGTCGGAGAGGGAATCCCACGCCGGCAGCCCCGCGCTGCGGGGGGTGAGCTTCGCGTCGGCCGGGACGACGCCGAGCCTCTTCTGCCGCGCGAACGTCGCCTCGCGGTAGGCGTCCCAGCCGCCGTCGAACTGCCCCTTGAACCGGTCGATCCACTCCCTCGGCGCGTGGTGCGGCGCGTGGTTCGCCCCCGGCGCGACATAGAGGAAGAACGGCTTGTCGGGTGCGATGCTCGAGACCCGTCGCGTCCAGTCGATGGCCCGGTCGGCCAGGTCCTCCGTGAGGTGATAGTCCGGATCGTCGCTTCGCGGCACGAGGTTGCGGTTCTCGTAGACGACCGGATTCCAGTGGTTCATGTCGCCGCCGTTGAAGCCGTAGAAGTATTCGAACCCGAGGCCGTTGGCCCAGCGGTCGAACGGGCCGGCGGCGCTCGTCTCCCAGGCCGGCGTGTTGTGGTTCTTGCCGATCCACGCCGTCATGTAGCCGTGCTGCCGGAGCACCTCGCCGATCGTGCCGCAGCTCTTCGGCAGCACGCAGGTGTAGCCGTCGTAGCCCGTCGCCGCCTCGGTGATGACGCCCGTCGCCGCGGAATGGTGGTTGCGGCCCGTGATCAACGCCGCCCGCGTCGGGCTGCACAGCGCCGTGGTGTGGAAGCGGTTGTAGCGCAGGCCCTCCGCCGCGAGCCGGTCCATGGTGGGCGAGGGAATGCCGCCGCCGAACGTCGCGTACTGCCCGAAGCCCGTATCGTCGAGGAGGATGAGGACGACGTTCGGCGCGTCTTCGGGCGCCCGCACGGGCTGGGGGAACCGTGGCGGGTCGGACTCCTTGTAGGTCTTTCCGACCTTGCCCTCGAATCGGAAGTCGGGCCGCGGCAGTGCCCGTGACGACTGCGGCGGCGTCGGGGGCGCCGCGGGGCCGGCAGCGGGCTGGGCCGCGACGAGGCAGGCCACGAGGGCGAACGGGAGGCGCGGGGAAGTGGGGCGCATGGACGCAGGCTCCGAAGGAGCCGGAAGTGTGCCGCACCGCGCACGCATCGGACAAGTCGCCGCGTCAGAAGCGGTGCCGCGCGAGTGGCTACGCCGCCCGCCGCGGCCGCACGAGACGGAGCAGGCGCCGGCCGGCGCCGCGCAGCAGCGGCAGGGGCGACGCGAGCGAGAGGCCCAGGTTGTCGTGCCGCACCGTGCGCTCGAGGAGGCGCCGCCGCGTCGCGAAGTAGCGGCCCTCGTCGAGCGGGACGGCCGCCGCGGGCCGGCGCAGGTCGACGAAGAACTCGCTGCCGCGGGTGGGCGAGACACGGGCGACCTCGAGCGGCAGGAGGCCGAAGGCGATCGCGTCGCGGACGAGGAGTTCGAACGAGTCGGGCGTGAAGGCCCAGCAGTGCGTATCGAGGTATTCGGCGGGCTCCGCCCCACCTGGCCCGAACCACGCGCGGTAGAGTGCCAGGCTCCGCTCCACCGGCGCCGGCGCGTGGAAATGCACCTCGCCGAGCCGCCACCGGCCTCGCGCCGCGCCGCGGCCGGTCATCTCCGCGCGGTAGCACTCCTCCCGAAACACCTGGTAGACGGTCGGGCGGGTGCGCCGCTCCCGATAGGCCGCGAGCCACTCCCCGATGTCGCTGAGGGGACGGAAGTGGTCGAAGCACCCCCGCTTGTCGGGCACGGCCATGCGGAGCATGCCGCCGGGCGCGAGCACCGAACCGCACTGCTCGAGGAACCGGATCGGATCGGGAAGGTGCTCGATGTTGTGCGACGAGAGGATCCAGTCGAACCGCCTGTCGGGACCGAAGCGGCCGCGGACGAGGTCGGCGGCGTCGCAGGCCGACCCCACGAGATCCACCTCCTCGATCGCCCGCGATCCCGACTCACCGATCGTGGGATCCGCGGCGGCCCGGCGGCGGAGTTCGTCGGCGGAGACGATGTCGAGGGTCGTCACACGGTAGCCGAGCGCCCTGGGCGCGATCGGCGCATGATACGGACCGATCTCCAGCACCTCGTGGTCGAGGGCGATTCCGGTCCGCAGTCGTCGGAGCCGCCGCATCGCATCATCCCGGGAAACCGCAGGGCCGCACCATACGCGCGATGGGAAGGTCGCAGACGTCCCGCTTCCGTGCAAGATGCGTTCGGCACGGAAGTCCGGGCCGTGTGGTCGTCGATCACTGGGCATTTTTTGGTGGGTCATCGCGTGCCCCTTCGTCGTGGCGTGAGACACTTCCACGACACCCCGATGACGCACCGCTTCCGTTCGGATCGCCGGCGCGTGCACGACCCGGACGGCTCGTTGACCGTCCTGTCACGATCGGGTACCTTCCGGCGAACTTCTCGTGAAATCCGCCGGGGATTTCCACCATGCTCCAGTGCGCTCAGTCACTGAGTCACACGTGGCCCCCTCATGGTCAGCATGGCGTGGAGCGCCGGCGGGTCACTGGTTTCGTCATCTCGCCATTCGAGTTGCGATTCCTCGACTTCACATTCCGGGAGTGTTCTTATCCAGGCCATCGTGAGGCAGGGACCGCCTGCTGTCTTGCCCAGATTCGCCGGGAAATCACCGATCCGGCTCGACTGCTTCCTCGAAAGAACCGACCCCGTGGTTCGATTGATGCCGCCACATCCGGCGGCGCCCGTGGGGCGTGTGGCAGACAGGTGCGAGGTTCATGAAGCGAGACGGCGTCATCCGCATCGCTCCCTGCCTGACGCATGCCGCATCGCCCTGACGATCGGCATCGATGACTTGACAAAGCGTGGTACCAAGTGACTCCTCTCGACGTCCTGCACCGACTCGCCGCAAGCGTTGAAATTCGCGCGATGCGCTTGAAGTCGTCGGCGAAGCAAACCCTCTACTCGAGGCGTGTTCGGCCGATCACGTGGACGGCGTCGTCGGACCAACGCCTGATGTTTTTGGTCTGTCGAGACCACGTGCCGATGCTGGCTGTCGCACTCGACTCGCTTCGACGATGCGAACCGGCCGTTCCGCGGCTGCTTGTTGCCGCCGACTCGGCCGAGTCGGCGGCGGCGCTCCGGGCCGTGTTTCGGTCGGAAAGTCGGGACGTCTCGATTGTCATGTGGGATGAATGGCTTCGCCTCGTGCCTCGTGGCCATCAAGCGTTCGTGGATCGCTATCTGGCTTCAGGTCGGTGGGCCGGTTTCGGCAAGAAGCTCGCACTGCTTCTGTCGCTCAACGCGCAGGAAGACATCCTCTACAGCGACTGCGATGTGCTCTGGTACCGATCGGTGCTCGGTGAGATCCTGGAACGCACGTCGAAAAACAGCGCGGGCTTTTGCATCGGCTCGGATTGTCGGGCCAGCTTTGACACCGCCTTGCTGGAGTTTCTCGATTTTCAGTTCACACAGCCGACGCCGATGAACACAGGTTTTCTCGGCATTCAGCGCGGCGCCCTGGTCGATGCCCTGGGACATCCTCGTATCACACGTTGGGAGGCGTACGAGGGGCCGTTTGGGTGCCACACCGAGCAAACGGTGATCGCCTGCGCAGCCGATTGCGTCGGGGCCGAGGTCCTGCCATCCGACCTCGTGGGCGTGTCGCTGGCAGATTTCGGCAGGTTCAAGCGCCAGTTCACGCCCGGAGTACGTCACTACGCCGGCCCAAAGACACTCTTTTGGAGGGACTGCTGACGGTCGCGTTCCCTCGCCGCAGGTGCCACCAGTCCCCGGCGACAAATCGAGCCCGTGTCGCCACCGGTGCTCCTTGAATCCATCCGGCGCAGAGGCCGACATCGAGGTGTCCGTGGACGAAGCCCCGCGTGGCGTGTGTTCACTGGAATGACCGCCGCCGCCTCGTCGACCGCGGGAAACCCGAGGGTGTTCCCGGGGCCACGGCCTCCTAGCGGATCGTCGTGCCCGTCGCCGCCGCGGCCTGGAGCGGGGGTTCCGCCGCCGGCGCCCCGGTCGACCGCACGGCACCGCCCGCGACGAGGAGGGGCGCGACGTGCTCCGCCACGAAACCTTCCCGCGTCCAGCCGTAGTGCCCGCCGGGGTGGCCGCCGCCGAGCATCGACAGCGTGTAGGGATGCTGCCGCACGACCGCCGACTCGCCGACCACGGCCGGCGGCTGCCGAAAGCCGACGGCACCGCCGGCCGGCCAGTGCGTGCCGTCGGTCGTTCCCACGATCGAGCAGCCCGCCATCATCACGGGCACGTCGTAGAGCGAATAGAAGCTGTCGATCCCGCGCTCGGTGTGCGCCAGGGCCCTGCTGAAATCGTAGGTGTACGAGAGGGTTGGCGCGAGGAGAACGGCGCTGGCGATCCGCGTGTCGGCGGGGAGTTCCTCGAGCGTCCAGGCGGCGATGCCGCCGCCCCCCGAGTAGCCGATCAGATGCACCGGCCGGCCCGGGTGGTCCTTCTGGTAGCGCACGATCCTGGCCGCCACCTCACGCGCCTGGCCGCGGTTGCGGGTCGTGGCACGCAGGTTGTAGGGCACCATGAAGACGCCCGCCGGAAAGTCGCCGGCCGGCCACGCGTAGATCTCGATGGCCGCATCGATCCCGGCCGCGACGAGCCCGTCGACGATGCCATGATCGGCCGCCGTCTCGCCCCACGAGCCGGGCAGGATCACGACGTAGCCGCGATCGAGACGCTCGGCCTGCCAGACCTTCGTGCGCTTGTCGGCCACGGGAGCCGTGGCGGTCGTCACGGCCGGCCTGTCGCCGACGGCGGCGATCGTCGCCACGGGAAACGACGCGCAGCCACCGCCCGCGACACATCCAAGCGTGACGGCCGCGGCATACAGGGCCGCCCGCGTCGTCCGACCGCAGCAGGTTCGCACCGATTCCTCCCCCGCGGCCCGAAACCCGCGCCCCACTCCCATCGGCCGCGACATCCGGCACAGGTGGCCATTTCCGCCCGTGGCGCACGAGAGCCCGCGACGGGAAGCGTCGACGCGGTCGGAAAACTTCACCCAAACGCCCCGAAGTCGAACGGGGGGCGCGTGGCGACGGGGGCCGCGGGGGATGCGGCCGGGTTCTGGCTACCCGCGGAGCACCGCCGGGAGCATCGCCGCGAGCCGCATCATGCCCCTGCGTCCCTCGGCGCCCAGGCCGTAGAGATCGACCACGCCCCGCGCCAGCAGTGCTCCCGAGCGGTGCCACGAAAACCACGGCGGGCGGAGGAACGACCACAGCGGACAGCGGATCACCGAGTTGTGCACGAGCGGGAGAAGGAGCGGATCGTGCACGAAGCCGAGGCCGCTTTTCGGCGCGGTGAGCGTGCCGCCGGGGAACCCGCCCCACGGCACGCTGCCGAGCGTGTAGGCAAGCGCCGCCCAACCGTTGACCGCCACCACGCCGAACGCGAGATGGTCGATGACCTGCTCCGCATGCCGCCGGTCGGCGGCGGAGAGGTTGTCGGGGACGGTGACGGCCGCCGCCAGCGAGCCCGGCAGCCGATGGGCGAACTCGAGCGCGCGGCCGCAGAACTCGGCGAGGCCCGCGGCCGTGAGCGGCACCTCGGCCGCCACCGGCACGAACCATTCGCACCGCAGGAGGCGGTCGTCGACCGCCGGATCGACGCCGCACGACAACGACCACGGCAGCGTGCCGTCGGCGGGCGCGGCCTGTCCCGTGGCCTCTTCCCACGTCCGCGTCGCGGCCGGATACCACGCCGGCCGCGGCGGGAGCGACGCCAGCCGGCGGCGCACGAGGCCGAGGAACTCCTCCCGCTGGCCCCAGCCGCGGCACGTGACGATCACCTTCGTCGCGATGCAGTTGAACGACGTGTTGTTGACGATCGACGCGGCGACCTGGTCGGCCTGGAACGCGAGCGCGGCACGGGAGTAGCGGCCGGGGAGGATGAACCACGGCGTGACGTTGCCGAGCTCGCACGTGATCGACTTCCCGAGGGCGGGCGCCGCGTGCGGATCGGTCGGCCGCGGCCCGCCCCAGAGGATCGCCTCGTACGTCGCCTGCCCGCCGGTGACGTGGACGTGCGTGACCTGCGGCGCGGCGATCGCGGCCCGCGCCGTGTCGGCGCCGCCGCTCACGATCGCGAGGAGCGACGCCTCGAGGAGCGGCGCGAGCGCCCTGCGGAGCACGGGTTCGAGCGGCTCGTGGAGCGGGTGGAGCTTGAGGAGCACCGCGCGACCGTGCTCGAAGATCTGGCACAGCGCGTCGGCGGGGGCCAGGCCGGTGACGTTTCCGGCGCCGAGCACGACGGCGACGCCGCCTGCGCGGGGCCGCTCCTCGACCTCCCGGCGCCACGAGCGATCGAATGCGGCGAGCCCCCCGGGGTCGTGACAGCGGACGGTCGCCTGCATGCCGCCGAAGATCGTGCCGTCGTGGAGCGAGCCGAACGGCCCTCGCGCGGGCAGCACGTCGATGCCGACGAGTGGCACGGGCGTGCCGCCGACCGAGCGGCGTTCCGGGTGGAGCAGCCGCGGCGCCGTCGCGGTGGTCGGCCGGCCGCCGTGGACGATGTCGATCGCCGCGCGGGCATGCAGGAGGCAGAGCCGGATCGTGGCCAGCGGCCCGGTGGCGATCTCCTCGGCGAGCACCGCCCCCGCCGGCGTCGCCCGCTTGATCGCCGCCGCGGCGGCGGCCCACGCGTCGGCCGCCGCGACGACCGCGGTCGCCGTGCGCCGGGCGAGTTGGGCGCGGTCGCGCTGAGCGGTGCCCGCGAGCGCGGCCGACCCCGCGACGAGCCGGTCGAGGATGATCGTCAGATCGGACGTGGCCACGGCATCTCCCGGGGAAGGCGGCAGGAGCGGACGGCGGCCGCGCCGCGAGAATACCCCGTCCGCACGGGCGCGGGAGCGGCGGGATCCACATTGCCCCCCGCCACCGCCCGGCCTATTATGTGACTGACCAGTCAGCTAACTATCCGTTCCGCGGGCCACGGCGTCCGTCCGCGAACTGCGAGGCGTGTTCACCCATGGCGACCGTGCGGAAGCCCGGGCGGCCGGTCGACCGGGACCTCCGGGAGCGGCGCCGCGGCGAGATTCTCGACGCGGCCGCGAGGATGTTTGCGGCGAAGGGCTACGCCGGCGCCGACACCCAGGCGCTCGCCGACTCCCTCGGCATCGCCAAGGGAACGGTCTTCCGTTACTTCCCCACGAAGCGCGAACTGTTCGTGGCCGCGATCGAGCGGGCGATGGAGCGGCTGCGGTCGCGGGTCGACACGGTGGCGCTCGGGCTCACCGATCCCCTCGCGAAGCTCACTCGGGCGATCGAGGCCTACCTGCGATTCTTCGACGAGTGCCCCGAGGTGGTCGAACTCCTCGTCCTCGAGCGGGCCGAGCTGAAGGACCGGAAATCGACCTATTTCGACCGCCGCGACCGCCGCGCGGAGTCGGAACGGGGCTGGAGGCAGGTGGTCGCGGAACTGGTCGCGACGGGACGGTTTCGTGCAATCGACCCCGAGCGGATCCTCGGCTTCATCGGGGATCTTCTCTATGGAACGATCTTCAGCCACCTGATGTCAGGCCGGACGAGCCCCTTGTCGGCGCAGGCGCCGGACGTGGTGGAGTTCGCCCTCCACGCGCTCGTGGCCATCCCGGGCCGTCCGTCGCGCGGCCCCCGCACGCGTCCGCTCCCCGGCCGACGAACGGCCGGGCGCGGCGATCCAGGGAGACGAGCATGACCCTCGGAAGGCTGGCCGGATTGGCCGGATGGCTCGCCGTCGGCGGCGGATGTCTCGCCGCGGCGGCATATCTCGGACTGCTGCCCGGCGGGGGGCACGCACCGCCGCCGGCGCCGCCTGCCGCGGCGCGGCCGCCCGAGCCGATCGCCGTCACGGTCACGCCCGCCACGCCCCGTGCCATCGAACGGCGCGTGCGGACCGTGGGCACGCTCTTCGGCTTCGAGGAGATCGAGATCAGCCCGCAGGTCGACGGCAACGTGCGCCGGGTCCTGCACGACGTCGGCGACGTGGTGGCCCCCGGAACCGCGCTCCTCGAGATCGACGACGCCGACTTCCAGCTCGCCGTCCGCGAACACGCCCGGGCGCTCGAACTCGAACTGTCGCGGCTCGGCCTGACCGCGGCGCCCGGGCCGGCGTTCGACCTCACGCGGCTGCCGAGCGTGGCCCGCGCCCGGCTCGTCGAGCAGAACGCCGCCACCACGCTCGAGCGCTTCAAGGGTCTCGCCGACCGCAGCGTGATCACGAAGGACGACTACGACAAGGCCGTGCTGAACCTCGAGACCGCGCGGCTCGACACGCAGCAGCGGCTCCTCGAGGCCGAACAGACGCTCGCCGCGGTGCGGCATCGGCAGGCGGTGCTCGAGACGGCGGAGAAGCGGCTTCGTGACACGAAGATCACGGCGCCCGCGATCACCGCGCGGACGCCTCCCGGCGTCGTGCCCGGAGGCGAGCAGGCCCCGCAGCCGACAGCGGCCCCGGAGCTGTCGTACACGATCGCCGAGCGGTTCGTCTCGGAGGGGGAGATCGTCCGCGCCGCGCCCCCCACGACGCTGTTCCGCCTCGTCGTCGACAGCGTGCTCAAGCTCAAGGCCGCGATCCCGGAGCGATACGCGTCGCAGGTGCGGCCGGGACAGCCGGTCGATCTCGCCGTCGAGAGCCTGCCGGGGCGACGGATCGTCGGCCGTGTGTCGCGGGTGAACCCGACGGTCGACACCGCGAGTCGCACGTTCGAGGTCGAGGTCTGGGTGCCGAACGAGGAGCGGCTGCTCAAGCCGGGCTCGTTCGCGACGGCATCGATCCTGGTGGGCGCGGACGCGGACGCGGTGACCGTCCCCGAGGAGGCGGTCGTCCGCTACGCGGGTGTGACGAAGGTCTTCACCGTGGTGGACGGGACGGCCGCGGTCATGCCCGTCGAACTCGGTCAGCGGCTCGACGTCGCCGCGGACAGCGGTGCGACCCGGCGCTGGGTCGAGGTGTCGGGGGGCATCGCGGCGGGCGCCGCGGTGGTGACCACGGGCCACTCCCAGCTCAGCCAGGGGGCACCGGTGCGCGTGCGCGACGCGCGACAGGGGTCGACGGAGGCCGAGGTGCGGGAGGCCCGCCGGCCGGACGAGGCTGTCGTCGAGGGTGCCCGATGAGGATCTGGGAACTCTGCATCCAGCGGCCGATCTTCACGGCCATGCTCGTCACGGCGCCGATCGTGCTCGGGCTGGCGAGCTACCCGCGGCTGGGCGTGGAGCTGTTCCCCAACGTCGACCTGCCGCTCGTCACCGTGACGACGACGCTCCGCGGCGCCAGCGTCGAGGAGATGGAGACGGGGGTCACCAAGCCGATCGAGGAGATCGTCAACACCGTCTCGGGCATCGAGCAGCTACGGTCCACCACCAAGGAGGGCATCTCGCAGCTGACGATCGAGTTCGAGCTCGCCAAGAACGGCGCGGTCGCGGCCCAGGAGGTCGACGCCAAGGTGCGGACGATCCTCGGCCAGCTCCCCGAGGGCACCGACGCGCCCATCATCGACAAGTTCGCGCTCGACGCCGCGCCGGTGCTCACGATCGCGGTGTCGGGCCGGCGCGACGCCCGCGAGATCACCGAAATCGCCCGCCGGCGGATCAAGGAGGACCTCGAGTCGCTCCCCGGAGTGGGAGCCGTGATCGTCGTGGGCGGCCGGCAGCGGGCGATCCAGATCTCGA
>Ga0207954_1000788_pt1 | contig 10974 bp, 11 predicted proteins | sample CryBogmetaGMA0M_FD_184547 | JGI IMG/M metagenome (GOLD analysis project Ga0207954, IMG submission 184547) | Freshwater microbial communities from Crystal Bog, Wisconsin, USA - MA0M (SPAdes) | ecosystem: Environmental > Aquatic > Freshwater > Lake | place: Crystal Bog, Wisconsin, USA | collected... | reverse complement strand
ACCGTCGAGGCAGAGGGCCGTGTCGTCATCAGCACAGACGATCGTGATGTCGTCGAGCCAGGGAGTTGGCCGACGGTCGGCCACGGGCTTATCCATATCGGAGGCGAGTCCTGGGCTGCCGTCGGCGGGCTCGATCCGCGCGGCGAACTCGATGGCGAGAGCGGAAGCCACAGCAGTGCAGGCAGCGTGCATGCTTGAGCAGGTGAGGGCGGCGAGAGTCTTGTCGGTCGCCGTGGCGGCGAACGATCCCGAGGCCGACGGAAGAGTTTCAGTGCCCCGGGGATTGATGAGCGCCTGCCACGCGGCCAGAGCCGTGTCGGGCGGAGCGGCCGGGCTTGCAATGGGGGGGAACCCTTCCACGGACTGCACATGGGCCGGTTCGGCCCGTTCGGCGGGTGGGACGTGGAGCTTTGCGAGGAGATCCTGCCAGCGGCGAGGCCATGCGTCTAACGGCTCGACGAGGACGATCTCGTAGCGGGGCAGAATCTGGCCGGCGGTGAGCGCGGCGGCCACGGCCTCGAGCCGATCGGCGACACCACGGAGGAGCAAGAAGAGGCCGTTTTCCGGCAGGTGGTCCACAGCCGCCTTCGCGGCGGCGGACGCCGCGGCGGCCAGCACGGGCAGGCGGGCATAGTCTGTCTCTGGCCAATCGACGATGTTCGGGGGACCGCTGAGCGGGCATTCAAGCAGCAGACTGTCACGGATGTGGAGCAGTTTCCCGGCGGCCCCGAACCGGTCGATGCGAAAGCTCGCCTCGATGGATTCGAGGGGTTTGTAGGCCGCGAAGTCCGAGACGGCGCGATCACCACCGAGCGCCGCGGCGACGGCCCGCGCCAGGAGTTCCACCCGCCACCAGCGCTCGTCCACGCCGGCGAGCCCGAACTGTTGCTCGAGCCAGCCGAGAAGCTGTTCCGGGCCGCCCGCGATGAAGCCGAAACCACGACCCGGGCGGTCCGTCGGCCCAGCCGCCCCCACCAGCGAGATCTCGAGCCGCGTCGGTGCTCCGCCCAGGCTCGTCATCGTTCCTCACTCCCTCCAGCGATCGGAGGTCGGTCCAAGCCGTCCGTGGGCCGCAGCGTAAGCGACCGCGGCGATCTGGTGGTCTACCCCGTCAGCGGGGAGCGGTCAAATGCTCCGTCGATCCTGTCGTAGTCCCGTATCGCGTACGGTCTGTTCGACGAGATCCGCAGCGGCGATGAAAGATCGAACGAAGTTTGGTACGTCGGCCCGATTGAAGGGCCGCGTGCTCTGGAGACACAGTCGCAGATCGATCTGGCCCGTCGGGTTTTCAACCAGTTCGACGACGAGATCCGAACGTGAATGTCCGAGCCACAGCACCTGCTTCGAGCCATCGGGCTGAACTTTTGGTTTGGCGGAGCGATGCAGCGACCCTGGCGGGTAAAAGCCAGCCGCAAGAATCTGGACGGCGCCGTCTTCCACGCGGATTGTGACCGTCAGCGACTGCTCGTCCATTTCGTTGGCGTAGAGAGCTGTTTGTGCGTCAATCTCTATCCATTCCTTCCTTGTTCCGTCGGGGTCGATGTCGCCAGTGACCACGCGGTGCTGGAAGTCAGAGTCGATGAATGCGGCCTCGATCATCTCGAGACAGAAGTGCGGCTGTCCGGGGTGACGACGAGACATTCTTTTTTCCACGAAAGCGTCCATGAGTTGGTTTCAGCCCGGCCGCACGATCGTGCCACGGGTGCCGACCACCATGCCAAAGGAGGCCGGTACCCGGACGCGGTCGTGCTCGTCGGCAAGAATCCATACGGTGGGAACGGTGGGCGGCTTTGCCTGGCATGTGCCAAACCCATCGGTGAAGAACAGCACGGCCTCGACCTCCTCGTCATCGCCTGCCCAGGCGAGCACCTCGGGCGAGAAGGCCGCGTCGAAGGACGTGCCGCCTCGGCCGTGGACGGCGTCGTCGACGAGGTCGGGATTGACTTCCATAGCGTCGAAGAGGCGCAGCGAGCGCTGCACGTGGACGTCGATCTCGACGAGCGCCACTCGGCAGATGCCCGCCAACGCGCGAACCTCCTGCTTGATCCAACCAAGGATCGTGGCCGACATGCTCGACGACACATCGACCGCCACGAGAACGATCGGCGGCAGCGACACGTGCCGCCGGCCCGGGACGATGCCGACGAGTTCGGGTCGGCGACGGGCGGGACGGGACAGCGTGGATTCAGTTTGCTGCCGAGGCGGCGGGAGGTGCCCGAGAATCATCCTCCAATCGAGCCAGGCATGTGCGGTGGAACGCACCCGTTCGACCGCCTGACCGGCATGCTCCCCGATGGTGGCACCCGCGCCTCCCAACGCATTTTTCGTCGCGGCATCGAGGAGGTGGCCATATGTCCGTGCAGCCCGCTCCTTGGCGACGCCGATCGCGAGTTTTGCGACCGTGCCGCCCTGGCGGATCGACTCCCACCCGGCATGGTCGTCGATGGCACCGCCCGTGGCGTCAGATCGCGCGGCGTCGCCAGCATCATCCGCCGAATCCCCTCCTGCCCGCTCGTCCGGATGTCGCTCGAGCAACCGGTAACGCTGCAGGGTGGATTGCAGCGGGGCAAGCTGGGGGAACTGCTCGACCAACAGCGGATTGCCAGGCAGCGGAAAACCACGAACGAACTCGTTGACCGTTGTCTCGGTTGCGATCAAAAGCGCCTGCAGGTCGGTGGACTCGTCGGGCACGATTTCCGCGTGGCCGAACAGGACGTGCAGGCATTCGTGAACAAGCACACCGCAGATCTCTGGAAGGGAGATCGAATTGAACCACGCCGGGGCATACCGCATTTGGAGAGCGCCTTGCTTCCAGAACACGCCGCACGTGTTCACGCCGGGATCGGCTTGCGCCGTCCAGGATGACATCACCTCGGCGTGGAACGGCATCGTGCGTGCGAGGATCTCAACGGCCTTGGCGAGCTTCACACTGGCGAGAATCGCCGCCTTGTGATCCGTCATATCCTCGGGGGTCCATGGGGCGGCGGCGGATTCGCTCACGTGGCACCTCCCGCCGCGTTGGCAGCGTTTATTTCGGCGAGGTGCAGAGCTCGGGCGGCGTCGACCACCTTGGTCAACCGCTGGAGCATGGCATGCGGTTGGCGACCACCCGACCGCAGCGTGTCGATCGACGACTCGTCGGGCCAGTTCATGGGTTGGTAGCCCCTGTCGGCGATGAACGCCCGGGCGTGGGCCGCGAGGTCGGGCGGCAACTCGCGAAAAAACTGCTTCAGGTGTTCGAGGTGCACGGCGTTGTTCATCACCTCGGAGGCGCGGGACTGCGGTCGCAGATGCCGCAGCACCTGCCGCAGGGTCGCCGAAAGCACGTCGAGCCGGCCATCGCCACGCCACCGCCGCACCGTCGCCAACCAAACGGCCGGATCTTCAAGAATCGCCTTGGGTGTGATCGGCTTCTCGGTGCCGAGCAGCATCCGCATCAGGGCGCTGGCATGGGCATTACCCACGAGACCCGCGATCGATGTGGCCAGAGCGGCCGCCATCGCGTCGTCCATCGTCTGGAGGTCAGCCACGGCTTGCAGCAGTCGGCTCACGTACGTCCAACTGCGAGGATTCGACAGGCACTGTGCGTCGTCGAACGGTTCGTGCAGCAGCGAGATGTATTCCGTCACGATGGTGTGGACGCCACCAGCACCCCTGGCCCATGCCAGCCAGTGCACGGGATCGGCTTTCACCGTCACGCGGACAAACCGTGACAGCAAAGCTGCATCAAGGGGCGCTGTAAAGTATTTCCCGGGGACGCGAGGGTTTATCGTGCTGCACGGGGTCCAGCCGGGCGCGAGCACGTAGTCGTGAATGCGACGGGCGGTGAGAATTTGCAACGCGGAATGTCGTGTCGCCTCGCTGCTGCGGTTGAGCTCCTCGAGAAGGAGCAAGCCGCGCGGTTGCGATGGTTTCGGGAGAAAGTCGGGCGGCGCAAACTTAGTGAACGAGCGTCCGTCTTCCTCGTGTCGGAATGGATACCCGGCAAGGTCGCTACTCTCGAGCAGTGAAAGATCTCGATCGATGATCGGGATGCCGAGTTGGCGGGCGGCTTCATGCACACTTTCGCTCTTGCCGCAGCCGTGACTGCCCTCGAGGAGAAAGGGCAGGCCACTGGCTACACACCGCTTGATGACTTCCACGACCGGCTCGCCGATCGGAACGGCGATCGTCGCATCGGAGGCGGAGGGTGTGCAGCCGAGGTTGGTGGCGATCATGAACGGGCTCCTTGGGTGGTGATGGAACAAGACTCGTGAAGGTGGGGTTGGGACGTGTTTCAGGAGCGCGGTGTAACGGTCCAGCCGCGCCCGGGTGAGGCCGTGACAAGCCCACGGCCGCGAAGCTCGGCCAGCCGTTCTCGCACGAAGGGGAGGTCCAGGCCGGTGACCACCGACAGAGACTCTGCCGAAGTGGAGCCCGACGGCTGTGCCGAAATTGCGGCAAGGATCCCACGGCTGGTCGCGTCGAGCCCGTCACGGGCGAGACCCATCAGAGCTACCACCTCCTCGACCATCGCGAGGCCGAGTGTGGCATCGGCGTCTTCGTAGTCTCGCTCGTACCGCCAATCGATCGTCGTTACAGCGATCGTCTTGAGGAGATGCCCCAGAACACGCGGCGAACCGCCGCAGACCTGGGCCACGAACGTCAGGGCGTCGGCATCAAATGTGAGGTAGAGCGACTCCGCCTTGAGCAGAGCGATCTGCTCCAGTTCCTCGCGGGAGTAATTGGAAAGCGTGATTGTCACGAGCCTCGATCGCAGGGCGCGGAGCAATCCCCCCGGCATGTTCGTCGCCGCCATCCAGACGTGCCGAGTGATCTCCGTCGGCGGAGACGTCCGGTCGATGGAACCGTTCTTGAGTGCCGGCAGCCTGGCGTCGTCGATCGCGAGAAACGTGGTCTCCATTGTTTTTTTCGGCAGGGAATGGACTTCATCGAGGAACACGACAGCGGGGGCGGTTTGGGCAGAAATTTTCTCGACGAACGCTACCGGTGTGACCTCGCGGCCGCACGTGATCGAGATCAGAGGCATCGACAGCGCCGTGGCGAACTGCGACGCCAGCAACGTCTTGCCCCTGCCGCTCGGACCCTGCAGAAGGATCGGATCGGCTTCGCCGCCATACGTGATGCCCGTGGCGATTCGCCGCAACAACTCGACCGCCGTGGCCTGGCCGACCACGGCATCGAACGGCCGGTGGGATCGTCGAGGCCGCGTGAGCGACACGGCCTCGCGATCCGCGAAGGTCGGCGACGGCTTGCTGCCGGCGTTGAAAATTTCATTATCGATCGGATCGGACACGAGGTTGGCGTTGATCATGCTTCAGGTTCTCCGGGGATGGCTGATTTGGAACGGGGATGGGGGCCTGCCGGCGGGGCTACGATTACTCACCCCCAGCGGGCGAGTCGCACGAGCACGGGCCCTCGTCGTCGTCAGGCCGAGGGCTCTCGCCGACCGGGTCGTGCGGAGGGGCTTCAGGCGAATGAGGAATCGGCGGAGTAGGCGACGGCGGCACCGGGTTAGCGGTGTCCGGAGTCGATGGATTCGCCGCAGCGTCGGTCTCCAAGCCGAACTTCTTGCCGACATCAGGATCGACGGTGATGCCAGCCTGCCTGGTCTTTTCATGAGCCCGAACGAGCCGCTCGAGTCCCCGAACGCCGCCGGCCCGCCGGACAAGCTCCTGGAGCCGCTTGTCGATCCGCGTCGGAGTCGGCAACTTCGCCGTGGTCATGACCTTGGTGATGGCGGCGTGCATGCCGTCGGCGACAAGCGGGAACAGCATCAACATTCGCATGAACGCGTCAAACGTGATGCACCCGTCGACAGGGGCGACCTCGATCGTGGCCCGCACCTCGTTGTCTGTCCGATCGAGCTCCCACCGAAGTAGCTTGGTCTTGTAATTCTCCCCGAGCAGGAAAAGGGAGAGTTTGCCGATGTCCTTCGCCTTCTTGCCGGAGTACATGCCGACGGCGGCGATCTCGAGGTACTTCCCGTCCTCGGCCACCGTGATGAACAACGTCAGCGACTTTTCTCCGATCGGGTTCTGGTAGCTCCGGGTCTTGAAAGACAGCATGAACTGGCCGTTGTCACCGTCGTCGTTGGCGGCAAACTTCAATCCCGCGCGCATGAGGTAGGACTGAATGGCTTCGACGGGGATAGGCATGGTGACTCCTCTTCTTCTGGTGGGGTGTGGTTTCTTAATGAACGATGCTGGTCGATGGACTCCGCACGGTAGGCGGAGTGTCACTGGTCCACCGAGGGCGGGCCGTCGCCCCCCAGCAGCCTTTCGAGCGACTCGATGCCGTGGCCATCGAGCCCCCCTGCTTGCTCCATGAGGTCGAGGAGCCGGGCGAGGCCATTGGGCGGCGAGTTGGCGGAGTCCTCTTCGTCGGCCTCGGCTTCTTTCTCAGCCGAGATCGCGTCCACTTCGGCATCAACGACGGACGCTTCACCCGTTTCGATCGCCCTGCGGATCGCCACGTCGTATTTCTCGACGGCCTGAACCAGTGCGCTGATAATCCGCTGCACCTGATTGGTCGTCAGCGTGCCATCTTCGATCGGAACTTCAACGTTCGCGACGACCATGTCCTCCGCAAGGTCGAATCTGATGAATTTGAAGCGCGACTGCACCGCAAGAAGAACTTCCCGGGCCGCCGCGTGGTGAAGTATCTCACCGAGCCGCCAGCATCCCGGCACGAATGCGCTCAAAAACTCTCCGTCTTCAGCCAGCCGAAATACGATTGCCAGGCAGGCGTCGCCGTCCCGATCACGGTAGGTCGAATCCTCGTCCAGCTTGAAGCCGACCATGATCGCCTTGAGCTCGCCAACCTTTTGGCAGCGGAGGTCAAGGCTCTCGATACGTTCTTTCAATTCATTCAACGTGATCGCCATCGTTGTTTTCCTTTCTGTGGTTGTTCTGTTCCCGTTCCAAAGTCTTCCGAAACTCGAAGAGCACCTTGAGCCGATTGATGCCACCAGCCCGCCGGGCGATATCCATCAATGGGGCTGTCGCAGAAGTCGTGGTTATGATCGGCGTGCGGGGCGGTGGCTCGAAGGCGCCGGCTGTCATCGCGCTCATCAACGGCGCGTGCCACTGTTCAATGCACACCTTCAACTCTTGGATGCCACGAAGCACGTCGTCGTCGCGAAGCCCGTCCTTGCCGAGCGGCAGATCGACACGGAGCCGGACTTCACCGTCGTCGGGATCGAGCTGCGCCTTCACCAACGGAACCTTGCCCGCCGCCACGAGGAGACAGCGGTGCAGCGCATCCTTGTGGAGCGCTTTGGATCCGTCGAACGCCCACGGGACGTCGACGGTGAGCAACGATTCGGCCCGGTCGGTCGTGAAGAAGAACGCCGCAGTCGCGAGCCCTTTTGGGTTGCGGTACGCGGTAGTCGTGACAGGCATCACAAGCAGCGTGTCGGTGAGCCGCTGGATGTCGTATCCATTGTCCACCAGCAGCGATTGCAGGCGAGCGATCGTCGAGTTGGTCATCTCTGGTATGCCCGGTGGTGATCACGTGACTGCCGCCATCGGCGTCATGTGTGCAGGGCATGCTCGCAGTGCGATTCCGCGGCAAGGGCGGAGTCCGAGACTGCTTGCCGAAGCCGCTAAATCTCGGCCGAATTCCGGGCATATCTGGTGAGCAGCCGTGCGGTATCGGCCGCTCTTTCTCACCCAGGAATATGCCAATGATCGAACCCCTTTACGGGCGGGCGGAAGAGCTCGCCAGCCTCGTGGATCTGATTCGGACCAGCGTGTCGCTGGCTGACTCCGCCATTCCACAAATCAATCAGCAGCTCCGCGAGTTGGCTGAGCTCGGAGTCGATAATCTCGAACTCGAAGGCCCGCCGCTGTATTCGCGGACGGCCAGCCCATCGCCGGCTTTCGACGAGCGGAGGGTTGTGTATGCCGCCGCGCTCCTCATGCCTGGCGGTTTGGGCTGCACAAGCTGGGACGCCGAGGACTACGCCGCGCGGTACGGCACGTCGCACTGCGAGCCACCATGCTTGCGGGAACGCTTCATGCCGTTCGCTGAGGCTCCGGCGATCGTGCGGGCCGCGCTCCCGGCGCATACCCCGAAACTGATTGCTCAGCTTCTGCAGTGCTTTGCCGTGCTGACCCGGTGATCCCGGGCTAGCCGGTATTTCGCCACGCCGCGTCGTCGCGGTCTGGCTCTTATCCGCACCGATGGCGTGGTGCCGGCCGACACGTTCGGTCGCCCACGCCATCGGTGCTTTCATTTCCCACGAGACCACAATGATGACCACGAAAACAACAAGTGACCACGCCCCCGAGGGCGGTACTATAAGGGCGACGAGCGACGCCGACCGTCGGGTGACCGTCGCGAGGGCCCAAGCAGAACTGATCGATATGCTCGCGAGGCTCGTGCTCGCGGCGGTGGAGTCGGAGTCTGCCGCCAGTCATATGCAACAACCAAGAGTTCGCACGCGTGACCGACGATCCAGAAAACCCGACGTCTGACTTGCCCGATTGGGTGGTGGCCCGCCTCACCGAGGCCTACCACCGTATTCAGAACATGACGGCGGGGCAGAAACTCTGGCGCGAGCGATTCACCGACGCCGACAGGGCGAGGTTCATGGAAACGTGGCCCGATGTGTGGGCGAGCAACCAAGGCACCATCGGGCTGTGGTGCCGCGCCCGCGGGACGTCGTGGAACCGCGCCATTGCCGAGGTGGCCCACACGCTCGGCTTTCTGGATCAGGCGTCACGCGACGCGCTAGTGGCAGCGCTGCCGCCGGAGGACCAGGCCGCCGCGGATCGTGCCGCGATCCGCGCCCGCCGCGAGGCCAAGCCGTCGTGGCACAAGGGCTTGGGCGAGCTTCGCTACCGCGGTGAAGTGATCCGCGAGGTGAAGCCCGAGGCCGAGAACCTGCGAGCCATCCTCGAGGCATTCGAGACGGATGGATGGCCGGACGACATCTACGATCCGTTTCCACAAGATGGCCCAACTGATCGTCGCCGACGCGCGGTTGCCACGCTCAACTCGGGTCTTCGCGGCATCCAGTTTGAGTCCACGGGCAACGGTCGCAAGATCGCGTGGAAGCCCATCGCTGATGGGCCAAGCGACGCGATGCCGCCGGCGTAGCGGCCAACTATCGACAGGCCCGCCACTTCGGCATGGGCGCGAGCGTGGGCGCCTGCATGGGCGCAGATCGCCTCAAAACGTCTGAAAACGCGGGCGTTGTGAGCCCTTCGCTCAGACAATGAAGAGGTGCGACGAAGGTGCTCGCGATGACGCGAACACGTCGCATTGAGCGGGCCGCCGGCCCGCGAGGTGCGGAATGGATTCCAAGACCTTCTACAAGGATGACGCCGGCGTCGCCGAAGAGCCGATCGGCCTACGTCCTGCTGAGGCCGCGGCCCGACTCGGTATCAGTATCACCACGCTCTATCGGCTGCGTGTGGCAGGTCGCATTCCGTTCGTGAAGCTCGACGGCGCCGTGATCTTTCGCGTCGCCAGCCTCGACCAGTTCCTGCGCGAGTCCGAGCAGCGGGAAACACCAGACACCGCCTGAGCCTTCGTGGGCCTAGGCGGAGGTTTCTAGTCCTCCAATTACAGGAGAATCTTTATGGCATCGTTGTGTTGTGATTCAGGGAAACGCGGGACGAGCTACCGCGTCATCAGCAGAGCGCCGGGAAACAAACGGCATACCATTCGACTTGGTCGGGTCAATAAACGGATCGCCGAGACGGCGAGGCTGATGATCGAATCGCTCGAGTCCGCCAAGGCCGCGGGGCACTCGCCCGACCGCGAGACCTCAGAATGGGTCGGTCGCTTAGGCGATGAGATGCATGAGCGGCTGGTCCGGGCGGGCCTCGTGCCGCCGCGGGAGCATGCCTCGGCAGCGATCGCGACGCTCGGCCAGCATCTTGAGCAGTTGTTCGGCAGCCTCGGCAAGCAGAAGCCGACCACGGCCCGCAACTACGCGCGGGCGCGGCGGCTGCTCGAGGAGTTCTTCGGTAAGGACAAAACCCTCGACTCGATGACCGAGGGCGATGCCGACGCCTATAAGCGGTGGCTCCTCGCCAGCTACGCCCCCGCTTCAGCGTCCGTTGATCTGCGGCGGGCACGCCAGTTTCTCAAGGCGGCCGTTCGTCATCGGCTCATCCCAGTGAACCCGTTCGCCGAGGTGCCGTGCGGCCCGCAGGTCAACGACGACCGGATCGTCTACGTGCCCCCCGAAGCGATCGAGGCGGTCATCGCGGTGTGCCCCGACAACGACTGGCGGCTGATCTTCGCGCTGCCGCGGTACGCCGGCCTCCGCTTTCCGAGCGAGGTCGAGAGCCTCAAGTGGAGCGATGTCGACTGGGCGGAATCCCGGTTCACTGTTCACGAAAAAAAGGTCGAGCACCATCCCGGCCGCGGCCGGCGGGAGGTGCCGATCTTCGCGGCGCTCAGACCGCACCTCGAGCGGGCGTACCGCGACCGGGATCCGGGCGCGGTCTATGTGGTGCCGCGGGTGCGGCACGGTGCCAACCTCAGCACGCAGGCCAAACGGATCGTCGAGCGGGCCGGCATCGAGGTCTGGGTGAAGCTGTTCACCAATCTGCGGGGCAGCTGCTCGGACGACCTCGAGCGGCAGGGCGTCGCGGAGAAGGCGATCAACGCCTGGGTGGGCAATACCGCCCGCATGCGGCAACGCCACTACCACTCTGTGCGGCCGGAGGACTGGGAGGCGGTCACCGGAAAATCAGTGCGCTTTCCGGCGCGCCCAGCGTCGTTCAGGAGTGTTCAGGAGCCATCATCCCTTCACCACGCCCGCGAAAAATCGCTAGACGTGGAGGATGACTCAAAAAACCAGTACCCCCGACAGGGATTCTTGAATCCTCATCATTGCCTTGAAAAACGCTGGTTTCCAAAACTCACTTCCCTAAATCCGACCCTGTTTCAGCGCAGGCCGTCGCCCTTGGCGGACGACCGCTGAAAAGAGAGACCGGCATGGCCGGCGGAGAG
>Ga0207954_1000787_pt1 | contig 10976 bp, 7 predicted proteins | sample CryBogmetaGMA0M_FD_184547 | JGI IMG/M metagenome (GOLD analysis project Ga0207954, IMG submission 184547) | Freshwater microbial communities from Crystal Bog, Wisconsin, USA - MA0M (SPAdes) | ecosystem: Environmental > Aquatic > Freshwater > Lake | place: Crystal Bog, Wisconsin, USA | collected... | reverse complement strand
GTGCGGCGACGACACGCAGGCCGCCCAGCGGATCAACGACATGCGGGAGTCGGAGAAACTCGTGATCACGCCGCTGGCCTACATCCGCGGCCGCAGCCTGCAGCGGATGTTTTTCATCGTCGACGAGGCCCAGAACCTCACGCCCCACGAGGTGAAGACGATCATCACGCGGGCCGGCGAGGGGACGAAGATCGTCTTCACCGGCGACGTGGCCCAGATCGACCAGCCCTACCTCGACGCCCTCTCCAACGGGCTCAGCTATCTGATTCATCGCATGACCGGCCAGCCGCTCTACGCCCACGTGACCCTGGAGAAGGGCGAGCGTTCGGAACTCGCCGACCTCGCAAGCGCACTTTTGTGACCGCCCCCCGCGACGCCTTCACCGTGATTTCGCCGGGCCGTGTCAACCTGATTGGCGAGCATACCGACTACAACGACGGCTTCGTGCTGCCGATGGCGATCGACCGCGGACTGAGGATCGCCGTCCGCCCACGGGCGGGCCGGACGGCCGTCGTGTCGAGCGACCGCGGTGGAGCTGCCGCGGAGATCGACCTCGACGGCCCGCTTGCACCCGGGCGGACGGACTGGGGACGGTATGTCGCGGGAGTGATCGCCGGATACCGCCGGCTGGGCTGGGAGATCCCGGGCTTCGAGGCCGCGATCACCGCTGATCTGCCGGCGGGCGGTGGCCTGAGTAGTAGCGCCGCGCTCGAGGTCGGGATGGCGACGGTCGTGGAGGCACTCTGCGGTCGCGAGCTGCCGACCATCGAGAAGGCGCTGCTCTGTCAGCGGGCCGAACACGAATTTGCGGGCGTGCCCTGCGGCATCATGGACCAGTTTGCCGGCGCCTTCGGCCGCGCGGGGCATGCGCTCCTGCTCGACTGGCGGAGCCGCGAGATCCGCCCCGTGCCGCTCGCCGACGAGGTGACGATCCTCGTGATCGACAGCGGCGTGAAGCATGCGCTGGCCGACGGCGGCTACGCGGCGCGGCGCCGCGACTGCGAGGCGGCGGCGCGGCGGCTGGAGAAGATCGCTCTTCGCGACGTGTCGCCGTCAGAGTGGCCCGCCGTGGAGGCGTTGCTGCCTGAGCCCGAGCGCCGTCGGGCGCGACACGTGGTGGCCGAAAACGCCCGCGTGCTCGCCTTCGCCGCCGCGGCTGAAGCCGGTGACTGGCCGCTGGCGGGCCGGCTCATGAACGAGAGTCACGCCTCGCTCCGCGACGATTTCGAAGTCTCCTGCCGCGAACTCGACCTGATCTGTGAGGCCGCCGGAAAGGTGGCCGGCGTGTTTGGGTGCCGGATGACCGGCGGCGGCTTCGGGGGCTGCGCGGTGGCGCTCGTCGACGCGGCGCGAGCCGCAGCGATCGCGGCGGACGTGCGGGACCGATGCGGTGCGTCGCTGGGGGCGGAGCCGCCGGTCTTCGCCACGGGCGCCGCGGGTGGTGCGAGGCTCGTCGCCGGCTGACGGTCAGGCGATGCCCTGCCGCAACGCCCAGACCGCCGCCTGAGTGCGGTCGTTGAGCGACGTCTTGCGGAGCAGGTTCTGGACGTGCTCCTTCACGGTCTCGATCGAGATCTCGAGCGAGTCGGCGATTTCCTGGTTGGAGAGGCCCATGGCGACCAACCGCAGCACCTGCGTCTCGCGTGCCGTGAGCTGGATGCCTCCTTCCGCGGACGGATCGCGCTTGGCCATCGAACTCACCATCCGCTTCAACTCCCCGGCACGCGAGGGCGGGGCGCCCTCGGCGGCACCGGTGACCGCGGCGATCAGGTCGGCCCGGGAAGCGGTCTTGAGCAGGTAGTCGTGGGCACCGGCCGAGACGGCCCGGGCGACGTAGGTCGGGTTATCGAACGCCGAGAGCATGACCACCTTCATCCCCGGCACGGCCGACCGCAATCGCTTGACCGCGTCGAGCGAGTCGCCCTCGCCGAGAAGCACGTCGAGCAGGACCACGTCGGGCTTGAGTTTACGGGCGAGTCGAATCGCCTCATCCGCCGAAGACGCCTCGCCGCAGATTTTGACGGCCGAGCCCTTGAAGACGCTCCGCAGGCCATGCTTGATGATGTCGTGGTCGTCGACCACGAGAATGTTGATAGTCATGGGGGCATGTTCACCTATTGGGTGGGTGAGTGCAAGATTTGTATCGTCAATTTTCAAACGGGAAGGCAAAATACGGAAACGCATCCGTGTTCCGCCATTGCCGCGACCCATCAAGCGAGGGGGTCGTTCGCGTGAATGCGGCGATTCCGTTTTCTGGCGCCATGAGCCCCCCATGAACTCCCCTGTCATTCTTCGCGAAGGCTCCGGTGTGGTCGCGATCCTCAAGCCGGTCGGGCTGGCGACGCAGGCGCCACCCGGGATCGAGTCGGTGGAGCAGTGGCTTCGTGACCGGCTCGGCAGAGATGCTTCCGGCTACCTGGGAGTGCCACACCGGCTCGACCGGGCCGTGTCGGGCGTGGTGCTCATGGCGGCGACGCCGCGTGCCGCGAGAAAACTCTCCCGCCAGTTCGAGGAGCGCGAGATCACCAAGACATACCTCGCGGTCGTGGAGACGGGTGCGGCGGCAAAGGAAACGCTGCCCGGTGCCGATGCCGTCGAATGGCGCGACTTCCTTCGTAAGGTCCCTGAAGAATCGCGGAGTGAGATCGTCGATTCACAGGCGCTGGCCGCCCGAGAGGCGATCACATATGCGTCGTGGATCGACTGTGCTGGCCGCGATGAGGGAAAGCGACTGCTGAAGTTCATGCCGGTGACCGGCCGCATGCACCAGCTTCGACTGCAGGCGGCGAGCCGTGGGCTGCCGATTGTGGGCGACGAGCTCTACGGCGGTCCGCCGCTCGGCGATGGCGACGAGCGGGAGCGGCCGATCCTGCTCCACGCCTGGCGGATCGACTACGCTGATCCCGACTCGGGCGAACGCGTCACCGTCGAGGCACCGCTGCCCGACCACTGGCCGGCGTGGGCCCGGCCCGACTGAGCGAGCCAGGTCAGGGAGCCGCGAGGCAGCCGGCGTGACGCAGCGCTTGCTCGATCCACGGCCGCGTCCAGGGGTTCCACGTCGGATAGGCGACCGAAAGCACCGACACCGCGAGGAGCAGGCAGGCGAGGATGCGGCCCGATCGCGACCGGCCCAGGATGTCGGCCGTTGGCACGGCGGCGGTCACCCAGAGCGGCGTCATCCAAAACACCCAGCGGAAGCCGCTCGTCATTCCGCCGTAGTTGCGATCGCCCTGGGGCCGCAGCAGGTAGAAGGCGATCACGACCGCCGACACCGCGGCGATCGCCAACGCGACGTCGGCTTCACCGTCGCCGTGGCGGCGGCGCCGCGCGGCAAGCAGTGCGAGCCCGGGCACCACGAGCAGCCAGGCCGGAGTGAGCGACAGGATGCCGTGATGGCCTGCGATCGCGTGCCACGCATAGGCCGCGCGCGAGGGCTCTCCCCGGTCGATGCCCTGCGGCGCTCGCCAGTAGCTCTGCAGCAGCCGGCCGTTGGGCAGCCGGATCGCGTAGTCGTACCAGTTGTCGGGATTCCAAGACTCCTCGGCGGCGGCCGCCACGGCCGGACGCATGCCGTCGGTGCGATGCGCGTAAGGAGGCACGATCGTGCCGTGGGCGAGGTGGTTGGCGGCGAGCGCCGCGGCTGCCACGAGCAGAGCGGCCGGCGCGGCGGCCATGACGGTGCGGCGGACGTCGTATTTCGCCAGCCCGACGAGCACCGCGACGAGCCAGGCAAGCGCGGGCAGCTCGAACGCGGCGGTGAGCGCGGCGGCCAGCCCAGCGGCGAAGAACGGCCAGGCGGAGCGGTACGTGCCGGAGCGGATCGCGAGCAGGAGCCAGAGACTTGCCGCCGCCGCGGCCGCCGCGGGGAGGTGGTTCGTCAGCACGACGGCGAACGTGGTGAGCAGGGTGCCGCAGGCGGCGAGGGCGGCCGCCCAGAGGCGACCCCAGTCGGACGAGCCGACCACATCGACCGCGCGGAACGTGAACGCCAGCAGGATGGCGAAGGGCACCGCCCCGCAGACGAGCAGGAGCATCCGGCCCACCTCGAAGGGATGATCGCCCAGCGTCCAGCCAGTGAGGCGGTGGATCAGCCAGTAGGGCGCCGCGGCGATCACCGACAGCAGCGGTGGCTTGCTTGAATAGAGGTGGAGCTTGCCGGCGGCGTCGGGGTGAACGACCGCGTCGAGCGTGTCCCATCCTGGCTCGACGACGAGGTCTTCGATGGCAAACGTCCCGCGTTCAACGAGCGCCCGCACCGTCAGCCAGCGGCTGCGGTCGTTGCCCGAGAGGAACGGCCGCACGAGCCGCTTCTCCCGCTCGATCCGGGCCCGCACCGCGGCCGTGTCGACCGGCCCGCCCGCCGCGGCCTCGCGCTTCACCGCCTCCTCGACCAGCCGGTTTTCCAGGGCGATGCGATCGACGCTCGCCACCGCGGCGATCCGGCCGACGATTCCCCCGAGGGCCACCGCGGCGAGGATCGCATACACGCCCCACCGCAGCCGACGGCGGGCCGAGGCGTCGCCCGGTTCGGGGAGTGTGGTGATCAGCGCCGCGACGCGGCCGAGGTCGGCGAGACCGCGGAAGAATCTGCCCATGCCGTACTTCGACACGCCCCGCATCCGCGGCCGGTGGTGGACCGGCACCTCGACCACGCCGTGGTCGCCAAGCGACACCAGCGTGGGGATGAAACGGTGCATGTCGGTGGTGAGATGGAGACCGCGGGCCACGTCGCCGCGGATCGCCTTGAGGCCGCAGTTGTGGTCGTGCAGATGCAGGCCCGTCACCCAGCCGACCAGCAGATTGAACACCCGCGAGGGGAGCGTCTTGTGCCAGGGGTCGAGTCGCGGCGTCTTCCAGCCGTTGACCAGGCCGACGGCAGGGTCGTCATCGAGCATCCGCACCATCCGTGGGATCTCGGCGGGATCGTCCTGGCCGTCGCCGTCGAGCATCACCACGTGCCGGCCGCGGCTGCGGCGGAAGCCGGTCATCAACGCGGCCGACTTTCCCACGCCGGAGTCGTGCCGTTCGCCCATGACGCGGTCGTCGCCCGCCGCCGCCTCAACGATCTCGTTCCAGGAACCGTCGGTCGAGCCGTCGTCGATGAGGAACAACTCCCAGGCAAGGCCCGCCGCGTCGAGCCGCGCGCGGATCTCGGCTACCAGCGGGCCGATGGTGCCCGACTCGTCGCGCACCGGAACGACGAGGGAGACGTCGAGCGGTCGCATGTGGGGGCGGTTCCTGGGCGGAAGGAAGGGCCAAGGATACCGTGCGGTCTCATTTCGATGCTGCGCCGGAACCGACCGGCCTCACCGCGTGCGCTGGTGGGCTTGTGTGACGGTGGCCGGGTACACTCGTTCTCGCTGCATTTCCGTCACCCCGGCCTTCCTGCGATCCATGACCCGCCTGATCTCCTTCGGCGTGCTCCTCGGCCTGGTGGTGCTCTTTGGCCTGCTCTCCTTCCGGGTGATGGCCGGCTTCCTGCTGCCGATGCTGCTCGCGGCGATGCTGGTGGTGATCTTCGGGCCGATGCACCGCTGGATCCGCGAGCAAACGCGCTGGCCCGACTGGGCCGCGGCCGGGCTCTCCACGCTCTTGGTCGTGCTGATCGTGCTCGCGCCGGTGTCGCTGCTCATCTTTCGCGCGGGGGGCGACGCGGTGGGGATTCTGAGTCGGCCCGACGCCATGAAGCTCGATCCTCATGTGCTCGACGGGCTCGTCGCCCGCTTCAACGAGGCCACGGGGCTCCAACTCACGGCGGAGAGCGTCAACGGCGAACTCAAGCGGCTGATCGAGGAGTGGATCGGGCCGATCGCGGCCCGGGCCCCCGCGGTGATCGCCAAGATCCTCATCGGTGCGATCGTCACGGTGGTGAGCCTGTTCTACTTCTTTGCCGACGGCGGGCGGATGATCGAGGGCGTCACCAGGCTGATCCCGCTCGACCGCCGCTATCAGTGGCAGCTGCTCGCGGAGTTCGAGGAGGTGAGCCGCGCGGTCGTCAGTTCGATCCTGCTCGCCGCGGTGGCGCAGGCGGCTCTGGCGGGCGTGGGCTTCTACGTCGCCGGTCTTGGGAAGGTGTTTCTGCTCACGCTCCTCACCTTCTTCGGCGCGCTCGTGCCGATCGCGGGTGCGGCGATCGTGTGGGGGGCGGCCAGCCTCTATCTGCTGTTCTTCGAGAAAGACGCCTGGTCGGCGGCCTGCCTCGCCCTCTGGGGCTTGTGCGTGGTCTCCACGGTCGACAACATCATCAAGCCGCTGGTTCTTCACGGGCAGTCGAAACTCCACCCGCTCCTGGCGCTGCTCAGCGTGCTCGGGGGCGTGGGGGCCCTCGGGCCGATCGGGATCTTTGTGGGGCCGATCGCCGTCGCCTTCCTGCAGGCTGCCCTGACCATGCTTCAGGCCGAAATCGGCAGACTTTCGGGCGAAGAGGGCCCCGGCTGGGACCGGCTGACAGCCGCCCGGCGGAACGACCCGCCGACCGGCCTTGCATAGGCAGGTGTCGGGAGGGTGGAATCGTGGGGTCGCGGCGGATGTCCGCGGACCGAAGAGAAAGGATCGATGATGCTCGATTTTGTGCTGCTGGTGGCGACGTTCCTGATGACCGGCATCGAGGCGGCCTACGTGCCGACCGATGAGGGCGGCGGCGACTACCTCGTTCGCGTCGAGCCCGACCTCGTCAAGAGTTCGAGCCCCTACCAGTTCACCAGCGACGTGCCTGCCGACGCCCGCGATGTGCGTCGCGTGCGAATCTTCGTCGGTGACGCCTGGCCGCCCGCGGTCGAGCGGGCGGTGCTCGAGGCCTCGCGGAAGCCCCGCCAAGCGGCGCCGGTCGCGGTGACGTCGGCGCGGCTCGCCGACACGCAGCCGGTCTCGGTCGGTCTCGCGGCTGAGCGACCCTGGGGCTGGTTGATTGGCAGCCTGATCGCGCTCTTCATGTCGCTGGGCGCCAACGCGTACCTGAGCATGCTGCTGGCCCAGATGCGGCAGCGGTATCTCCGCGACATCCAGCAGGGCGTGGTGTAGCCGCAGGGTGCGACCTGAGGTAATGGCACAGGTTGACAACCTGTGCTACGAGTTTTTGTAGCGTAGGTTTTCAACCTGTGCGATTGGCCACCACAGGTTGGAAACCTGTGCTACGTTCAGCGGCGGCCGCGTTTTGGTGCGTCGCTGGCCGACCCGAAGAAGAATGCCTCCGCCGGCCAGAGGTCGCCTTTGTCGGCCGGTGGTGAGACCGGCTCCGGGACCGGTGGCGGGGCGATCGGTGTCGCCTCGACGACCGCCGGGAGCGGCCGCGGCTCGGGCTTCGGTTTTGGGCGCGGCTTGGGAAGCGACGCGGGCACCGTGGCGACGGTGCCGAAGAGCGGCGCGGGGTCGTTGAATGAGCGGACGTGGGCGCCGGCGGCCGCGAACGTCTTCGCCACGTGTTCGTGGCAGGTCAGCACCAGCATCTGCCGGTCGGCCGCCTGCTCCGCGACGAACTCGACGAGCACGCGGGCCGCCGAGCGGGCCCGGGCGTCGTCGAAGTTGACCAGCGCATCGTCCATCACCACCGGCAGGCTGACGTCGTGCCGGCCGAGATCGCGGATCAGTGCCAGCCGCAGGGCGAGAAACACCTGCTCGCGGGTGCCCCGGCTGAGCCGCTCCGGATTCCAGAGATCGCCGTCGGTGTCGTGGACCTCGAGCCGGGCCTCGTCGATCGCGGTCGTGATCGACGGGTAGCGGCCCTCCGTGAGCCGGGCGAGCCAGCGCGAGGCTTCGCGAAGCACCGGGGGCTGATGATCGCGGGCTACCGCGGCCCGCGTCTGCTCGAGCAGCACATGCGCCCGATGGAGCAGGTCACGCCGCCGTTGCTGCTCGCCAAGCCGCTCCTCGATCGCGGCGAGTTCCGCCTGCAGGTTCTCGAGCGTGTGGTCGTTGGCAGCCGCAGCCACGCGATCGGCCACAACCTGACGCCGCTCGGTGGCGGCGGCGAGCGCGGCGCGGTGCCGCTGTGTCACCTCGCGGGCCTCGGCGAGCCGCTTTGCCAAGGGCACCACGTGGGCCTCGGCCAGCCAGCGGTCGACTTCCGGCGGCTCGGTCGTCCGCCGCCGGGCTTCCGACCAAGCGAGCTCCGCCACCGCTGCTGACGTGCGGGCTTCCTCGTACTCCGGCCGGCGGTCGACCTTGGCGAGGAACTCCTGCTCAGTGTCCACGCCCCAGCGGACGAGAAACTCCTTCACGGCACGCTCGGCCACGTGGACCTGCCGCAGCACGCTGCGATGCCGGCGGCGGGCCGACTCCAGTCGCCGCGTGAGCTGGCTGCGGCGGCGGATCGCCGACCGCTCCGCATCGAGCCGCTCCTCGAGCAGCTTGAGGTGGTCGCCGGGCATCGCCTCGGGCACGAGTTCGCACTCCACGAGCACCTCGTCGATCCGCCGCGTGAAGGCGGCGAGTTCGTCGCGCTTGTGGCGGGCCTCCTCGGAGAGACGCTTGCGGTCGTCGTCGAGCGTGAGCAGCGTGTGGCGGTGGGCGGCGATCTGCCGCACCTCGCGGGGCGTGAGCGTGGCGGGCAGACCACGCGACGAGAGCGACTTTCGCCAGCGGCCGCGGGCTGCCGTGCGGGCCTCGAGCGCGTGGGCGAGCGACTGCTCGGCGAGCGTGATCTTGTCGGCCAGCACGTGCATCGAGCCCTCGCGGGAGAGCAGTTCCTCGAGCCGGTCGACCTCGGCCTGGGCCAGCGCCAGCCGGCGGTCGAGCGAGAGCGTGGCATCGGCCGGGATCGTGCCGTCGAGCGTGCCGCACTGCTCGACGAGTTCATCCCGCTGCTCCTTCGCCACCTCGAGCTGGTGCCGCAGGGCTTCGAGCCGAACGGTCGAGTTCTTGTCGAGGGACCAGGTCGTGACCGACGCCACGCCCGCGCCCGCGAGCCCGAGTGCCGCCATCGCGTAGGCCATCGAGCCGGTGACCTCTCGCGGCAGGAGCAACCCCGAGAGCAGCATGCCGATTCCGAGCGTGAACAGCGTGCCCAGTCCGATCAGCCAGGGGGCCGGCACGAGCTGGTCGCCCACGCTCTCGGTCACCGCGCGGTCAATCTTGGCGATCGTGCGATCGAGCTCCGCGAGCTGGTCGCCGGCGGCGATCCGCTTGCGGATGGCGGCGGCGCGGCCCGTGGCCTGCTCGATCGCCTGGGCGATCGTGAGCCCTGCGAGGCCCGAGCCGGCGCCCTTCACGCTCCCCTTGGTGTCGTTGAGCGATCGCTTGGACTCGGCGAGCACACGCTTCGCCTCGGCCACCTCGCGGGAGGCGCGGGAACAGTCGCGGGCGCGGGCCTTGAGGGGGCCAAACGAGAGGGCGAAGCCTTCAGGGAGCAGCACCTCGGGGATCGTGCCGCCGTCGGCGTCGAGGTTCGCCACGACCGGCACCACCCGCGAGAGACCGGCCACGCCCACCTGCTCGCCGAAGCGGCGGGCGGCGAGCCGCGCGTGGCTTTCGGCACGGGCCGCTTCGGCGGTGAGCCGTTCGAGCTTCGGCGCTTCGTCGAGGATGGTCGTGACGAGCGCCCGCTTTCGCCATACGGCGGTCTCGACGGGCAACTCCCGCAACTGGCGGGCATACTTCGCACGGAACTTCTTCCGCTTCGCGGCGAGCCGCTGGAAGCTCCGCAGCTTCCGATTCGCAAGCCGCCAGGAGTCGCGATCGGGATGCACGAGGGGCGCCGACTCGAGTGCCGTGAGCCGCTCCGCAGTGCTCCGCCACTCCGCGTGCAAGGGCTCGAGCGCGAGCACGCCGCGAACCACGTCCTCGGCCTTCAAGGCTGCGTCGATCCGCGGCTCGATTCCCGCGATCTCCGCGTCGAGGTGAGCCAGTTCGGTCCAGAGGCTGCCGGCGACCACGGCCGGCGAACCAGCCGCTGCCATCCGCTCGAGAACGTCGGTTCGCCGGGCCTCGAGCGCGGCCAGCGGGGAGACCGTGGGATTGGACGAATCGATCCGCTCGATCGCCTCGCGGAGGTGGCCGAGCACACGGGCGACGGTTGAGCGGTCGAGACCAGCGGCGAGTTCGTAGAGCCGGCGGCCGCAGCCCTCGGGCTCGAGCGTCCGCAGTTCGTGGAGCTCGTCGAGCCCAAACGCCATCACGCTGGTGAACGTGGTTTCGTCGATGTCGCCGACGACGTCTTGGAGGTAGATCTTGTGGCGGGTGTCGTGGTTGTGCCGGGGATCAACGTCGGCGATCCGCACCAGATCCCCGGCATCGCCGCCGAGCCCGACCACGTCGTCGGCATAGCTCTCGTTGGTGAGCGTGCCGAGTTCGGGGCCTTCGTGCCGCCGCTCGATCGCGATCAGGGTGTCGTCCGGCGGCATGCGGACGAGCAGCCTGCCGGCGCACGGCTTCCTGGCATCGAGCACGCCGCGGCGGAACAGCCCCTCGAAGCCGAAGAAGACCGCGCGGACAAACTCCAGCAGCGTGGTCTTGCCGGTCTCGTTGGTGCCGTAGAGCACCTGCACGCCGGGGCCGAGGCGGTCGATGGAGGTGCGGTCGAGGGCTCCGAAGCGTTCCACCTCGATGCGTTCGATGAACATGGCAGGCTCCGCGATTCGTCGGTGTCAGGGGGGCGCTAGAGGGGTTGGGCAAACGGTCAGACCGACTCGATCAGTTCGAGGGCGAGCCAGCCAGCCTCACGGGCCTCGGGGGCCGAGAGCGTCTGCGACTCTTCGACCATCGTCACGATGTCGGCGAGCGCCGACGAGAACGACGTGGTCGATCCGGGCCGGCCGCCCGAGCGGGCGTGGCCCAGCGGGGCGAGCGATTCGGTGGGCTCCGCGACGAGCTCGTGGCACCAGACGCGAAACGTCTTGGCGTCGTAGAGCTCGCGAAGGCGGGCGAGCGTCTCCGCGGCGATCTCGCCCACGCGGACGCGGCGGGCCACGGCCGTGCCGCAGGCCACGGAGCAGCGGACGAGATCGACGGCTGCCGCGCGATCCAGTGGCTGCTTCTCGAGC
>Ga0207954_1000786_pt1 | contig 10978 bp, 9 predicted proteins | sample CryBogmetaGMA0M_FD_184547 | JGI IMG/M metagenome (GOLD analysis project Ga0207954, IMG submission 184547) | Freshwater microbial communities from Crystal Bog, Wisconsin, USA - MA0M (SPAdes) | ecosystem: Environmental > Aquatic > Freshwater > Lake | place: Crystal Bog, Wisconsin, USA | collected... | reverse complement strand
TTTCATCGGATCAGCGTCATGGCCAAGGGCACTCCCCCCACCGTCGATTCAACCGCCGCCACGATGCAGGGCGCGGGCCACACCTACGCCATCGTCGTCGACGGCGGCCGCCAGTACCGCGTGATGGAGGGGCAGGAGGTCGAGATCGACTTCCGCCACCTGCCGGCCGGCAGCGAGGTGGTCTTCGAGGACGTCCTCGCCGTGAGCCACGCCGGCAAACTGACGCTCGGCAAGCCGAAGGTGAAGGGGGCGAAGGTGAAGGCGGAGGTGCTCGGCCTCGTGCAGGGCGAGAAGATCTACGTGCAGAAGTTCGCCCGCCGCAAGAACTACCGCCGCCGCACCGGCCATCGCTCGATCTCGACGAGGGTGCGGATCGCCTCGATCTCGGCCTGACGGCTCACCGCCCGGCCGCCTTCGCCTCGCGGATCCGCGAGGGGTCGTCCGTGCCGGGTCGCCGGACGTTCGCTCCAGGCATCCTGCCTTCCGCTCACTCGACGCTGCTCTCGCTTCGCCATCCTGGCTGCGCTCGACCAGCGACGCCGGCTCCTCCGGCACGGGCGACCCCGAGCCGCGGGCCAAGAGCTCCCGAGGGCGACGTGCCCCACCGCACGATGCGGCGAACGTCGCCCAGGAAACCCTCGGCGTTTCCTGCGGTCGACCACGTGGACCAAGGCCATGGAACGGCTTGGGCCACGGACAGTCAGAGCCCGAGGCCGGAGAGCGGGCCGCCGCTGTGGCACAGCGCGTCGACCGCGGCGGTGACCGCCGGATCCTCCTCGACGGGCGGCGCGTGATGCGGCTTGAGCCGCGCGTCGATCACGAGCGGCCCGCGGCAGCCCCAGTGCTTCTGTCGCACGGTTTCGTCCACGCCGTGCACGTCGGCCGCGGGATTGGAGCGCGTGAACGTGATCCAGAGGAAGTTCTCGAGCGAGGCGGCGGCGAACCCGGCGTCGTCCACGATCACGACGAGCGGCCACGCGCGGAGCGGATGGTCCGGGCCGACCGCGGCGGTGAGCCGGTCGATGGCGGCCGACCACGGGGCGGCCCGTGCCGCTTCCCAGATCGCCGCGTCGGTCGGCGCATCGAGCCGGGGCCGAGGCTCGATGCGAGGCCCCTCGATGGCGAGCACGCCCGGCAGGCAGACCCGCGGATTCCCGAACCCGTCGGGGAGCGACAGCGGGCCGGACAGGGCCGTCGGCAGGTCGCGGATCGCCGGGCCGCGTGCGGCGACCACGAGCTTCGATCCGGTGTTGAAGCCGCTGCCCGAGTAGTCGAGCGTGTCGATCGTCGTCTCGGTGTGGAAGTGGCAGTCGCGCGACCAGTCGACCCGGGCGAGGAGGTGGGCGAGGAACGGTGCGACGTCGTGGGCGTCGAGTCCGGGCGCGTCGCCGTGGGCCGTGATGAAGAGGTACTTCGCGAGCGAGAGCTGCCCCTGGCCGAGGATCGCCGAGGCCTGTGTGAGCAGTTCCGCGGGCCGGTCGGCGGGCTTCCACGGCAGGTAGCGCTCGCTGCCCACGGCGAGCAGCAGCGGATGCACGCCCGAGGCATCGACGGCGTGCACGCTCCGCACGCCGGGCAGCACCGTGGGGATCACGGGGCCGGTGAGTTCGTGGACGAGCCAGCCGAAGAGGGTGTCCTCCTGCGGGGGCCGGCCCACCACGGTGATCGGCCAGATCGCCCCCTCGCGGTGCCACACGTGGTCGACCTCGAGCACCGGGAAGTCGTGCCGCCGGGCGTAGTAGCCGAGGTGGTCGCCGAACGGCCCCTCCGGCTTCGTGACGCCGGGCATCACGCGGCCCTCGATCACGAAGTCGGCGTCGGCGTAGATCGAGGGGCCTCCCGGCCGCGCGATCATGGGAATGCGGTGGCCCGCGAGGGCGCCGGCGAAGGTGAGCTCGGAGAGGCCCTCGGGCAGCGGCATGACCGCCGACACCGCCAGCGCCGGCGAGCCGCCCACGAAGATCGCCACCCGCAGCGGCTCGCCCCGGGCGATCGCCGCCGCGTGGTGCACCCCGATGCCGCGGTGGAGCTGGTAGTGCAGGCCCGTCTCCTGGTCGGGCGCATACGCGTTGCCCGCGAGCTGCACGCGGTACATGCCGAGGTTCGCGTGCTTCGTGCCGGGGCGGGCGGGATCCTCGGTGTAGACGGCGGGCAGCGTGATGAACGGGCCGCCGTCGCCGGGCCACGACACCACCTGCGGCACGCGCGAGAGCGGGATCGAGCGGGCCATGACCGGTCCGCTCCGCACCCGGCGCGGGAGGGTCGTCAACCCGTCGAGCGGCGCCCGCCAGTAGCGCCACGGCCGCTGGAGGGCCGCCGTCGGGTCGATCTTGAGCTCGACGAGCCGCTTCACGCGGTCGAGCGTGTCGGAAAAGATCCGCTCGATCCGCGGCCGCGTGCCGTAGAGGTTCGTGAGGATCGGAAAGCCGCAGCCCCGCGGCTTCGCGAAGAGCACCGCCGGGCCGCCGGCCCGGAACAGCCGCCGCTGGACCTCGGCGATCTCGAGGTGCGGATCGACGGGGTGGTCGACCACCACCGCCTGCCCCTCGGCACGCAGCGCCTCCACGCAGGTTGTGAGCGAACGAAAACCCATGGATCGGCAGGCACCTCCACGAGCATCGTAGTCGGCCGCCGGCCGCTTGTAGGATGAAGGGCGTCCCGTTCAGCGGCCACGGCCGTCATTCCCACCGAGGAGCACCCATGGTCAGCCTCACGTCCACCTACGAGGGCGGCCTCCGCTGCCGCGCGACCCACGGCCCGTCCGGCACCACGCTCGTGACCGACGCACCGGTCGACAACCACGGCAAGGGGGAGAGTTTCTCGCCGACCGACCTCGTGGCCGCGGCGCTCGGCACGTGCATGATGACGATCATGGGGATCGTCGCCGCGCGGCACGGCATCGACCTCGTCGGCATGAAGGCCGAGACCGTCAAGGAGATGACGCAGTCGCCGCCGCGGCGCATCGCGTCGCTCCGCACCCGGCTCACGATCCCGCTCCCCGCCGACCATCCGCAGCGGGCCGCCCTCGAGCAGGCGGCCCACACCTGCCCGGTGCACAAGAGCCTCCATCCCGACATCGAGGCCCCGATCGAGTTCGTGTGGGCGGGGTGACGGGGCCGGCCGCCCTGGTCGCGGCGGCACCCGCGCCGGCTACGGCAGGAGCCGCAGGCCGACGGCCGTGTTGAGGTCGAGCATGCTGCGCCGGTGCCGCATGACCGCATCGCGGTGGCTTTGGGCGACCTCCGCGGCGTCGTCGAGGCACACCTCGTAGTCGTCGGGCGAGATCCTGCCGGCCGTGAACTCGGCCGTCTTCCGTGCGAGCGTGGCGGTCATGCGCGACAGCACCGACGTCTCGATCTGCTGAAGCGCCTCCCGCGACCGCTCGTATTCGCGGGCGGCGAGCCGCACCTCCGCCACCACGCGCCGCTCGAGCGACGAGAGCTCGAGCTTCGTCTGCGTGACGTTGCTCTCCGCCCGGGCGATGTTGCCCTGGTTGCGGTTGTAGATCGGGAGGGCGAAGGTGAGGCCGATCGCCCACGAGTGCGAGCTGAGCTGGCCGGTGGGCCGGTTGTCCTGGTAGGTGATCGGGTCGTAGAAGAGGTAGACGTCGTCGAAGCGGTTGGCCCGCTGGAGCTTCACCTCGGCTCCCGCCCGGGTCACGCCGAGCCGCGCCGCGTGCACGTCGGGCCGGCAGCGGAGCGCGACCGCCTGGAGCTCCTCCACCGGCGGCGGCGGCGGAACCGTGTCTCGGAGCGTGCCCTGCGGCTGCACGAGCGGCGCGTCGGCGGCCGGGAGATTGAGGAGCACGGCCAGCCCCTCCTGCGCGTCCTCGAACGCCTCCACGGTGTCGCCGAGCGTGCTCCGGGACCGCTCGACCGCGAGCGCGAGGTGATCGATCGCGTCGGTGGCCGCGGCGTCGGCGGGCCGGGCGTCGCGGCGGAGCTGCGCGAGCAGCTGCTCGCGGCGGCGGACGGCCGCCTGCGCGGTGAGCATGTCGAGCCGGGCCGACTGGAGGGTGAGGAACGCGCGATAGACGTTGTCGATCTGCCGCCGGACGACGTCCTGGAACTGCGCCTCGAGCGTGCTGCGAGCCATCCTCGCCACCACGGTGCGGGCCTGCCGCTTCTGGGAGACGTCGAGGGGGTAGGTGATGTTGACGTCGTACTGCGTCGGGCCGCCCGGCCGCTGGCCGGTGAAGCTGCCATAGGGGATGAACTGCGTGTCCAAGTAGATGAGCGGATTGGTGCGCAGGCCGGCGGTGAGGACGTCGGCGTCGGCCTGCGTGAGCTCCTGCCGGATCGCCCGCACGTCGAGGTTCGCGGCCATCATGCGTTCGATCGCGGCGTCGAGCGTGAGGCCGTCGGCCGGGCCCGCGTCGTCGACCGCCGCCGTGTCGATCGCCGCGATCGGCGCGGACGTCGCCCGGGCCGCCGCCGGCTCGGGCAGCGACTCGGGCAGGGCGAGGCCGCGGTTGGCGACGAGGGTCGACTGCCCCGGACGGCCGGAGCCGCCGCGCGGCAGCCGCCCGGTGCGACGGCGGCCACCCAGGACGCCGCCGCCGCCGCTGGCGCCGGTCGCGTTGCTCGCGTCGAACTGGGAGGAGAGCGCCCCTGGCAGCGGGCCGAGGCTCGGCTCGTTGCCCCCGGGGACGCGGCCGAGGTTCGGGATCTCGAGGATCGCGGTTCGCTGCGGCGACTGCACGGCCGAGGCATCCTGCTGGGCCAGGCAGCGCGGCGCGCCGCGGAGCAGGGCGAGCCATACGCACGCCCACGCGATGACGCGCCGGGTTGAACGAACGGGGTACATGGTTTCGAGGCCGGTGGACGGTGCGGCCGCCGGCTCAGCGCGGACCTTCTCCCGACCGCGTCCGGAAGGCCGCGGTCGCCACCCATTTCATCGGGAAAGACCGCAGACTCACTCCAGATTCCCCGGGCGTCGCGACCGCCAGGGTCGCCCGGCTGGCAGCCTGGATTGCCCACGTTCCGCCGTCGGCGGCGGCCCGGGCTTTCGGGGGGCGGCGGGGCGGCGACAATCGCCGTCGCACCCGCGGGCGGCGACCGTTCGCCGCGGTGCCCGGAGCGACCGATGGCCGACCTGTTTTCCGCAGCCCGGGCCGCGAACGTGGCGCGGGCGGCACCGCTCGCGGCGCGGATGCGGCCGCGCCGTCTGGCCGACTACGCCGGGCAGGCGAAGCTCGTCGGGCAGGGCACGCTGCTGCGGCGGCTCATCGAGTCAGACCGGCTCGGCTCGGTGATCCTCTACGGGCCGCCGGGCGTCGGCAAGACGACGCTCGCGGAGATCATCGCGCTCGAGACGCGGCGCCGGTTCGTGGAGCTCTCGGCGACCGCGGCGGGCGTGAAGGATGTCCGCGACGTGCTCGAGGCCGCACGCCGGCGGCTCGAGGACGACGGGCAGCGGACGTGCCTGTTCATCGACGAGATCCACCGGTTCAACAAGTCGCAGCAGGACGTGCTCCTTCCCGACGTGGAAAACGGCGTGATCGCCCTCATCGGCGCGACCACGCAAAACCCGTTCTTCGCGCTCACCTCGGCGCTCGTGAGCCGCAGCCGGATCTTCGAGCTCGAGCCGCTGTCGCCCGACGACGTCGGCCGGATTCTCGACCGCGCCGTCGCCGACCGCGAGCAGGGCCTCGGTCGCGAGCAGGTCACGCTCACGCCGGAGGCCCGGGCGTTCCTCGTGGAGACGTCCGACGGCGACGCCCGCCGGGCGCTCGGCGCGCTCGAGGTCGGGGTGCTGTCGAGTTCCGCGCGGCCGCTCGTGTTCACGCTCGATCTCGCCCGCGAAAGCGTGCAGCGCAAGGCGATCGCCTACGATTCGGGTGACATCCACTACGACTGTGCCAGCGCCCTCATCAAGAGCATCCGCGGCAGCGACGCCGACGCCGGGCTCTATTGGCTCGCCCGCATGCTCGAGGGGGGCGAGGACGTGCGCTTCCTCGCGCGGCGGCTCGTGATCCTGGCGAGCGAGGACGTCGGCAACGCCGATCCGCGGGCCCTCATGATCGCGGTGGCTGCCATGCAGGCCACCGAGTTCGTGGGCCTGCCCGAGTGCCAGCTGACGCTCGCGCAGGCCGTCATCTACCTGGCGCTCGCCCCCAAGAGCAACGCCTGCACAACGGCGATCGGGGCCGCGCGGCGGGACGTCCGCGAGCAGGCGGTGATCCCCGTGCCGCGGCATCTCCAAGACAGGCACTACGCCGGGGCACAGCGGCTCGGCCACGGCACGGGCTACGACGACGCCCACGACGCGCCCGATGCGATCGCGGCGCAGGACTATCTCGGCGTCGACCGAACCTACTACGAGCCGACCGACCGCGGCCTCGAGCGGGACCTCGCGGAGCGGCTCGCGGAGATCAGGCGGCGGCTTCGCCAGGAGCGGCCCGCAGGCCCCTGAGCTCCGCGACGATGTCGCGGGTCAGCACCTCCTCGAGCCGCACGAGGGCCCGCGCGACCGGCACCCCGTCGAGGATGCGGTGGTCGGCGATCACCGTGACGAGGCACCGGCCCTGCTCGTCGAGCGGACCGTAGGAGAGGCTCGTGGTGCAGATCGTCGGATGGAAGCGGTTGGTCGCCTCGAATCCGGCCAGCGAGGAGAGCGTGAACGTGCCGATCCGCTGCGGCCGCTTCCGCGAGGTCGAGGTCATGTTCCAGCGCAGGATCGCCCGGCGCAGCACGCCCGGCTGCGACTCGATCTGCAGCTGCCGCCGGAAGACCTCGGAGATCGGCCGTGTCGCGAAGCGATCGACCGCCTGCTGGAGCGCGGGGAGCGGGGTCGTGTCGGGCCGCGGAAGCCGCGCGAAACAGAGGCGATCGCGGCCCTCGTCCTGACGGTTCACGGCGAGGAGTCCCACGCTTTCCGAACTCGTCGCCAGTCTCGTGACGATCCGGCCGGCGATCCAACTGCGGAGCGCGGGCATCTCGCGGGCCACCTGCGCATAGGCCTTGAGGAAGATGGCGGACCATCCGATCCGGCGGGGCACCGCGGCACGGGCCGTCGCGGTCGCGGCGAGATCCATCATCCGGTCGACGGGGAAGAGCGGGATCTCCCCGGCGAGGATGGCCACGTCGCCGACGAGGCCGCGGCCCGCGTCGAGGGGCGCCGTGGACACGGTGGGAAGCGGGGGGCGGGGAGACTTCATGGGCGGTGACACCGATGCATGATTGAAGCGATTTTCGCGTGCCGTCGGAATGCCAGATTCGGCGGGCGTCGAGCCCGCCGGGCTACACTTTCCGCATGCGGGCCGTCGTGCAGCGTGTGTCGGAGGCGGGCGTGTCGATCGGCGGCGAGTCCGTCGCCAGGATCGGTCCGGGCCTGCTCGTGCTCGTGGGCGTGGAGACGGGCGACACGGTGGCCGACGCCGACTGGCTCGCGGCGAAGATCGTGCTGCTGCGGATCTTCGCCGACGACGAGGGGAGGATGAACCGCGGCGTGGTCGAGGCCGGCGGCGGCGTGCTCGTCGTCAGCCAGTTCACGCTCCTCGCCGCCACCGCGAAGGGCAACCGCCCGAGCTTCATCGCCGCGGCACGACCGGAGGAGGCGGTGCCGCTCTACGAACGCTTCCTTGCGGCGGTGGAGGCATGCGCCGGACGCCGGCCGGAGCGGGGCGTGTTCGCCGCCGACATGCGGGTGTCGCTCGTGAACGATGGTCCGGTGACGATTCAGATCGACTCACGGCGACGCGAGTGAGCGGCGGCCGGCGGACGTGCCCCGCCCCTCGCTTTTCCGCGGTGCCGCCGCGTTCGGCCGCCGGGCCGTCGGGGCCTGAAAAACGGCGGCGGTGTGGTACACTCCGCAGCCGATTCGTGGTGGCTATAGCTCAGTTGGTTAGAGCATCGGTTTGTGGTACCGAGGGTCGCGGGTTCGAGTCCCGTTAGCCACCCTGTCCCATCCCTTTCCGCGGGAGTATCAGGTCATGATCCTCGGCAAGCTCTGGAACGCCCTTGCGGCCCAGATGAACAAGATCGCCAACTTTTTCTGGACGGCCGATCCGATCGCGCAGCTTCAGTACGAATACGACAAGGCCGTCGACCAGATGAAGGAAGGCCGCGAGGGGCTCGAGCAGTACCGGGCCCTGGTCGAACGCGTGACGCGACAGGTGAACGGCGACCGGCAGCACGTCGCCCAACTCGAGGCCCGTGTGAAGGCCTACCTCCAGGCCGGCGAACGGGAGACGGCCGCCAGATTCGCGCTCGAGTTGCAGGCGGCGAAGAAGCAGCTCGCCGAGAACGAGGCCCAGCTCAAGCTGCACGAGACGGCGTACAACAACAATGTCGCGAAGGTGAAGCACGCCACCAAGAAGCTTTCGGACCTGAAGACGAAGATTCAGAAGTACGATGCCGACCTGAAGCTCTCCCGGGCCGAGGCCGAGCTCGCGAAGCTCGCCCAGAGCTTCAACTTCGACATCACGACCGACTTCGGCCAGATCGAGGACGTGATCCAGGACAAGATCGGCCTCAATCGGGCGAAGGTCCGCGTGGCCGCCGACCTCTCGGGCGAGGGCCTCGAGGACATCAAGAAGGAGGAGGCCGTCGAGAAGACGATGGCCGACAACGCCCTGCGTGAGTTCGAGATCGAGATGGGCATGGTCACGCCGGAGACCGCCGGCGTGAAGGCCGACGACAAGGAGCTGGGGTCCGAGCGGGTCACGCAACGGGCCACCTGACGAACGCACGATACGCGTTGCCAGACCTCGGGAGCCGATCCGTGACCACCCCCGCCACGTCCGCCGACAAGGCCCAAACCGCGCCCGTCGCGGTCTCCGCCGCCGTGTCCACCGCCCCGGCGGTCGGCACGGGGGGGCCGACGACCGGGTCGGTCGCGCTGTCCGACTGGTGTCCGGCATGGGCCGAGCGGCTCGGCGACGCCTACCTCTCCGGCACGAGTTGCGTCTTTCTCCTGCACGGCAACGTGCGGGACGTCGTGCCGGTGGCCGCGCCGGCGGCGGCGGGGCCGTCCGACGTGGCGGCGTGGGGAACCGTCCCCGACTTCCTCGCCCGCGAGATGTTCGGCCGCTGGGACGTGGTGCTCGCCTACGACGTGGGCAAGGGGCTGCGGCCGTTGGCGGGCCCCGACCCGAACCGGCTGCGGACGATGGCGCAGTGGCTCACCGAGCGGCTTGGCAACGCCGCCAACTGGCCGCGTGATCCCGACGCGGCCGTCGCGGCGATCGACGCGCTCCTGGAGCGGAACCTCATCGATCCGCCGGAGCAGCGGAAGCGGATCGCGGTCGTCCTCGACTACGCCCAGTACCTCGTTCCGGCCGGCGAGACGGCGTCGCGCGGCGGGGCGGGCCGCCTCGTGCGGATCGTCGGCTGGGCCACCAACCCGCTCCTGCGACGCGTCAACGTCGCGGTCGTCCTGCTCACCGACTCGCTCTCGGAGATGCACCCGCGGCTCGTCGCCAATCCGGCGGTGACGGCGATCGAGGTGCCGATGCCCGACGCCGATGAACGGGAGCGGTTCGCGCTGGCCACCGCCGCGGCCGTGGGGATGCCCGCCGACCAGCTCGACGGCGTGCGGCGGGTGGCGGCACTCTCGGGCGGCCTCACGCTCGAGAGCCTGCGGGCCGTGATCACGCTCTCGGCGCGGGAGCGGACGCCGCCCGACGGCCCCGAGTTCACCGCCCGCAAGAAGGATCTCATCGAGCGGTCGTGCCACGGCCTCATCGAGTTCATCCAGCCGCGGCTCGGCCTCGACGCCGTGGCGGGACACGCAGACGCGAAGAACCGCCTCGAGGCCGACGCCCGGGCGATCAAGCGGGGCCAGCTCGAGAGCGCCCCGATGGGCTACCTCATCAGTGGCCCCGTCGGCACGGGCAAGAGCTTCATCGCCGAGTGCTACGCCGGGAGCGTGGGCATCCCCTGCGTGGTGCTCAAGAACTTCCGCAGCAAGTACGTCGGTGAGACGGAGGGCAACCTCGAGCATGCGCTCGGCGTGCTGCGCAGCCTCGGGCCGGTGGTGGTCGTGATCGACGAGGCCGATGCGGCCCTCGGCAACCGGCAGAGCGACGGCGACTCGGGCACGAGCGCCCGCGTCTTTTCGATGATCGCGCGGCAGATGGGCGACACGCGGTACCGCGGGAAGATCGTCTGGATGCTGCTCACGAGTCGACCCGACCTCCTGCCGATCGACCTCAAGCGGCAGGGCCGCGCGGAGGTGCACATTCCCCTCTTCTATCCGCACGACCAGGCGGAGATCGACGCGATGTTCGCGGCCATGGCGCGGAAGTGCCACGTGAAGCTGGCGCCGGGGCTGCCCGGGCCCGTCGACCTCGCGCTCGGGCTGTCGGGGGCCGACATCGAGAGCATCGTGCTCGCCGCGCGCCGCAAGGGGCTCGAGCGGGCGGCCGACGCCGGCCTGCCCGGGCCCGACACGATCGCGGCGGAGGATCTCCAGGCCGCGCTCGACGACTTCATGCCGAGCGCCCAGGGCCTCGAAAAGGAGATGCAGGAGATCGCGGCGGTGCTCGAGTGCACCGAGAAGCGGTTCCTCCCCGACCGCTGGAAGGAGCAGGTGGGCCGGCCCGGCGGCCGGTCGCAGCTGCAGGAGCGGCTCGCGGCGATTCGCGAGGTGATCGGTTCATGACCGCCGGAGACCGGCCGCGCCCGTCTTCAGACCCGCACGAGACGACCACACCCCCGAGGAGAGTTCCATCATGGCAGCCAAGACCCCCTGGTTCGACGACGCGAACGAAACGCCGCTGATCGCGGAGTACGCCCGGAAGCTCGATTCATTCCTCGACGCCGTCTCCGACGCCATCGTCGAGAAGCGCGAGCTCGCCGAGCAGGAGAAGCGGGTCGTGGCACTGATGCGGGAAGTGGAGCCGTTGCTCTCGCCCGAAGCCCACGAGAAGGTCACGCGGCTCCTCTGCGAGGTCACGGCCTACGACCTGATGCACGCGCTCCACATGGCAGGCCACGCACGGCCGAAGACGAAGTTCCACGGGTAGTCCCCCGTC
>Ga0207954_1000784_pt1 | contig 10988 bp, 7 predicted proteins | sample CryBogmetaGMA0M_FD_184547 | JGI IMG/M metagenome (GOLD analysis project Ga0207954, IMG submission 184547) | Freshwater microbial communities from Crystal Bog, Wisconsin, USA - MA0M (SPAdes) | ecosystem: Environmental > Aquatic > Freshwater > Lake | place: Crystal Bog, Wisconsin, USA | collected... | reverse complement strand
CGCGATTTCCATGGAGCCGGGCGACCCCGTGGTTCGCCCGGCGACGCGTCTGATCACAACGATCGCAACGAGGAGTCATCAGCAATGAAGGTCGGCATCATCGGCGGCGGCGGGATCGTGGGTTCGTCGGCGGGCTTCGCCCTCCAGGTGGGAGGCCTCGTCCACGAGATCGTGATCGTCGACGCCAACGCCGACCTGGCCGACGGCCAGGCCCTCGACATGCTCCACGGCTCGCCGGCGATCGCCGACCAGGTGATCCACGCCGGGGGCTACGAGGCCCTCGCCGACGCCGACGTGATCTGCATCACGGCCGGCCTGCGGCGGAAGCCCGACGAGAGCCGGCTCGCGCTCATCAACCGCAACGTCGTGCTCTTCAAGTCGATCCTCGCCGAGATCAAGGCGAAGGGCATGCGCCGCGACGCGATCGTGCTCGTGGTCTCGAACCCGGTCGACATCCTCACCTACCTCGCCGAGAAGGAGCTCGATCTGCCCAAGGGCCGCGTCATCGGCCTGGGCACGCTTCTCGACACGCTCCGCTTCCGCAGCCTCCTCGCCATGAATCTGAAGGCTCCGGCCACGCAGGTGCAGGCGATGATCCTCGGCGAGCACGGCGACAGCATGGTGCCGGTGTGGTCGAGCGCGAGCGTGGCGGGGCTGCCGCTCGAGAAGTACCCGGGGTTCACCACCAAGCTCGGAGCCGACGTCTTCCAGCGGGCGAAGACCTCGGGTGCCGAGATGATCAAGAAGAAGACCGGCGCCGGCTTCGCGGTCGGTGTCTCGATCGCCGAGGTGATCCACGCGATCACGCTCGACGCCAAGCGGGTGCTGCCGGTCTCGACCGTCCAGAGCGGCTGCTATGGGCTCCGCGACGTGGCCCTGTCGGTGCCCACGGTCGTGGGCCGCGCGGGCGCCGAGAAGACGCTCGAGATCGAGCTCTGGCCGAAGGAGGTGCAGGCGCTCAAGGCGAGCGCCGGCGTCCTCCAGAAGACGCTCGGCGAGGTCCTCGCGTCGGCCTGATTCACGGCTGCCGCGTGGCCCGGCGGCGGGCGATTTCCGCGGCCGACACGCCCCAGATCCGGGCGGTGCGGTCCCACGAACCGGTGAACAGCGCGGTGCCGGCCGGGGCGAACGCGACGCCCCAGACCTGGTCGGTGTGCCCGCGCAACAGCGGCGTCGCACGGCCGGAGGCGACGTCCCAGAGCTGCGCCGTGCCATCGGCCGACACGGCCGCCACCCGCCGCCCATCGGGTGCGAACGCCACCTTCCAGATCTGCCTGGCGGGGCCGGTCATCGTGTTCACGAGGCCGCCGTCGTCGACCCGCCACACCCGCACCGCGGCGTCGGAGCAGGCGGTCGCGAGCAGGCGACCGTCCGGGGAGAAGGCGACCCAGTTGACGGCGCCTCCGTGGCCGCCGCAGCGGCGGAGCTCCACGCCGTCGTCGGTCCGCCAGAGACGGGCGAGCCGATCCTCGCCGGCGGTGGCCAGGAGCGCGCCGTCCGGGGAGAAGGCGGCGCAGAACACGCGGCCCGGATGCCTCAGGGGGCCGCCGAGTGGTGCCGCGGCCCGCAGGTCCCAGAGCCGGGCGGTGCGATCCTCGGCGGCCGTCGCCAGGAGCCTTCCGTCGGGAGCGACGTCGACCGAATAGATGCGGTGCTCGTGCGGTGCGAGCGACTCGCGGAGGTCGCCGGTCGCGACGTCCCAGATCCGCACGCCGCCGTCGTCGCAGCCCCCCGCCACGCCGCGGCCGTCGGGGGTGAACCGCACGGCGCTCACCCGGCCCACCGCTCCCTCGAGCACCCGCCGCGGCGCGAGCGTCCGCGCGTCCCAGAGGCGGACGGTCGAGTTGGCGAGCCCGGCCGCGAGCACCTCGCCGTCCGGCGCGCAGGCGATCGAGAGCACCCGGTCGTCGGTCGGAAGCGCCGGCCCCGTGGTGAAGTCGGCGTCCCAGAGCCGCGTCGAGCCATCGACCGATCCGGTCACGAGCCGGCCGGTGCCGGCCGCGCAGGCGACCGACCAGATCGCCGCGGTGTGGCCGCGGAAGCGGGCGAGTTCGCGGCCGTCGTCCGCCGACGAGATGCGCAGCACGCCGTCGCCGGAGGCCGTCGCGATCCGCGATCCGTCGCCCACGAACACCACCGCGTTCACGCGGAAAGGATGCCGCACAACCGCGAGCGAGCGGCCGTCGGCCGCATCCCAGACGCGGGCCGTGGCGTCCTCGCCACCGGTCGCGAGCCGGCGACCGTCGGGTGCGAACGCCACGCTGAAGACGCGCTCGGAGTGCCCGTCGATCACGTGCCGCTCCTCACCGGTGTCGGCATCCCAGAGCCGCACCGTCCGGTCCCGCGACGCGGTCGCCACCGTGCGGCCGTCGGGTGAGAAGCAGGCCGAATAGACCGTGCCGCGATGCCCGACGAGGCGACGGATCTCCTCCCCTGTCGCCACGTCCCAGATCCGGGCGGTGCCGTCGCGGGATCCCGTCACGAGCCACCGGCCGTCGGCGGCGAAGCCCGCGGAGTACACCGCGCCATCGTGACCATCGAGCACGCGCTTCTCCGCCCCGCTCTCGACCGACCGTACATGGATCTCGCCGTCGGCCGACGCCGACGCCACCAGCCGCCCGGCGGGGGAGAACGCCACCGCCCAGACCGGGCCCGAGTGGTCCGAGAGCACCAGTGGCTGTTCGGTGGCCGCGTCGGCGGATGCCCGCCAGATCCGCACCGATCCATCGAGCGTTCCGCTCGCGATCCGGTCGCCGTCACGGCTCCAGGCGACGGCCGTCACGGTGCCGCCGTCGCCCGTGAACGCGGCCACCGCGTCGTCGAGCGAGGCCGCGAGGCATTCGAGCTCGAGCGGCCGCTCCGAGCCCGCGTCGCCGACGAGCTCCCGGGCGGCGTCGAGCCGCCGCTGGGCCTCGCGGAGGTTGTCGCGGTCGCGGGCCTCGGCCGCGAGGAGGACGTTCGAGATGTAGAGCTGGGCGCGGGCGGCCGCCGCCTCCCGCCGGGCCTCATCTCCGCGTCGTTCCGCGGTGTGGCGGGCCTCGTCGGCGAGCGCCCGGAGCCGCTCCGCCCGCAGGGAAAAGGCGGAGATGCCCACGACCGCCGCGACGAGGGCGGCGAGGACGGCCCCGGCGGCGAGCGACGCGGCGCGATGCCGCCTGGCAAACCGCACGACCGCCTCGAGACTGGTCGGCGGCCGGGCGACGAGCGGCTCGCCACGCTCCCAGCGGCCCAGCTCAGCCTCGAGCTCGCTCGCGGTGGAGTAGCGGTCGGCAGGCCGCTTTTCCAGGCACGTTCCCACGATGGTGGCGAGCGCCCGCGCATCGACCCTGGCGATCCCGCCGGCCGCCCTGGTCGCCGTCTCGATGGCAGCCGTCGAAACCGCCTCGTCGGCCCCCAGGATCCGGGCGGCCTCGACGTACGACCGGCCACCGAGCTCGTAGGGGAGGCATCCGGCCAGCAGTTCGTGGAGCACCAGGCCGAGCGCGTAGACGTCCGATCGCGCGTCGACGTCGTGGCCATCGATGCCGAGCTGCTCGGGGCTCATGTAGCGGAGTGTCCCGACCACGTCGCCCGCGCGGGTGATCGCGGTGACGTCGTGGTCGGAATCGAGCGACCGCGCGACGCCGAAGTCGATCACCTTGGGCTCGCCCCCGCCGTCGCAGAGGATGTTGGCGGGCTTGAGATCGCGGTGGATCACGCCCTTCTGGTGCCCGTGCGCCACCGCCGCACAGACGCGTCGAAAGAGGGCCACCCGCGCGGGCACGGAGAGCCCGGCCTCGTCGGCATGACGCGTGATGGGCCGGCCGTTCTCCACGAACTCCATGACGAAGTAGGCGACCGAGCCCAGGACGTCGGCCTGCATGCCGAACGTGTGGATCTGGGCGATGTGCGGATGCCGCAACCGCGCGAGCACCTGCGCCTCGTACTCGAACCGACGAGCGGTCGAGGACGACCAGAGTCCCTCGCGCATCACCTTGATCGCGACGGTGCGGGCGGGGGCGCGTTGCCGGCCCTCGTAGACGCGGCCCATGCCCCCCTCGCCGAGGAGCCGCACGATCGTCACGCCGCCGAGTTCGGTGCCCGCGGGCAGCTCGCCGCTCGGCACGGCGGGCGGCGCAGGCCCGAGACCGAAGCTGGCGTCGGCCCCGCTGAGCGGTGACCTCTCCGTTGGATCGAACGGACCCTCGGCGCTCCGGTCTGCCCCGCGTTCAGCGTCGGATTCAGGGCAGGCCATGCGGAGGTGCCGGTGGCGGAATCGCGCGGCCCACAGACCCTGCGGGCGTCGCTCGGATCGGTGGTGACGAGGGTCGCTGTGAGACTCTCAGACCATACACCCCCTCGAGCAGGGCATCACGCGCGGCGACGATCCTGCCGACCTCCACGCGGGCGATGGCCACCGGCACGACGGCCCGTCGCCAGCGACGCAGCAGAATCTGGGCCGCGAGAATGATCCGCACGGGATCGGTCTCACCGGCCCGCAGGCCGAGCACACGCCGGTGGCGGCGATCGGACGTCGGTGCGGGAACATCGTGGGCAATGGACACGGCGACATGGTCCTCCACCCTCAAAAGCGAGAACCGACGCCGTCCGGGGCAAAAAACCCTTCCTGTCTTTCCGTTAAGGTGACGTCGGGTAAGTTCCGGTGCATGCGACCTGACGACACGCTTTCCGCGGAGTTGGCGACATGCCTCGACCGGCTGGCGGCCGGCGACATGGATGCTCGCGCCGCGATCATCGAGGTCTGCAGCGAGCGGCTGCGGACGTTGGCCAGCCGTATGCTCTCGCGGTTTCCCAACGTCCGCCGCTGGGACGACACCGACGATGTGTTCCAGAACGCCGCCATGCGGCTGCACCGGGCGCTCGGCCAGATGCGGATCGACTCGCCGCGATCGGTCATGGCCCTCGCGGCCACGCAGCTGCACCGGGAACTCATCGATCTGGCCCGCCGTCACTCGGGCCCCTCCTCGTTCGCGGCCAACCATGCCACGAACCACGGCCGCGACGTGACCGACCTCGCGCGGCCATCCCCCGCGGAACGCGTCGTGAGTGCCGACGAATCGCTCGACCGCTGGGCGCTGTTTCACGAGGCGATCGCCGCCCTCGGCGACGAGGAGCGGGAGATCTTCCACCTCGTGTGGTACATGGGCGCCGACCAGAAGACGATCGCCGCCCTGCTCGGCTGCTCGGAACGAACCGTGAAGAGCCGCTGGCAGCGGGCCCGCGAGGCGGTTCGCACCACCCTCGACGGCCGGTCGCCCGAGAGCGAGTGACCCGCTCGATCGTCACGCGGCCCCGGAGCCGCGTCGTCGCGGCCCGGACTCCGCGCGGCCCCGAAGAACGGCGATCGCCTCACGAGGCCGCGACGCGGTAGGATAATCGCAGCGAAAGGGGTCTCCGGGGCGTGTCAGGCACGGGATTCCGCCGGCGATGATCACGGCCGCTCGCGCCGGATCCTCCCGCCGATCGGCCGACCCGGTGTGCACACGTTGTGGGTACGGGCATGCGTTCGTCGAACGGTCTCGTCGTCCTCGTTCTGGTGGCCGCGGGCGCCTCCGCGCTCACCGCGAACGCGCCGTACGTCGCGTCCGCGTCGGCCGACGACGCCGCCCCGAGCGGACCGCACGACGCAGCGGCCGCGGACGGCGCACCGGAGATCGGCCCGGACGCGGCCGACGCCGCCGCCGACATCTTCGCCACCGACCGCGTGCTGCGGCTGCGGATCAGGCTCGCGCCCCGCGACGAGGACCGGCTCCGGAACGAGCCGCGTCGCTACGTCCGCGGCGTGCTCGAGGAGGAGGGCGGCGGGACGTTTCGCAACGTGGCGGTGAAGCTCAAGGGGGCCGCGGGGAGCTTTCAGGCGTTCGACGACCGGCCGGCACTCACGATCAGCCTCGGCAAGTTCGCCCCGGGCCGCTCGTTCCACGGCCTCGGGAAGTTTCACCTCAACAACTCCGTGCAGGACGAGTCGCTGACGCACGAATGGCTCGCGGAGCACGTCTGCCGCCGAGCCGGGGTGCCCGCGCCGCGGACCGCGCACGCCCGCGTCTCGATCAACGACCGCGATCTCGGCGTCTACGTGCTCAAGGAGGGTTTCGACGAGGCGTTCGTGGGGCGGCACTTCGCGGCCGCCCGCGGCAACCTCTACGACGGCGGCTTCACGCAGGACATCGACGGCGAGCTGGAGAAGGACTGCGGTGACGGTCCCGATGACGGAAGCGACGTCGCCGGACTCGTGGAGGCCTGCCGCGAGCCCGACCCCGGGCGACGGCGGGAGGCGATCGCGGCGCGGCTCGACGTGGACCGCTTCCTCTCGTTCATGGCGGTGGAGCTGATGCTCGGCCACTGGGACGGCTACACGCAGTCGGCCAACAACTACCGGCTGTACTTCGATCCCGCCGACGGCCGGGCCCACTTCCTCGTGCACGGCATGGACCAGATCCTCGGCGATCCGGCGGCCTCGATCCTCGACACGCCCAACGCGATCGTGGCGCGGGCCGTGATGGAGGACCCGGAGTGGCGGGACGCCTGGCGGGAGCGGGTGCGGGAGCTCGTGCCCCTCTTCGATCCGCCGGAGCCGCTGCTCGCGCGGGTCGCGGCCCTGGCGCGACGGCTCGAGCCCGCGCTCGCGGAGATCGGCCCGGAGGCTGCGGCCGACCATGTCGAGCGGGTCCGCGAGCTCACGGAGCGCATCCGCGGCCGCGCCGACAGCCTGCGCGAACAGGCCGTGGCCCCGGAACCGGTGCCGGAGACGACGCTCGACGAGGGGGGCATGATGCAGATCGAGGGGTGGGAGCCGGGGCCCGAGGGCGACGACGCGGTGCTCGAACTGCTGGCGAGCGACGCGGTTTCGGACCCGCCGCCGGATCCGGGTGACGACGACGCCGGGGCCGGCTCGGCCGCGACCTACGTGATCCGCTGCGGGGCGTCGGGGCGATGCGTCGCCTCGTGGCGGCGGCGGGTCGTGCTCCCGCCGGGAGACTACGTCCTCCGCGCGGTGGTGACGACACGGGGCGTGGAGCCCCTCGACGACGACAAGGGCCGCGGCGTGGGGGTGCGGATCTCCGGCGGCGGACGGTTGAACGCCGTCGCGGGCACCGTGGAGCGGCAGAAGCTGTTCCACGCCTTCACGGTGGAGGACGACGATCGCGAGGTGGAACTCGTGGCGGAACTCCGCGGCACGGCGGGCGAGGCGATCTTCGACGCGACGGCCCTCACGCTCCACCGCCTCGGCCCGTGAGCGGCCCGCGGCCCGGCGTCGTTCATCGGCCCCGACGCGAAGGGCGCGAGGGGCTGCCCGTGCCGCGGGAGCCGGCGCAGGTGGCAAGCGGGGGCACGGATGCCGGAGCGCAGTCAGGTCCGAGTGAGCGCAGGGCCGGAGGCCCGCAGCGAACGTCGGGCGACGAGGCACGGGCAGCCCTGAACTCTCGCAGGCCGGGCGTCATGCGCCGGAGCCCCGCCGCGCCGGGAACCGGCATGGCTCGCTCCGCGGTCACTCGTTCTCCGCGGCCGCGTCGTCGCGATCGAGCTCACGGAGGATCGCGATCGCCTCGTCGAGCGACGGCGCCGCGTAGCCGCGGACGTGCCCCCGCCGCTCGGCCTCGGCGAGCAGGAGGACGTCGAGAAAGTCGGGATGCGCCTCGAGCCGGCGGCGGGCGCGGTGGCCGAGCGTGCGGTCGCCATGGCCCCGTGCGGCCTCGAGCGACTCGACGAGCCAGCGGGTCCGCGGGGTGATCAGGTCGCCGAGCGCCTCGATGCCGCTGGCCACCGGATCCGCCCGGTCGATCGCGCGGCCGACGTCGTGCACGAGCGCCGCCGTGAGCAGTTCCTCGTCGAACGGCCGCTCTCGATGCACGAGGTCGAAGACCTGCAGCGAATGCTCGAGCGCGTCACCCTCGGGGCAGCGGGCCGGGTCCTGCCGCACCGTCGCGAGCACCGCCACGATCGCCGCCATCGCGTCGAACCGGTCGCCCGCGAGGTGCCGGAGGGAGCCCGATGGATCGAGCCCGCGATGCACTTCGCCGCGGACCTCGGCGGGGCCGGGCAGGCGATCCTCGGGCACCCAGCCTCCGGTCACGCGCCGGGCGGAGCGGAAGACCGCCCGCCGCGAGTCGCTGCCGGCCGCCACCCGCCGGGCCGCATCCTCCGCGATCCGCCGCCGCAGGCCGTCGCCGTCGTCACCCGGCGGGCCGTCCGCCAGTGCTCCGGCGTCGCCCTCCGGGCCGATGGTCATGGTTCGACCGGTGCCGCATCGAGCGGCCGCCAGCGGATGTTCCGCACCTCGCCGGTCGTCGCGTAGGTGGCGATGCCGAGCGGCTGGCTGGGGATCACCTCGTCGCGGACCGAGATGCGGCGATTTTCCGTGTCCTGGTCGACGATCGCCGCTCCATCGAGGAGGCACTCGATGCGATTCGGTGTCACGCGCACCCGCACGTCGTACCACCGCCCCTTCTCGAACGTGTGCGTGTCGGTCGTCTCGTTGTCGCCGGCGTCGCGGCCGTCGATGCACGACAGGCCCGTCACCGAACCGCCCCATCCGCCGAGGATCAGGCTGCAACACTGGTCGCCCACGGGAAACGTGAGGCCGCAGAAGAAGTCGTTGCCGTCGACGCGGCGGGCCTCGAGGGCGAGTTCGTACCGCCGCCGGGGAAACTCCCCGGACCACGTCACACCGCTGAGATCGCCGCCCGGCGGGATCTGGATGGCGCCGTCGACCACGCGGGGCTCACCCCCGCCGCCGAACGGCGTCGGCTTCCAGTCGCCGAGCGCCCGCCCGTCGAACAGTGGTTGCCAGGTGTCGGCGACCGCCGCCGCGGGCTCCGCGGCCGGTGCCGCGGGCGCGACGCACGCGACCGCCGCCACCCCGAGGGCCGCCATCACCACGTGGATCGTCCGCATGCACCACCTCTTCTCGTCAGGGCGCCGCGTTGCCGCCGTTCGCATCGAGACCGAACTCCAGGGCGATGTCGGCGGCCTCGCGGGCGAACCTCGATCCGGGGAGGTGCCGCTGCACGCGGGTCGCCAGGTCCGCCATCTGCTGCTTCATGGCCGAGGGCACCCGCGCCACCATGTCCGGCGTCGCCGTGCCGTCGGCACCGAGCGACGAGAGCAGCTGCGATCGCATCGCCTGCAACTTCGTGAACTGCTGGACGGCGGCGAGCGCATCCTGAAAGGCCTTGTCCTTCTTCATGTCGCGACCGACCGCCAGCGCCTCCGTGCCGAGGGGGGTGCCCTTGAAGTCGGCGGCGCACTGCCGGACGAGCGCCGCCGCCCGGAGCGGGTCGGAGGCCTTGGCCGCCTCGGCGTCCTCGAGGAGGCGCCGGCCGAACGCCTCCACCTTCTCGACGACATACCGCGCCTCCTCGGTGGTGGCCTCGTCCGTCGCCGCCACCTGCGCCTTCGCCTTCCGGAGCGCCACGGCGACGTTCGCGTCGTCCTCCAGCAGCTTCTGGACCAACGCGAGTTTCTCGAGTGTGCGGCCCTCGAGGATCGACGCGGGTGCCGCGCGGACCGCATGGGCGATCGCGTCATACCCGTCCGCCGGCGTGCCGCGGAAGACACAGGCCCCCGTGTGGTCGAACACCATGAGATGCGACGAGTTCGTGGTCGTGAAGTCCATGCCCCCGGCGACCTCGGCGCCGTCGACGACGGCGAACGTCACCCCCGCCTCGCCCACCTTCTTCTTGACCGCCGCGCGATCGCTGCCCTGCTTGAAGGCCGCGATGGCCACGAGCCCCGCCGGGGCGTACTTCTTGTGGAGCTCTTCGAGCTTCGGCAGCGAATCCGCGCAGAGCGCGCAGGACGCGTCCCAGAACTCGATCGCGACGACACGGTGGGCGATCCCGGTCGGCGGAGTCCGCGAACCCGACACGAGGCTGCCGAGCCGGACGCCGGAGAGCGTGACCCGCATGTTGTGGGTCTCGGCGGCACACGCCATGGCCGCCGCGATCGCCAGCCACGCCATCGCCGCGGCCACGAGCCCGGTGCCCCGCGACCGCACTGCTGGATGAAACCGCGTCGTCATACGTGCCATTGCGATCCCCCGGCTCGCCGTCGACCACATCGGCGTCATCGTACCGGCGCCGGTTCGTTCCCGCCACGCAGTTCCGCGACGAGCCCGTCGGCCCCATAGACCCGCTCCAACGCGGCGACGATGCCCGATGCGTCCACCGCGACGGCCCGGGCCCGGGCGTCGTCGTAGGCGATGTCGAGCACGAGCGAGTCGATATTGCCGTCGAAGATCACGCCCACGAGCGCTCCCGCGCGGTTCACGACGGGGCTGCCGGAGTTGCCGCCGATGATGTCGGCGGTCGAGGCGAAGTTGAAGTGCGTGCGCGCGAAGGCCTCGTCCGCCCCGAGCTCGCGGCGCAGGTCGCGCCACCGTGGCGGCAGGTCGAACGGGGGCTCGTCCCGCTTCGCGGCGGCCCGCGCGAAGAGCCCTGCGAACGTGGTGAACGCGGGTACGGCCGGGGCCGCGGCCGATGCTTCGATGCCGCGCACCGTGCCGTAGGCGAGCCGCAGCGTGAACGTGGCATCCGGGGGGGCGGCGGTTCCCTCCCGTGCGAACCGGCCGCGGGCGATCTCGCCGTGTGCCTGCTGCTTCACCTCGTTTGCCGCGTCGACCGTCGCCCGCACGGCGCGGGCCTCCACGTCGACGGTGCGGGCGAGCACGAGCATGGGATCCTCCGACGCCCGCACCGCATCGACGCCGCCGGCGAGGAGTTGACGGCGCTCGTCGTCGGCGGCGGGAGCCCCCGCACGCCGGCCGAGCCGCGTGCCCGCGACGAGCGTGGCAGCCCGCTCCCGCGGCGACCGGCCCGCGAGCACCGCCACCACGAGCGGATCGTCGCCGCCGAGGGTCGTGGCGAGGTGCGTGAGCGAGTCGGCGAGCCTGGCGGTCTCGAGCGCATCGTGGATCGGCTCCGGGCTGAAGAGCCGCAGCTCCAGCGACTCGCGGTTCGAGTCGCGGTATTCGCGCAGCCGTGCGCCGC
>Ga0207954_1000782_pt1 | contig 10994 bp, 7 predicted proteins | sample CryBogmetaGMA0M_FD_184547 | JGI IMG/M metagenome (GOLD analysis project Ga0207954, IMG submission 184547) | Freshwater microbial communities from Crystal Bog, Wisconsin, USA - MA0M (SPAdes) | ecosystem: Environmental > Aquatic > Freshwater > Lake | place: Crystal Bog, Wisconsin, USA | collected... | reverse complement strand
CGCGGCCGCCGATTCGGCTCCCTTGTTGCCGGCGTAGCCGTCGGCCACGTCGCCGCCGGCCCGCGCCATCGCCTGGGCCAGCGTGTCGCAGGTGAGCACGCCGAAGATCACCGGCAGGCCGCGCGACCGACCCACCGCCTCGATGCCGGCGGCGGCGGCGGTGGCGATGTGATGGTCGTGCGCCGTCTCCCCCTTGATGATCGCCCCGAGGCAGAGGATCGCGGCATAGCGGCCCGTGCCGGCGAGACGATCGGCGGCCAGCGACAGTTCGAACGACCCGGGCACCCACGCGACGTCGATCGCCGCCGCAGGCAGCCCCGCCGCCAGCAGCCGGTGGACGGCTCCGTCGAGGAGTCGGCGCGTGATCGACTCGTTCCAGCGGGCGACGGCGATGCCGATCCGCGTGCCTGCAGCGAGCCGGTCGGCCGCGCCCTCGAACACCCGCGGCGGATCGTTCTCGGTCATGGGGTGGAGACGCCCGCTCGTCACGACTTGAGGCTCATCAGGAACTCGGTGTTCGACTTCGTCTTCGCGAGACGGTTGACGAGGAGCTCCATCGCGTCGGCCGGATTCATCTCGCCGAGCACCCGCCTGAGCACGCAGACCCGGCGGTACTCGTCGGGCTCGAGCAGCATCTCCTCGCGGCGGGTGCCCGAGCGGTTGATGTCGATGGCCGGGTAGATCCGCTTGTCGACGAGCCTGCGGTCGAGCACGATCTCCAGGTTGCCCGTCCCCTTGAACTCCTCGAAGATCACGTCGTCCATCCGGCTGCCCGTGTCGACGAGCGCCGTGGCGATGATCGTGAGCGACCCCCCCTGCTCCACCTTCCGCGCGCTGCCGAAGAACCGCTTCGGCCGTTGGAGCGCCCCCGAATCGACGCCGCCCGAGAGGATCTTTCCGGAGTTCGGCACCTCGGCGTTCCACGCCCGCGCCAGCCGCGTGATCGAGTCGAGGAAGATGACGACGTCGCGGCCGCACTCGACGAGCCGCTTCGCCTTCTCGATCACCATGTCGGCCACCTGCACGTGGCGGCTCGAGTTCTCGTCGAACGTGGAGCTGATCACCTCGCACGACGGCCCCTTCACCTGCCGCTCCATGTCGGTGACCTCCTCCGGCCGCTCGTCGATGAGGAGCATGAAGACGTAGGCCTCGGGATAGTTGGCGAGCACCGCCTTGGCCATCTTCTGCAGGAGGACGGTCTTGCCCGCCCGCGGCGGACTCACGATCAGGCCGCGCTGACCGAACCCGATCGGCACGACGAGGTCCACGACCCGCATGGCGACCTCGTCGGCCGTCGTCTCCAGCACGATCCGCTCGTCGGGATGGAGGGGCGTGAGCTCGTCGAAGAACACGCGGGTCGAGAGCTTCGCCGGATCCTCGCCGTTGATGGCCTCGACGCGCAACAGCGCGAAGTAGCGCTCGCTCTCCTTGGGCGGCCGGATCTGCCCCGCCACGCTCATGCCGTTGCGGAGGCCGAACCGGCGGATCTGGCTCGGCGAGACGTAGATGTCGTCGGGGCACGAGAGATAGTGGGCGTCGGGGCTACGAAGAAACCCGAAGCCGTCGGGGAGGATTTCCAGCGTCCCCTCGCCGAACATCAGGCCGTTGAGCTTGACCCGCTCCTTGAGGATGCGGAACACGAGGTCCTGCTTCTTGGCCCCGGTCACGTCGCCGATGTTCTCCTTGCGGGCGAGGTCGACAAGCTCCTGCATCGAGAGCTTCTGGAGGCCGGAGATGAACGTGTCGCCTTTCTTGAGCGACTCGTAGTGGCCTGTCACGTCGAGGCCGTCCTTCACCTCGGCCGCGATCTCCTCGGCGATGGACAGTGGCTCTCGCTCGACGTCGTCGAGGGGCGATTCGGCCGGGTTGGTCATGGGGGGCACCGGAACGCCGCCCGTCCGCGGGAACCCGCGAATGGGGAACGGCTGGATGGGAGGAATCGCCACGAGAGGAGAGGAGAGAGCAGACTGACCGAGACGGCGAACCGGACCGGGTCGCCGCGGTGCGGCGGCCGCGGATGGTCGGCCGATCGAATCGACGGAAACCCCAGGCGGGAGCCGACAGGTCCGAAGCCGCTCCCGGGCTTCATTTCCCGTGGAGTTCGCTCCAGACCCGCTCGACCTGAAGCCGAGTATAGGCAGGATCCCCTCCGGCATCCACGGACCTCGTTTTCGGCCCCGGGACCGCGGGCACGTATCCCCGCTCCCAGGCGCGGTCGCGGGCGGCGATCTGGGCGGAGGACCAGCCCCGTGCGGCCAGCCTCCGCCTCCGCACGGTGTCGTCACACCCGACCGTCACCAGCCGGTCGCAGAGGTCGCCCCATCCCGCCTGCACGAGCAGCGGGACGTCGAGCACGACGACCCGCCGCCGCCCGTCGGATGCCTCGGCCGCCGCGGCGGCATCGAGCCCCGCGCGGATGTGCCGCCGCACCCGCGGATGCACGATCGCCTCGAGCGCCCCCAGGGCCTCGGCGTGCGCGGGGCTCTCCCCGAAGACCGCCGCCGCCAGAACCGCGCGGCGGACGCCCCCGGCCCCGTCGACCGCGGCGTCACCGAACCGGGCGGCGATCGCGCGGACCACGTCGGGCTCCGCGAGGACCTCGTGCGCGAGCGCATCGGCATCGATCACGTCGGCTCCGAGCTCGGCGAACAGGCCGGCCACCGTCGACTTGCCCGCGCCGATCCTGCCGATGAGGCCGATGACGATCATGGCTCACTCGCACTCCGCCCACGTGCCGCCGGACTGCACGGAGACCTCGATCGGCACCGCCAGCGTCATGGCCGACCGCATCTCCTCGGCGAGGAGCCGCTCCGCCGCGGCGACCTCGTCGGCGGGTGACTCGAGGAGCAGCTCGTCGTGGATCTGCAGCACGAGCGCCGACCGCAGTCCCTCGGCGCGGAGCCGGGCATCGACCCGGAGCATGGCGAGCTTGATGAGGTCGGCGGCCGACCCCTGCACCACGGTGTTGACCGCCTCGCGCTCGGGAAGCGCGAGGGCCAGCACGCCGGCGGCGGTGCGGCGCCGCTCCCGCTCCCGCACGCCGGCGATCGCCCGCCGCCGTCCCAGCATGGTGGCGACGTGGCCGTCGCGCCGGCAGCGGTCGAGCACGTCGTCCATGAACGCCTCGGCGCCCGCGAAGACCCGGAAGTACGCCGCGATGAACTCGGCGGCGTCGGCCTGCGGGATGCCGAGCGCCTTCGCCAGGCCAAACGCCGACTGGCCGTAGAGGATGCCGAAGTTCACCGCCTTCGCGAGCCGCCGCATCGCGGAGGTCACCTCGTCGGCCGCGATGCCGTGGACGTGCGCGGCGGTGCGGGTGTGGATGTCCTCGCCGGCCGCGAAGGCGGCCTTCATCGCCGCGTCGCCCGAGAGGTGGGCGAGGATCCGCAGCTCGATCTGCGAGTAGTCGGCGGCCACGAACCGCCAGCCCGCCTCGCCGGGCAGGAACGCGGCCCGGATCTGCCGGCCCTCGGCGGTCCGCGTGGGGATGTTCTGCAGGTTGGGATCGCTCGAGCTGAGCCGGCCGGTCGCGGTGGCGGTCTGGTTGAACGACGTGTGGATCCGGCCGGTCGCGGGATCGACGAGGGCCGGCAGGGCGTCGACGTAGGTGCTCTTGAGTTTCGCGTACTTGCGATGCTCGAGGAGCTTCGCGGGGAGCGGATGGAGCGGCGCGAGCTGCTCGAGCACCTCGGCATCCGTGCTCGGCCCGGTCTTGCCCCGCTTGACGACCGGCAGGCCGAGCTCGTCGAAGAGGACGGCGCGGAGCTGCAGCGGCGAGGCGATCGAGAAGGAGCGGCCCGCGAGCGTGTGGATCTCCCGCTCGAGCGTCTCGAGCCGCGCGGCGTAGTCGGCGGAGAGGGCGGCGAGCACGCCGGAGTCGATGCGGACGCCGCGCCACTCCATGCCGGCGAGGACGGCCGCCAGCGGCATCTCGACGGTCGCGAACAGCCCGTCGAGCCCGGCCGCGGCGAGCTGCGGCGGCAGCCGCTCCGCCAACTGCCGCACGAGGTGACAGTGCGCGGCCGCGTGGGACGCATCGAGCGGCGCATCGACCGCGGCCGCGAGGGCCGGGTCGGCGGCGACGCCGTGCCGGATCGCGGTCTCCGTGAGCCCGAGATTCCGCTCGCCCGCCTCGAGGAGGTAGGCGGCCAGGAGCGTGTCGCACGCGGCGCCCGCGAGCGTGAGGCCGAGCGTCCGCAGGGCCACGTCCTGACGCTTGAGGTCGTGGCCCTGCTTGGGCACCGCCGGGTCGGCGAGGAGCCCGCGGACGACCGGACTCGCCGCGGCCGCGTCGGCGGCGAGCCACACCGCCACGTCGCCGGCCGCGAGGGCCACGCCGAGCGGGCGGTCGAGGAGGCTGCCGCCCGCGGGACGGGCCACGCACACGGCCACCGCGCCGGCCGCCCGCACCCGGGCCACGGCCCCGGCGATCGCGGCGTCTCCGCGCGGCTCCTCGATCGCGAGCGGCGGCGGCCCCGCGGCCGCGACCGGCCCATCCCCCGGCATCATGTCGAAGAGCGTCCGCGGCCCCGTCGGCGCCGGGGTCGCCTTCGGCGCGTCGCCGCGTGGCGGCGTGCCGCCCCCCTGCACCACGCGGCCGAGCAGGCTGCGGAACCCGAGCGACCGCAGGAGATCGGCGAGCGGCTCGGCGGCGGGGGCGTGGCACCGGCCGGCCTCCCAGGGAATCGCCACGGGCACGGCGGCGTCGAGGCGGATCAGTTCCCGACCGGCCCGCGCGGTGTCGCCGTGGGCCGCGAGGCTCTCCTTTCGCTTCGCGCCGGAGACGGCGGCGACGTTGGCGAGCAGCCCGTCGAGCGTGCCGTGCTTCTGGAGGAGCTCCGTCGCGGTCTTGGGACCGATGCCGGGCACGCCCGGCACGTTGTCGACGGCGTCGCCGACGAGCGCCAGGAAGTCGACGACCTGGTCGGGACGGATGCCCCACTCCGTCATCAGTTCCTCGGCGCCGAGCGGCTGGTTCGTGCGCAGGTTGAGGAGCCGCACGCCGGGCCCGAGCAGCTGCCGCGCGTCCTTGTCGGAGGTCGCGATCGTGCACGTGCCGCCGGCGGCGACGGTGCGGACGGCGAGCGTCGCCAGCACGTCGTCGGCCTCGAAGCCCGACACCTCGAGGCAGGGGATCCCGAACACCTCGAGGAGGCGGCGCACGAGCGGGATCTGCGGCACGAGATCGTCGGGCATCTCGGCGCGGTTGGCCTTGTAGGCGGCGAACTTCTCGTGCCTGAAGGTCGGCCCCGGCGGGTCCATGGCGCAGAACAGGTAGTCGGGCTTCCGCTTCTCGACGATGTCGAGCAGGTCGCGGGTCAGGCCGAACACGACCGACACGGGCGTCCCGTCGGGCGCCGTCATCTCCGGCAGCGCGTGGAACAACTGGTAGACGCGCGAGAGCGTGTCGATCGCCCAGACGGTCTTGCCGTGCAGGTCGGGTGTCGCGCCGGTGGCCTCGGTCTCGGTCGCCATGGTCGCGGCCAGCATACCGGTCCCCCGGCCGCCCGCGGCCCGCCGCGGGGATCCGTCGAAAACGTCAGTCGCCGCTCGGCGGCTCGTACTCGAAGTCCTTCCACTTCATGGCGCGGCGGAAGGGCTCGATGCGGAGCACCACCTCGCCGTTCTGGAAGATGCGGACCGTGCCGCTCGTCTCGCTCACCGCCACCGCCACGCTCTTCGTCCGCCGCGTGACGGCCGCCGCGGCCCAGTGCCGGGCGCCGAGCCCCTTCGACACCGACACGTTCTCGGCCGAGGCGTCGATGTAGCGGGCCGCCGCCTCGACGGTGCCGTCGGGGCCGATCACGAAGGCGCCGTCGAGCTGCGCGATCTCCTTGATCCCCTCGCGCACCCTGGGATCGGTCAGACGCCGTTCCGAGCGGCTGTAGCCCCGCACCGGATCGAAGCCCGCCGAATGGCTCGACTGGATCACCTTGCGGGTGTCGCCGACGACGAACAGCGTGCCGACCGGCTTCCCCTCGCGGCCCTCGCGGCCGATCTCCACCGCCAGGTCGACCACGAGCTTGAGGGTCTCGAGCGGCACCTTCGTCTCGAGGTTCCGCAGGTCGCGGCTGGTGAGCTGGCCGAGATGCTCCTCGAGCCGCAGGAGGCTGACGGAATCGACGGTGCCGGCCTCGAAGCCGCTGTAGACGGCCACGACCTGGGCGTCGGCCCCGATCATCTCGGCCGCGACGCACTCGAGCAGCGCCTGGGCGAGCCGCTCGTGCACCGGGAGGCCCGCGACGTCGAGCGTGACCTGGCGGAGACCGTGATCGGCGGCGCCGGCGAGGTGCGACTCGTCGTCCGCCGCCACGAGCACCGGCCCGGCGGGGGCGAGCTGCCGGATGCGCTCCCAGTCGAGCCGCTCCTCGACGAGCACGAGGATCGCCTCGGACGACGTCGACTCCCACAGCCGCACGGCGGCGTCGAGGAGTCGCTCCAGCTGGGGGGTGACGTCGGCCGCGGTCATCGATCCGCTCCACGGAGGCCGTGAGGACACGGCGCGGGACGGATGGACCGCCGGAAGGGCGGACGCACGAATCGTAAGACCCCGCCGCGAAAGCGTACGCCCGGGTGAACGGCGGTTCAAGGACGCCGGCGTCAGTGGCGAGTCGACTTCGACCCGGAGGAGTCGGCGTCGGTCGCCTCGGGGCGGTCGGCGATCATCGCCGGCTGGAGCGGCGCCTTCATGGAGCCGCTGTAGGCGGCGATGCCCCCGGGCAGCACGATGCCCCACGCCCGCTCCTGGTAGATGTTGAGCGCGTGCAGGGCGTGGCCGAGCGGACCGATCTTCCACTCGCGCGACGGCTCGCTCGCGAGCGCGTTACAGAGGTACTCCGCCGCCGCCACGACCCGGGGCTCGTAGAGCCGGTCCTGGTCGAGCGACGAGACGAGCCACTCGAGGATGTGGCCCGTGGTCTGGATCTTGCGGTCGATGTCGTCGTCGCGGTCGGCGGCATACTTGAACCACTCGGTGCTGAACGACCCGTCGGGGTTCTGCAGCCGGCCGAGGGCGAAGTTCTGGTAGTCGCGGACGTACTTGTCGGCCCGCAGATAGACGCCGTCGAGCTCGCCGCTGGCCCGCAGCCGCCGCTGGCAGCCGTAGGCGAGGCCGAAGAGCCGGTGCGTGCCGCCGCACGGGGCGCCGCGGATCGGCTGCACGATCTCCTCCTCCACGAGCCGGGGCAGCGACCACTTCTCGCCGTCACGGCTCGTCCAGGTGGCGTCGGTGGGGAGGTAGTGGGCCAGGGCGATGAGCGCGAAGGTGAGTTCGGTCCTCGCCTTGCAGGAGCGCTTCTCCTCCTCGATGAGGTCGCTGACCGTGAAGGCCTTGCCCTGAACCGTGAGCGGCGAGTTGGCGGCGACGCGGCACTGCGCGAGGATCGCGAGGTATTGGGCGGAGTGGCCCTGCACCCCGATGCCCTTGAGCGCCACCACGCGGTCGTCGGCCGCCGCGAGCATCACCTGCCCGCGGCACCGGCCGCCCATGTTCGACCAGCCGATGGCGCTCACGAGGTCGCCGGCAGGCCCGCCGACGCGGATCTGCGTGGGGATGCCGAAGGCGATGAAGCCGTGCATCACCTCCCACGGGGTGTGCTGCGCCGTGTTGAGCGGCCGCCGCTGGTAGACGGAAAGCGTCTGGCTGATGCGGCCGCGAAGCCGCTCGAAGCGGCGCGTCCGTGGAGGCGGGGCCCCGGTGGCCTGCAAACGCGTGACCACCAGCGGTGGCGTCTGCCGCCGGGCCGTGGGCGGCGGCGCCACCACGGCGGTCTGCGGCGGCTGGGCCGCGGGCTTCGGCTTCGGGCGGTAGTCCTTGTTCGCGGCGTCCTGCACCACCTTGCCCGCCGCGTCGCGAAGCGAAGCGCCGAACTTCACGGCCTCGTCGAGCGTCGGGGGCTTCGCGGCCGCCCGGGCGGTGGCCGGCGTGGGGACGGACGCGGCGGACGGGGCCGGCGTCTTCGGGGGCAGCGCCGCGTGGCGGCGTTCCGCCGCGGCCCGGGCGAGCCGGTCGACCTCGTCCTGGCTCGGCGGCTGCGGCAGCGCGATGAACGCCGGCGTCGGTTCGGGCTTCTTGAACAGGCCGTCGAGGAAGCGGGGGGCGGCGCGGCCCTTCGCGGGCGGCGCGGCGGAGCTGGGCCGCCCCACCGCGATCGCGGTGCAGCACACGGCGAGCGCGAGCGGCAGGAGGCGCGGCACGAACCCGCGGTGCGTCGCGGAGGTACACGCCGGTTGGCTCGGCACCGAACCGGTGGCGTCTTGGCTGGGCATCACAGGCTGCGGGCGGGAACGGAGACCCCAAACACGTGTTCGGGGTATCGACCGTGCCTCGCGGCGGATCGTTGCGGCCGCCCACGGCCCCCCGAGGGTCGCGGCAGGTTGCCCCCGTGGCGCAGTCGCGCACGCTTCACAAAGGGCGGACGGAGGCGCGACGTTCCCCCCTGCTCCGCCTCAGAACAACGAGCGGAAACCCTCGGCGATCGACCACTCCGCGGACGAGCCGTCCGGGTCGGCTGCCCATTCACGCCACTTGTTGACGTCGTCGCCGAGGTCGCGGCCGCTCACCTTCTTCAACGCCCCGACCGCGCGGTACTGCACGGCCGGATCGGGATCCTCGAGGGCCTTGGCGAGCACCGGGATCGCGCTCTTGTCGCCCAACTGCCCCAGTTCCCGCAGGGCCCGCAGCCGCACGTCGATCTCGCGGTCGCTGCGGTAGCGGTGGGCGAGAAGTTCGACCGCCTCGGGGCCGCCCCGCTTGGCCCATGCCGAGCACGCGGCCATCCGCACCTTCTCGTCGGGATCCTCGAGCGCCCCCGTGCAGATCGCGACGGCCGAAGGGGTGTCGAAATCGGCCGCCGTCGTCAGGATCACCGACCGCACCCGCGGGTCGTGCTCCTCGAGCATCGACTTGGCGAGGCCCTGGGTGAACTCGAGCTGGGCGTGATGGCCCCCGGCCTTGGCCTTCTTGGCGTCGGCCGCGAGCGTCTCGATCCGCTGGTCGGCGGTGGCGCCATACGTGCGGCGCTCCTCCTCGAGCTTCTTGCCGTTGGTGAGCTTGTTCCACGTCGCGCAGCCCGACAACAGGACGGCACACACCGCCGCCACGCATGCCGCGCTGCCGCCGGGAAGGACCACGTTCCTGACGCTCATCTCGACCGGCCTCCGGGGGGCGTGGGAGACTAGCGGTGCCATCCGGCGGGGTGAAGCCCAACCCGGCCGGCTGGCCTGTCACGACGAGCCGCGTTTTGCTCGGATCGCGGCCCCAGAGGAGCGATCGATGCCGCCCGCCATGCCCCGCTTGCCCGTCTTCCTCCTCGTCGCCGCCGTGCTTGCCTGCGTGGTGCCGCCCGCCGCTTCCGCGGCCACGGCCGAGTCGGCCCGGGAACGGCTGGAGGTCCGGGTCGGCGGGGAGCGGCGGATCGTGGAGGGCGACGTCGTGGTCGAGGCGGTCGACGGCGGCCTGCTCCTCGAGCTCGCCGACGAACGGTACGAGCTCGTGCAGCCCGCCGACATCGTCGCGCGGGAGCAACTGGAGGACCGGCCCGCGGCCGAATCGCCCCGCGAGCTCGGGCAGCGGATCGTCGCCGAACTGCCTGCCGGCTTCGACGTGCACGTGACGAGGCACTACGTCGTCTGCTTCGACACGTCCCGCGACTACGCCCGCTGGTGTGCGGCGCTCTTCGAACGGCTCCACGAGGCGTTCGGCAACTTCTGGAGCAAGGCCGGGCTCGAGGTGGCCGATCCTCCGCGGCCGCTCGTGGTCGTGATCTTCGCGGACCGCCGCGCGTACGAGGCCCACGCCACGCGCGACCTCGGGGCCGCGGCCGACCGCGTCGTGGGCTACTACAACCTCCTCACGAACCGGGTCACGACGTACGACCTCACCGGCACCGCCGGCGCGTCGCGGCCCGCCGGCGCGCCGCGTGGGCCGGCGGGCGTCGAGATCCTCACGAGCCCCGCCGCCGCCGGCCTCGTCTCGACGCTCGTCCACGAGGCCACGCACCAGATGGCCTTCAACTGCGGCATGCATCGCCGGCTCGCGCCGGTGCCGCTGTGGGTCAGCGAGGGGGTCGCCACCTACTTCGAGACCCCCGATCTCGAGAACTCCCGGGGCTGGCGGGGCATCGGCCGCGTCAACCGGCCGCGGCTCGACCACTTTCTCGCCACGCACCGGCGCGGGGACGTGGCCGCGATCATCACCGCCGACGACCGGTTCCGAGCCGCCGACGGGCCGCTCGACGCCTACGCCGCGGCCTGGGCGCTCACGCGACATCTCATCGACGCTCGGAAGCGGCAGTTCGTGGCGTACCTCCGCGACCAGGCCGACCGCCCCCCCCTCGCCGCAGACTCGGCGGACCGCCGGCTCCGCGACTTCGAGGCGGCGTTCGGCGTGTCGCCCGCGGCGATCGAGGAGGAGGTCGTCAGGGCGATGGCCCGGCTCGCCTCCCGACCGCCGTCGCCGCCGTGACGCGCAGAGTCGGTGGCCGCCCGGGCCCACGAGCCGTGGATGGCCGATCGCGCTGCCTGCTACAGTGAAATCGCGTCGACGGGAACCAAGACACGCTCGGAGACCGATCCATGCCGTACCGTGCCCTTCGTCGGCGGTTGAACCGCCGGTCGTTCGTCGGAGGATCGCTCGGAGCCGCGACGGCGGCCGTCCTGCCACCGGGAGGCGTGTTCGCCGGGGGCGGCGACACGATCCGCATCGGCATCGTGGGCTGCGGCGGCCGCGGCACGGGAGCCGCGATTCAGGCCGCGGCCGCCGATCCGGGCGTCGTGATCACCGCGGTCGGCGGGCTCTTCCCCGACGAGGTCGCCTCATCGTCCGACCGTCTCGCCGCGGCCCTCGGCCCACGTTTCGCCTGTTCCACCGCCGGCCGCTGCATCGGCCCCACCGCCGCCGACCGCGTGATCGCCGCCGACGTCGACGCGGTCATCCTCGCCACGCCGCCCCACCTGCGCCCCGGCCACGTGGCGGCGGTGGGGCCGATGCAGCG
>Ga0207954_1000778_pt1 | contig 11006 bp, 6 predicted proteins | sample CryBogmetaGMA0M_FD_184547 | JGI IMG/M metagenome (GOLD analysis project Ga0207954, IMG submission 184547) | Freshwater microbial communities from Crystal Bog, Wisconsin, USA - MA0M (SPAdes) | ecosystem: Environmental > Aquatic > Freshwater > Lake | place: Crystal Bog, Wisconsin, USA | collected... | reverse complement strand
GCCCAGGACGATCTCGAACTCCGTCCGCAACACGACCTTGTCGGAGCCGAACTGCCGGTGTGGCACGGCGCGGATCGGCCCGCGGAGAAGCTGCCGCAGGATCACCGGCGCCCGCGGGTTCCCGGCCACGAGCCCGGCCTCGAGCGATTCGAGGTGCGCGAGGATCTCCGCGGCCGTCGGCGGCGGTCGCCGCTGCCCCTCGCGGGCGACGAGTTCCTCCCGCCTCGACCGCACGAGCCTGAGATCCTGCTCCCGCAGCCGCAGCCGCTCCACGAGCGTCGCCACACCTTGGCCCCCCAGCTCGATCGCCGTGGCGATGTTGGCGAGGCTTGCCACAATGCTCGCCTCCTCGGCGTTGATCGCCCGACGCGCCGCCGCGACGTCGCCCCCGGCCGCATGGAGCTCGAGCACGCGGGCGACGATCTGGTCGCGGAACTCGGCGAGCGCCGCCACCTCCCGCACCACGGCGCCGATCACCGCCGCGTGCGCCTGCTCGCGAACGCAGGTCGTGCGGTTCCAGCACTCGTGCCGGGCCGCGGCGCTGCACCAGTAGCCCCCCTCGTGCCGCCCCCCGGCATGCATCGGCGCACCGCAGATGCCGCAGACGAAGAGCGTCGAGAGCAGGTGGCGGGAATCCCGCCGCGGCCTCCCAGAGAGCGGATGATCCTCGCCCGTGGGCCCCGTCGCCCGCGTCCGCCGCCGGTCGATGGCCTCGTTGGCCGCGTGCCAAAGATGGTCGCTCACGATCCGCAGCTGCGGCATCTGCCGGGTGAGCACGTCCTCGGCCGCGTTTCTCACGATCCGCGAACGGCCGGTAGAGAGCTGCTGGCGGCTCACCCGCCGGCGATACACCTGCTCGCCCCGGTAGTCCGGCCGCCGCACCAGATCGATCAGGTTGCGAACCGACCACGCGGGCTTCAGGCTGTTGGTAGCCTTCGGAAATCGGATCGACGTGAGCCAGTCGGCGACCGCCCACGTGGGTTCGCCGCGGGCGACCCGCTCGAACACCTCGCGGATGACCACCGCCTGCGGTTCGTCCACGTCGTCGAAGAACGGCCCCTGCGCTGGCTGCATCGCCGTGGCGGCAACGCTGGGCCGCCGTCGATAGCCCGGCTTGACCGCGCTGACAGCGGCGCCCCGCTCCCAGAGGCCGAGCTGGGCCCGCTTGATCCGGGCCCGCGTGAAGTGATTGGCCCGGCTGTGCTGCGACTGCGACATCTGCAGCCGCTCCGGCCAGTCGTCGTCGGCCGTGTCGATGTAGTCGGTCGGGCAGAGGATCCGGATCCCGGCGTCGACCGCAGCGTTGAAGAGCATCCCCGAGAACGTCATGTGCCGGTAGAGACGGCTCGACTCCTCCGCGATGAGCAGGTCGATACGCCGCTCGTCGATCGCCTTCTTGATCTCGTCGATCCCGGGCCGGTCGCGCAGCTCCCCGCTGATCTCCGGCTCCTGGACGACCGTGATCCCGAGCCGGTCGAGGCCGACGCCGGGCGGAAGGTTCTGCTCGATGAACCGCCGGCAGCTCGCGACCTGATCGTCGAGACTCGACTGCCGCTGCTCTTCAGTCGAAAATCGGGCGTGGATGACCACGCGCAGCGGCCGGTCCGCCGGAACGGCGATGGGCTGGCGCAGACGCATCATCGCGCACCCCCTTTCCCGCCCCGCGCGGGGTCACGGCGGCGGCCCCGGCGGGTGCCTTTTGGCGCGCTGGCCGACGTGGTGCCGGAATGTGTGCCGGGGGAGGGCGGCGAACCATGTTTTCCCCGGGAAATACGCTCACCGTCGGATCCCTGTCGGGGATATTTGCCCACTGCGTCTCTTTCGACTCTGCCGGCGAGACCACGTTTTCCGCGGGTTTCGTCGCGGGGTGACGACGTGGGATGGTCTGAGAAGGCGTCCGGTTGTGCCGGTGTTGTGCCGGGTCATTCGCCGGCAGACCGGCATCTCGCCCATCTCGTCACCGTGGACGTTCCGGTTCACGAGCCTCGACGAACCGGCGGCCCTCCGCGCCCGGCGGCGGATCCCAGATCGGATTCACGCCGGCGGGGAGCGGGTCGCAACGCACGTAGAGCCGCTGCGGCGGCGTCTCGAAGTAGAGCAGCAGGGCCGGACAGAGCCAGTTCTCCATGAACTCGCCGAGGACGTCCCCCTCGTACCAGTTGCCGCCGTCGCCGTCGCCCCGCACCCATCGCCGCTCGACATCGTGGGCGTCGAACGGCTGATCCGAGAACGTCAGCAGGAAGCCTTTCGCGGCGTCGGGGATGCCCTTGCTCGCGACGACGCGGGTGATCATCTCGCTCGTGCCCTCGACGAAGGCCTCCTCCTTGAGCCCCGTGCGCTCGTCGTCGAAGACCCAGCACTCGGTGCCCGGGTAGAGGTAGGGGAAGAGGGTCAGGGTTCGCTGCCGGCTCATGTCAGCCTCCTTGTTCTCGGGTGGTTGCGTTGTGAAGTTTTGCAGAGTCGCCGCGGCCGCGGGTGTCGATCAGGGGGCGCATCGAGGCCGGCTGGCCTTCCAGACCGAGCCCGGCCCGCTCCTCACTCCTCGCCGTAGTAGACCGGGATCGAGACCGCCTTCAGCCGGCAGCGTTCGGCGTCGGCGTGCATCCCGAGCGCCTCGTGGCATGCCGCGGCCCCCTGCCACGCGGCGATCGCCCGCAGTCCCAATCCGGCCCGGTGATAGAAGTCGGCGGCCATGCCGTACAACTTGGCGGCGCGACGCCAGTGCCGCCCGGATTGCGCGCTCGTGTCGACGGGAACGGCCGTCAGCCGTCGGCACTCCTCGAAGTGCGTGTCGCCGGCGGCGATGTTCGCGAGGCGATGGCGGAGGTTGTCGTTGATCTTCATGGGGAGTGATCCTCCTGTTCGGGGAAGTGGAGACGCATCAGACCGGGGTCGCGAAGACACGGATTCCGGAGGGGCGTGGCTGTTCATCGGAAACCGTTTCCGATGCGTATCCTCGGCTCCATTGCTGGGGGACCGTGACCACCTGGGCGAGCAGGTTGGTGCCGACGACCGCGTGGGTCGCCGAACTCGAGACGGATACAACGCCCTTATTTTAGGCGGACCAGCCTCCCACGGCGAGCCCTGGACGCATCGGAAGTGCGTCATAGCAGGCTGTGGACACACAGCCTGCGTGATCGCATGGATGCGATCGCGGGAGCGCAGCTCCCGTGAAAACCGGCGGTTTTCATCCGTGGAAAAATGTCCGGAGGACTTTTTCCACGGGCAGCCAGCAGGCTGTGGACACACAGCCTGCGTGATCGCATGGATGCGATCGCGGCGCGGACAGCCGGCATCGGCCGACCGACGATGCCAGCCGGATCAGGCCACGATCACGTGTCGATGATCAGGCCGGGAGCGAGCGTGCCGGCGAGATTCGCGTTGCCGGCCCGATCCGTGAACCTGCCGGCGGCCACGCCGATCGTGGCCGTGCCCTTGAACGCGGCCCGCGGCGTGAACGTGGCCGTGTAGGAGCTGCCCGAGCCGCTGAAGTTCGCCAGCGTGCCGTTGGCCACAGTCACCGCCGCGAGCGTGAACGTGGTCGACGCTTCGCTGAGCGTGAACGTGATCCTCGCCGTCCGCCGGGCGGTCAGCGTCGCGACATCGCTCCCGATCGCCACCATCGGCGCCACCGTGTCGATCGCGATCGGCGTCACCAGCGCGGCCGCCGCGTTGCCGTTGCCCGCGGCGTCGGTGAACCGGCCCGCCGCCACCGTCACCATCCCGTCGGCCGTCGAATCGTCGGTCGGCACGAACGTCGCCCCGTAGACCGCACCCCGGCCCGTGAACGACGTGAGCGTGCCGCCGCGCACCACCACGTCCGCCGCCGTGAACGTCGTCGAAGCCTCGCTGAGCCGGAACGTCAGCGACGCCGTCCTCCCCCGCGAGAGCGACGCCACGTTGCTCGTGATCGACAGCGTCGGCGGCGCCGCGTCGACCGCCAGCGCCGTCGACACAAGCGCGCCCGCCGTGTTCGGGTTGCCCGCCGCGTCGGCGAACCGTGACGCCGCCACCGTCACGCCCGCGTAGCCCACGAAGCCCGCCGTCGGCGTGAACGACGCCGTGTACGTCGAACCCGAACCGGCGAACTGCGAGAGCGATCCGCCCGTCGCCGCCACGTCCGCCACCGTGAAGCCCGCCACCGCCTCGCTCGTCGTGAACGTGATCGTCGCCGTCTCCCCCGCCCTGACCGCCGTCAGGCTGTTCGTGACCGTCACCCGCGGCGAGACCGTGTCGACCGCGAGCGCCGGCGACAGGCTCCCGGCGGCGTTGCCGTTGCCCGCGGCGTCGGCGAACCGGCTCGCCGCCACCGCGACCGTGCCCGGCGCCGTCGACCCCGCAGTCGGCGTGAACACGGCCGAGTAGACCCGGCCCGAGCCGGCGAACGCCGAGAGCGTGCCGCCCCTCGCCGTCACGTCAGCCGCCGTGAAGCTCGTGCTGGCCTCGCTGAGCGTGAACGTGATCGTGGCGGTCTCGCCGGCCTTGAGCGCTCCCCGGCTGCTCGCGATCGACACCGTCGGCAGCACCGTGTCGATCCGGATCGGCTGCGACAGGCTCACCGCCGCGTTCCCGTTGCCGGCGGCGTCGGCGGCCGCTCCCACCGGAACGGCGATCGTGCCGTCGAGCGTCGAGAGGAACGCGGGCGTGAACGTGGCTGTGTAGGTGGTGCCGCCGCCCGAGAAGCCCGAGAGCGTGCCGCCCCCGACGACGATGCCCGCGGGCGCGAAGCCGATGAGCGGCTCGCTCGCCGTGAACGTGATCGTCGCCGTCTCGCCCACCTTGAGCGTCCCCCGGCTCGTCGTGATGGTGATCGTCGGCACGGCCGTGTCGATCCGGATCGGCGGCGACAGGCTCGCGGCCGGATTCGGATTGCCCGCGGCGTCGGTGAACACGCCGGCGGCGACCGAGATCCCGCCGGCCGCCGTCGACCCCGCGGCCGGCGTGAATGTCGCGGAGTAGGCCGTGCCCACCCCGGAGAAGCCCGACAGCACCCCTCCCGTCGCGACGACGTCGGCCGCCGTGAAGTCGGTGCTGCTCTCGCCGAGCGTAAACGTGATCGTCGCCGCCTCACCGGCCCGGAGCGCCGCCTGGCTCGTCGCGATGGCGATCGTCGGCACGACCGTGTCGACCGCAGGGGGCGCCGCGAGCGACGCCGCGACGTTGCCGTTGCCGGCGGCGTCGGTGAAGGCGTCGGCCGCGACCGCCACCGACGCCGTGCCCGCGAAGCCGGCAGCCGGCACGAACGTGGCCGAGTAGTCGCGGCCCGCGCCCGCGAACGCGGTGAGCGTGCCGCCGACCACCGCCACGTCGGCGGCGGTGAAGGTGGTGCTGCTCTCGTCGAGCGTGAACGTGAGCGTGGCGGTGCCGCCGATCCTCACGGCCGCCGCGCCGCACGCGATGGCGACGGTGGGCGCCGTGGTGTCGAGCGAGAACGTCGCGACGGCGAGCGGCGAGGCGTTGCCGGCCGCGTCGGTCTGCACGGCCGTGACGCCCACCGCCCCGTCGCCGAGCCGGGCGACCTCGTCGGCAGTCAGGGCCACCGGCTGCGCCGCGCCGCCCCCCGTGAGCGTCCGCACGACGGTGCCCCGCCGGCCCGCGAAGGTCACCGCGATCGTCGCGGCCGATTCGCACGTGACGGCGAGCACGCCCGCCGCGGCCTCGGCCTGCGTCACGCCCCCGGTGGCGGCGGCCGCGAGGGCGACGAGCGGTGCGGCGGGCACGCCCGTGTCGAGTGTGAACGACAGCGTCGCCGTCGGGCTCGGATTGTCGGCGAGTCGGCTCTGCCGGGCCGACACGACGACGAGGCCGTCGCCGAGCCGGCCGATCTCCGCGGCGTCGAGCACGAGCGCCTCCCGGCCGCCGGCGGCCACGAGCGTGCGGACCACGCTCCCGCCGACGCCCGCGAACGTCACGCTGAGTGTGGCACCGGGATCGCCCGCGACCGTGACCACCCCGGACGCCTGACCGGCCTCCGTCCGCGTCGCGCCGCCGTCGGGCGCGAGGCCCACGCCGGCGCCCAACGCCAGCTGCGGTGCCGCCGGCGGGGCGAGCACGACGCCGGGCAACTGCACGGCGAGCGTCTGCGCGGGATCGGTCACCGTCGCCGTCAGCGTGCGGGTCGTGCCGCCGTACGTCACATCGATCGCGTAGGTGCCGCGGAAGGCCCGCGTAGCGTAGCTGCCGTCGAACGTGGTGCCGCGGACGTCGGTCCACCAGTCCCCGAAGACGAGATCCTCGTAGGCCTGCCCGGCGGGCTTGGGGCTGAAGTCGGTCCGGTAGAGCCGGGCCTCGGGCCGCTCGCCGACACCGGACCAGAATCCCCACTGCACGAACTCGTCGGTGCCCGGCTGGCTGAACGCCATCGTCATGTAGTCGCGCAGGTAATCCGCCTGCAGCTGCTCGTCGGTGGTGGTCAGGTCGTACTCGGTGATCGCGATCGGCAGCGAGTAGCGGTCGCGGTAGGAGGCGATCAGGCGGCCGAGCACGTCGATGTCGGTGAGCACGGCCTCGGAGTAGTGGCTCTGCTCGCCGATCACGTCCACGAGCGACGCGGCCTTGAGGCGGTCGAGCCAGGCGTCGAAGTTGGCCCGGTGCTCGGTGTCACCGCCGTTGCGGGCGAAGATGGAATAGTCGTTGAGCGCGAGCCGGGCGCTCGGATCGTGCTGGCGGAAGAGGCGGTACCAGTCGAGGACGGCCGCGTCGCCGAGCACGTCCATCACGGCGTGGTTCGCGTAGGGCTCGTTGACGACGTCCCACTCGAAGGTCTGCCCCGCGAACGTGTCGGCCATGTCGATCACCCGGGCCTCGACGGCCGCCCGCAGGGAGGCGGCCGCGGCCGCGGCGCCCTGCGAGGCGAGCATCGCGTCGTACTGCGCCCACACCGCGGCGGGCATGACGCTGCGGCTGGGCCAGACGGCGGTGTGGCCGCGCAGCTCGAGGCCGGCGTCGACGATCCACTGCGCCGCCGTGAGGGCGTTCTGGCGATCGGCCAGGACCTCGGGCCACTTCATCGCGTTCTCGAGCACGGCCGTGTTGAACAGCCGCTTGAGGAGCGCCTGGTAGCGGACCGCGTCCGGCCCGCCGGTGGGGCTCAGGAGCGAGCTGGCCGTGGACACGGCCGTGCCGAACCGGAACTCCTGCCGCTGCTGCCGCACCGCGACGACCGCGCCGGGGATGGCCCGGCCGTTGGCGTCGATGACGTTCACGGTGAGGTCGGCCATCCGGTCGGCGGCGATGCGGGCGTCGGCGGCCGACCGCCAGGAGTCCGTGCCCGACCGGCCGCCGTAGGTGGTGGCGGGCACCCGCGTGGGCAGCGCGCCCACGTCGACCCGCGAGCTGTCGCGCCAGGTGACGCCGCCGACCTCCACCGTCTGCGGGTCGTAGCCGACGTTGAAGGCGATCTGCAGCTCGCCCACCGCGTAGGCCCGCGTGGTCACGACCGTGTAGGAATACTGCTGCCACGCCGACGTGGGGCTGATCGTGGCCGAATACCGCGACGTGTACGAGCCGAACCGCTCCTGCAGCACGGCGTTGATCCGGGGATTCGCGCCGGCGACCGAGCGGGCCAGATACGTGACCGTGATCGTGTCGCCGCTGGCGACCGCCGCGGCGTTCGCCGCGACCGCCTGGAAGCGGTAGGTGTTGGCCGGCTTCGTCACCGTGGTGAGCCGGGAGGCGGTGGCGAACGACTGCCCCGTCACGTCCACCGACTGGAGGCTGCCGTAGGCGGTGCCGCCGCCGCCGAGGAAGAGGCCGGCGACAGGGAACAGGTCGGGCGATGGCCCGAAGTTGGTGACGCGGAAGCCGGCGAACTCGAGCGTCTGCACCCGGTAGCCGAGCTGCAGGCCGAAGCTGGCCTGCCCGACGGCGTAGTCGGCCCCAGACTGGAAGGGCACCTGCACCTTCGTCCAATTCGTGTCGACGACGATGTTGCGCATCAGCGACTTGGCGTAGGGCGACACGCCCTGCTCGAAGACCACGAGGAGCTGGCCGCTCGGCGTCACCGACCGCACCCAGAACTCGACGAAAATCGTGTCGCCGCGCACGACCGGCGCGGCGTTCGTCTGCCGCAGCTGTGCGTTCGAGGGGGCCGAGGGCACCGACGCGATGACGGCCTGGATGGTGGAGCCACGGGTGGCGTCGGTCACCGTCGAGAAGGTGCCGCCGTAGGCGAGGAAGCTCGCGCGATCCGTGCCGGCGAGGAGCGACGTGCCGCCGCCGGGCACGGCGACGTCGTCCTGCAGGGCGATCGTGGCCGTGCGCATGCTGCGCAGGTCCACCGTGTAGCCCGGGGCCTGCTTCAGCTCCACGACGACCTGCTCGGTGCCCTCCACCGTCGCGTCGGCGAGGGCCGTCAGCTCGAGCGTGACGGCGGCCTGGCCGGCCGGGATCGTGACCGTGCCCGGCAGCCGCGCGTAATCGACACCGTTGGTGGCCGAGCCCTGCAGCGTGTAGGCCACCGTGAGCGGGGCGGTGGTCGGGCCGCTGCGCACGATCGACAGCCGGGCGGGGCTCGGCGAGCCCTCCGCCATCGTCGGCACATCGGCGTAGACGCTCACCACGGGAGCCACCGGCGCGAGAAACTCGCCCGGGATCGGCTCGAAGTCCGCGGCGCCCGGACGCATCCAGCCGATGGCGAGCGAGTCGCTCCCGGTCGATTCCTTGTGGAGCGCCTCGAGGTAATAGGACTGCCCGGCCACGAGCGGCACGCTCACCGACCGCTGCGTGGGCGACGTGTTCCACTCACGCGGCCCGGTGGCGGCCCCGGTGGCGGCATCAAGAAACGCGATCCGCTGCCGGCTTTCCGGGGAGCCGTCCGCGGAGAGCCAGAGTTCCGCCGCGTCGTCGCCGGCGATCGCGAACCGGTAGTCGCCGCTCGTCGGCGGCGTGAGGAAGCCGCGGAGCCGGCTGCCGTAGGCGTCGCCGACGTCGGCCGGGGCCGCGCCCGAGCCGATCGTGCCGACCGTGGACGGCGAGGCGGGATAGGCCGGGGCGGAGGTGAGGGAGGCGATGGTGCCGCCGGCGATGCCGGCCCAGGTCTCGCGGGTGAGTCCGCCGCGCTGGGAGGCGAAGAGCTGCGTGGCGGGGATCGTTTCCACAGCCTGGCTCGCGCTGCTCCAGCGCAGGCTCACCGCGGCGGTGCCGCCGGTCTCGGCGTATTCGAGCACGACGTCGTAGCGGCGGCCGGCGACGAGGTCGATCGTGCCCGACATGCCCTGGCCCGTGATCCCCGAGCCAGACGCACCGCCGCCGGCCGTGGCGAAGCCGTCGACGAGCAGGCGGCCGTTGACCCAGAGCCGGGCCGCGTCGGCGGTGTTCAGGGAGAAGGAATAGGTCTCGGTGAACTTCGCCTCGACCTGGCCGCTCCAGCGAACGGAGAAGGCGTCGCTGCCGAGTGCCGCGTCGGGGGAGCCCGTGCCCCAGTCGGCCGCGACGCCGGGATCGACGCGGGCGAACGCGAGCGTGCCGAATGTGGCGTCGGCGTAGTACTGCCCGAGGAGGCCATTGCCGGCGAGCGTATTGCCGGCGAGCGTGTCACCCGCGAGCAGCCGGCGGCCTTCGAGCGATTCGAGCAGAGGCCGCCAGGCCCGCCGTTGCCGCCCGACCACGGTGCGCGGTCGTGGCCGCGAAAAGAAACGCCGCCACGCCATGGCAACCTCGCTGCGATGCTCGGGTCAGCCCCCACACTTGCAGCATCGTAACAATCGGTGGCGGGAATCCATATGTCTTTCCGCACGGCGCTGTTTTCGCGGTCATGGCTCGTGGCCGTGCACGCGACCACGGTGTCGGCCTCCCCGTTCGAGGGACGTTCGGGACAGACCGATGGAGTCACCGTTCGCTGGTGACACTTGATTCGCCGCAGTCGGTTCGTCTCCGCGACGTGATCACCCTGTCAGAGCGCCAGCCCCGCGTAGGCCGCGAGCGACGCTCCGGCCACGATCACCGCGTCGCCCACCCAGTCTGCGACACCGTTCGCAACGCGTCCGCGTCGCAGCCGGGCCGCGGCCGCGAGCACGAGCGCCAGGATCGCGACCGCCACGACCGACTCCACGGCCAGCACCCGCGGACCGGCCCGCTGGAGCACCCGCACGACGAGAAACGCCGCCACGACGAGGCCGCCCCCTGCCGCCGCGCGGAATGACCGCGGTGCTGCCGCGCGGGATGACCGCAGTGACTCCGCGCGGAATGACCGCGGTGCGGCCACGTTTGCCGACCGCGGCGTGAGCGCCACCGCCACGTGGCTCGCGAGGTGGATGCAATAGGGAAAGAAGAGTTCGCGGTTGCCCGTGCCGCGCGAGAGCGCGAGCCAGCCGAGCGCCGGCACGAGGATCGCCAGGGGTGCGAGCCGCACGCCGGCCGCGGCCTGGCCGCAGAAGGCGAGCACGCCGATCACCACCCAGGCCGGGCCCCCGTAGGCGTGGGCCGCAGCCAGGAAGAGCAGCTCGACGGCGATGAACCCGGCGGCGTTCATGACGGGCCGGCGGCCTGTTCGCCGGTGGGCGTGCCGCCGTTGCCGTCGTCGTCGCCGCCGTTCACCCGGTCACCCCGAGCCGCTCCGCCATCGCAGCCGCCCGACGCCCTGCCCATCGGCCCGCCCTCGCAGCAGGTTTCGAGGATCGTGCCGCACTGGCGGCAGACGAGCTTCGCCCGGATCTCGAACGTCTCGCCCTGGCAGATCGGGCAGCGGGATGACGGCGTCATGATGCCGCAGGATAGCGGAAACCACGGCGGCGCCGCCCCCGTTCCGCCGGTACACTGCCGGGCGGAGGAACACCCGCAGCGGCCCGAGCCCGTCGTCGCCAGGCGCGGCGATCGGGCGCGGTCCGGCCGCGGCGCCGGCCATCACGTCCGCCCCCGGAGCCCCCCGATGCGAACCGCCGCCAGCACCACCCTCATCGCCAACGGCCGCCTCTTCGACGGCACCGGCCAGCCGCCGCTGCCCGACGCCGCGGTTGTCGTCGTGGACGGGCGGATCGCCTACGCCGGGCCGGCCGCCGCCGCGCCCG
>Ga0207954_1000777_pt1 | contig 11012 bp, 9 predicted proteins | sample CryBogmetaGMA0M_FD_184547 | JGI IMG/M metagenome (GOLD analysis project Ga0207954, IMG submission 184547) | Freshwater microbial communities from Crystal Bog, Wisconsin, USA - MA0M (SPAdes) | ecosystem: Environmental > Aquatic > Freshwater > Lake | place: Crystal Bog, Wisconsin, USA | collected... | reverse complement strand
CAGCTGCACGAATCAATGCTTTTTCACCAGTTTGTCTATCACCCACAACAGTTCCAAATCCGAGAGTGTCATATGGCTGTATGACATCTAATGGGACATCTGCTTCATGAGCTTCGTAACCAACATGACGTACTACGTTACCATATACTGTATCAGTAGGTTTCATGTATTTAATGAACGTATTATTCAACTGCGCAACACCTACACCGGGTTTAGCCATTGATGCCACCTCGTACAATCCACGATAAGCACGATCAAGACGATCTGCCCACTCTGGCGTCTTTGGGACAATTCGAGTGTGATCAGAAACACGTCCATATTCGTCTTGCAACCCTGCTCGATATTGAATAAATCCTTTGGTTTCTGTGCGCTGGAATGCTGGTTTCAAGTTAGAGGGAATCCCGTTTTCTTTATGTTTGATTGCGCCTCGAAATGATTTCTCTGAATCCGCCATTTGTAAGACTTGGAGAGTCCTACGGGAAAGATTTAGAAGTGCGTCTGCTTCTTCGTCCGATTTTGCACGTCGATATTCATTGACATCTGTTTTGATGCAGTGATTTCCAACTGAAAGTGGGAGCAAATTTGAATCTTTTCTTTGGTCCACAAAGACGGTCCCTTTGAAATTATTCTCTTTGGTGTATTTCTCGACCTCGGATCTGGCATTATGTGGTAAAATTGTTCGACGAATCACATCGTCACCTTCAAATTCAAGAATGGCGTACTGTCCTGGCTTTGCAGAATGCGCTATGCATGCAAATGCAGGGTCGATGCCTCTGTAAGCTCCTTTTACCACAAGGATGGATTTAGTTCGTGATGACATGCGTTAAGAAGTTGATAAGCTTTGAAAACATACAACACCAAAAAAAAAGAAAACAACCGAACCACATGAGTTGAGAGTTTGTTTGCAGTCTTCACAATCAACGTATTTTTGCATCCATCTTTTCACATTCTTACGATATGTTTGTCTACTTGAATTCGCAAGATATTTTTGAACATATTTGTTAATGATTTATAAGTGTATACTCACATTTTTGTTTTTGAAACATAACGTTAGTCTCCGTTTTTGCGCCGTTCATATATTGGAGGAGGCAGATGTGACACAAATGATGTACGTGCTTTATGCTTCAATTGTTCTTCCCGCAAAGATGTGTGACTGCATACAAAGGTGATCACATTGTCAATGTCCTTACGTGACGAGAAGGACGACAAATTTGAATGTGCTTCATGAATGAGTGATTGATGACGTACGACGTCGACTCCTCGTTCTTTTAAGATCTGTTTGAGTGCGTGAATGCTAATGACTGGAAGTGCCTTTGTCGATGCGTGATTACTGATAACTTCACGATCGAAATTGAAGTGAGTTGTTGACGATATGGGACGAAGTAACTCGAATCTCATACTTGTTATTGAATGTAGCCTAAGAAAAAAACCACCTTGTGTAAACCATTCGACGCATCAGATTTTGTAACGTTCTTTATGTTAATTCACCAACGATTTTTTTCATGGATGCCCAGTCGATTGAATCTGCGCTGAAGCCAGCATTTGATGAAATATCACGCCGATCTAAAGCAACGTTGGCCCTCCAATCCCAAGAAAACGACGTCACGTACTTTTCTCGAGTGCCAGACGTGGATGCAAGTGTATTACTTGACATTCCCGATCAGTCTTACATATTGTTAAGTATGGGAACAGATGTGCTGGCACCGAGACCACTTGATCGTCGCCGTCCTGCACTTAGAGTGTACGGTGCGTTTCCATTCAAAGACGACGCGATCGAGCATGCATCACTCCTTAACAGCACACAGTGCTCGATTGTGGTTGTATGTCGGAACGAGTGGATCCTGATGCCGCAAGATGTGGCCACGAGAGATGACGTCGCACGTAATCAAGAACGTGTTACTCAAATACTTGCTTTAGATGAAGATCGACGCATTAAGTCACACCAGCTCTTTGAGAATGCACGAAAAGAGCATCGACCGTGCGACTTCGCGCCAACTGTGCATAAGAAGTGCGATGAGGAAATGGAAGACGCCGATATGGCAGTGTACGGTCGTCCCAAACGACTTCGCGCAGGTTTCGAGGTACGCGGCCAAACAGTATTTGCCTTTTGCGTCATACCCGACGAGGAGAATGGAGAGTGTCTCTTTAAAATTCTCGGATGTTTTGAGTCGACGAGCGATGCAAATGCATGGATTCGAAATGTTGGCTCTCGCGACGTCATGCATCACGCAATTTATGTTGCACCTACATGCGAGTGGATCTATCCAAATGGTATGATAAAAGCGAGCAAGACATTTTACCGCGTTGACGAATTACAACGCATCATGGACGCATTTGAACGCAATGCTGAGGGCGTGCGCACGTTCAAAGAATGGAAAGAACGAGGCAATCCGTCAAGTACATTTACTATACCACCAAATGGAACTTAAGATTTGGTACATATAGTGCAAGTGGAGGCAGACATGAGCATGAGATCACTTCATTCGTACTCGTCTCCTTTCATTGCCTGCAAGTATGCTTCGGGCACGTTAAAGAAAAGATCTCCTTGCGGCACTCTGCGTTGTTGCACTGCAAATGGACGCCCGGGAATCTGAATGACAGGACCAATGTTCCTACCCCAACGAGGTTGGTGTGTCTTGCGTAAGGAGACGGACGCGCGCGCTCGATTTGCAAGTTCGCGATCGAACGACATTGGTTTCATTTGTGCATGGAAATCATCACTCACTCCACCGAAATTGGAATCGACGGCATGAAGAGCACCTGTACCTCCATGAGACTCAGCCTTTTTATGCTGAGAAAATAAAGTATTTGAATGGATCTTCCTATTATGAAACGGAGGTCGCCATGTACGTGCAGCCTTGGCTGACACTGCATGACGTGCGCTGCACTGTGTACTGTGATTTCTGTATGTCGATGAACGATGGAACGTAGAGTAACACATGACTCCAACTGCAGCTACTCCAGCTATAACAAGTGCAGTTTCGCTCGTGTCCATAATGGAAGTTTTATTGTTGTTTCTTAATGCACTTCAAAAAAAAAACATGCAGTGCAACCCAAAGAATGAGTCTTTCTTAAGATGAAGTACGTACTTCTGAGGCCAAGAAGTTCCGCATCTACAAAGAATGCACCCTACTGTAATCCGGCTTGCCAAACATGCTCAAATACACGAGTCTGCACATGCACAGACGTCACCATCACTCAAAAGGTCACTCGTTATCAAGCAAGTGTAGCTGTCGACGAATCTCGTGACGAAATTCGTTAAGTTGTTCAGCTTGCCCTTCAATTGAAGCGAGCAATTGTGCACCTTTGTTTTTAGCTCCTTCGATTTTAGCGAGGAGGGTCTTCTTCTCTATTTCCAGATCTTCAATTTCCTTCTTCATGTTGTCATAATCGGAGATCTTGCGCTTCTTTTCATTAAGCGTCCCAACTCGCTTCCGCTGAGCTTCTGCAATCTTTGCGGGAGTGAGAACGTTAGTCACTTTCTGTCCTTTTTGAAATGGACGTCCTCTTGTTGCTTTTTCACTGACGTGATTAGGAGCGGACTGCATTGCTTCCTCCCGTACCTTCCTCATCTCCTCCTGTGCTTTCTTGATCTCCTCCTCCGCCGCTTGCTTAGCTTCTTCTTGCGCCTTTTTAAGTTCTTCCATTTCGCGTTCGTTCTTTTCCTGCAGTTCTCTCAGCTTGTTCTGTAGTTCTTCATCTGCAGCCTTTTTTTCATTGCTTCTGAAGACAGCATCTTTTCTCAAATTCTCTCGGTATGCAAGCTCGTCCGATCGAATTTTATCGTCATATATATGCAGATTGTCTTTTGCTTGTTGGTGAATATCGAGGAATGTTTTGCAGGTCGCGTTTTGTGACGGACTGGATATAGCATCTCCAATCTTGACTTCAAGAGCTTGCCGAAGCTTACACCGTCGTTCTTCGGAAATAGTGAAACTGTCGACGTACTCGTCAACAGCGCGCACACATGCTTTGCATTGCCCCTTGTCAGCAAAGTAGTCGCGCTTTCTTGTGCACTCGAAGCATGCATTGTGTGCCTCGTGCTTGTAATATTTGAAGAATTCGTCGCTCTGCAATTCGTCGAAGATCTCTTCCGAATGAGCCTGAAAAGTCATAATATGTTGGTGGCATATCGTAAAGATCTTCCCATCTTCATATGGACGGTCGCAGATGCAACACTTATTTGCTTCGTCCATTTGCTCCAAAGTTTGCATATGGAGCATTTGAATTGTTGATACTACAATGGTGTAGTCTGTATTCCGATCTCCTTCAACCTACGCCGCCATGTGAAAACGTAGATGTGTATCTGGACGAGACACGAGAAGACATGCACATGATACATAAGCACCCACTTGGGACGTCGAGGGAGTGTGCATCATAGTCTCAAGTTGTGCTGTTGACGCAACTTGCACTGTGTCCTCACATTCGTCAGCCTACGGTGTCACATAAAGATGTTGATAAGTATGTGTGCAAAGCATGAGAAGACATGCAAGTAATACAAAAATAAGCACCCACCTGCGATGTCGAGGGAGAGTGCACGTCTGACATGCTTGAGTCACACATCATCACTCGGTTATGAAACGGGGTGGAAAGTCTTGACGTAAGGTTATTTGCAAGACAGTTTTAGAATAGAAATGCAAGCACATTTCTTTTCTAACGATTATGTTACAGTACAGTACATATGATCTTCTTCCATTGTACTTTGTACTTTTTACCCCACTTTACCCCCAATACCCAAAAAAAAGATCGTAAGCGAAGCGGTGTTCCTGAAGCGCCGCACGAATTTGCATGAAGTAGGAGTTGATCATTTCTTTCTTTTCGTCACGAAAAAATGCAAGCATAAGTACTTTACTGTACGTACTATCATGGTACTCCATCGGAGCACATCAAGCAGAATTGATCAAAGTACCGTACATTCCATATTCTTCTATTTAAAAGAGTGAGGACGCTGTTGCTGTTGCAACTGTGTCGTAAACGTTCTTTGCACACTACATTTCGTCAACGAGGTGCACATTTGTATCTTCTGCGTCACCGAGCATTGCTTTCTTCGTTTTTGACTCGACGAATTGCATGTCGACGTCGTCGTTCGCGACGTCATGTTCGATAATTGTCACGGGACGTTTGAAGTGAAACATTGGAAGGGCAGGTGCAGACGAGTTTGACGTGATGATGACGTCTTCTGCTTGCACCCCAAGCCCAAAATCTTTATTCATGAACCACATGTTGAACATTGTGAGCACGGGCACGACCAACGACCCACGCGTGATTGATTCGGTGGTGGCGCCATTGCGAACGACAGTTCCATTCGGAAGTCGCAAGTGAAGACGCGTAGGGTACTTGTTACATTTGATCTTGAACTTCAGTGCATACACGTCGGAAGTGTCGGCACGTGTTGACAATAACGGTTTGTACCGTAGCCGGACCTCGTCTTCTGTCATTGCCTTCTTGAACCACTCTTTCGAATTCGCAAGTGCGGTAGCGACAACAAAGTTGTCCAAGTCAGACAGGACGCGAATGACATTTGGGTCACTTACGTACACCATAAGTGTCCGACGCGATCCGTCTCCGTTCTGAACCGAATCAAGACCGTACGGAGTTTCGACTGGCGAATCTGCGTCAGGACAGAGATTGAATGTGACGCTTTTCTTGTCATCGTAGAACACGTCGAGACGAATCTTGCTATCGACAACTTTGAAGTTGCGGAAACTGAATTTGTCAAGATCGAGGTCACACACAAAGGCTGGTGGTTTGCTCCACATGATGCTTGCGTGGTCAAATGACAAGAATAGACTCACCTACAATCACATCGACGGGTATGAAAAAAGTCACTTTCATTCTGATGCGGACCTCAATGATTTCAGTACACAGGAGTGCCGAGTGCTGTCGCTGCACATGCACAAGTATCACCTTTAAATTCTGTCTTATGTGAGGCAAACGTTGCAAGTTATAAGGGTCTGTTTCAAAAATAAAGGTCAAGGAGTAAAGTGCCTCTGATTATAGCACGCCTCACTCCCTGAGAGCAAGTAAAACTCGATTTGTCGTATGTCACTGCATCCAAGACCAATAGACGTGATTGTACGGCACATCTCCTTGCGCCTCCCCTCTCTTGCTCTTATCATGCTGCGCAAGTGAGTCGATTGTATGCATACGTTTTGGTGGATGCGCCGACGTCAAGGATGCCGAGGATGCTGAGGATGTCGAAGATGTTGAGGATGTTGAGTTTGAGGACGGAACGATGCCGAGTACAGTGTACGGAGTCGACGTTCGTGCACGTTTCATAGCTTCAGTATTGGGAGGACGCGAGGTAGACGCATGACGAGGTGTCGTTCCACCTACACTTTGAGGTTCGCGAGTTCCATCTCGCGCATTGTGCGTCGAGTGTGTACTCACATGAACACTTTTGACATGAAGGAGTAACGTGTATCCCGGGACAAAGTGGATGCACGCTATCACGAGGATGTCGAATGTCTGTTGAACTGCGACGAGGAGACGCGATGCTTTGGAAACGACGATCCCTCCCCTGAGCATCCAGTCTACCAACACGGACGTCGCGGCGAGACTCACGAATGTGAGCATCGCCATTCGAGGCGAGCGAGGGACGACGCACAATAGGACCAGCGTGTCGACACACGCACAACTCAGTGTGAGAATGATGGGGAAGAACGGCGTCCCGTGGAGAATGCTGACGGTGCCGTCACAGTCGAGGATGGACGCGACGTGCCAAAGCATGGTGACTTGCAGCCCAATTGCGAGTGACGAAAGCAGAAGAGCGAGCCGTCGACGCAACCGACTGGGCATCGGTCGATTGATCGTGCGCCTCGTCCACCACACCCACTCGACGAGTGTGCAATACAGTATGGTGAGTGCGGTTGGAATGGACTGGATCACAATCGCACCGACGTCGTCATTGATGACTGTCGGTGTGACTTGCGGCGCATCAAATATGAATGAGAGAGAGGTGCAGTTTAGGACTGATGTTGTGACATTCGACATCGCACGCTCCAGTGGTTGTTGCACTCTCTCACCGGAAAAAAAAGCCTTCTTCTTTTTTTTAGTTGTCTTACTACAAGACGTGATTGTATTAATTGCGCATGAGTTCGTCAATTGACCAGTGGCCATTGGGAAAAGAAATACACGTTACAATGGATGCACATACGATCAATGCATATGTCGATCAACACAAGTCGGGAGTCATATGCTTCAGATGTGGCGAGAAGGGGCATGTACGCAATCAGTGCCTCACATTCAAAACGACACTGTGTTGGAACGGGAGCAGTGAAGCGTGTGCAGATCCGCTGTGCACATTTGCACATGGCCAGCACGAGCTCAGGAGCCCTCGGCAACCGAGGTGCGTGCGCGTAGTCAAGCAGGCGGGGAACTTGATATGCATTGGATGCAACTCGACTGCACACACATTTCGTCGGTGCCCGCTGCACCAAGACCTCGTATTCTTGTGACGAGAGAGCGGCGTGGTCACACGAACCAGTCGAGTTCGGACGCAGCGTCGACTTGCACCACTTGGATTTCGTACTTTTCTTTTGCGTACAGTTGTTGTCTCTTCCACCTCAGTTGCGTGAAGACCGAGGTGTCATGATCGACGACGTCGAGAACGAGTGGCTGTTTCTTCGTTGCACATGGACGCTGAATTCGTCCGATGCACTGCGTGACGCGCGATTTCGGAGTGGCCATGACGCACGTATCGGCCTCGCGCTTGTCCAGACCTTCGTTTGCCATTCCGTAGCTACACAATACCACTGGCTTAGCAAGCTGTTCGTTTCGAGTCATTTGTTTCTTTGTCGCGCCAGTGAACAGGCCGACGTCGGACGCATCGACGCCGCCACTGACGATCATACTTCGGAGCGTATGAAGTTGTGCGATGCGATCGGAGAGGACGAGGACCACTCGGCCTTGTGCACGCATCGCAACAACGCGGCGCGCGATAAATTGGTTGCGTGCGACGTTCTGCGCAAGTCGCGTGATCATGATGCTCACAATTGGCTTGCCGTCGCGTCCGAGGATCTCGTTGGAACTCAGCGAGGTCGATGGAGAAAAGAGTGCGATGCTCACACGTACGGCCTCGGCATCTCGCTCGACTCTGAACGCCTCGGATCCGAGCGACCAGTGGAGAAGCGGAGTGAGGCCGTCTGGACGATCCTTTGTTGCCGTGAGTCCAATGACGTACCGAGCTCTGAACTTGCGCGTGGCCAAGTTCATCACTGGCGCGGCCATGTGATGGCACTCGTCGAAGCACACGGTGCCGAATGAGTCCATATTGCACTCGCGCTTTGCGACGGTCATGACCATAGCGATCACGACGTCGCAATTCTCGATGTCGCACACCTTGCCTTGAATGTGGCCTATGCGAATATCGGGGCAGAAGGTTGCGAATGTGTGCACCCACTGGTCGCGCAAGAACGCCTTGTGCACCAAGACACACGCCTTGCGCCCGAGCGTCGCAATCGTGTGCACTGCCCAGACGGTCTTGCCGTAACCACAGGGCAGTGATATCATGACACCGCCGTCGCCCTGTGGAGACAACTCATTCGCGAATACTGCGCTCGTTGCACGCTGCTGGACATCCGTCAATTCTCCGACGAACGACACGTCGATCGCGTCGCCGAGGACGCGGACGTCGGTCTCCGCAGGTCCGAATTGCTCGAGTCCGTAGAATCGTGGAACGTGCAGCCGTGCTTCATGAACGAACCATGCTTCGAACGGTGGCGGCGCCGTGCCGTAGACGCATCGAGCTTGGAGTGTGAGTCGCGTCTTCTGACGCACGAGGTCGTCGTCGCTCAGTGTGCTAAGAGGGAGTGAATATGTCGACCCGACGCTCGATCCAGTTCGTGCACGCTGCGCAGTGATGAATGGACGCATTGACTGTGCGACGCGAGTGAGTGAACGCCGAAGTGGACAAGTACTATGTGGTGCTGTGCACACAAATAAGACACACGTCACAATTTGATTGCTCGGTTCGTACCGTACTTTGGTCAATGTGTTACGCACGTTTCATTTTTTGAACGTACAAAATCAATCTAACGGTCTGTTTCAAAAATAAAAATCAGGGAGTAAGTCTCTGAGTATAGTACGCCTCCCCTCCCCAAGAGCAAGTGAAACTCTTGGTTGGAACACCGATTGATCTTTGGTCTTGTTTTTTTTTGTATCACTTGATTAATTTCATTCAATTTGGTACAGTGCTATCATGAACAGTACGTGTCCTTCTTATGCCTTTGTGGTACACACAGCTACAAATTGAAGTTTGTCTGCTAATTTGTTCAACCCTTCTATCACAAGCAAGACTCTTCTTCACTCAGAGTGCCGCTTTAATCTGCACTCCCCTTTTCCGCCGTCAAGGCGATATTGAGTGTGTTGACTGTATCACGCAACAGGCTTAACTCCGGAGTGCAAAAATCGTGCCATTTCATCTGAAGCAGGATGTGCTTCCGCTTCTCTTTCGTTCCCAGTGAGGTGTTGCTCATGATTTCCTTGATAGTTTCTTCCACAGACCGCCACTTCTGATCAGCGGGAAGACTGCGCTTCTGGATAGCCAACTGCTTAGGAGGTGCGCACTGCTTACGTGCGCACTGCTTACGTGGTATGCATGGACGCGCGTGCAATTTGACTTGCATTTTGCCTTTTATTCTTTTAATTTTGATGACTCAATAAAAAGAGACTATTTAAAGAAAACGAGCACTTTGTACATTTAACTGTTAGAAAAACGAGGTGCTGGTTACGGCGAAAGATGGTTTCGTAGTCAACGTGGAATGAGTGAGTGTGTGTGTGAGTGCATGTCAATGAATGTTACCGTAATTACGGAAATTTATCAAGACTAACTTTGTCCACTTGCACTCTGGCTTTCCTTGCATACGCAATGTGCCATCATTTTTTGACTCCCATCTATTATCCAAGCCTACATTGCACGAACCAGTGAGAATATATCGGATCTTGCGTGCCGAAGAGATAAACGAGAGCTTGATCTGCAATGCGGACTTGGTGCTCACATAGTTAGCGACAAACGATTCATATGTCAACTCAGTAAATACTTCGAACGTTTTGCACAATTCATTGAGGATGTTGTAATTGTTAGCTTCCTTCCCATCATCATTTAGTGTTACTGCGAAGTTTACAACATTATTACTGTTGCCCACATCGTTATTTCTATTGACAATGATGTCTACATCCAGCTCGTCGCTCGTCCACACCTGGTCGTCGTTGTATTCAGGAGAATCTCGGGGTGTCAAATTAACGTGGTCGAAGACGTCTACTTTGCCATCATAAAACTCGTAATTCACTACATGCGCAGGGAAATCCGGATGGGACAACAAACGAGTGTACAGAAAGTAGTTCAACACCGACTTCATCTTCATGATGTCGATCATGTTTTGTAACCATTTGCACTTCTTCATAGTGTGCAACACATCTTTGTGGAATTTTAGCATAATTCTTTTGTCAAGTTTGAGGTAATATCTGCACTGCGCCAGGGCTATTTTTGAATCGGGAGTAGTCATGTTGTTCACATCGTCGAGCCTTTTATTCAACTGTGCCACGTCGTCCTCCTCTGTCTCTTTCGTCAGCTGTTTTGCCAACATAATCATGACTACATCCGTATCTTTCTTCATCAGAGCTACCTGGCACGCATTATCTCTCTTCCTGCGCTGATGTTGGATGACTTTGCGATACAACAGCATGGATAAGTTGAGCGGGTAGTGGGTGGTGCGTTGCAATGCGTCGCTTGTTCGTGTGTCATTGTTTTTTTTTCCCCTGCCCGTGGTACTCAATTGACAATTTTTGGTCAAAGAACTCACAATGAATTGAATAAATTCAAATTAATATATTGATTCATGCTATTCGGTCTTGGACACTAATCCATGTTCTTTGTTGCAAGATGTGTTCTCACACATTCAAACCGAACTCAGGATGCTACAAAGTAGTTTGGACGTTTGCGCTCACGAGCGGACGAAATGCACAACGATGGATCGACCTCCATTCGTTTCTTGCGCTTTTCTTTCTTCTTC
>Ga0207954_1000775_pt1 | contig 11021 bp, 9 predicted proteins | sample CryBogmetaGMA0M_FD_184547 | JGI IMG/M metagenome (GOLD analysis project Ga0207954, IMG submission 184547) | Freshwater microbial communities from Crystal Bog, Wisconsin, USA - MA0M (SPAdes) | ecosystem: Environmental > Aquatic > Freshwater > Lake | place: Crystal Bog, Wisconsin, USA | collected... | reverse complement strand
TTTGCCCTTTCCCGCGGGAGTTTCCGGATGTTCCGTTTCTCGATGGTGACGGCCATGGCCGTCGTTTCGGCCCTGGCGGTCGCCGCTCCTCCGGCCGTGGCCCCGGCCGACCCGGCCACGGCGGGCACCTGGCGGACGCTGTTCAACGGCAGCGACCTCACCGGCTGGGACGGCGATCCGCGGATGTGGAGCGTGCGCGACGGCGTGATCCATGGCGAGACGACGCCCGAGATCAAGGCGGATGGCAACACCTTTCTGATCTGCCAGGGGCCGCCGCTGAAGGATTTCGAACTCAAGCTCCGCTACCGCTGCAATGCCGAGAACAACTCGGGCATCCAGTACCGATCGCGGCACATCACCGAGGGCGAGCCGAAGAACCGCTGGGTCGTCCGCGGCTACCAGCACGAGCTGCGGAACGAGTCGGCCCTGCCCAACGTGTCGGGGTTCATCTATGACGAGGGGGGCAAGCGCGGCCGGATCTGCCTCGCGGGCGAGCGGGCCGAGTGGGTGGACGGCAAGAAGCGGGTGACCGGCGAGCTGATCGACGCCGACGCCTTCGCGAAGCTCTTCAAACTCGACGACTGGAACGAGGTGCGGATCGTCGCCCAGGGAGACCGGCTCCGTCACTACCTCAACGGCACGCTGACGCTCGACTTCACCGATGCGGCCGACCTGGCGCTTCGCGACGGGATCATCGCGCTGCAGCTCCACGCGGGGAAGCCGATGTGGGTGGAGTTCAAGGACATCGCCGTGCGGGATCTCGCCGGCGAGTGACGGCGGCGATCCGAGAAGGGGGTAGGTTTTCGACGAAGTGGGGGCAGGATTCCAACGAAGTGGGTGGCAGGTTTTCAACCTGCCCATGCAGCAGCCACGGATCCATCCGCAGGTTGAAAACCTGCGGCCACTTTGGAAAACCTGCGGCCACGATCTCGACCGATCACGTCACCCGTCCAGGTCGCCCTCGTTCGTGAGGCGGGATCGGGCCGTCCGCCATCGCAGGAACCACGCACTGGCCATGACGCCAGCGGCGAGCGTGGCGAGGGTGCCCGGCTCGGGCACCACGATGAACTCGGTGACCCAGCCGTTTTTGGCCGTGCCCGAGGCGAAGTTCGCGGCGGCCACCGACGTGGTCTTGACCGTGACACCCTGGAAGTCGGTGATGTGCGTCGCTGCCCATGAGGACAGGGAGTAGTAGCCCTGGCCGTTGTAGGTCGTGGCGGTGCCGGTGAACTCGAGGGCGAAGGAGGTCCCCGCCCCGGGGTCGAGGCTGAGGGCCGTGAGGATGCCGGGGCTGTTGCCCGGGGCGATCAGGCCGGTGCCGCCGATGCTGCCGGCGGTCACACCAGAGCCGGCCGTGTTCCCGGTCTGGATCGAGCACGACACCGTGGTCGAGGCCTGCGGGCAACTCCGAACTAACCAATGGCTCCATCTACCGGTCCGAGGACTTCGGCACGACTTGGACTGCCGTGACCAACCAGAGTAACTCCTGGATCGCCGTCGCCATGTTGGCGAACGGCAGAATCCAGGCGGCGGTGTCGCTGTACATTTACGACACGCCCGATCCGAATAATGTGCAGGGATTCGTCTACCACTCGACCGACTACGGCAAGACGTGGACGAAGAACACGTCTCTCCCGAAGGGCTACTACACGAGCGTGGCCATGTCGGGGAGCGGGGCGGTTCCCAACACGGGGCTGGTCCTCGCATCGTCAGACGTCGGCCGCCGATGGGTCGATTCCGGACTGCCCAACAGCGCGCGGACTTCCGTGTATGCGAGCCAGCAATCCGACGATGTGCGGGCCTCCAATCCGTCGCTGGCATGGGCCATGGCGTTCGCCGGGGCTGGCGGCCAGGGGAGCTCTACCAACGCTGGCGGGACGGGGAGCAAGGTGCGTTTATCGGGAACGCCAACACCTCCACCGGCAATGCGATGGTGACCGCGGGCTGCTTCATGGTGGATAGGTCACTCCTCAACTCTGGCGTGACCATCGCGCCGGGGGCAACTCTCTTCGGCGGCTGCCGGTTGTCGGCCCGCGGTGGCGGTAGCCGATGGCGTTCGGTCAGAACTGAAAGATCGCGTCGCAGCCCCCGTAGAACTGGCCCAGTTGATTGCCCGTGGTGCCGATGCCCTGACCGAGCCCCTGCCCGTACGGCCGGGCCGTCACGCCGGCGTTCGGCGTGAACCAGTCGTACCGCAGTTCGGGCCGGATCAGCCAGTTGCGGTTGGCGCGGTAGTTGAGGCCCCAGGTCATTTCCCAGAAGTTCCCGGCGAAGCCGCCGGCGTAGTATCCGCGATTGCCCGCCTGGCAGTAGTTTCGCAGCGGGGCGGTCACTTTGTAGCCGTTGTTGTCGCGGAAATACTCGATCCGCACGCCGCCGGTCCAGCGCTCGTTGAACTTCCAGAATACGTACTGGTTGAAACTCGTCCACTGAGCCAGCCCCGCGGGTTGCCCGATGTTGCCTGGGGGATAGCCCGAGTTGAACTGCCAGCCATTGTCGTTCTGAAACACGTAGGTGAGCCGATCGGTCAGTTGGTTCACATACACCGTGCTGATGATCGACCTGTTGCCGACCAGCGAACCCGAGGCGGGCGTCGGCCCTTGCGGGGTCTCCTCGTTGCCGCTGGACGTCGTGATCAAAAGCGACTGTCCCTTGTCGGCGCTTTCGAACTTCACGCCACCGAGAAACGCGGAGTTGTTGTTGGCCCCGGGATAGCCTGGGTTGAGCACGGCCCAGGGGCCCCGCATCGGGATCCCGTCGGAGAAGTTATCCCAGCCGTTGGTCACTCCCGCGTAGACGGTGGTCCCGTCGCGGGGCGTCCAGATGCCCAGCACGCCGGTATGGGTGAACGGCTCGTATTGCATCGAGAAGGCGTGCGTATAGAAGAAGTTGCCGACCGCGGGCACCACCTCGTAGCCGATGATGGTGTAAAAGTGTCCGATCCGCACCGTGAGGTCGTCGCGGGCGATCTCGCCATACAACTGCGGCATCGCCAGGCCGTAGTCCTTGCTCGATGGCCACGACGCGACGTTCTCGAGTCCGTACCTCTGGACACCGTAGGCGTCGAGCCCGCGGGCGGTCGTGAAGATGGAGTCGCTCCCGTAGAGCAGGTCGATCCGGCAGCCCCAGTCCCAGCCACCACCGGAAGTATCGATCACCCGCTCGTTCACGAGGTAGAGCTGGTTCATCTGCCCCTGCCAGTTGCGGTCGGCCATGGTGATGGGGCCGTTGAAGGGGCTGCCCCAGTTGTTGGCGCCGATCCCGGCCTCCACCCAGCCGTACGTCGCCACTCCCCGGTCCTTCAGAAACGGGATCTCGAGACGCCTGGTGGGCGCCTCCGCCAACTCCGCCGCGGCCTCCTGCGGCGGCACCGCACGGATCGAGTAGATGTCTTCCTGGGCGACCTTCGCCGGGGGAACTTCTTGCTGTCCTACCGCCGGCCACGGGCAGGCCTGCAGGGCGGCGAAAACAGTCGCGAACCATGCCCAACGACTCTGCATCGGTTTCGAAGCCTCCAGGTCTCCGCGTTCATCGGCACCCCCTTGCCGGCGAAGCCATGCCGACGATTCAGCCCATGACGATTCCTCCCAGGATGCCGAGGCCGCGCTCTGTGCCGATCGTGCCGATCCTGTGCTGCCAACCCGCGGGATGCGCCGCCGCAGCCCCAAATTGCCCCTCCTGACTTCGTGAGGTAGGCTCGCTAACACGTGGGTAAGATGCGCAGAGTGTGCTGACCTGCGTGGCGAGGCCCGGGAGCGTCGTGCGCCCACCGCGTTTCCCCCCTCGATTCCCCGCGTGGCGACGATTTTCTCCATGAATACCAACACTTCGTCCACGCCCCGCCGGATCGGCGCGGGCTTCCTCGTCGTCCTCTTGCTGACCGTCCTGCTCGGACTGTGGGCGATCTGGCAGGTGCTGGCGATCAACCGCAACGTCGTCAATCTGGCGACGAACTCCGTGCCCTCCGTGGTCGCGCTGAACAGGATCATCCAGCTCAACAACGGCGTCGCCAAGGCCCTGAGGAGGATCGTGGAACAGCCCGGCGACGACCGGGTCGTCAACGCGTCCGTCGCGGCATTCAACGAGCAGCGGCGGGAGGCCGACACGGTGTGTGCCGACTATCAGCAGCTGTTTTCCGATTCGGAGGACGAGCGGCTCTTCATCACGGCGAACGCCGCCCGTCAGGCGTTCCTCGACGCGGCCGACAGGGCGATCGCCCTCGCCCGGGGCGAGAAGCGGGCCGAGGGTGCGACCTTCCTTCGCGACGAGGTCGAGCCCCTCCTCGACCGCACCGGCGACGCGTTCAACAAGGACATCGACTACAACATCAAGCTCGCGGGACGCGAGGCCGACACCGCCTCCCTGAAGGTGGCCCGAAGCCTCTGGACGATCGTGCCCGGGATCGTTCTCGCCACGCTGATCGGTACGCTGATCGGCTGGAGCACCGTCCGTTCGACGCAGTCCGCGCTCGACTCGATCAACGCCGCGATCAAGGCCGGCATCGACAAGACCAACGACGCCCTCCGGGCGATCTCGGAATCACTGCAGCAGGGGGCCGACCAGACCGCCTCCAGCTCTCATCAGCTCTCGGCGGCGAGCAGGTCGCTGGCCACCGGCTGCAGCGAACAGGGCGCGTCGGTCACGGAGACCAGCGCGTCGCTCGAGGAGATCTCCGCGATGATCCGGGCCACGGCCGAAAACGCCGCGAAAGCCACCGAGTTCGCCAGCCAGGCGCGGACCGCCGCCCAGACCGGCCGGCAGACCATGGAGGAGATGACCGTCGCCATGCGGTCCATCGAGAGCTCCAGCATGGACATCTCCAAGATCGTGAAGAACATCGACGAGATCGCCTTCCAGACGAACATTCTCGCGCTCAACGCGGCGGTCGAGGCCGCGCGGGCCGGCGAGGCCGGTGCCGGATTCGCCGTCGTCGCCGACGAGGTTCGGTCGCTCGCCCAGCGGAGCGCCGCGGCGGCCAAGGAGACCTCCGAGAAGATCGAGGCCGCCATCGCCTCCACGCAGCGGGGGTCGCGCAGCTGTGAGAACGTGGGTGACTCGCTCGAACAGATCGCCGCGAAAGTGGCCGAGGCCGACACGCTCGTGGCCGAGATCGCCGCCGCGGCGAAGGAGCAGGCCCAGGGCATCCGGCAGGTCGGGTCCGCCATGACGCAGATGGACAAGGTCACCCAGGGCAACGCGTCGAACGCCGAGCAGACCTCGGCGGCGGCGCAGGAACTCAGCAGCCAGGCCGCCCTGCTCCAGGAAAGCGTCGAACACCTCCGTTCCCTGATCGCCAGCACGTCCGATCCGTCCGCCGCAGGGCGGCCGTCCGCCACCCTGGCTCGATCGCTCCGTCGCGACGCGTCGGTGGCCGTGTCGAGCGGCACCCGTCCCGTCGGCAGGGTGACGGAAGTCCGGCGGGTCGTTCCCCAGATCGTGATGCCCGGGGATCAACCCACCGACGGCGACGACGGCAGCTTCGCGAACTTCTGACGCGCGGCCGACCTGCGGAAGATCACGCCGGCTTCTTCGACACGGCCTCGAGGATCGTCTCGGCGATGTGCGGCAGCGGCACGACATGATCGACCACGCCCAGCTGGATCGCCGCCCGCGGCATCCCGTAGACGACGCACGTTCGCTCGTGCTCGGCGATGGTGACACCTCCCGCCTTCCGAATCGCCTGCATGCCTGCGGCTCCGTCGCTTCCCATGCCGGTGAGCAGGGCGGCGACCACCCGCCGGCCACCCGCCTCGGCGGCCGACCGGAAGAGGACATCCACCGATGGGCGGCAGTGATGCACGGCGGGGCCCTGGTTCAGCTGCGCCCGGTAGCCTTCTCCATCCCAGCGGACCGCGACGTGATGGTCCCCCGGCGCGATCACGCACGTCCCCCGGCGAAGGTGCATCCCGTCCTCTGCCTCGCGGACCGGAAACGGACAGATGGCGTCGAGTCGCTCCGCCACGACCTTGGAGAAGTAGGGGGAGATGTGCTGGACCACCACGATCGGTGGCACGCCCTCCGGCAGTTTCGGCAGCACCGTGCGAAGCGCTTCGATGCCCCCCGTGGAGGAGCCGATCACGATCAACTGGCGGCCATCGAGCCGTCCTGAGAAACGCGGGATGGCGGCGGCCGGCGGCGCCACCACGGGCTCGGGCTTGGCCGTCACGCGGTCCCGCAAGCGCCGCGTGCGAAACCGCGCGGAAGCGGCCGCGGCCTTCACGTGGAAGGCGAGGCGGCCGGCCAGATCGCCGACGGAGGTGCTGCCGGGCTTCCCCAGCACGTCCACGGCGCCGGCGTCGAGCGCCTCCATCGCCACCCGCGAGCCGGCCTGCGTCAGCGAACTGACCACCACGACCGGCAGCGGATGGTGCTGCATGAGAATCCGGAGAAACGTCAGACCGTCCATCCGGGGCATTTCCAGGTCGAGCGTCAGCACATCGGGGTCGAGCGCCACGATCTTCTCGCGGGCCACGTACGGGTCGCATGCGGAGCCGACGACCTCGAGTTCCGGGTCCTGGGAGAGGGCGTCGGTGATCGCCTTGCGGACGAGTGCCGAGTCGTCGACGACGAGCACCCGCACCCGCCTGTTTTCCGAGCTGCTCATGGTGCCTCCCTGGTTCTCACTCCGGCTTCCTGTAGACGCTCGGCCACACGGCTTGGAGCCGGTGACGGACGCCGATCAGACTCTCGGAATGCCCGACGAAGAGATACCCGCCCGGTGCGAGGTAGTCCGTCAGACGGTTGACGAGCCACTCCCGTGACTCGACGTCGAAGTAGATCATCACGTTGCGGCAGAAGATCACGTCCTGCCTCCGTGGAACCGCATAGTGCTGCTGGAAGAGGTTGATCCGCTGCACCGTGGTTCGCTGTCGCAGTTCCGGTTTGACGCGGTAGAACCCCTCCCGCTCGGCGAAGCCTCGCTGAAAGTATCGCGGCAGGAGCTCGGCCGCCGGCAGGTTCACGCGATCCGCCGGGTAGATGCCCCGATGGCAGCGTTCGAGCATCCTCCGCGAGATGTCCGAGGCGTCGATGTGCCACTGAAACGACGGCCTGAGCCGGGCGAACTCCGCCAGGACGATCGCCAGCGAGTAGACCTCTTCGCCCGACGACGCGGCCGCACACCAGACGCGATAGGTCTGCTGGCCGAGGGTCTGCGCGGCGGCCGCGGCCGGAAGAATCTGCCGCGCGAGGATCTCGAAATGGGCCGGTTCTCGGAAGAACTCCGTGTGGTTGGTGGAGATCAGATCGATGAGCGAATCGATCTCTCCCTCCCCGTCGGGCGACTGCAGCAGCCGGCAATACCCGTCGTAGTCTGCCATGCCCAGGGTCCGCAGCCGCTGGCCCAGCCGTCCCGCCATCAGCGCGTGCTTGTCGGCGCCGAGGCGGATCCGGCTGCGGTCGTAGATCAGCTGCGCCAGAAAATCGTAGGCCTCCGGCGTCAGCGGCGGTTCGGATGGAAACTGCATGGGACCGCCGCCTCTCTCGTCCGTCCGTGGCCGTCGGGGTGCCGCCGGCCCGGGGCCGGCGCGGCACCTCGACTAGAAGTTGGCAAAGTGGCGATCGTCCTGGTCCGCCGCCTTGTCGTCCGGCATCGGAATCTGGGTGACGCTCGCCCGACGCGCGGCGGACTCGATCCGCGGCGCCAGGGTCGCACCGACCCTGGGGACGGCCGGCCTGCGCATCCGCTCGCCGTTGACCCGCCCACCGCCCTGATACTCCCGCTGCTGCTGGGCCACTGAGCTGACGAGCGCCCGCAGCGACTGGACCGACTCCTGCATCGCCTTCGCCTGCGCGCTGAGTTCTTCGGCTGCGGTGGCGCTCTCCTCCGCGTTGGCGGCGTTGCTCTGGGTGACCTTGTCCATCTGCGTCATCGTCAGGCCCACCTGCTGGATCCCCTGGGCCTGCTCCTTGGCGGCTGTGGCGATCTCGACGACCAGCGCGTCGGCGGCCGACACCTTCGACACGATCTCATCGAGCGACTCGCCGACCTTCCCGCAGCTGATCGACCCTCGGCGGCTGTTGGCGATCGCGGCCTCGATCTTCTCCGCCGTCTCCTTGGCCGCCGCGGCGCTCCGCTGGGCGAGCGACCGAACCTCGTCGGCGACCACGGCGAACCCCGCCCCCGCCTCGCCGGCCCGAGCCGCCTCGACGGCCGCGTTGAGGGCGAGGATGTTCGTCTGGAAGGCGATCTCGTCGATGTTCTTCACGATCTTGGCGACCTCGCCGCTGGAGGCCTCGATGGCGTGCATCGCCGTGTTCATCTCGGCCATCGTCTGAGCGCCCGATTGGGCGGCACCTCGCGCCTGATTCGCGTAGTCCTTGGCCTTGTCGGCATTCTCCGCCGTGCTGCGGATCATCACCGACATCTCCTCGAGCGCGGCGCTCGTCTCGGCGACGCTCGAGGCCTGCTGGCTGCAGCCCGACGCGAGCGACTGGCTCGACGACGAGAGCTGCCCCGAGGCCGACGCGGTCTGCGTCGCCCCGTCCTCCAAGGCGTCGGACAGCAGGCCCAGCGAGCGGCTCACCGCCCGGATGATTCCCCAGCCGAGCACGGCCCCGAGCAGCCCCGCCAGCGCCAGCGTGATGCCGATGATCGTGAACCCCGAGGCGACCTTGCTCCGGGCCGACGCGCTCTCGATGTCGGCGAGCTTGATGTTGTGGTCGATGTCGGCATTGAAGCCGTCGACGCACTTGTCGAGCGTCGGATAGACCTCCGCCGTCATCAGCGCCTGCGCGTCGCTCCGCTTCTGCGCCAGGATCAGCTCGATGACCTTGGTGGCGCCGCTGAGGTACGCCAGCCGGTTCGACTTCGCCTCGGAGAAGAGCCGGGCATCCTCCGCGTCGGAGAGCAGCTTCTCGTACTCGGCGCAGAGCTCGTCGCCCTTCTTCTTCGCCGCCAGGAACGCGGCGTCGCCGGCGGCGGCCGACGGCGTGGAGAGCGTCGAGTCGTCCAGCAGCACGCGAACCGCCTTCGCCGCCTCGGCATTCGACTGGATGATCTTGTTGAGCGTCACGACCGAGGGAATCGAGTTGGTCGCCAGTTGAACCACGTGCCCGTTGACGCCGAGGATTCGCCACAGGGCGATACCACCGAGGAGGAGGGAAATGGCGATCAGGCTCAGAAAGCCGACGGTGATCCGCCGGGGGATGGTCCACGTGCTCATGAGATCTCCTTCAGGGTGATCGTGCCTTCGATGGCCGAAATCTTGTCGAGGTCGATGAGGGTCTTCACCACGCCGCCGGCCTTCGCCATGCCCGTGATGAACTGGGCGTCGATCGCCCCGCCGAAGTCGGGCGTGGGCTCGATGTCGGCAGCGGTGAAGTTGGCGACCTCCTCCACGCCGTCCACGATCATGCCGCAGAGCCGCGCGTCGCCGGCCGGGGTGACGATCTGCGTGACGACGATGCAGGTGCGGTCGTTGTCGGCGGCGATCGGCAGCCGCAGCTTCGCCCGCAGGTCGATCAGCGGGATCACCTTCCCCCGGAGGTTGATCACGCCCTTGATGTGCTCGGGCATGTTGGCCACGGGCGTGATCGGGCACAGCCGGATGATTTCCCGGACCTTGAGGACCGGGATGCCGTACGACTCGTCGCTGAGGGTGAACGTCAGGTACTTGCCGGCCTGGGCGGCGGAGGCCGTCTGGTGGCTGGCTGGCGTCGGGGCGGTGGTCTTCATGGTGACGAATCCGGGGTGGGCGGAGGGGTGGTCCGTGCGGCTCGGGCTACGCGGCCGCCTCGCCGTTGCGGGGCTTGAGTTTCACGAGGGCGTTGACGTCGAGGATCAGGCCGACGCGGCCATCGCCGAGGATCGCCGCCCCGGCGAACGACGTCTGCTGGCGGAACATGTCGCTGAGGCTCTTGATCACCACCTCCTGCTTGCCGATCAGTTCGTCGACGAACAGGCAGCGGGCATCCTGCCCCGACTCGATGACCACGAGAATCCCCGCGGTGAGATCGGTGGCGCGGGCGGTGGCATTGAGGTGGTCACTGAGCCGCAGCACCGGCGTGAGTCGTCCGCGGACGCTCACCATCTCACCGCGGCCCTGCACGGTGGTCACCATGCCGGGAAGCGGGCGGAACGACTCGCGGACCGAGAGCGTCGGGATCACGTAACGCTGGTCGCCGACGCCCACGAGCAGCCCCTCGATGATCGCCAGCGTCAGCGGCAGGGAGATCGTGAAGACCGTGCCGCGGCCGACGGCCGACTCGATCTCGATCTTGCCCCGCATCCGCTCGATATTGCGGCGCACCACGTCCATCCCGACGCCGCGGCCGGAGAGGTCGGTGATCGTCTCGGCGGTGGAAAACCCGGGCGCGAAGATCAGGTCGAACACGTCGCGGTCGTCGAGGTGCTCGTCGGGCTTGAGTAGTCCACGCTCGACGGCCTTGGCGCGGATCCGGTCAGGGTTCAGCCCGCGGCCGTCGTCCTGGATCTCGATGACGATGAAGCCGCCGCGGTGGAAGGCCCGCAGCGTGATGGTGCCGGCGGGCGGCTTGCCCTGGGCCACCCTCTCCGCCTGCGTCTCGATCCCGTGATCGGCCGAGTTGCGGATCATGTGAACGAGCGGATCGCCCAGTTCCTCGACGATGTTGCGGTCGAGTTCGGTGTCTTCCCCCTCGAGCACGAGCTGGATGTCCTTCCCCTGCTGGACGGCGAGATCCCGGACCAGGCGGGCCATCTTCTGGAAGGTGTTGCGGATCGGCACCATGCGGAGCGACATGGCGGTCCGCTGCAGGTCGGAGGTGATGCCCCGCAGCTGGCCGAGGCAGCGGGAGAGGTGCACGCTGGCGACGTCCCGCACCTCCGGACTCTGCACCACCATCGACTGAGCGATCACGAGTTCCCCGACGAGGTCGATCAGGCCGTCGAGCTTGAGCGTGTCCACGCGGACGATGCCGGCGGCGGCCGCCCGGGGCTTGTGGTGGGAATGCTTCGGCTCATCCGCCTCGCGCTCGACGGCCGCGGGTGGCGGCGGCGGGGGGGCCGGCCGCGGCACGGCCGGGGGCGGTGCCGCCGGCCG
>Ga0207954_1000768_pt1 | contig 11038 bp, 9 predicted proteins | sample CryBogmetaGMA0M_FD_184547 | JGI IMG/M metagenome (GOLD analysis project Ga0207954, IMG submission 184547) | Freshwater microbial communities from Crystal Bog, Wisconsin, USA - MA0M (SPAdes) | ecosystem: Environmental > Aquatic > Freshwater > Lake | place: Crystal Bog, Wisconsin, USA | collected... | reverse complement strand
GCGGGCAGCCGCAGCGAACGTGGCCAACCGCTGGGTGTAGCCGAGGGGCAGGATGGGGCTCGCGTGGGCGAAAGCCGAGCCATCGACCGCGGCGAGCAGTTCTTCTGCGCGGGTGGTGATGCGACGTTGTTCGAGGGGGTCGGCCACGTGGGCGCGGACAATGGCTGCCGCCTCGCCGGCAGCCCGTTCGAGGTCTCGCATTTCGAGCCGTCGGCCGGCGAGCCACGTGCCTTCTAATTTGCCGATCATTCGTTCGGCGTTGCCGCGGACGGCTTCGTCCACGAGCACTCCCACGGCCAGCGCCAGTGGCACGGCATCAGGTTGTTCGCTGCGGTCGGCCGCCGCGAATACGAAATCGGCCGCCTGGCTGCCCCGTAACCGAAGCCACGCTTCGACACCGCCACGGAGCGGCTGCGGAAGTTCCCGCAGCCTTCGGACGTTCGCCCCATCGAGCGACCAGCGAAAGAGTGCCGCGAGATCGGGGACGTCGGCCGACAGTCCGATCGTCGCAGCGAGCATCTCGCGCCAGAGGGTCTCGGCGTCGAGGAAACCACTCTTCACGGCTGTGGTACGGCGGCCACCGAGGTGCTCGACGACCGCGTCGGCAAGCCAATCGTGCACTACCAGCCTTGGGTCGATCGAGTCGGCCGAGAAGATCTGCTGCACGAGGCTCCAGCGGTCGATTGTGAAGAGCCGCTGGCGATGGAGTCTGGAAAATACGTCGAGAGAGATGTCGGCGTCATCGAGGCTCGTCACGACGACGCGCACGTGGGCGGAACCGTTGCCGTCAGCCGGCCGCCGCAGGGCTTGGCGCAGGGCAAGCGGCGAGTCGCACTGGACGATGGCGTAAGTGACGTCGCCGTCGGCCTGGACATCAGGGCCAAGCCAACGGGACGAACTCCGAATGCCGACCGGCTTTTCGACTGGCCGCTTGCGACGGAGTGCTGCCACTTCGGCCTTGATTTGATTGAGGGAAATGTTCGTCATCGGCCACCAGTGCGGTATCCAAGCACCTTCATACCTCTTTCGCGGGGGGGGCGCTAGCGGGTACCACAGTGGCTGTCTCATGCGCCTGCGATCAGACCAGTTCCGATGCCCGAAACAACAGTTCCGCTTTGGCCGGCCCGTCTGCAGGTGCGTTCGCGGGTGGCTGCGACAGAGTGATCAGCAGTGCCTCGGAGAAGTAGGCCAATTGGGTCTCCGAACCTCCGCGTTTTTGGTCTTTCCTTGTCTTCTGATTTTCGATTTCCTGCCAGATCGCGTCCGGGGAGCACCGATACATCGTCAGCAACGCACAGGCGTCACGGGCTGAGAAAAACGCAATGATGAAATCATCGACATCGTCCTGTCGGGATTGCGGGCCGCGTGGCGTCCTCCTCGAGAGGAAGAGCTGTGCACGCTTGCCGTAGTGCGCGGCCATGTAGCTGTACTTTCTGCCGGCCTGATCGACGGCATCTACCAATGGGTTGGCCGGAATCCGGACAAGAGTGTGGCCGAGCCGGTCGGCCATGATAATTTCACGCTGCTTTCCGGCGCGGAAAAGGTCGATGCCAAGATCGGCGGCATCTCGGGAAGCAGCCTGTAGCGAGGCGACGATCCTGCCGTAAGGTCTTTGCCGCTCGATGTCGTTCATCGTCGACCCCCACTGGACGCAGGGCCTCGTTCGGGATGGTTGATCAACCACTTATGCCGGAAAACCACGTGTTCGAGAAGAACACGCGGCGAAGGAGTTCCATGTTCGGGCCGCATTGGCCGGTCAGACTCGCGATGTGATTCTCGATGAACAGCGTGTCGAGTACGAGGCCCTGCTCGTTGGCGCGGTCCCGGATGTCGAAGAGATCCTGCTCATCTCCGGGCCGAGCGAAAAGTGTCTTCCACGTGATGCACACCTCTGGGGACACGAGCGTGAGTCCGCTTCCCAGCGGACAGAGCCGCGTTTGACGATAGGTCGCGTCGGCGAGAGCCTTCGCCTTCGGACTCAGATTCTTGAATCGGCACGGGACAAAAATCTCGAATTTGATGGTGTCGTTCTCAGGAGCCCGCTGCTGGTAAAACCGGAGCTTGCCGACCTCCAGGGATTGTCGAGCCTTCTTGATCGTCTCGTCCTGCATCCGAAATCCCTGCTTACGGATGGCCGAGATCAGCTGGTTATCCTTCTTGGGCGGCCGACAAACCAAGTCGATGTCGTCGATGGGGCGGGTGAGAAGGCCATAGCTGGCAAGGGCCACGCTGCCGCCCACCGCGAACTCGAGGTCGAGCTCAGTCCCCAAGACGTCCACCAGGACGCCGGCAGCTTTCTGGGCAGTTTTAAGATTCATCATGCGCTCCTTGGCCCGACGCGTCGTCGGCCCCAAAGGTGGGGCCGACGACAGTCGTCGGCTTCGACATCACGACTTCACGAACCGACCGATGGCGTAGGCGCGCTCGCGGCGACCTCGCTGTCCCGTCGCAACGTCACACAAAAACCGTGCGAACCCGGCCGCCTCGAGCGTTCGCAGCTTCTTCGCGGCCGTCTGACGCGAAACATTCAGCCGTCTGGCCAACGTCCGCCGTGTCACAAGTTCAACTGTCATATCAACTCCTTTCTAGCAAAGTGCCTAAGTGTGTATGCAGACAAAAACCGCAGTTGAGGATATCGTCTGGTTGGGAGAGGGTCAAGCCTCCGCAGGATAAAGGCTGAAAAACGTTGTTTTCAGCTTTTTTTGGGGACTTTCAGCGGCTGGCTGGGGGAGGCTGCAACTGTCGGCTGGTGGAATCCCGCCCGGGATCAGCTGCCCTCGGTCCAGGTGATCGCGACCTGGATTCGGGCCTGTGGGTGGGCCCTGCGGATTTCCTCGATCCGCTGCTTGGCGGCGTCTGGGGTGAGGCCGCGTTCCTCGCCGTCGGCGGGCACCTTCGTGGAGACGGTGGTGGCGCCGCCCGGCCGAACGGCCACGCCGGCGAGCGGGTCGCCGGCGGCAATGGTCGGCGGGGTGGGAACGGGCACCGGCGCGGGCTGTTGCACGAGCACGCCGAGGAGGCGTTGGTACGCGGCGTCGATCACGTCAGCGAGCGGGGTCGTGGCAACGTGGTCGTCGAGCGAGAGGGCCTGTCGGAGGTCGGCGAGAATCGGTGCGGCCCTGCCCTGCACCTCGGCCGGCGCGTGCCCGACCTGTCGCACGAGGTCCCAGGCCCGATCTTCGAGACAGCGGGCCCAGGCGGCCGACTTCTTCACCACCTCGATCATCGCGCGCTCGCTCGTCGGAATCGCTGCGCGGGCGAGGACGCCCACGATCCGCTTGGGATCGGCAGCGGCGACCTGATCGATGAGTGCGGCGGCCGCGTCGGCCGTGGCGACCCGCCCGGCACCGTCTGCGCCGCCGAGGCTGGAGAGCCGCTGCCGGAGAAGTTGGGCGTAGTTCCGCGCCGAGGTTCCGGTCGTTGCAGCGACCTCCTTCACCTTCGCGCCGAGCGTCGCGGCATTGGCCGCCGTCGCCAGCGGCGAGACCGAGATTCCGAAGATGCTGCCGGCCCTCGACACGGCGACCTGCCATTCAGAAGGATCCGGGGCCGCCTCCTGCTGGAGCACGCAGGCGTCGTCGATCTTGCCGATCGTGCCGTCGGCGGGCCCGCCGTGGAGCGTCAGCGACATACCGCACTGGGCGGCGTAGGTGAGGATGATGAGGTTCTGCGCCTCCCGGGTGAGCCCCATCCTCTTCGGATCGTCGATCCAGCAGCGCAGCTTTTCGACCGTGAGGTCGCCGGAGTCCTGCGCCCGGCAGCGAGTGAAATGATCCTTCCAGTGGTGCCCGATGACGAAGTGCGTGCCATCGTGCGGCATGTCGCCGATCAGGAGCGGGTTGCCGATCTGCCGGATGAGCGTTCGCTCACTCGGCTCCACGGCAGCCCGGCCATCGCGGGCCTGCGATGCCTCCACGGCCTTTCGCAGCGCGGCTGTGAGTTTGGCCGAACTGAGCGTCGTGCCCAGCTCTGGTGCCGCCGGGAATTGCCACGCGAGCGCCTGCCCGAGAAGGTCGTCGAGGGCATTGGCGAGCGACGCCTGCCCCGGCGGCCGCAGGGCGAGGCCGGTGGCAAGCGACTGAAAACGGTCGGCGACGTCGATGTCGTGCGACTGATCGACGGCAGCGGACGGCCCCGACCCGCCGATTCCGTAGGCGATGTTCACGGCGGCGACCATCTGGCCGCGGAGGGTGTCGCGTTGGTTTTCGAGGATCGCGAGCGCCGCCTGCCGGGACCCCGGCGCCAAGTGCGCGGCGTAGCCGTCGAAACGGTTGCCGCTGAGCACATGCTCCAGCACCGCCAGCCGGCCGAGGTCGGCGAGCGTCCGTTGTGAGAAGAATGCCGGCACCCAGCCGATCGTCCGCGTCGAGCCCTTGGCCTGCCGGCATTCGTCGAGCCGCGAGAGATCGTCTCGGGGCGTGTGGTTTTGTTGGTCGAATGGAAAGTCGATCACGACCTTCCAGTCGTCGGCAGCGTTGGCGAGCTGATCGATGCTCATCTCGCGGACGTTGCGAAACACGACGGCCGCCTTCCGCGGGATGCCGCGCCACTCGAACGAATGCTCCTGCTCGAAGAGCGTCGCCTCTTCGAGGTCCAACGCCTCCTTGAAGACGATCTGGCGGATGATCTTCACGCGGTTGCCGTAGCTGTCTTCGCTGCGGGCCCGGTCGAGGATGCTGTCGGTGTCGATGTCGGCGAGCACGACCGAGATCGAGGGATTGCCGCCATCGCCGGAAACGCGGATCTCGCCGGCCTGCGCGTTCCAGCCGCGGACCTTGTTGGCCACGATCTGCACCTCGCGACCCGCGATCGGGGCGGCGATCGTGCCATGGTTGAGGGCGGCGAGCCGCTCGGCCGTCATCCCGCGGAACGCCTCCACCTCCGGCACGAGCGCGGCGAGCAAGAGCGTCTTCACGAGCCTGTCGTCGGTTTCGAACGCCCGGCGGGCGGGGTCACCCGGCGGCAGCGCCCGGGCCTGCTCACGGGTGAGGCCGTGCTGGTCTTCCAGCATCCGCAGGAGCTTGCCGTGGTAGAGCTTGTCGGCGTTCTCGAAGAGCGTGATCACGTCGGTGTCGGTGACGGCGTCGCCGTGGATAAGCACGTCGAAGAGGTCGCCCACAGGGACGAGGTCATTCACCTCGAGCGTGTCTCGCTTGTTGACGAGCAGTTGCATCAGCACCTTGAGGGCCGTCCTCTCACGCTGCAGCACGCTCGACACCGCGACGAGCGCCTGGATGAGCGCCGGCGAGAAGGGATAGACCTTGCGAAACTCGGCCTTGTCGCTCTCGGAGGTGAGGAGCGTGTTGAGCACGCTCGCACGGATGCCGGCAGTCCGCTGGAAGGCGGCATCGATCTCGGCGCGGGCGGCGTCGTTCTTGGGCCGGAGCACCCGCTTCGCGACGATGACGGGGAGGTTGCGGTCGGCAAGTTCGATCGTGCCGAAGCGGTCTTCGTTCCACTTCACGAAGTCGCCGTAGTTGGCCTTCGTGGCGCCGGTGGCCGCCGCGCCAACGAGTTCACGAAGGTCCCGCTGGCGGGCGATGAAGCTCGTGATGGGCACGGGCCGGTCGGGATTCTGCGGCTCGACGAGCTTCGCGAGCTTGGCCGTCTCAACCTCGAGGAACGTGTGGTCGCTGGCGTGGCTGGCGAGCCAGAGCATGAGCTCGTCGAGGAAGAGCACGAGGCCGTCGTAGCCGAGCTCATGGGCGTGCCGCGAGAGCACCGACAGGCCGTCGTCGATGCCGATGTAGTCGGAGAGCACATGCTGCGACGCGTTGTAGTGGGCGCCGAGCCAGGTGACGAGCCGGGTGTGCTCGGCCGCACCGGGGGCTGCGGCCGCGGCGGCGTCGAAGGAGGCGGCGTTCCACTCGGCGGTGAGCTTGCCCCAGCCCTGCCGACCGGGACGGCTCTTGTTGAAAGCCTGGAAGAACATCTCATCGCCGTAGTTGGCCCGGTCGCGGCGGGCTTGATCGACGAGAGCGGCGGACTGACGGACCATCGGTAGCGACGCATCGGGCTGCGTGCGGGCGAGGAAGTCCACGTAGCCCTTGAGCACGCCGGCCTCGAGGGAGTCGACGCCGATCATGTGGTAGGGCACGAGCAGAAACTTCTTGCCCGCCATCCACTCGTTGTGCTCGGCGATGACGTCGGCGAGTTCGGGGATACCGCGGGCCCGGGGGTTGCCGCTCAGAATGACGTGTAGCACCGCCATGAAGTGCGATTTGCCTGCGCCGAACGATCCGTGGAGGTAGGCCCCGTTTGACGAGCGGTTGTGCAGGCCGTCGCGAATCAGGCGGAGGGCCTTGTTGAACGCCTCGGCGAGTTGGTCGGTGACGACGTAGTCCTCGAGCGTCGAATCCGGATCCAGCACGCCCTCGGAGAGCCTGAGGACGAACTGGTTCGCCGGCAGCGATTCGGGGATTTCGATCAGTTCGCGGAGGAGCGGCATGGGGAACGGCTTCGGGCGGTGGACGAGCGGCGGCGAGTCCGCCATGATACGCGATCGCCTGCCCCGGGAGAGGGGGCGGGCCGGCATGTGCTCAAGCGGAGCTGGGACGGTTAATTCGTTGCTCCAAGTCGGCGAGCGTCGTGAGCACGTCGTCGAACGACGGAGCCTCACCCAGGTACATGTCCCGCATCGCGACAAAATCCCGCCGCAGCGCTGGCAATCGCTCGTCCCGTGGCAGGAGCCGAATCGAGCCCGGCCGCGCGGTGTCGTAACTGGCCCAAGAACTCCCGAAGAATAGTCGCTTCCAGGCCGCGACCCGGGCGCATGTGTCGTGATCGGCGATCGCGGGCTGGGCAGCCGGGTGGCGGGCCAACGCGGCGACATCGGCATAGTGGCGAGAGAAGCGATCGGGCATTGGCTTGTCGGCAGGGCGGTGGTGCTCGACGTGCAGGATCGTTGCCTTCTCCCAGAACGTGCGGTCGAGGCCGAGGGCGACCACGTTGCATTGCCAGTCTGGCATCACGTCGGGCAGAGCATCCATGATCCACGGCCTGACGTCGTGGATGCCGACGGGCTGCTGGTCCGTCAGCGAGCCGAACTCGACCTTCACCGAACGGCGCAGGTACGCGAGTCCGGGCGGCTCATGGGATGGATAGTGGAAGAGCAACGTCGGCGAGCCGCTCATCGGGTCGGTCACGAACTCGAACCATGCGCCGCCGCCCGGCTGTCCGAGCGCGGCATGCACCTCCGCTTCGAGGAATGGCTGCAGCCGGGCGCGGACTGCCGTGGCGCACACCTCCTCGGCCTGTTTCATCCACTTGTCGGCTTGATTGCGGGTGGTGCCGGCGGCAGGCAGATTGAGAAGCGCCGGCGACAACGAGAGATCAATGTCCTCGGAAAACCGATCGATGACGCCAAATACCTTCGAGAGCGACGTGCCGCCCTTGAAGACCACGCTGTCGTGAAACCGTGACCGGAACAATACGGCAAGCAACCAACAGACCCAGAAGTCTTTTTCCAAGAGGATGGCGGAGATGTTGCGGCGCGCGGCTGCCTGCTGGAAATACAGCTGACGCTCCCGCTCAGGCAGCGACAGGAAGGCGAGCTTCATGGTTGCGCCGCGAGGTCGCGGAAAATCGAGTGCATCCAGATCGGGGCAAGCCGGAGGTCGTCGAGCAGTTTGCGGCGCTCGCCCGCAGGCAGCGTTCGCTTCAGATGCGCGATCCGTTCCGGGGTGACGTGCTCCTTGCCGAGTTCGCGAAGGGCCTGAATCAAAAGCCCGCTCAGGCGGCCGGCTGGCTCCATGTTGCGCGGCGTAGTTCGCCGCAGGTGGATCGTCGTTCCGCCGATCGTGACCGTGCGCCGGATCCCATCGGTGAGAAACACCACGTGCGCCGGCACCTGGGCGGTGAGCCCCAGCGCGTTGGCGGCGTAGGCGCCGGCGGGCTGCAGGCGCACGCGGTCGCGGCCGGCGATCGCCCGGGCCACATCTTCCGGCGGCGGAGCCAGCGGGCCGAGTCGGGCGTGGTGCTTGGGAAAGTCGTAGACACCGCGGGCGAGCCGACGGATCGTGCCGGCGCGGGCGAGACGGTGAAGGGCCACATCGACTGCCCGGCGGCTGCCGAGATCGAGAAAATCGGCGGGAACCACCACGCATCCCCGGCCGCGGCGACGGATAGCCGCGAGGATCGCGGAATCCACGGACTCAGGGGACTTTTTGCGACCGCTCATGTAAGAAAAAGTAGCCTGTTTTTCTTACAGAATCAAGGGCCGGCGCCGGGGTGCCGCGCCGCCCCATTCATAGTGGAAACTCAGCGTTTTGCGCTCGTTTTCCAATATGGGATGGGACGGCCGTCACCCGGCTTGGATCTCGTTTCTCCACAGGCTGCGAAGGACCTTCCGCCAGCGGGGTTCTCGACGCCGTGCTCGCTGCGGAGGTGCCGGGGGTGCGGCTTGTCATGATAAACCGCACCGGCACTGCCGTTTATCACGTCCTGAAAAGGACGTAGCTGCCGCACGTTCAGGTGCTGCCGCATCCGCGACGGTCAAATCTCGTCGAAGTACATCTTGACGAATCGGTTCTTTCGCGTGGCATCTGTGATCCCCAGACCGACCATCATGTTGTGGAGATGTTCCGGGAGCCGGCCTCCCGACACGCGCTGCGAATACGTCCATAGCCAGCACGGGCAGTAAGCAGCCCACTCTTCATCCATCTCTGTCGGCGCGATTGCATTGGCATACCGTTCATGCAGCGACTCGTCTGGGTGGTTGGCGATCAGTTGTTCGGCATCGTGCCAACGCCCGTTGATGACCTTGGACGCATATTCAATGACGCGCGCAACATTGTTGCTCGCAAGGATCACGGGCTCAGCGTCAAGCCATCGCTGCTTCCGAATGTCCCGTGCCCAATTCTTCGCGCACTCAGCATCCTGAAGGACTACCGTCTCACCTTGTGGCCACGACGAGATTCCAAGCCTTCGCGCGTACATCACCACGCACTTGGGATCTTGGAGTATGGAGGCGTCGAGCGATGTGTGGCGTTTGCCACTCTGGATGGCCAATGCCAGTGCCTGCATCGCGGTCATCGATAGCCTCCGTGATGTCGGGTGGATGTTTGCTAGGGCTTGCCCTTTGCAGGCACTGGAGACTTCACCGGTTTCGATTGCTTGGGTTTCGGATTTTTCACTTGTTGGAGTTTGCGATTTTTAAAGTACGCTTTGACCCACTTGTTTCGTGCATCGCAGAGACCGAGCGCAAGCATTCGGTTGTGCATTGCCGTAGGCAATCTTCCTCCGATGACGTCTTTGGCATAGTGGTACATCCACATGGGGCACAGGCTGGCGGCCGCCGGCGTCCACGTCTTCTTGAGGAGCGGAAGATACTTCGCGGCCGCAAGCTCATCGGCTGCGATCGTCGCCTCCGCCTGCTTCCAGCGGCGCTTCAGGATGACCATTGCGTACATGGTGGCGACCTGGGCATCCGCGCGAATGAATCGCTCCTTGCTCGGCCATCGCTTCTTCAGCACAGTCGAAGCGTAGATGAAGCACGCCAAGGGATGTGTCATCACCTTCTCCGCCGCTGGCCACCGTCTTTTCAGCACGCGTGCTGCGTAGGTCGGGCAAAACATAGGGTGGGTAAGAATGGCTTTCTCGCCCATTGCCCATCGGCCCTTCACCACATCTTGGGCATAGTGATAGGCGGCTTCCGCATCGGAGCTGATCAGCGGCTCGAGTGTGGGGATACGTTTGCCGGCCCTTATGGCCTTCTTGCATGCATCGCGAGGTGTCATCGAACTTCTCCGGGGCAACAAATGTCCGGCCGGACGACCGTAGTCATCCAAAGCGAATGTGGGTCGAACGCAATTACGAAACAGTGGTCATTTGTCCCGTGAGGATGGATAGGCTGCTGCCCGAGTTCAAGTCGGCTTCTTGCGAGCTGACGGGATTTTGGTGACTCGGATTGGAACCTTCTGCCGGTTCGCCAGCGGTTCGAAAAAGTCGAGCCAGGTCGAGCGATCTTCTTGGTCAAAGCGGCCGCTCATCAGCGTGCCGTCGTATTCGACCTGCATCTCCGCGTGACGGAATCCGCCCTGTGGGCCTTGGGTCACTTGGATTTCACCGATGAACCGGATCGCGGCCTCGAAGTCCTTCCGCGTCTGAAACCGGCCGATGCAGAAAAGCTCCTTGTAGTAGTGCTTGGAGATCTGACCGTTGTCCCAGCGGACCGTGTAGAGCAGGAAATCCATCGTTCGGTACGGCTGCTCGGCGGCGGTGACCACGCCGCCCTGCCTCGGCGCCACGCTCACCTTCGGCCCTTCGAGAGGTCCGTGGTCGTGGTAGCCGTGCTCGGTCCAGACGCGGGCGTTCACGGAAAGCGGCGGTGGAAAAACCATCACGGGGCGCCCAAAAGTGTTTCAATGTTCTTCCTTCGCATGTCCAGAAACCGTCTCCACTTGCCCGCTTGGAGCACATCATCCATGGTCGGAAAAGCCAGGCGGATCACCGCGAGTGTGCATTCGATCGTGTCGCCGACTTTCTTATGCCGCTTGTAGCCAGCGGGCACGCCACTGGTTTCATCCGTGGGGTCGCTGACCGGATAAATAAGCAATGCCCGCTGGCTGTCGAAAAGATGCGAGTACACAAAACTCTGGTGCGTATCTCCCGTGGCGGGAGTCTTGCCCCGGGTGAGAACCTTGTACTTCGCATCGAAAATGATCCGCCTGCTGGGATCGTCGCCATCGGGAGCCTTGGTCTTTCCGAGCTGTTCCCAGGAGTATTTGCCTTCTGGTCGCTCGCACCGAAAGTACTTGCGGACGAGGTGCTCCCACATCGACTCGGTGCTGATGTCGAAGAGAAAGGCCTTGTTGTCGCGGTCGCCCCAGGAGAGCGCGGTCGAACGGGAGCCCGGCTCGGGCGAGAGGCTCCGGTCGTCGAGGACGAGACAGGCGAGATCAAGGGCATTCGCCCAGTCGCCGTCGAGTTTCGACATCCGCGACTGGAGGCCCGTGCCTACACGGAGGGCGGCGGATCGTGGCAGCGTGCGCACGGCCTCGAACTGCCGCCTCAGCCAGGCAGCCTCGCTGATGGGGCC
>Ga0207954_1000767_pt1 | contig 11044 bp, 3 predicted proteins | sample CryBogmetaGMA0M_FD_184547 | JGI IMG/M metagenome (GOLD analysis project Ga0207954, IMG submission 184547) | Freshwater microbial communities from Crystal Bog, Wisconsin, USA - MA0M (SPAdes) | ecosystem: Environmental > Aquatic > Freshwater > Lake | place: Crystal Bog, Wisconsin, USA | collected... | reverse complement strand
CAGGTCGATATATGTATGACATAGAGATACAATCACCGATTGGTGAAAGATTAAGGGTGTCAGAAGGTATCATCATCTTCACACCACAAATTACAAAGCCGGATCCGGCATAAAGGAATAAGAAGTGGCAGATATTTTCGCAGAAGTCACCGCGGTCGGGATACAAGGTCTATCAGGTACTGTAGCTGGTGGGTATGGTGCAACTGGTTCAACAGGTCCTGCTGGAGCGACTGGACCAGCTGGTGGTCCAATTGGTGCTTCAGGATCTACAGGTTCTCAAGGCGCTAGTGGAGCCTCTGGTACTCAAGGTGCTTCTGGTACTCAAGGTTCTACCGGTCCAGTTGGAGCAAGCGGAGCAAATTCTACAGTACCAGGAGCTACTGGTGTTCAAGGTGCATCAGGTGTAGGAGCTACTGGAGTTCAAGGTGCTAGTGGAGCAGATTCTACAGTACCAGGAGCCACAGGTACTCAAGGTGCATCAGGTGTAGGAGCTACTGGTGTTCAAGGTGTTGCTGGAGCAACTGGTTCACAAGGTCCTACTGGTGCGAGTGGATCACAAGGAGCTTCTGGAGTAGGAGCTACAGGATCATCAGGTCAAACTGGTGCTACCGGTGTTACAGGTCAAACTGGTGCTACTGGTGTAGGTGTTATAGAGACGATAACATTTACTACATCATCAACAGATCAAGCAATCATTGACACAATAGATACTACTATGGCTAGGAGTATCAAGTATGAGATGCAAGAGACTTCAGGCTCAAACTATAATGCGAGTGAACTAAGACTATTAAACAGTAATGAAAATGTGTTCTTAACCCAATATGCTGGTATAGGTGCACCTTTAGGTGTGTTCGATACATACTTCTCACCAGTAAGTAATAACTATTCATCACCTGATATTACTGCTGGTATGTCATATTGGAATGGAACTACATTACGAATTTCTACTAGTAACAATATTGTAATACAAGCACTGTTATCAATTGTTGGTTCTACATCAATGAGTTTAAATTCAGGAACATATAATATAACACTAGCTACAGCATTCCATGAAGTATCAGCTGATGTATATCAAGCAACGACAGTAGAGAGTCATTCACCTTTACAACTGATTAGTAATATAGCATGGACTGGTACAGGTCTGTGTGAATTAAGATACACCCCTAACAGCGCAGTGACGACTTTAAAGTATCAAAAGACAGAAATTGAAGTTTAGAGATTATAAATAACAGAGTATAGCATTCATCTAATTAAGTAACACCACCATCAAGGAGATTTAACCGTGGCAACAAATAATTCAAAATTCGTAGTAAGAAACGGGCTTTCGGTAGGCAATGGTGCCTCAGGTCCAGTAGACGTCATTGACGAAAATGGTAATTGGATAGGAGCCCAACTCCCAGCGGGTGCTACCGGTGCAACAGGATCTAATGGAGATCAAGGCGCATCAGGTGCAACTGGTATCGATGGTGCTTCTGGTATCAATGGTGCAAGCGGTATTGACGGTGCTTCAGGTGCAACTGGCCCACAAGGTGCTTCAGGTGCTACAGGTTTCCAAGGTGCATCAGGTTCAACTGGTTTACATGGTGCTTCAGGTGCTACAGGTTTACAAGGTGCAAGCGGTGCTACTGGTATCCGCGGTGCCTCAGGTGCAACTGGTATTGATGGTGCTAGTGGTGCTACAGGTGCAGATGGTGCTTCAGGAGCAACAGGTATTGATGGTGCTACAGGTATTGATGGTGCCTCAGGCGTAACAGGTGCAACAGGTATTGATGGTGCTTCAGGTGCAACTGGTGCAGACGGTGCTACTGGTCAAACTGGTGCTACTGGCTCTGCTGGTTTAGATGGTGATAAGTATAACACCACATCAACAACTTCATTAAACTTAAACGATTATGCTATTACAGATAATCTTCAAATCTTTACAACTGATCTAAACTTAGATTACAGTCCACAACAGACAGTTATCATTGCTGAAGTAGGCACTCCAGCAAATCATATTCATGGTACAGTTGTTTCATACAACGCAGGTACTGGTGAATTAAACTTAACAGTTACAAACATTGATAATGTTCAAGATCATACACATGCTTCTTGGACAATCAACCTTGACGGTGCAGTTGGTGTACAAGGTGCTTCTGGTATTACTGGAGCTTCAGGTGTACAAGGTGCTTCTGGTGCTTCTGGTATTGAGGGTGCAAGTGGTGCTACAGGTCATCAAGGAGCATCAGGCGCAACAGGTATAGACGGAGCAAGTGGAGCAACAGGTGCGACTGGTGTTCAAGGTGCATCAGGTTCAACAGGACCTACAGGTGCGACTGGTGTTCAAGGTGCATCAGGTTCAACAGGTTTAGATGGAGCTTCAGGTGCTACAGGTTTCCAAGGAGCAAGTGGTTCTACAGGTTTAGATGGTGCTAGCGGTGCGACTGGTGCAGATGGTGCTTCAGGCGCTACAGGTATTAGGGGCGCAAGCGGCGCGACTGGTGCAGATGGTGCTTCTGGTGTTACAGGTAATGATGGTGCTACTGGTCCAGTAGGTGCAAGTGGTGCGACAGGTGCTACAGGTTATACTGGTGCAACAGGTATCCAAGGCGCATCAGGCGCTACAGGTATAACGGGTGCAACAGGTTTACAAGGTGCATCAGGTATTAATGGTATAGATGGCTCTACTGGTGCAACTGGTATCGATGGTGCTTCAGGCGCTACAGGTATCGATGGTGCATCAGGTGCTACAGGTATAGACGGAGCAAGTGGAGCAACTGGTATAGATGGAGCCTCAGGTGCAACAGGTATTGATGGAGCATCAGGTGCGACAGGTATCGATGGTGCAAGTGGTGCAACCGGTATTGACGGTGCGACAGGTTTAACTGGTGCTACTGGTTCTGATGGCGACACATATGCTGCACATTCAAACTCAAGATTCACTATCGGTGGTACAGGTCAAATCACATTAACACTTGACAAGACAACTTATGATTACACCGTAGGTCAATCAATCGTAGTTGCATACAATGCAAATAATGCACAACTAGGTACGGTCGTAAGCTTGATTGGTGACCAACTAGTATTTAATAAGACAACAGCTACAGGTTCCGGTGAACATGAATCATGGGAAGTTAACTTAGACGGTGCACAAGGTGTACAAGGTGCAAGTGGTATTACTGGTGCATCAGGTATTCAAGGTGCCTCTGGTGCGACTGGTGCTCAAGGTGCTTCAGGCGCGACAGGTGCTCAAGGTGCAAGTGGAGCTACTGGTATTGATGGTGCTTCAGGTGCTACTGGTATCCAAGGTGCTTCAGGTGCTACAGGTATCGATGGTGCAACTGGTATTGATGGTGCTTCAGGTGCTACAGGTATCGATGGTGCAACTGGTATTGATGGTGCATCAGGTGCTACAGGTATCCCAGGTGCGACAGGTACAGGTCTAACAGCTGACAATGCTGCATTAACTACAACAGTTCCTAACCAAACTATTGACTCATATAACGGTTCTACATACAGGACAGCTAAGTATATCATCCAAGCTACACACTCAGGTGACGTACACTCAACAGAAGTTATCGTAACACATAACGGTGTTGATGCATCTGTAACTGAATACGCTACTATGTACTCTTCATCTTCATTGATGACTGTAAGTGCAGACTATAGTTCAGGTACAGTGTATGTTAAAGTATCACCAGTAAATACAAATACAACAATCGACTTCTTAAGAGAAGCAGTATTAGCTTAATAACAAAATTCAGGAGATAGGCACGTGTCACTACCAACCAATGATATAAAGTTTAACGTCAAGAACGGACTAGCGGTCGGTGCCTCTGGATTTGAGGTCATCAATACAGCTGGTGAATGGGTCGGTGCTTCTGGCCCAGGTCAATCACCATACGGAGCAACAGGTGCTCAAGGTACATATGGTGCATCAGGTATAACAGGTGATGCTGGTACAGATGGTGCTTCTGGTGCAACAGGTATAGAAGGAACCCAAGGCGCTACCGGTATAGAAGGTTATCAAGGAGCTACAGGTTCTCAAGGTACACAAGGTGACACATATAGATATTATGCTTCTGGTTCTACAGTATCAACAAGCTTAGCTCCAGGATTTTATGATGGATTCTCTAACGGATTACATGTAGATCCTGAGTTCGAAGTTGGTGACAAAGTAAAAGTTATAGATCAAACTAGTGGATCTTCATTAGTTTACTATGGTGAAATATTTGATGTGCAATATGCTGGCGGTTTTGGATTTAACCATAGAGTTATAATCGAATCAATCAGTGGTACTCCAATTGGTGGAACATCAAATACTTGGTTAATTCAAGCAAGTGCTACTCAAGGTGCATCAGGTGCAGACGGTTATCAAGGAGCTACAGGTTCTCAAGGTTCACAAGGTCCTGATGGTGCCATAAAACTACAACACACTTATGAGTGGACTGATGATCAATTAGTGTGGAATGGTAATGCATATGCTGGTGGTGTATCACCATCAGTATCAAGATTAGAATTTTTACAAACAGATGGTGTATACGACTACTTAAATGCATTATCACCTGGTACTACATTAGTCATAGATTGGCAAGCTTCTGGTCTAGTTAATGTTGCAACAGTTACTACTATAGGTACTGTTCAATCTCCTACTGCATATACTAATGGAAGACATTATTTACAAATAAGTGCAAATCCTGATGGATATGCTGCCGGCGGATATGCATCAACTGATTCAACTGATGTATTAATGATCGGCGATGGTCCACGAAATCAAGGTTTCCGTGGAGCTGGTGGTGACCAAGGTGTACAAGGTTCAACTGGTGTAGTTGGTATAGATGGTGCTAGTGGTGTTCAAGGTGTAACAGGTCAACAAGGTCTTGATGGTGCTACTGGTGGATTCGGCGGTTATCGAGCCGGCACATGGGCATTTGATCCTACCTATACTAGTAATTTAGTAGATTTATCTAATGGTAATAATACAGCAGTAGATAATGGTGCAGGATTTGCTAATGCATTAGGTACAATACAACTAGACAACACAAGTGGTAACTACTACTACATGTTTAGTATCCTTGTTGATTATGCATCCAATAATGGTTCATTCATTGGTATTGCAAGTCGAAGTGCTAACATTAATGATTCAAATTATTACATTGGTGCTGATACAAACAGCGCAGGATTTAAATATAACGGTGAATACTGGTATGATGGTGGCGGTCAAGGTGGAAGTCTTCCTACATGGGGCACAGGTGATGTTGTCGATATCGCTGTAGACCAAGATGATAGTTTTATATGGATCCGTGTAAACGGTGGTGATTGGAACAATGATCCAACTGCTAATCCAGGTAACTATACTGGAGGTCTTTCTACTTACGCTCTAAGCGGTCCTTGGTATCCAGCAGTTTCAATTTATGGTGTTGAAGGTCCAACACAATTAACTATTAGAGAATATGCACAGTATACAGTTCCAACTGGCTCTGCAAATTATACATTCTTACCAGCAAGCGTTAAAGCAAATCAAGGTTACACAGGTGCATCTGGAGTTACTGGTGAAGTTGGTGCTACTGGCGTACACGGTGCAAGATACCATACAACTTCAAATACAACTCTTAGCTTAACGACAGGTGCTACAGGTGTCGTAGTAGTTGATGACTACTTAAACTATTCAGTAGGTCAAACAATCCTCTTAGCAGATGGTGGTGGTAAACATATCCACGCTACTGTTGATTCATACGATGCTGGTACAAAGATCTTAGCGTTTACACCATTCGATCATGTTGGTACAGGTTCTTCAAGTCCATGGGAAATTAACCTTGACGGTGCAGAAGGTGCACAAGGGGCTTCCGGAGCAACTGGTATTATTGGTGACCAAGGTTTAGATGGTGCTTCAGGTTCACAAGGTTCTAGTTTTGGTACACAAGGTGCAACCGGTGCTGATGGAGATGCAGGTATAGACGGAGCTTCAGGTGCACAAGGGCATCAAGGCGCAACTGGTGCTACAGGTGTTAGAGGTACTGTAGGACATGACGGCGCAACTGGTATATTAGGTGATGACGGTGTACAAGGTGCGACTGGTTCACAAGGTTATCAAGGTGATGATGGTGCTTCAGGTGTTCAAGGTATAGATGGTCAACAGGGTTATCAAGGTGCTACTGGTTCAATCGGTACACAGGGAGATGACGGAGATCAAGGTTATACAGGTGTCGATGGTGCAACTGGTTTAACTGGTGCAACTGGTGCACAAGGTGGAGATGGTTCATCTGCAGCAGTTCAATTTGATACAAGTTATGGACATTACGGACCTCATCAATCAATTTCAAGCGGAAGCAACGGTACAAATACAATATTAAGTGGTACAGTTGGTTATATCGAAGCAGCAATAACTACTGCTGAAATGTCACCATACATCAACTCTGGTTTAAGTATGTTTGGTGTAACGTTAAATGCTGGTATAACTTCTACTACTAATCGTATTGGCTTGGGAACATCTGGCATTGATGTTAATAATGAATTAGGAAAATATGATAATCAATCACAAGGATTCCAACAAGATGGTGCTGTTTACACAAATGGTACACAAACAGATGCATTAAGTATTAGTTGGGGAGTTGGTGATTTAGTAGAAGTTGCAGTTAATTATAATACTGGATACTTTTGGGCCAGAGTTAATGGTGGAGCATGGTCAAAAAGTGGTGATCCAGTAGCTGGCACTAACGGTTCACCATTCTTATTAGCTCAGCCACATAGTTATCCAGCAGTAAGCACCCTCGACAATGCTATATTTGAATTAATAACTACACCACAATATGATGTTCCAAGTGGATACACATATTTAAGTAATACAGCTGCAACCAACATAGGTTATCAAGGAGCAACTGGTGCAGACGGTGAACAAGGTCCTGTAGGTAATGCTGGCTTTGATGCAGACCAACTAACTACTGGTAATCCACGCGGTTTATGGGATGCTGGAACACAATACTATGTAGGTGATATAGTAGTTACTATACCTCTTGATTCACATAGGTGTTTAGTAGATAATATAGGTTACAACCCAGATAGTTATCCAGAATATTGGGCATATACAGCTTGGGCTGGTGCTTCAGGTGCTTCAGGCATTGATGGATCTACTGGTCCTGCTGGTATCGACGGCGCATCAGGCGCACAAGGTATCGATGGAGCTTCAGGCGCAGCTGGTATTGATGGAGCAAGCGGTGCAGCTGGTATAGACGGTGCATCCGGTCCTGCTGGTATAGATGGTGCAAGTGGTGCTGCTGGTATCGATGGCGCTTCAGGTGCAGCTGGTATAGATGGTGCATCTGGCATAACAGGCGCTACAGGTTACAGCGGTCTACAATTCAAAGCAACAGCTGATGGCAATTTCTCAGTATATGCTATAGGCACTCCTATAACTATACCATTCTTAGCAGATCCAGATACTGGTGCTACAACTTATAATTACTCAACCGGTCAATCAGTTATCATAGCTAAAGATATCAACAACTATATGGTTGCTGATATTACTAACGTGCTATACGGTGGAAATACAATTGATGTCGTAGTTACTAAGTCAGTAGGTACTGCATCTGGTGTCAGTGGTTGGGTAGTCAACCTTGACGGTGCAGTAGGTTGGATCGGTGCTTCTGGTGCTACAGGTATAACTGGTGACCAAGGTTTACTAGGTGACCAAGGTACTCAAGGTGATAATGGAGAAGATGGTTACCAAGGTTCAACAGGTGCTCAAGGTATTACAGGTGCTAGTGGCTTACTAGGTTCGACTGGTGCATCAGGTGCACAAGGTATTGATGGAGCTTCTGGTCCACAAGGCGCTACTGGTTCTCAAGGTACAGACGGTGCGTCAGGCCCACAAGGTGTAACAGGTCAAGCAGGTCATGATGGTGCAACAGGTTTCAGCTTAGCATCAGGTTCAACAGGACTATCAGGTACATCACAACAGACAGTAGACATCTTTGCATCTAATATGGTTGGTACAGCTAAATACTTAGTACAAGGTGTTGATGGTTCTACAAACGTACAAGCAACTGAAGTGATATTCACACACAATGCAGGAGCAGTATACTTAACAGAATATGCAACATTAAGAACTGGTTCTAAAGTCATGGATGTTACAGCTGCATTAAGTGGTGGAGTAGTATCTCTAAAAGTAACTCCAACATCTTCACCTACTACAGTATCATGGGTACGAGAAGACGTACAAGGCCGTATCGGTGGTACGACAGTGACAGATGACGGTTCTAATTTATTCAGTTCACGCACGCATGCCGACTCTATCGGTATACCATTAGGTAAAGCATACGTATATGTACCAGCATACTTTAGTAACTTAATTGACTTCTCAACTTTAGTAACTACTAATGCAAGCATAACATTTGATGCGGCAGGTGTTGGTCCACAAAATCCAGCAGTAGGTACTATAGATAGTTGGGACGGAGCAGTCGCAGTAATGACAATAGTTTCAGGTAACTTCCAATCTAGAGACGATTTAGACAAGATCACCTATGGCTACTAATAAATAACATATCAACATTAACCTTGGGGACAGTGAACCTTGGCTACATCAAATAAATCGTTCGTCATTAAGAACGGACTCTCTGTTGGCGGTGCGTCAGGCATCGTTGACGTCATAGACCAATACGGTAATTGGATAGGCTCGACCGGAACTCTTCAAGGAGCAAGTGGTAGTACTGGATTAACAGGCGCAACTGGTATATATGGTGCGACAGGTTATACAGGTGCCACAGGTCTAGGTGGATCTAGTGGTATCAATGGTATTAATGGAGCTACAGGTACACAAGGAGCTTCTGGAGTCCAAGGAGCTAGCGGTGCTACAGGTATCACAGGCTTAACTGGTGCTACAGGTATTCAAGGTAATGACGGTGCTACAGGATTTACAGGTCAAACTGGTGCGACAGGTGTACAAGGTCTTCAAGGTGCATCAGGTTCAACAGGTTTACAAGGTGCTAGTGGCTCAACAGGATTGACAGGTATCACAGGTGCATCAGGAGTTCAAGGCTTAACTGGTGCCACAGGTATTCAAGGTAATGATGGAGCTACCGGTCATACAGGCAATATTGGTGCTACTGGTTCTCAAGGTATTCAAGGAGCTTCAGGCTCACAAGGTTATCAAGGCGCAAGTGGAGCTACAGGTTATCAAGGAGCTTCAGGCTCTACTGGTTTAACCGGTGCTACAGGCGTTCAAGGTATTCAAGGAGCTTCAGGTGCAACAGGCTTTACTGGTGCAACTGGTATTGGTGCTTCAGGTATAAATGGTAACATTTACACAACAACATCAACTTCCACATTAACTCTAGCAGCAAGCGGGGCAACTGGAATTGTAGTAGGTACATACCTTGACTACACTATTGGTCAAACAATTATTATTGCACATAACTATGCAAACCATCAACATGCACAAGTAGTCAGTTATAATGAACTTACTGGTGCATTAGCAATTGATAGAACTTCAGTTCAAGGTTCAGGTACATATACTTCATGGGAAGTCAACCTTGATGGTGCTGTAGGTCAAGCTGGTGCGACTGGTTCTCCAGGTGTAGGTGGTACGGTAGCGTATTATGGTGACTTTTATAGCCAAACTGCTGTAGCTCCAAGCACTAAAGACATAAATTATGTGATACCAATTGATGGTACAAGGGAATCCAATGGTGTATCTATTACAAATAATGGATCAGGAGTACCCACAAGATTAACATTTGCAAATGCTGGTACTTATCAAGTATCATTTTCCGCACAACTGATTAATACAGATGGTTCACCACAAAATGCAAATATATTTGTAAAACTTAATGGAAATGCAGTATTACTATCTACTTCGCAGGTATCAGTGCCTTCTAAAGGTGGTGGGCCAGGTGGTGTAGCTGGTCAAGTTATTAGTTCACGTACATACGTTGAGACTTATGCGGCAGGAGACTACATTGAGTTTTGGTTAAACGTTGAAAAGAATACAGTAAGTCTTGAAAATTTACCGGGTGTTGGCGCAACAGGAGCCTCTGGTGCATACCCAGCTGCCCCATCAATTGAGATATCAGTATCACAGGTAACGTATACATTAATCGGTGCAAGTGGATCAACAGGTTTACAAGGCGCGAGTGGTAGTACCGGTGTTGCAGGATCAACAGGTGTATACGGTTCAACAGGTATCAGTGGAGCTACAGGTATCTCAGGTGCAACTGGTATCAACGGTGCATCAGGTGCGACAGGTTTCACAGGATCGACTGGACCAACAGGTAACGTTGGTGCGTCAGGTATCCAAGGTAACGACGGCGCTACAGGTATTCGTGGAGCTTCAGGTATACAAGGTGCTTCAGGTATACAAGGTGCATCAGGTTCGACCGGATTGACAGGTGCGACAGGTACTCAAGGTAACGCGGGTGCGACTGGTCTCGGTGGTTCGACAGGTATCCAAGGTCAAACTGGTGCTACAGGCATCCAAGGTAATGACGGTGCAACTGGAGTTCAAGGTGCATCCGGTTCAACAGGACCGACAGGTGTACAAGGTGCATCAGGTTCGACAGGATTGACAGGTGCGACAGGTGTACAAGGTATTCAAGGTGCTTCTGGTGCTACAGGATTACAAGGTGCTAGTGGTAGTACAGGTTTAACAGGTGCAACAGGTTCAACAGGATTGACTGGTGCAACAGGTGTACAAGGTATTCAAGGTGCTTCTGGTGCTACAGGATTACAAGGTGCCTCAGGTGCTACTGGTGTTAATGGTGCAACAGGATCTACTGGTCCACAAGGTATTCAAGGTGCTTCTGGTGCATCAGGTGTATTTGGAGCTACAGGTTCTACAGGACCGACAGGTGTACAAGGTGCGAGCGGTTCAACAGGATTGACTGGTGCGACAGGTGTACAAGGTGCAAGCGGTAGTACAGGTTTAACAGGTGCTACGGGTATTACAGGAGCTTCAGGTATTACTGGTGCTTCAGGAGTTCAAGGTGCTTCAGGTTCTACAGGATTAACTGGTGCTACTGGAGTTCAAGGTGCTTCAGGTTCTACAGGATTAACTGGTGCTACTGGAGTTCAA
>Ga0207954_1000766_pt1 | contig 11045 bp, 7 predicted proteins | sample CryBogmetaGMA0M_FD_184547 | JGI IMG/M metagenome (GOLD analysis project Ga0207954, IMG submission 184547) | Freshwater microbial communities from Crystal Bog, Wisconsin, USA - MA0M (SPAdes) | ecosystem: Environmental > Aquatic > Freshwater > Lake | place: Crystal Bog, Wisconsin, USA | collected... | reverse complement strand
CGCGAGATCAAGGGTCTGCGATTCACGTTGGCGCAGCCCAACCCAGGCCCCCAACCGTCGCTCACGCTCCCCGTGGGCACGGAGTTGGTGTTCACCGCGGTGCCTGAACCCGCGGTGGCAGCGTTGCTGGGCTGCGGTCTGGTTGCAGCGCTGATCGGCCGCAAACTCAGAAATCTTCGGGCTGCGGCATCCGCACGGTGACTGTGCCGCGACCATCCATCGCGGCTCAATCGCCCGGCAGTGAAAAGAGCCGTTGAAACTCGGCGAATTTTCCGTGCGGACCGCGGGCGATCTCGGGGACGTATTCAAGGCTCACCCGCAGGCCGCCACCGAGCGCCTCCGTGGCGACCGCGATCACATGCTGTTCCTCCAAGGGACTCAGGGGACGGGCCACGACCAGCCGAAAACAGACGTGATCGGGGGCGGTCTGCACGACCTGGTGTTGGAGAATGGCCCCGACCTGCATCACGGCCCGGTGGCCATAGTAGGGCGGACGGAGGTCACCTGAAGGCAGCATGAGGAGGTCGCGGGCCCGGCCGGGGATTGCCTTCAGGACCGGCAGCAGGCGACCACATCCGCAGCGACCGTCCCCCACCGTGGCGAGGTCGCCGATTTCATACCGCAGCAGCGGCATGGCAAAGTTGTGCAGGGGTGTGAGGACCACGTTTCCTGTCTCGCCGGCGGCGCACGGCTGGCCGGCGGCGTCGAGCACCTCGACGATCGATTTCTCCGACTGGATGTGCCAGCGGCCCTCCTCCAGGCACTGATACGCGATGGCGCCCACCTCGCCGGCGGTGTAGGTGCTCGAGAGTGGGGCGTTCCAGACCTCACGGCAGAGTGCGGCGAGTTCGGGCGGACTCGCCTCGCCCACCACCACGGCTTCCTTCAGGGCCGGAAGCGGGATCTTCTCCTGTCGCGCGCGTCGCAGGATCTCCAACAGTAACGAGGGGAACGTGCAGACATAGTCCGGCGCGACCTCGCGCAGCGTCTCGATCAGGGCGGAGATGGGTGCGCGATAGTCGAGCAGATAGCTCGGGCCAGTCGGCCAGACCGTGGCGACCGGTGCCCCCCAGTCCTTGGTGCTTTGTAGATGGACCGTGTCGTCCAGCACGGTCCGCTGTTCGTTACGGAGAATCGACAGGAAACTGCCCGAAAGATCCCGAGCCCGCCAGAGGTGCTCGCGGAGTTGAAAGGCCTGCCAGTAGAAGTAGTCGAGCGTGCTACGGATGATCCGCACGGGTCGCCCGGAGGATCCGGAGGTCACGCTCTCCGCGACGCCCCCATGACCGGCCGGCAACCGGCGGGCGTGGAGGGCGTTTCCCAGCGACTGCACGTCGGCCCGCGTGAGGATTGGCAGCGTTGCCCAGCGTCTGTCCCATTCCGCCGCGTCGGGGGCGTCCAGCCGCCGCGACTCTGAGTCGAGGCCCGCGGCGGCAACCGGCTCTCGCCAAAAGGGGATCTGGTCGACCGCATGATCGATCAGAGCCTCAACCTGCGGCCGCCGGGCGGCGGCGAGCGCCTCCGCGGAGAGATACTGCGATCGGGAGAGTTGCTCGATGACGGCGAGCAATGCCGCTGCCTGCGTCTGCGGGACGGCCGGCCAGACCCCACCGAGAAACGCGGCATGTGGTGTGGGGAGTCGCATGGGCGAGTCTTGGCTTTCGGTAGGCACGTGGGGTCGACAAGGCGGGATCAAGGCACCGCGGCCGCCGGCGTGAGGTCTGCGAGCGACACGTGTTCCGCATGCACAATGCCGCCCGCCACGTCGCGGATCGCCAGCGTCAGGCTCGCGCCCGCTGACTCCACTCCCTCCCCATCCGACCACTCGATGTCGATCGTGCCGAAGTTCACGCCCCGCTGGTGCGGCCCGAGCCGCAAGGGGTTTGAGTCACGGCTCGTCCCGGCGGGCATGGCCTGATTGAGGCTGCTCGCGGTGAGATCGTAGAGCGGATAGGCGACGGCATCCGGTCCGGCCGGAAGCCGACTGATCTCCGCGGCATGCCGATCACCGCTCACGAAAATCACGCCGCGTGCTCCGGAGTCGCGGATGAGTTTGAGGATGCGAGACCGCTCGACGGGATAGTTGCCCCAATGCTCCCAGTGGTGTCCCGTGAAGACGAACTGGATGCTCGAGAGCACGATCCGCACTTCGGCGGGCTCTTCCAGCACTCGTCGGAGCCATGCCATCTGCTCCGCACCGAGCACGGTGGCCGAAGGGTCGTCGGTTGGGCGATATCGACCTCCGCGCAGCTTTCGCTCGTCCGCGGGGAGCGTGGCCGGCGGCGATCGATGGTAGCGCGTGTCGAGGCAAATGAACTGCACTCGACGGCCGGGGGGGCCCGCGACGACCGCACGATAGATGCCCTCCTGGCTGCGCAGCGGCGCATCGGCCGGTACGCCAAAGAAATCAAGGAACACCTGCTGCGACCCTCGCCGCATTGGGTATTCACTTCCCGCGTCGTCGGCACCGAAATCGTGGTCGTCCCAGACCGCGATGATCGGAACGGCGCGCCTCAAGGCGGCGAAGCCCTCGTTGGCCGCGAGGAGGGCGTACTTCTGCCGGAGGACTCCCATGTCTTCCGTATCACCGTAGATATTGTCACCGAGCATCAGAAACACGTCGGGACGGTAGCGGGCCACCGCTTCCCAGATCGGCTGCGGCCTGTCCTGACGAACGCAGGAACCCATCGCGATCCGCGTGATCAACTGCCGCGATTCCAGATCGGCAGCCGACACCGGCCCTGAGGTTACGGCCATAAACGCGATCACAAGCCCGGCGAGGAGCCCCGAGAGCGCCGGCACCGGCCCGGTCGGCGTTGCGCCTCCACCGCCGGCCAACGCGAGCGGAGACGGAGAAGAACTTGCGGTCATCACAGCATCCTCTCATGCCGGTCGCCAGGGCGGCAAGGCGTGGCGGCACCGCAGCCGGGACTGACGCCACGCAGCACTCGCGGTCTCGGTGAACAGCGTGACACCGGTCTCGGAACCGCGCTACGCCGTGGCCTCAATGCTGGTGGGGTGTCGGGCGAGGACATGTTTCTGACATTGGAAACGCGTCCGAGCGGGACACTCATGGAGGTCACCGGCCGGGCCGCTCGGAAGCCACTGATCAGCAAGGACAAAAAGTGGATTTCGTGGTTTCTTCGGGACTTGCGAAATCGTCTCGCCTGAACTTTCTAATCCCAGGGTCGCTGGTTCGAGTCCAGCCGGGCGTATTCTTTTTGACGACATACGGATCACACTCGATCGTCGTCGCGGCACCGCAGCAGGCCGGAGCCATGCTTCCCCTTCCGGAATCACATGGGAGGGATGGTGCGAGGGGCTGCCCATGCTCCGGGAGACGGCGTTGCTGACGAGCGCAGCCATGGATGGCGAAGCGAGGTCAGCATCGAGCGAGTGAAGGCCTGGAAGGCCGCAGCGAGCGTCCGGCGACGGGGCGTGGGCAGCCCCGGGTAGCCGCGATGGAGAGCCACAGGTTGAAAACCTGTGCTACAGAGGGAGCCTCGGGATCACGTGTGGCCCTAGCGTCATGCCGATTCGTCGAATGAAGGCACGCTCTTTCGCAAGGCCTCCTCCCCGTCATGCGCTATCTGCTCAAGCAGACGCACGAGGTCTTCCCCGCTTGGATGACTGACCGCCACGCGTGCGCGGCGGGGACTCAGATGCATTTCGTCGTCGGCATAGTGGTGGCGGCTCAGTTCAACGCTCGGCGTGGCCTTGAGCCTCGCGATCGCCTTGGGGCTCGCCTCCTTCAGCCCGCGAAGCGAGAGCACCGCTCCGGCATGCGTGGCAAGAATGGAAGCAACTTCGTCCGAGACCCGTGCGAGCCGGTCGAGGCTGAGCATCGGATGCTTCACAAACTCCCGTGCCACGTCTTCGGTCAGGTCAGTGAGGTCGTTGAGCGCCAAGCCTCCCGCCGCGTGGGTCGCGAGAATCGATGCGACCGCCGGCGAGAGTTGCGTCACGCCATCGATGAACAGGCAAGACAGCCCGTGGATGCTTCGCGGGCCGGGCTGGGCGGCCAGCACCCTGGCCCGCTGCTCGTCGAGCCTCGCCAGGCCTGAAATCTCCAGCGGCCCTTGATGCCGGACGAGGGACTCGAGCCGATGGAGCGGCAGGTCAGCAGGCACGTGGATCAGCAGGGAACCCTGATGGCGGCCCAGGCACTCCGCCACCGCGTCGTCGACGTGCACGGCGGGAATCTGTAACTCGCCCCGGTGGCCCGCCAGCAACTCCGCCTGCGACGGCGTCAGCCGAGCCAGTCGCTGCAGGCAGAGGTGCCCGGCGCGTTGCCCAAAAGCCGCAGCCGCGTCGTTCGAGAGAGCGGAGATTCCGTGGAGATGCAGCTGGCCCGCATGGCAGGCAAGGTGTCGCGCGGCGTGAGCGGCCAATACGGCGATACCGTTGAGGTGGAGGTTCCCGCGATGGCTGGCGAGAGCCGCCGCCGCCTTTGGGCCAACCAACGCGATGCCGTCGAGATGGAGATCGTGCGAATGGCGAGCGAGCCCCCGTGCCGCGGCCTCGCCGAGGTGCGTCACCGCGTTCAGTGAGAGTTCCCCGCCGTGGCTCCCGAGCGCGATGGCTGAAGACTCCGAGATCGTCCGCAGGCCGTCGAGCGAAAGTGTTCCTCCCACGTGGCCGGCAAGCATTGCCGCCACGGAATCGGTGATCGAGGTCAGCCGGTCGAGATAGAGATGCCCGCGGTGCTCCACGAGTTCCCGAGCCACCGATAGCGGCAGCCTGAGCAGCCCGTGCAGGTGCAGATGGGTTTTGGCATACGCGACCACATCCTGGAGGGCGTGGTCGACAGCCACCCGATTCAGCGTCACGCGGCCCCAGGCTTCCGCTATGGCCGGGTCATCGACGTTGCGCCGCAGGCTCACGCCGTCGAACACCACCGGTCGCCTGAAGGCGTCTACGAGCCGGCGTGCTCGCGATGCGTCGAGGTGCCGGATCGTGCCCGCACGATCGTAAAGTGACGGCTCTGGTGCTTTCCTCGCCATCCCAATCCTCCTTGCTGTGTTCAGGCTTCCAGCCCACTTCGATGGCCGTTGAACAGTGGGGTGGGCCCGGTTCTCAACGAGATGATGTGGAGACCCTCCAGAGAAACAGGACCAGCCGGGGCTATTCGTCTCAGTCGCCGCTCGGGCACCAGCTCACCCTCGCAGGCAAGCCGGCCGAGCAGGTCGTCCCGCCGCTGAACCGCCACGTCGATCGCCCGCGTGCGGAGCGACCGTCGGATGCGCCGCTTTCGGCCACCAAAGTGGAGCGTGTAGTGCACCCACCACGTGCCGTTATTGCACCAGAGGTGGTGCCGGGGATTGGAGCCGTCCACTCGGAGCGATGGAAAACCGATGTTCATAAGATGCTCTCTTCCTTTTCGACCAAAGGAAAGGAGCCCGTGAGCGTCCCCAGTGGCTTCGACCACCGACCAAGACGTTCATCGAAAGCTTCGCCAGCCGCCGCTCCAACCCTTACGGGGGTCCTGAGTAACGCCTGACGCACATCCTCCTGACCCGTTGCCGGGGCAGGTCACCACCTTGTGCTTTCGCGAGGTTGGCCCGGGCGGCCACGTGGGTCGCCCGAATCAAGACGGATGTACCTTCCATCGATGAATATACGCAGAGCGCCGGCGAGGGTTCGCCCCGCGGTCCGTCACAACCGTGTCATACGCGTCCCGCCCTGAAAACCAGCCCCCGGTGAACCACGGCCCCACGAGAGCCGTATGGTTGACCGAAGGGATAACCTTTCCTAGGTTGCCTAGAGGCGTCTGAACCGGTTCGTGAGGAACCCGCCGGGAACGTTTCCGGTCGTGGCATCCATCGCAGGAGCATCACGATGTTCTTTTCCACAAAGAATCGCTCCGGTCGCCGGCGGCCCGATCGCCGCTGTGCCCAGCCGACCGCCGAGCGGCTGGAACCCCGGGCGTTGATGACCGTCTCCCCCGGCACCGAGTTTTCCCTGCCTGCCGGCTTCACTCCGGCGACAGAGCCGACCGCCTATCTCGACGTCGCCACCGGCGTGCTCCAACTCGACCCCGTCGGCCGCAACGTCGCGCTTGTCAACTTCACGTACAACACCGAGCCCGTGAACATCTCCGGCTCCTCGCCGGGGCCTTTCGTGTACCCATCGAGCACGCTCCAGAATGCCGTCTCGACGGCCACGGAGAAGAAGACATTCCCGGCCGGCGCGTGGACGCTCCTCACAACCTTCCCGGCTCGCCTTGCCGGTGCGATCACCCTGGGGAACACCCCCACCCTCGCCACGACTGGCGCCAACTCCGCCTCGACCAACGGTTGGTTCAACAAGCCCTGGAGTTTTGGCGCCGTTGTCGCCCCGAACGCGCTCTCGATTGCCGATGCCGAGCGAAACTTCGTCTCCATCACCACGACCGACATCGGCTACGGCCCCGGCCGCGACCTCTTTCAATACGCGGAGTTCGGCGTCGTTGGCAACCGCTACGGCCGCGTGGTGGTCTATGCCACGCCCGACTCGGCCTCGAAGCCAAACTCCATCCTCGGCATGGCTAGTGATGAGATCGTCGTCAGCACGTCGACGGGCAGTTCCTTCACGACGACCACGCTGGCGTCTCTGCCGGCCGGTACGACGTGGGTGAACTCGGTCTCCGGCGACTTCGATGGCGACAATCGCACCGACATCGCCACGCAGACAGATACCGGAACTTGGTGGGTGACGAAGAATCCGGCCTCTGGCACGCCAACGCCGCAGCAGTGGGGCTCCGTGGCGGCATACCAGTTCGCCACGGTCGGCGACTTCAACGGCGATAAGAAGGCCGACATCGCAGTTCGCAATTCGAACAATGGCTCGTGGCAGGTGCTGACGAGCACGGGATCGAGCTTCACGGCCTCGCGGTTTGGCCGTTGGAATCCGGCGCTGACCTGGAGCAACGTCCTCGCCGGCGACTTCAACAAGGATGGCCGCGACGACCTCGTCGGCCAACGTTCCGATGGGCAGTGGATCGTCGCGGCGAGCACCGGCACGGCCTTCGCATCGAGTTTGTGGTCCACGCTCGCGATCGGGCAGTTTGGCACCGTGGGCGACTTCAATGGCGACGGCCGATCCGATGTAGCTGTCCGCAACGCCACCAACGGCTCCTGGAGAGTGCTCACGAGCACCGGCACCTCGTTCACGGATTCGAGGTTCGGCGTCTGGGACGCTACGACCACGTGGAGCAATGTGCGGCCGGGTGACTACAACGGCGACGGTCGGGCCGACCTCGTTGGCCAGCGGGCCGACGGCACATGGTTCACCTCGCTGAGCAATGGCAGGGCCTTCTCGACATCGGCCTGGGCCGCGCTGCCGATTGGCCAGTTCGTCACCATCGGCGACTTTAACTCCGACGGCCGCGACGACGTGGCGGTGCGGAATCAGGTGAATGGATCCTGGCGGGTGCTGGCGAGCACCGGTTCGGCGTTCACCTCGTCGAAGTTCGGCAGTTGGCCGACCGCCAAGGCCTGGTCGCGGGCGTTCGCCGCCCGGGCCTGAGGCAGCCAGACCTGATGCGGCCGGGCTTGGTGTCGGAACCACCGCGTTGTCACTTGGCCTGCGGCAGGGCGGCTTCGATCCGCCTCGCAACCTCACCGGCGAGGATGCGCGAGCCCTGTGGCGTGTAGTGCACGTCGGCGGGCTTGCCGATTTCTGCCAGCCGTGGAGCCGCGAAGGCATTCAGGTCGTTGATTTCAACCCCCGCCTCCTGCATCACCTCCGCCGCGGCGGCATTGTAGGCCGCTTCATCGCCCGGCACGCGGCCCTTGGCCCCTTTGGGCACCGGTGTCGTGCTGCACCAGATCAGCCTCGCCCCCGTCCGCTGCAGGCGCTTCACCATCGCCCGCAGGTTGTCGCGATAGGTATCGAGTTCCACCTGCCGGTGGCCTGCGGCGGCATCCACCGATGTGCCGGCATCATCCACGTGCTTGATGTCGTGGAGTCCGAAGTTGAAATGGATCACGTCCCATTTCGACGTGCCGAGCCATTTCTCGATGTGCTCCAGCCCCCGCGTCGTGGGTCCGCCGTTGACCGGAATGCGGTGGACGTTGGCCTTCCCCACGAGAAGTTCCCGCGTGGGGATCGTGTAACCGATCGAAATCGAGTCGCCGATCAGGAGCACCCGCGGCAATCCAGGAACGTCCTCGATCGGGCTCAACGCCGGGTCGGGACGCTTGGCGGACTGTCGGGCTGCGACGGCTGGAGCGGCGACGGCGGCCAAGGCATCCGACACCTCGGCCGGCGACAAACGCAGTGCCAGGCAGACGGCGACGAGCAAGGCGATCGGGCGGCAGAAATGCATCATGGCAACGGGTTCTCCAGGCCCACTCGGGCGAACGTCGGCACACCGACGCAGCGGGTGCCGTCGAATGTAACCCACCGCGAATCCCCGGTCCCGCAGCGGGCCAGCCTTCAACCAGGAGGCCGTTTTCGCAATCGTCCCGCCCCTGGGCTGGCGTCCGGGCCGGAGCCGCCACGCGTCAGTAACGCGAGCCACATCCTGCCGATCCGAGATCGCCACGGGCCTTTCGTTTTTCGATGAGTCGAGCCGCGACATAGATGATCTGCTCAGGACCACCGAAGCGCCCCTGGTTGACATCCCATTCGACCGCCTCTGCCCAGGTTCCGTGGCCCTCGAGGTCCTGACGGCCCGCTACCGCGGACCCGCCACGGGCGACGGCAGAGGCGGCGCAAACCCTGCCGTTTATCCGGAAAAGTCGGGGTCCCTGCTCTCCAGCGGCCGAATCCTGAGTGGTGGTTCAGCCGTTTTTCAAGCTGCCGGTGCCGCGTTCTGCATCGCCCCTGCACGCCGTCAGGGTAGGCCTGCTGCATGCCTTGGCCTTCTTCGGACTGCTGGCCCTGGCGCACGGCCCCGCGGCTGCAGAGATCATCGAAATCGGCACCGACCGCGACGCCTTCACGCCCTCGACGCTGACAGTTCCCGCCGGCAGCGCGCTGACGGAGGGGTCTTACGTGTACATCGACAACCGCGATCTGCCGCCAACCAACAGTTACCCAGAACTGCTCACCCGTGTCCCAGTGGCCGACTGGCTGGAGGTGCGGTTCGGCGTGAACTACTGCGATAACGGCGGCGGCTACCTCGTGACCAATGCCGAAGGTGGTGAGGGGCGTGATAACGGAACGATCTACTACGAGTCGAGCGTGCTCTACGGCGTCAAGGCGGCCGTCACCCAGCAGGATGGACTGCTCCCCCAGAGCTGCTTCATCATGGAGGGATTCACGCCGCTGTACGGGGACTACTCCAGCACCATTCCAATCGCCACGTACGCGCTCGGCTGGAAGACTGAGGCCAACTGGCGGATCGACGGAGCCATCCGCTATGTCTACGCGGAAGCCCCCAGTGGCTGGTTCGACAAATGGGCCCCTTCGATCGTGTTGCGGCTTCCAGCGACCGAACGCTGGGAGGTGCACGTCGAATACTTCTCGACGTTTACCGTGGGGCTTCCCGACGAGGAAACGGCGCCGTTTTTCAGTCCCGGCACGCACTACATGCTCACCGACAATCTCGAGATCGGACTCCGCATCGGCTGGGGCATGACCCGCGATGCGGCCGCGTTCTTTTCCGACGCGGGCTTCGGCTGGCGGTGGTGACGATCAGGCGTGGATCGCCTGGCCCGACACCGCGAGCGCCGCCTCCTTGAGAGCCTCGGGCAGCGTGGGATGCGCATGGCAGACGCGGGCGATGTCCTCCGCGGTGGCTCCGAACGCCATTGCGGCTGCGGCCTCGCCGATCAGGTCGCCGGCCGATGGGCCGATGATGTGGATCCCAAGCACGCGGTCAGTCGCAGCGTCGGCCAGCACCTTCACCTTGCCCGTCGTCTCGTCGATCGTCCGCGCCCGGCCGTTGGCCCGAAATGGGAACACGCCCTTCTTGTAGGCGGCGCCGACTGCGACCAGTTGCTCCTCGGTCTTGCCAACCGCCGCGATCTCCGGATGCGTGAACACGACGGCCGGCACGAGGTCGTAGTCCACGTGCGACCACTTCCCCGCGATCCCCTCGGCGCAGGCAACGCCGTCCTCCTCGGCCTTGTGGGCGAGCATGGGGCCCGGGATGCAGTCGCCGATCGCCCACACTCCCGCAACCGACGTGCGAAAGTGCTGATCCACGGAAACGAACCCCCGCTGGTCGGTCGCGATGCCCACCGTCTCCAGGCCGATCCCGTCGGTCGCCGGCCGCCGTCCGGTCGCCGCCAGCACGCGGTCGCAGCGGATCGGCTCCTGCCCTTCGCACTCCACGACCGCGGCGTTGCCGTCCGCACGGGCCCGCGTCACCTTCGCGCCCAGCCTGATGTCGAGCCCCTGCTTGCGGAACAGGGCCAGCGCCTCCGTGGCGATCTCGGCGTCGATTCCCGCCAGAATCCGGTCGGCGTATTCCAGGACGGTGACCTTGGCCCCGAGCCGCCGCCAGACGGTGCCGAGTTCCAGCCCGATGTAGCCGCCGCCAATCACCACGAGGTGACCAGGGACCGTGTCGAACGCGAGCGCCTCGGTGCTCGTGCCCACGAAGCGGCCGTCGACGTCGACGCCCGGCAGCACGATGCTGCGACTGCCGACGGCGAGGATGATCCGGGGGCTATCCACAACCGTCACGGTGCCGTCGGAGGCGGCGACCTCGACCCGCCCTGTCCCGGCCAGCCTGCCGGCTCCGGCGTACCGGGTGATCTTGTTCTTGGCGAGCAGCGCTTCGATCCCCTTGGCGAGCGTGGCGACCACGTCATCCTTCCGCTTCATCATCGTGGCGAGGTCGAACGATACGCCCATGACGGTCACGCCGTGGCGGGCAAAGTCGTGCTGGGCCTCCTCGAACTTGTGGCTCGATTCGAGAAGCGCCTTTGACGGGATGCAGCCGACCCGTAGGCAGGTTCCCCCCATCCGGGGCTCTTTCTCGACGAGCCCGACATTCATACCGAGTTGGGCGGCTCGGATGGCGGCCACGTAACCGCCGGGTCCGCCGCCGATCACGAGGAGGTCATGGGTGGGCATGAGTTGCTCTCAGGGGGTTTTGGATCCGCAGGCTC
>Ga0207954_1000761_pt1 | contig 11066 bp, 9 predicted proteins | sample CryBogmetaGMA0M_FD_184547 | JGI IMG/M metagenome (GOLD analysis project Ga0207954, IMG submission 184547) | Freshwater microbial communities from Crystal Bog, Wisconsin, USA - MA0M (SPAdes) | ecosystem: Environmental > Aquatic > Freshwater > Lake | place: Crystal Bog, Wisconsin, USA | collected... | reverse complement strand
CTTCGAGCGCGATCAACTGCGGCCCAACGCCTGGCGGTATCGCGACTGGGTGATCGACGCGATCAACGCCGACATGCCCTACGACGAGTTCCTGCGGCGGCAGATCGCCGGCGACGTGATCGCGCCCGACGATCCCGGGCACGTCGTCGCCACCGGCTTCCTCGCGGCCGGGCCCTGGGACTTCGTCGGCCAGGTCGAGACGAAGAGCGACGTGCTGCGGCGGCAGGCCCGGGCCGACGACCTCGACGACATGGTCACGCAGGTGATGACCGCCGCCTGCGGCGTGACGATCAACTGCGCCCGCTGCCACGACCACAAGCTCGACCCGGTGCCGCAGCGCGACTACTACGCGCTCGTGGCCGTGTTCGCCGGCGTGAAGCGGGCCGACGCGCCGACGAGCCGGGCCCGGCAGCAGGACTACGTGCGGCGGCAGGCCGAACTCACGGCCGCCGTGGCCGACGCCCGCGCGCAGGTGCACCTGCTCGCCGGCAAGCCGGTCGACCTGGCCGACATCGTCGGCGGGGGCGACGGCCGCGGCGGCGGCACGCGCACGGCGGGCATCGACGCCCGCAGCGGCGCCGCGGTCGACGGCAAGCCGCGGGGATACCTCACGAACCTCCCCGTCAACGTGCCGAAGCCCGGCCCGACCCGGTTCGTGAACGCGGTGTTCGTGCCGCACGGCCCGGGTCCCGTACCCGTGACGACGACCGGCCTCACCGTGGAGGGCATCCCCGAGACGAGCCGGGCCGGCTGGGATGCGATCCGCAACGGGCCGGTGGCCAGCCAGCACTCGACGAAGCTCGGCGACGTCGACTACGCCGGCGGGGGCCACACGATCCTCGGCCTGCACGCCAACGCGGGCATCACCTTCGACCTCGCGGAGATCGCCAAGGCGGCGCCGGTGGTCAATCCCCGGTTTCGCGCCGTGGTCGGCTACGGCGGCACCACGGCCGAGGCCGGCGCCGACTACTTCGTGTTCGTCGACGGCAGCCTGCTCGGGTCGGGCCGGATCGGCGCCGACGACGGTGGCACCGCGATCGACGTCTCGCTGCCACCGGCCGCCAGGTTTCTCACGCTCGTGGCCACCGACGGCGGCAACGGGATCGGCATGGACCAGATCTTCTTCGGCGACGCCCGCCTCGAGGGGGAGCCGCCGCCGCTCTCCGCCGAGAGCCGGCCGGCGCTCGCGGACGCCGAGGCGCAGCTCGCGGCGCTCGAGCGCGAGCTCAAGGGCCTCGCGGCGCCCGACCGGGTGTTCGGCCCGGTGACGGAGGCCGCGGCCCCGGTGAGGGTGCACGTCCGCGGCAATCCCGAGACCCCGGGCGACGAGGTCGGCCCCGGCACGATCACGGCCGTGGCGGGCCTGCCGACGAGCTTCGGCGACACGGCCACGCCGGAGGCCGAGCGGCGGAGGGCGCTGGCCGGCTGGATCACGTCGCCGCGTCATCCGCTCACGCCCCGCGTGATCGTCAACCGGCTCTGGCACCACCACTTCGGCACGGGCCTCGTCGACACGCCGAGCGACTTCGGCCTCGGCGGCGGCCGGCCGTCGCACCCGGCGCTGCTCGACTGGCTGGCGGCGGAGTTCGTCGAGCGGGGCTGGTCGCAAAAGTCGCTGCACCGACTCATCTGCCAGAGCCACGCCTACCGGCAGCGGAGCGTGGACGTGCCCGCCGCCGCGGCCGCGACCGCCGTCGACTCGGCCAACCGGCTGCTCTGGCGGCAGTCGCCGCGGCGGCTCGATGCCGAGAGCCTCCGCGACGCCACGCTGGCGGTGAGCGGCTGCCTCGATCCCGCGCTGCACGGGCCCGGGTTCCGCGACTTCGACTACGAGGAGGCCTATGCCCCCGTCTACCGCTACGTCACGCCCGACAAGCCCGAGCTTTGGCGGCGGAGCATCTACCGCTTCATCGTGCGGAGCACGCCGCACACCTTCCTGACGACGCTCGACTGCCCGAACCCGGCGAACCTCACGCCGGCCCGGCTCGAGACGACGACGGCGCTGCAGTCGCTCGCGCTGTTGAACAACGACTTCATGCTCCGGCAAGCGGGGCACTGGGCCAAGCGGCTCGCGCAGGAGGCGGGGGCGGATCCGGCCGCGCAGGTCCGCCGGGCCTGGTCGCTCGCGCTCGCCCGCGAGCCCGACGACGCCGAGCTCGCCGCCGCCCGCGACCTCGTCGCGCGGGCCGGCCTGCCGCAGCTCTGCCGGATGCTCCTCAACACCAACGAGTTCGTCCACGTGGACTGACCCATGCCCCACGACGCCTTCCCCTGCCGGCTGCACCGTGCCGACGTGTCGCGGCGGAACTTCCTCTGGGAGCTCGGCGGCGGCCTCGGGGGCGTGGCCCTTGCGGCGCTCCTGGCCGACGAGTCCCGCGCCGCCGCCCGTGCCGCCGCCCGCGTTAACAACCCGCTGGCCGCGAAGCCGCCGCCGCTGCCCGCCCGGGCCCGCGCCGTGATCAACATCTTCTGCCCCGGGGGCCTCTCCCACCTCGACACGTTCGATCACAAGCCGGAGCTCGTGCGGCGGGCGGGCACGCCGTTCGACACGACGGGCGACGTACAGTTCTTCGCCTCGAAGCCGGGCAACTGCCAGCCGAGCTACTGGCCCTTCCGCCGGCACGGCGAGTGCGGCCGCTGGGTGAGCGACCTGTTGCCGCGGCTCGCGGGGCACGTCGACGAGATGGCCTTCATCCACTCGATGCAGAGCAAGACCGCGCTGCACGGCCCGGCGATGTTCATGGCCAACAGCGGCTTCATCCTGCCCGGCTTTCCGTCGATGGGCGCCTGGGTGACCTACGGCCTGGGCAGCGAGTCGGACGACCTGCCGGCGTTCGTCGTGCTCCCCGACCACCGCGGCCTGCCCCCCGGCGGGCCGGTGAACTGGGGCGCCGGGTTCCTGCCGGCGATCCACCAGGGCACGGTGATCGAGACGGCCGCGGGCCGGCCGCCGATCGCCGACCTGTTCGCGGCCGACGACCATGCCACGCTCGTCGCCGGCGAGCCGGCGGGCCGCGAGTTTCTCGCCGCCGTCAACGCCCGCCACCTCGCCGCCCGCGACGGCGACGGCGACCTGGCGGCGCGGATCGCCGCCTATGAGCTCGCCGCCCGGCTGCAGCTCTCGGCCCCCGAGGTCACGAACCTCGCCGGCGAGTCGGACGCCGTGGAGCGGCTCTACCAGTTCGACCATCCCGACATCGGCCCCTTCGGCCGGCAGTGCCTGCTCGCCCGGCGGCTCGTCGAGCGGGGCGTGCGGTTCGTGCAGATCTACTGCGGCGCCGAGAACACGGGGGCGAAGAAGATCCGCCCCAACTGGGATTCCCACGAGGACCTCGTCCGCGACCACGGCTATTGGGGGCCGATCCTCGACGGCGGCGCCGCCGCCCTCCTCGCCGACCTCAAGGCCCACGGACTCCTCGAGAGCACGCTCGTGATCTGCCAGACGGAGTTCGGCCGGCAGCCGGCGGCGCAGGGCAAGGGCCGCGACCACAACGCCGGCGCCTTCACCGCCTGGCTGGCGGGGGGCGGCATCCGGGGGGGAACGGCCTATGGCACGAGCGACGAGCTCGGCTTCAAGGCCGAGGAGCACCCGACCTCCTGCTACGACCTCCACGCCACCGCGCTGCACCTGCTGGGCATCGACCACACGAAGCTCTCGGTCTACAACAACGGCATCCAACGCCGTCTCACCGACGTGCACGGCCACGTGATCGCGCCGCTCGTGTCCTGAAGCCCGGCGGGGCGGCGGGTATGTATGATGCCGGCCGGCGCGGCCCGCGCCGCAGCCGGTTCATTCGCCCCCTTTCCCCGCGGAGGATTTCCTGTCATGCGTGCCATTGCCCCCTTCGCCCGTGCCTCCCGGTGCTCCGTCGCGTGGTTCGCCGCCGCCGGCTGCGTCGCTGTCTGTGCGTCGGCCCGCGCCGCCGAGCCGGTCACGTTTCCCTCGGCCACGATCGACCTCGGCACCTGCGTCGCCGACGTCGAGAAGAGCGTCCGCTTCTACACCGACGGCATCGGCTTCCGCGAACTGCCCGGCTTCGCCGTGTCGGCCGACATTGCCGCCGCCGCGGGCCTCACCGACAAGAAGCCCCTCGCGATCCGCGTGCTCGTGCTCGGCGACGGCCCGGGCGCCACGAAGCTCAAGCTCATGCAGGTCGAGGGCACCACGCCGCGGGGCGGTGACAACGAGTTCGTCCACTCGCACACCGGCTTCCGCTACCTCACGATCATGGTGAGCGACACGACGGCGGTGCTCGCCCGGCTCGAGAAGCTCGGCGTGAAGCCGATCGCGAAGTCGCCGGTGTCGCTGCCGGCCGACCTCGTGCCGCCGGGCGACCAGTTCCTCACCGTGGTCCGCGACCCCGACGGCAACCTGGTCGAGCTGATCGGCCCGCGGAAGTGACCCGTCAGCCGGCGGCGGGCGCGGCTGGAGGGGACGCGGCCGGAGGAATCGTGCCGGCCCGCTCGAGCCAGGCGAGCACCTGCTCCGCCAGCACGTCGGGCGCCGCGGCCGTGGAATCGACGACGATCTCGGGGGCCGGCGGCTCTTCGTAGGGATCGTCGATGCCGGTGAAGCCCTTGATCTCCCCGGCGCGGGCCTTGCGGTAGAGCCCCTTGGGATCGCGGCCCTCGCAGACCGCGAGCGGGGCCCGCACGAAGATTTCCACGAAGTCGCCCGGCGCGAGCATCGCCCGCACGGCGTCGCGGTCGCGCCGGTAGGGGCTGATGAAGGCCGTCAGGGCCACGATCCCGGCCTGCGCGAAGAGCTCCGCCACCGCACCGATCCGGCGGATGTTCTCCGTGCGGTCCTCGGCCGCGAAGCCGAGGCCGAAGCGGCGGGCGAACTCGTCGCCGTGCCGCTCGCGGAGGAGCGCCGGCGCCGCGTTGAGGCCGAGCCGCACGTTGTCGCCGTCGAGCACGAAGCTGCGCACGCCGCGGTCGTGCAGCCGCCGGTCGACGGCGTTGGCCAGCGTGCTCTTGCCGCAGCCGGAGAGGCCGGTGAACCAGAGCACGCAGCCCCGGTGGCCGGCCGTGCCCTCCCGTTCCGCACGGCTCACGGCGTGGTCGTGCCAGCGGACGAGCACGGGATCGCCCCGGCCGGCGCCGCCCCCCGCGATCGGCTCGCCGCCCGCGGGGCCGCTCATTCCCAGCCTCCCAGTTCGACGGTGCGCGAGAACCGCTCGGGCGGACGGCCCGGCACCGACCGTTCGACCCGCATCTCGATCTTCTCGCCGGGCTCGCGGCGGCCGACCCGCTCGGTGAGGGCCTCGAAGGTGTGCACCGGCACGCCGTCGATCTCGAGGACGACGTCGCCGATCTGGATGCCCGCCCGCGACGCCGCGGATCCGTCCTGCACGTGGTTCAACACGCAGGGCCCGATGGCGCCGGGGGTGCCGGCCACGCCGAGCTTGGCCCCCTTGCGGTAGTCGATGCTGGCGGGCGCGAGCCGCTCCCGCAGCGTGGCCACGGCCGCGTCGTCGGCCTTCGTGCCGTAGAGTTCGAGCCGCTCGATGCCGCGCATCCGGCCGAGCACGGCGAGCCCCTGCGGATCGAGCCGCACGCCATGCACGCCGAGGTGGGCCACGCCGCGCATCCGGGCCAGCAGGCGAAACTCCTCCGGCGTGCCGGTCCACGACGAGTTGAGGATCACGCTCAAGCCCCGGCGGCCGGAGGGGAGGAAGCCCTCGGTGACCACCGCCCCGAGCGATTCGAGCTTCGCCCGGGCCGACTCGGCCATGCCGAGCGTGTGGAAGTCGAGCGTGGTTTCCGCGAGGCGGGCCACCGTGACGTCGCTCCCCTCGGCGAGCCGCTCGAGCGCTTGCTCGGCCTGGGCGGCCACGGCCGGATCGTCGGCCTCGAGCAGCCCACGCAGAATCTCGACGGCGCGGCTCGAGACCTCGAGATCGCCGCGGCCGATCGCCGCGCCGAGCGGCGCGATCGCCGCCGCGCCGGCCGCCGCGAGGCTGCGGCTGGCCGCCTCGCGCTGGGCGAACTGCTCCGCCGCGAGCTCCTCGATCCAGCCGTCGATCATCCCGCCGGTCGGGACGTCGCCCACAGCGGCGGCCGCGGCGGGCTCGTCGGCGGCAGCCGGGCGCGGGGCCGTGCCCCATGCGCCGGTGGCAAGCAGGGCGGCCGCGAGCAGCGGGGCCGCCGGCACGATGCCCCAGGGGTCGGCGGCCGGCGGAAACCGCGGTCGGCGGCGGGGTCGCGGGCCGCCGGCGGGGCGGGCACACCGGGGATGGTCGGGCGGGAGCACACGTCGGCAGGACGCGTTCCCCGGGCGGTTGCGGACGGTCATGCCGGAAATATACCACTGCCCCCGCCGCGCCGACCCCGGCGAAATCGCCGGTTCTTGCGGCGTCGCGACCAACGCACGCCCCGGCCGGACCGTCGGCGGGCGTGGCCGGCGGCAGCCCTGCGCGGAAAAACCGGCCCGCCGAGCGCACGCGTGCGGAGAACGGCGACTTTTTCCAAATCGGTCCGGAAGCGGTCCTCACGCGGGGTAGAATTCGGCGTTCTCCCCGCCCGGCTTCCGGTCCCCCATGTCACTCTGCCTCTCCCCGGACCGTTCGCCCCGTCCGCCGCTCCCGGCGTCCCGCGAGGAGATGCGCGCCCGCGGCTGGGACTCGGTCGACGTCGTGCTCGTCAGCGGCGACGCCTACGTCGACCATCCGAGCTTCGCCAACGGCCTGATCGCCCGGCTGCTCGAGGCCGCGGGCTTGCGCGTGGCCGTGCTCGCGCAGCCCGACTGGTCCAGCTGCGAGCCCTGGCGGCAGTTCGGCCGGCCCCGGCTCTTCTTCGGGATCTCCGCCGGCAACATGGATTCGATGATCAACCACTACACGGCGAACCGGAAGGTGCGCAACGACGACGCCTATTCCCCCGACGGCGCGATCGGCCGGCGGCCCGACCGGGCCACGCTCGCCTACTGCCAGCGGTCGCGGGAGGCCTTCCCCGGCGTGCCGGTGGTGGCGGGGGGCGTCGAGGCGAGCCTGCGGCGGATCGCCCACTACGACTACTGGAGCGACACGGTCCGCCGCTCGATCATCCTCGACTCGAAGGCCGACCTCGTCGTCTTCGGCATGGGGGAGCGGACGGTGCTCGACGTGGCCCGCGGCCTCGACGCCGCGGCCGCCGGCGGCCCCGCGACGGCCGCGATGGTGAAAGGGCTCCGCGACCGACGGGGCGTGGCCTACCGCCTCGGCGCCAGCGAACCTCCGCCGACCGACGCCGACACGATCGAGCTGCCCGCCTTCGAGGCGGCGGCCGGCGACCCGCTGGCCTTCTGCGAGATGACGCGGATCTCCCACCTCGAGACGAATCCGCACAACGCGCGGCGGCTCGTGCAGCGGCACGGCCGCGAGGCGGTGGTCGTGAATCCCCCCGCCCTGCCCCTCGAGCAGGACGAGATGGACGAGGTCTACGGCCTGCCGTTCACCCGGCGGCCGCATCCCGGCTACGGCGCCGCCCGCATCCCGGCCTTCGAGGTCGTGGAGACGAGCGTGCAGATCATGCGCGGCTGCTTCGGCGGCTGCACCTTCTGCTCGATCACGGCCCACGAGGGGCGGATCATCCAGAGCCGCTCGCAGGAATCGATCATCAGCGAGATCAAGCTCCTCGCCTCCCAGCCCGGCTTCAAGGGCACCGTGTCGGACATCGGCGGCCCGACGGCCAACATGTACCAGATGCGGTGCACGCGGCCCGAGGTGGAGGCGAAGTGCCGCCGGCTCTCCTGCGTGCACCCCACCGTCTGCAAGCTTTTGGGCACCGACCACGGACCGCTCAAGGAGGTGATGCGCGAGGCCAGGAACGTGCCGGGCGTGAAGCGGGTGCTCGTGGCGTCGGGCGTGCGCATGGACCTGGCCCGCAAGGATCCCGAGTATCTCCGCGAGCTGGCCGAACATCACGTCGGCGGCCACTTGAAGGTGGCGCCGGAGCACGTCGATCCCACGGTGCTCGACCTGATGAAGAAGCCGGCGGCCGACGACTTCGTGGAGTTCGACAAGGCCTTCCAGGACGCCAGCCGCCGCGTCGGGAAGAAGCAATACACCGTGCCCTACTTCATCGCCAGCCACCCGGGCAGCGGCGTGGAGGAGATGATCGAACTGGCCCTGTTCCTCAAGCGCAACAGCTACCAGCCCGACCAGGTGCAGGACTTCATCCCCAGCCCCTTCGACATCGCGGCCTGCATGTACCACACGGGCCTCGACCCGATGACGAAGCAGCCGGTGAAGGTGACGAAGGGCCTCAAGGACCGCCGCATGCAGCGGGCGCTGCTGCAGTTCTTCAAGCCGGAGAACTGGTTCGAGGTGCGCCGGGCGCTCGAACAGGCCGGCCGGCAGGACCTCATCGGCTCGGGCTGCGACTGCCTGATCCCGGACCGGCCGCCGCGGGAGGCGCTCGACCGCAAGCGGGCCGAGGCCACCCGCGCCTTCACCGAATCGACATCCGGCGACCACATCCGCGGCGACCGGAAGCCCGCCGCGGGCCGCCGCCAGTCCCGCGGCCGCCCGAACGTCGGCTACCGCCCCGGCCGCCGCGGCCGCAAGCCCGAGAAGTGAGCCGCGCACCAGCTCTCCGCGCACGCTGCTGCAGTGCCCGCGGCACCGCTCGCGGCGCTCTTCGGAACGGACGGGACGGTTCGACGGTGTCGCGCGAGGAACGCCGGCACAGGGAACGCAGACGCGCGTATACTCGGAGCATCGCCATGCCCTGCGACGACACACGACCGCCGAATGACGGGCTCCCCGACGGGCTCCCCGACCGATTGCTCGACCGGGGAGAATGGTCGGAGTGGTACGCGCTCACGCCACTGGAGCGGCTGGAAGAAAGCTCCAAGCTGTGGCACGCCTATCTGGAGCTGGGAGGTTCGCTTGACCCCGAGCCCGATACTCAGAGTCCTTTCTTCGATCCAGAGGAATGGCGTGCGATCGCTCTTGATGGGCGGCCAGGCCTGCGTGTTGTACGGCGGAGCGGAGTTTAGCCGCGACACGGACCTCGTCGTCGTCGCCGATGCCGACAATCTGGCCCGCCTCGCCAAGGCTGCTGCCGATCTCGACGCCCACCCGATCGCGGTTCCCCCGTTCGAACGGCAGTTCCTCGAAGAGGGGCTGGCCGTCCACTTCCGCTGCCGCGCGCCGGGCGTGGCGGGCATGCGGCTGGACGTCATGAGCCGGGTCCGCGGGCTGCCCGACTTCGAAACGCTCTGGCGGCGCCGCACGACCATCGACACCGGCGAGCAGCAGATCGAGGTGCTCTCGCTGCCCGACCTCGTCACGGCCAAGAAGACGCAGCGCGACAAGGATTGGCCGATGATCACCCGGCTCATCGAGGCCCACTGGACGCAGACCCCGAGGCCCGCGGCAGACGCCGCCGTGGACTTCTGGCTCCGCGAACTGCGGACCCCCGCACTGCTCGTGCGGCTCGCCAGCGAGTCGCCCGACGCCACGCGCCGCGTCGCGGTTCAGCGGCCGCTGCTCATCGCCGCCCTGACGGGCGACGAAGCCGGGGTGGCACGGCTCCTGCGTGAAGAGGAAGACCGCGAGCGCGAGGCCGACCGCCGGTATTGGGCGCCGCTCCGCAGCCGGCTCGAAGGCCTCCGCAGGGAACACGCCGACCGCCGTCGCGGGCCATCCTGATCGCCCGGCCGGCGCCGTCCGCAGCCACGGCCAAGCCGTCCCCGCGGTGCGTCAGTCCTTCCGGGAGCGCCGCAGGAGCCGCCGGCCCTTCCATTCCAGCAGGCCGAACGCCCCCACGCGGAAACCCTCCCCCACCCGGGCCAGCAGTTTCGCCCATGCAATCCGCGAGGTGTCGTGAGAACGGGGCTTGTGATGCGCGTCGCAGCAGCCTCCCGTGGCATGCCCACCGGTCACAGCCTCACGCCGCTTGCCGATGTTCCCTTTTGTCCAGCACCGTGACGGCCCGGCGCGTCAGCGCCGGCGAGATCCTGCACGTGCATGCAGGATCCCCGGCCGAGCGAGGGGCACGCGCGAGGTTCACGTGTGCCCGGTGTGACCCGCGTCAGCCGCCCGTGTATTCCTTGAGGAAGCCCCGGAACTGCACGAGGTGGCCCTCCTCGTCGGCGAGGATGCGGATGCAGAGATCCTGCGTGACGTAGTCTTCCCCCTCCACCGCCTTGATGATCTTTTTGTACTGGGCGCAGGCCGCCTCCTCGGCGGCGATCACCGACTTGATCACTCCCACCACGTCGGTCGTGACGGCCACCGGCTGGATCTGCAGGCCGAGCACGAGGTCCTTCGAGCCGGGCACGTGGCCGCCGAGCTGCTTGATGCGGTTGGCGAGCTGCTGGGCGTGGGCGAGTTCGCCGCCGACGTCGCCGCCGAGCGACTTCTTGATCTCCTCCGCCCGCACGCCGTCGAGGTTCACGCTGTTGGCGAGGTAGTTCATCACGGTCTCGAGCTCCATGCTGTAGCTCTCGAGCAGGAGGTCGATCGTCTGCTGGTTCGTGGTCGCCATGGATTCTCCCGGGAAATCGAGCGTCGGACGCCGGGGCGGTCATCGCGTCGATGACCGGCCTGCAGGTCATTGTAGGCGGGCCTTCCGCCGGCCGTCCGAACCGGCCGGCCGCCGGCTGCGTACAATGGCGTGTTCGTCGTGCGCGCCGTTCCCCGGAGGATGCCCGATGCGTTGGCTGCGTCTGCTGTTTCCCATGCTGTTCCCGGTGCTCGCGCCGGTGCCCCGGGCCACGGGGGCCGCGAGGCCCAGGCCGCAGCGACAGGTGGCGCCGGCCTGGCTGCTGGCGGTCGTCGGGCTCGGACTGCTCACGTCGCCGGCGACGGCGGCCGGGCCGCGGAATCCCTACTCGAGCTTCAACCTCTCCGGGATCAACTGGGGCGCCCAGCAGTGGGAGCGCGACCAGCGGGCGGGCCGCGTCGTCTGGCCGTATTACAACGTGCCGGCGCGGTCGGGCTCGGCCTCGGGCTCGGTCCGCCGCGGCACCGTGGTCGGCAGCGGCACGGCCGGCGTCGTGCGGCAGAGCCCGCGCGGCTTCCGCCGCTGGCGGTGACGACAGTGACGGCGGCGGCGGAAGCCGCGCGGGCTCTGCC
>Ga0207954_1000758_pt1 | contig 11082 bp, 8 predicted proteins | sample CryBogmetaGMA0M_FD_184547 | JGI IMG/M metagenome (GOLD analysis project Ga0207954, IMG submission 184547) | Freshwater microbial communities from Crystal Bog, Wisconsin, USA - MA0M (SPAdes) | ecosystem: Environmental > Aquatic > Freshwater > Lake | place: Crystal Bog, Wisconsin, USA | collected... | reverse complement strand
GCCGTAGATCGACTGGTCGTCGTCACCGACCACGCAGATGCTGCGGTGGTCGCGGGCGAGCGCGGAGAGGATCCGCTCCTGGATGCCGCTCGTGTCCTGGTATTCGTCGATGAGGAGGTGGTCGAACCGGCCGGCCTCGGCCCGCCGCACGTCCTCGTGCGCGGCGAAGAGCTCGTCCACGAGGAGGAGCAGGTCGTCGAAGTCGACGGCACCGGCGGTCTTGAGGCCGTTCTGGTAGCGGCGATAGCCGGCGGCGGCGAGCGTCCAGGTGTCGTCGGCGTCGGCCGGGATCGCGTCGATCGCCGCGTCGGCCCGGATCGCGCGGCTCTTCCAGCGGCCCACCCGGTCGAGCAGGTCGGCCGGCCGGAGGATGGTGTCGGCGACCTTGAGCTCCTTCAGGACCGCCCGCGCCGCGGCCTCCTGCTCGCCGCGATCGATGATCGCGAACCGCTCCGGATAGCCGAGCCGGGCGGCGTGTCGCCGCAGGATCCGCACGCACAGCGAGTGGATCGTGGAGATCTCGGGCTTCTCGTCGGAGCCCTTCTTCATTGCCTTGCCCGCCCGGGCGAGCATCTCGCGGGCCGCCTTGTTGGTGAACGTGACGGCGAGGATCCGCGACGGACGCGCGCCCCGCCACACGAGGTTCGCGATGCGGGCGATCACCACGCGGGTCTTGCCGGTGCCGGCCCCGGCGAGCACGAGGAGCGGGCCGGGCGGCGCGAAGACGGCGTCCGTCTGCGCCGCGTTGAGGCCCGCCGCGCGCGACGGCGGGCGGGACGGGCCGCCGGCGGCCGCGCGCGGCCGGCCGGAGGCCGCGGTCGGCTGTGGCTGGTGCGTCGGCGGCGGCGGTCCGGCGGACATGGCGGGGAATCTACCACACGCCTCCGCAACGCCCGTCGGCCGACGTCGCCGTGGATCGTCTTGACGCTCTCGACGCGTCCGTCTCTATTTTCGCGGCCCGTCCGCCGCGATCGCGGCGCGATCCCGAGGAGATGACCGCGCATGCAGCCCCAACAGCCGGCCGACGTCGACGACAATGACCTCGCGCGGGCGACGACCGCGCTCGTGGACCGGGTGCGGCCCCACGTCCGCACGATCGCGGCGGCCCTCGGGCTCCTCTTCGCCGGACTCGCGGCGTGGACGATCATCTCCTCGCAGCGGGCCAGCGAGCGGTCGCAGGCGTGGGACGCGTGCCTCGCGGCCCTCTCGACGCGCGACTCCTCACGGCTCGGCGACGTCGCCGCCCGCTATCCCGGCTCGGCCGCCGCGGTCTGGTCGCAGGTGCTCCTCGCCGACAACGCGCTCGCCGAGGGGTCGCGGCTGCTGTTCATCGACAAGACCCGCGGCCGGGAGCGGCTCCAGTCCGCGGCCGACCTCTACTCGCGGGTGCTGTCCGAGCGGGGCATCGCCCTGGCGGCCGAGCGGGCCACGCTCGGCCTCGCCAAAACCCGCGAGGCGCTCGGGGAACTCGACGCGGCGCGGCGGGGCTACGAGGCCCTCGTCGCCGAGTTCCCGCGGAGCCCGTTCCGCAGGCTGGCCGACGAGCGGGCCGCCGCCCTCGCGCGGCCGGCGACGGTCGGCTGGTACGATTGGTTCAACTCCAACGATGCGAAACCCGCCGACTCCGCCGCCCCCGCCGATTCCGCCGCTCCCGCCGGAGCAGAGCCTGCGGCCGCCGTGCCCGCCGTCCCCGCCGGCGGCCAGTGACGACGCGGCCGCGGGTGCCGACGCCGCCGCCACGGGCGGTCCTGCTCCCGGCACCGAGGTGACGTTCGTCGCGGGAGCCGACGACGCCGGCACTCGCCTCGACGTCTTCCTGTGCCGCGGGTTTCCCGACCGCAGCCGCTCGTTCCTCGCCCGGGCCATCGACGCCGGTGCGGTCCGTCTCGACGGCGTGCCCGCGCGGTCGTCGGTGAAGCTTCGCGCCGGATCGGTCGTGCGGTTCACCGTGCCGCAGCCGCCCCGCGAAGGGCCGGCGGCGGAGGAGATCCCGATCACGTTCCTCCACGTCGATGCGTGGATGGCGGCCGTCGACAAGCCGGCCGGGATGGTCGTGCACCCGGCGAAGGGCAACTGGAAGGGCACGCTCGCCGGGGCCCTCAAGTGGCACCTCGGCGGCGCGGACGGCGGCCTGTCGACCGCGGGCGGTCCGACGCGGCCGGGCATCGTGCACCGCCTCGACCGCGACACGAGCGGCGTCATCGTGGTGGCCCGCACCGAGGAGGCCCATCACGCGCTGGCGAAGCAGTTCGAGCGGCGGACCACCGAGAAGACCTACCTCGCGATCACGCAGGGGGCGCCGCGGTTCGACCGCGACGAGATCAGCCTGCCGATCGGCATCCACCCCTACCAGCGGGAGAAGATGGCCGTCCGCCGCGACCATGCGACCAGCCGTGAGGCGGTGACGCGCTTCGAGGTGCTCGAGCGGTTCCGGGGGGCGGCGCTCGTCCGGGTGACGCCGAAGACCGGCCGCACGCACCAGATCCGCGTGCATCTCGCGGCCATCGGCTGCCCCGTCCTCTGCGACGGCCTCTACAGCGGCCGCACCGTCATCGAGCCCGCGTTCCTGCGGCTGCCGGACGGCCCGCCGCTCCTCGCTCGGCAGGCCCTCCATGCCGCGAGCCTCGCGCTCGACCATCCCGCGTCGGGCGAGCGCGTGACGTTCTCCGCCCCGCTCGCCCCCGATCTCGCCGCGATGCTCGACGTCCTCCGCTCGTCCTGACGCCGCGCTACGGCGCCCGGTCGTGCGGCGTGTCCTCGTCGAGGAGGAGCATGGCGCGCGGCAGCGTGGAGTCGATCACCCGCGAGAGCGCCACGACGAAGCCCGCGGCCCCGTCCCGCCAGCCGCCCCGCACGAGGTAGCTCTGCACGAACGCGGCCAGGGCCCGGGCGGGGAGCGTCCATGACCGCGGCCGTTGGCCCTTGCGGCGCATGATCCCGGCCTTGAGCGGCGCGTAGCGCAGCGACCGGTCGAGCACGTCGGCGCACGACTCGTAGGAATAGTGGAGGATCGCGCCGGGCAGGAGCGTCGGCCGCCGGGCCGCGACCACCTCCTCGTGCACCGGCAGCGGCTTGAAGGCCGCGGTCCGGCGGTTGAACAGCCGGAGGACGCGATCGTCCCGCCACGGTCCGTGCCGCACCTCGCGGTCGCCGATGAACGTCCGCCGCCGCAGCTCGAAGCAGGCGAAGGGATCCGCCAGCTCGAGCCCGCGGATCGCCGCGCGGGCCTCGTCGTCGAGGATCTCGTCGGCGTCGAGGGAAAGGATCCAGTCGTGGGCGGCGAGTTCCACCGCGCGGCACTTCTGCGGGCCGTAGCCGAGGAACGGCTGGTGCTCGACCCGCGCGCCCGCCGCCCGCCCGATGTCGACCGTCGCGTCGGTCGATCCCGAGTCGAGCACGAACCGCTCGGCACACAGGTCGGCCGAGGCGAGCACGGCCGCCAGGTGCCCGGCCGCGTCCTGCGTGATCACCACGGCGGAGATCGGCGGCCGCACGGACGGCGGAGAGGCGGGCGACGTCATGCGGGGGCGACCGGGGGCATCGTGGCCGGACCGTCGCCCTCCGCCGCGGCCCCGGGGCCGCGCTCCTCGATCCGCAGCGGGAACTCGAGCACGAACGTGCTCCCCTCCCCGAGGCGGCTCGACGCGTGGATGTCGCCGCCGTGCTCGCGGAGGATCTTGCGGCTCACCGTCAGGCCGAGGCCCGTGCCGCGGGCCCCCTTCGTCGACACGAAGAGCGTGAAGATCTCGGCGAGCGTCTCGGGCGGGATGCCCGCGCCGTTGTCCGCCACCGTGATCCGGGCCACCTGCGCCTCGTGATCGACGCCGGCGGTGATCGTGACGGCGGGATGCGGCCGGCCCTCGACGGCGTCGAGCGCGTTGGTGACCACGTTGAGCACCGCCCGCGACATGGCCGCGGGATCGAAGAGCATCCACGGCAGGTCGGCGGGGGGTTTCCAGTGGATCTCCACGCCCGTCTCGGCGGCCCGTTGGTGCACCGTCTCGACGATGTCGTCGACGAGCGCCACGAGGTCGCTCGGGGCCGGATCGGGCTCGCGCTCCTTGCTGAACGAGAGCATGTCCATGACCAGCGACGAGATCTTGTCCTGGTTGCGGCGGACGATGTCCCAGCCCTTGCGGAGCACGCCGAGGTCCTCGTTTTCGAGGCCCATCTCCACGAGGTAGCTCCCGCCGCGGATGCCCTGGAGGATGTTCTTGATGTGGTGCGAGAGCGTGGCGATCGTCTGCCCCACGGCGGCGAGCCTCTCCGACTGCACCATCGCGGAATAGTAGGTGGTGTCCTCGACCGCCAGCGCCGCCTGGTGGCCGATGGCGATCATGAGCTTGAGGTGGTCGTCGCTGAACCGCCGCTGCCCCTGCTCGGGCGACTGGATGACCGGCACGGTCGTGTCGACGTAGATCACGCCGACCGTGTCGTACCGCCCGCGCATCGGCACGCAGATCGCCTCGCGGACGCCCGTCCGCACCACGCTCTGGCCGGAGCTGAAGCGGTCGTCGTCCTGCGCGTCGCTCGTGAGCACGCCCTCGTGACGGTCGAGGACGTAGTCGAGGATCGTGCGGCTGATCGTCATCGACTCGGCGTCGGCCGCCTTGCGGTCGCGGCGGGCCTTGGTGCGCAGCTCCCGCGTCTCGGGGTCGAGGAGCATGATGCAGCCGCGGTCGGCCTCGACCCATTCGAAGACGAGCTGGAGGATGCGGCCGAGGAGCTCGTCGATGTCGAGCGTGTGGCTGACGGCCAGCGACGTGCGGTACATCACCTGGAGGTTGCTGCGGGCCCGGGCCAGCCAGCGGTTCTGCGCGTCCTCGGGGGCGGCGAGGGCGATCGAGTCGTCCTCCCGCATGGTGCGGACGATCCGTGAGCCCTCGCCGTTGGAGGCGGGGACGATGTCGACGTCGGCGAACGCGGCCGGATCGTCGCCGTCGGCCGCGAACACGAGGAGCGTCCGCCCGATGCGGATGCGGTCGCCGCTGGCGAGGGTGGCCCGCTCGACGCGGGACTCGTTGAGGAACGTGCCGTTGGAGCTCTTCAGGTCGCCCACGACGAACGCATCGCCCACCCGGCGGACTTCCGCGTGGCGGCGCGACACCTCGTTGTCGTCGAGTTGGACGACGTTGCCCGCCTCGCGGCCGATGCTCACGGGCCCCTCGTGGGCGGCGAGGTCGTGACGGGCGCCGCGATTGCGCCCCTGGATGATGAAAAGCGACGGCACGGCAGCCCTGGCCCGGAACGTGGATCCGCAGGTCGTCATTCTCTCACAGGCGGCCCGGAGCGGAAAGCGACCGCTCGGCGTCCCGCGCCGGCGGCGTAAAATGATCCGGAGTGCGGCAGGTTCGAGGGGCACGCGGGAGTCACGAGCGCATGACAAGGCAGGCACGGGGATCGCGGCGGTGCGGCTGGCGCGTGGTGATCATGCTTCTCGCGACGGTTGCGACCAGTGGCGCGACGGCCGCCGAGCCGGCCGCCCCCGGCGCGTCCGCGATCGATCCCGCCGTCCGCGACCGGCTCAAACGCGACGTCGAGTGGCTCGCCGCCCCCGAGCGGGAGGGACGCGGTCCGGGCACGCCGGGCCACGACGCGGCGGCCGACTGGGTCGCGGCCGAGTTCGCCGCCATCCCGGGGCTCCGCACGCCGCTGGTGGGCGACGGTCCCTTCCAGTCGTTTCCGCTCACGCTCGAGGCGACGCTGGGGCCGGCCGACCGCAACGTGGCGGAGCTCGTGGGGCCACCGGGCCCCGCCGGCGGGCCGCGGATCGTGCCGCTGGAACTCGGCCGCGACTTCACGCCGCTGGCCGCGGGAGGGGGCGGCGGCTTCGACCTGCCGCTGGTGTTCGCCGGCTACGGCATCACCGCCCCCGCGGAGAAGTACGACGACTACGCGCCGCTCGGCGCACACGTGAAGGGGGCGGCGGCCGTCGTGCTGCGTCAGGAGCCGCAGAAGGACGACCCGCACAGCGTCTTCGACGGCAATCAGGCCTCGCAGCACGCGGCGCTCACGCGGAAGGTGGCCAACGCGTCGGAACACGAGGCCGGGGCGGTCGTGTTCGTGAACGACGCCGCGGCCGACGGCGACGCGCTCATGGCGTTCACCCGCGCGGGCGAGGGCTCCGACGCGCGCACGATGCCGGTGCTGCACGTCCGCCGCGCGGTCGTCGACGACATCGTCCGCACGGCCACGGGCCGGCCGCTCGACGCGCTGCAGAAGGGCATCGACGACACGCTCGAGCCGGCCAGCGCGGCGCTCGACGGCTGGCGCATCCGTGGCCGCGTGGCGATCGACCGCGTCGAGACGCAGGCCCGCAACGTGCTCGCGATCCTCACCGGGACGGGGGCGGCGGCGGCCGACGGGAAGCCCGCCATCGACCCGCGGGAGACGGTCGTGCTCGGCGCCCACTACGACCACCTCGGCTACGGGGGGCCGAACTCGGCCGCACCCGGGGAGCAGGCGGTCCACCACGGGGCCGACGACAACGCCAGCGGCACGGCGGTGCTCGTGGAGGTGGCGCGGCGGCTCGCGGCGGCGGGACCGCTGCCGCGGAGCGTGCTTTTCGTCGCGTTCTCCGGCGAGGAGCGCGGGCTCCTCGGCAGCGCGCACTACGCGGCCAACGCGGCCGTGCCCCTGGCCGACACCGTGGCGATGGTGAACCTCGACATGGTCGGCCGGCTCGACGGCGACAAGGTGATCGTCCACGGCACCGGCACCGGCACCGGGCTCGACCCGCTCGTCGACCGGCTCGTCGCCGCCCACGGGCTCGAGGCCGCCAAGGAGCCGGGCGGCTTCGGGCCGAGCGACCACGCCAGCTTCTACGCCAGGAAGGTGCCCGTGCTCCACGTGTTCACCGGCTCGCACGCCGACTACCACCGTCCGTCCGACACCGCCGATCGGATCAACGCCGACGGCATGGCCCGGCTGGAGGCGCTCGTCGAGGACGTGGTCCGCGAACTGGCGACGCAGGCGGAACGGCCGCAGTACATCGAGGTGGCCTCGGCCGCGTTCGCCCGCGGGGGCGACCGTCCCTACTTCGGCAGCATTCCGGACTTCGGCCGGCCGGGCCGGGGCTACGCCATCTCCGGCGTCGCCAAGGAGTCGCCCGCCGCGAAGGGGGGGCTCGCGGCCGGTGACCGGATCGTGCGGATCGGTTCGAGCGCCGTCGCGAACCTCGAGGATTTCGACAGCGCCCTGCGGAAGCACAAGGGGGGCGACACCGTGCCGGTGGTGGTCGAGCGGAACGGCGAGGAGGTGGCGCTCGAGGTCACGCTCGGCGCCCCGAAATAGCCCGCTTTCGCGCGGCAAAGTTGCCCTTGAGTCGCGGGCCACCGGTCGGCATGATCCCGCCCGCGTCGGCATTCCCCGGCGGCCACGGACGGCCGGACGGCGAAGCCCATCCGCACGACCCGGCCCCCGTTCCGCAAGCAAGGAGAGCAATCCGTGAACAGGCACCTGGCGATTTTCGCATTCGCGGTGACGATGGCGGTCGGCGCTGCCGCCGTCCACGCCCAGAACCCCGGGCAGGCAGCGCCGGTCGCCGCGCCGGTCGCCGCGCCGGCGGCGCGTCCGGGGTCGCCCGCCATCCATGTGGCCACGATCGACGTGGGCTACATCTTCAAGAACCACACGCGGTTCAAGGGGGCCATGGACAAGATGAAGGACGAGGTGCTCCAGGCCGAGAACGCGCTCAAGGCGGAGCGCGACCGCATCAACGGCCTGATGGAGCAGCTCAAGGGCTTCAATGTCGGGACTCCCGAGTTCAAGAAGCTCGAGGCCGAGGTGGCCAAGGCGCAGGGCGACTTCAGCGTCAACGCGCAGCTCCAGAAGAAGGACTTCATGGATCGCGAGGCGAAGGTCTATCTCCAGGTCTACACCGAGATCGAGCGGGCCGTGAGCCAGTTCGCCCGCGACAACGGCATCGCCGTCGTCCACCGCTTCGACGGCGAGCCGGTCGACGCGACCGACCGCAACCGGATCCTCGGCAGCATCACGAAGCCGATCGTCTACTACGATCCGCAGATCGACATCACGCCCGACGTGCTGCGGATGCTCAACGGCGCCGCCGTCGCGGGCGCCCCGGCGGCGCAGCCCAAGCCGGTCCGCTGACCGCGGCTCGCGTTCATTCAGGACCCGGCGGGCCGCGACGCGTCGGCTCGCCGGGTTCCGTGCTCCCCGGCAGGGCTCCATGCGCACTCAAGCGACGATTCGCCGTCCTGTTTCCGTCGCCGGCCGCGGCTATTGGAGCGGTCGCGGCGTGCGGGTCGAGTTTCTGCCCGCCGCCGCGGGGGCCGGCATCGTGTTCGTGAGGACCGACGGGGCGGCGCCCGTGCGGATCCCGGCCAGGGTCGAATACCGCATCGACGCCTCCGCCCGCACCAACCTCGCCGCGGCGGGGGTCCGGGTGGAGATGGTGGAGCATGCCCTCGGTGCGCTGGCCGGGCTCGGGGTCGACTGCTGCACGATCGAGGTCGACGCCGAGGAGCTTCCGGGGCTCGACGGCTCGGCGCGGGGGTTCGTCGAGGCGCTCGACGAGGCCGGGCTCGAGCGGCTCGGCGCGCCGGCGGATCCGCTCGTCGTCGCGGACACCATCCGGGTCGGCGACGACACCGCCTGGATCGAGGCGGCGGCCCCCCGGTTCGCCGGCCTGTCGGTCGAATACGAGCTCGACTACGGCGCGGGACCGATCGGCCGACAGTCGCTCGCGGTCAGGGTCACGCCCGACGCCTTCCGCGCGGAACTTGCCGCCGCGCGCACGTTCATTCCGCTCGAGGAGGCGACGCGGCTCCGTGCCGCCGGGCTCGCGCTCGACGTCGGTCTCCAGGACCTCATCGTGTTCGACGAGCAGGGGCCGGTCGGCAACACGCTCCGCTGGCCCGACGAGTGCGTCCGGCACAAGGTGCTCGACCTCGTCGGCGACCTGGCGCTCGTGGGCCGGCCGGTGCACGCCCACGTGCGGGCCTGCCGCAGCGGGCACCGGCTCAACGGGGCGCTGGCGACGCGTCTGGCCGCGCTGCAGGGGAGGCAGGCCACGGCCAGACGCCGCATGAGCGACCGCCACGACCATGACGACCACGACGACCACGACGACGGCGTGGTGCCGCTGGCCGGCGGCGCCGGGTTGCCGCCCGTCATCCATCCGACGGCGGTGGTCGAGGACGGCGCCCGGATCGCCGCCGACGTGCGCATCGGGCCGTACTGCGTGATTTCGGCCGGCGCCGTGATCGGCCGCGGCACCGTGCTCGCCAACCACGTGACCCTGTCCGGCGACGTGCGGATCGGCGCGCGGAACCGGATCTTCGCCAACTGCGTGATCGGCGGGGAGCCGCAGGATGTCAGCTACCGGGGCACTGACACCCGCGTGGAGATCGGCGACGACAACGTGATCCGCGAGGGTGTCACGATCAACCGCGCGAGCGAGAAGGAGGACGGCCTGACCACGGTCGGCAGTGCCAACTTCCTCATGGCCGCGTGCCACGTGGCCCACGACTGCCGGATCGGCGACCACGTGATCATCGCCAACGGCACCCTCCTCGGGGGGCACGTCCGCGTGCACTCGGGGGCCTCGCTCTCCGGCATGGTGGCGGTGCATCACTGGGCCACGATCGGCGGCTGGTCGTTCGTGGCGGGGCTCTCGCGGGTCCTCCACGACGTGCCGCCGTTCATGCTCTGCGAGGGCTCGCCCGCGCGGCCGCGGTGCATCAACGTCGTGGCCCTGAAGCGGGGCGGCTTCCCGCAGCCCGCGATCGAGGCGATCTCGGAGGCCCACCGGCTCCTCTACCGGGCGAAGGTGGGAGTGGAGCCGGCGCGGGACATCCTCGGCTCGCAGGGCATGCTGCAGCCGGAGGCGGTGGAGCTTCTCGAATTCCTGGAACGTCAGCAGCAGGGCCGGCACGGCCGGGCCCGCGAACGAAGGAGGGCGGCATGAGTCGGACGAAGGTGGCGGTGGTGGGCTGCGGGCACCTCGGCGCGATCCACGCGCGGCTCCTGGCGGCCCGTGACGACGTGAAGCTCGTGGCGGTGGTCGATCCGGTGGCCGAGTCGCGCGACCGCGTCGCCGCCGCGCACGGCTGCCGGGCGTGCGCCGAGCCCCGCGAGCTCGTGGGCGTGGCCGAGGCCGCCGTGGTCGCCGCGCCGACGGGCCTGCATGCGGGCGTGGCGGTGCCGCTCCTCGAGGCCGGTCTCGACCTGCTCGTGGAAAAGCCGCTGGCGGCCACGGTCGAGGACGCCCGTGCCATCGTGATCGCCGCCCGCCGCTACGGCCGCACCGTCGCGGTGGGCCACGTCGAGCGGTTCAATCCGGCCTGGCAGGAGGCCGTCCGCCGCTCGGGCGCGCCCGTGTTCGTGGAGGCGGTCCGCACGGCGCCCTTCACCTTCCGCTCGCTCGACGTGGGCGTGGTCCACGATCTCATGATCCACGACATCGACCTCGTGCTCGCGCTCGACCCGGGCCGTCTCGAGCGCGTCGAGGCGCAGGGCATCGTCGCGACCGGCGGCCACGAGGACGCGGTGCGTGCCCGGCTCGCCTTTTCGTCGGGGCTCGTCGCCGACCTGACCGCCTCGCGGATCAGCCCCGCGGCGCGGCGCACGGTGACGCTCTGGTCGGCCGAGGCGCTCGTCTCGGTCGACCTCACCGCCAAGACGGTCGAGGCCGTCACGCCCTCGGAGGGCGTGCGTGCGGGCTCGTTCGTGGCGTCGGCCGTCCCGCCGGAGGGCCGCGGCGGGCTCAAGGACCGCTTCTTCACCGAGATCCTGCCGCTCGCCACGGTCACCGTCGCCGACAGCAACGCCATCGCCGGCGAGCACGACGACTTCCTGGCGGCGATCGGCGGAGGGCGGCAGCCGCTGGTGCCGGCGACGGCGGGGGCCGCGGCGGTCGAGATCGCGGCGCGGGTGCTCGACGCGCTCGAGTGCACCCGGCTGGGCGGGAGCCGGAGGGAGGCCGCCGGACGGGCCCCCACGATCCCCCTCTTTCCCCATCGGAAGACCGGCTGACCCGCAGGTTCGCGCCGGCCCGCGCGATCCGCACGATCCACGCTCGACGACGTCCGCCGCGTCCTCGCCGCGTGGCCACTCGAC